>JAEEGL014296497.1_pt1 | contig 17429 bp, 17 predicted proteins | sample 9134231 | NCBI WGS metagenome assembly JAEEGL01 (sample SAMN16246548, study PRJNA631951) | gut metagenome | biome: gut microbiome; feature: rumen; material: fiber-attached | host: Bos | place: Iran: Karaj | collected 2018-10
CTTCCCTTGATGATTATACAGTCCTTAAACTCCTCTGAATAATCGACAACATCTCTGGGATGTGGCTTTATAAATACCACCGCGTCCTTTGCGTATTCGTTGATGATATCCCTCATCATCCTTTTTCGCGTTTCAGGATCGCATACCGGATCCGAAAGAATCATAACCTTTCTTTTTCCGGACTCTTTTGATTCTATCTGTGAAAGGATTTTTTCGGGATCTTCCATGAAGATATTCAGAAGATAATGTCTGTCATCGTCTCTTATCCCCTTAAACAGAGAACTCCTTTTTACTTCCACATAGTTATCGAGCTTGTACTTAAGGGAGGCGATATCATTTACCTCCATATCGATACAGTATTTGGAATAGCCGTTCTCAATAAAGATGAGGTTCATCTTTGCCAGGAATGCTTTGAGTTCAAAGTGCCCGCGGTTTCCGAACCTGGCATCATCACAGTATTTAATGGTATCCAGTCCGTCTTCGACTGCATGATATTTTATCTTTTTATAATTCAGGTAATAGCCTATTGGATCAGAGTCACAGAAAACATAGATGTCCCTGTATTTCCTGAAATTGACCGGAACATATTTTTTCTGGGCTTTTCCGAGGAGCTTGGTGTATATGATCCTCTGAAGAAGATTAAGAACGAGGTTTTTCCTGTCCTTGTGAAACAGCATTACAAGCGGGAAGAATTCATCGGGTTTTTCATCAAACATCAGAACCTCTTCAAATATCCCGGAGCGTCGCACTCTGTCGGGAAAAGATCCGAAATCATTTGACATTGTACTGAGGATCAGCGTTGCTTTTCCGCGTTCGCTTTCAGGTCTGTTAAGTTCTTTTACCACAGCGATATATGCGTGATAAAAGGTATGGCAGACATAAATTCTGTCTTTTTTTGAATTTGCAGTGATCTTTTTCCTAAGATTTCTGTACCCCCACAGCAGTTTATAATACCTGACAAACAGCCTCGGAGATATCATCGCCATGCTTATAAGTCTCTTTTCCTCTGGGTTCGTCTTCTCGATATAGTATCTGTTTTCTTCAAACCTTGGGAATGCTTTTCTTAGTCCGTTGCAGAGTTCTTTGATAAATGAGATCCTGACGGGCTTAACACATGGCATGTATGTAAAGAGTGTGTTAATGAAATAAAGAAGGGTATATTTATACTCTATCTCATCCCTGAACTCATCAAAAAATCCCAGTCTTTTTGCTTCCTTAAGCATGATGTCGCCGGCGGCCATCCTGTCCCGGCATCTTTTTTCCGAGAAGGAGTGAACCGTTGATGTTTCATGCTGATAGTAGTAATAAAGCGGTTCTTCTACATATTCAAACCTTCTTGCTGTCAGAAGATAGGAATTACTCAGCGCGTTGTCTTCATAAAATATGTCTTCCGGGAAAAAGAGGTCATTCTCAATGATAGTGCTTCTGCGGAATATCTTTACGCAGAGACTTCCTCCGTCCATGATAAGACTTGCTTTTTTATCATGATCGAGCAGCCCTGTCTGATCCCGTTTACTGTTGGGGACCGGATCTCCTGCCTTAAACGTATGCTCGTATACGTATGAATAATCGCAGCCGACAACATCGGCTCCCGTCACTTCGGCTCTGGTTAAAAGACGCTCGTACATGTCCGGCGTGATCCAGTCATCCGCATCTATAAATCCTATCCAGTCTCCCGAAGCCTTTTTAAGGCCGATATTCTTCGCTCCACCCTGATGATGGTTCTTTTCACTGTGAAAGGCCTTGAATTTACCGGGGTACCTGCGCTCATAATCCATAAGGATCTTAAGCGAATCATCAGTAGAGCAGTCATCAACGGCAATGATCTCATAATCCCTGATCGTCTGGGCGACCAGAGAGTCAAGACAGAATTTCAGTTTTCCGTCCGCTGCCATATTGTAAACGGGAACTATGATACTAAGAATCATCTAATTAATTACCCAATCTCCGTCGATCCGTCTTAATTCCTTGTTAGATGACGAACTGTCTGTGCACTTGAAGAAGGCATCGCCCTCATCCGTGCTAACTATCTCAAAAAACTTATATCTGTTTTCCGGAAGTGCGCATGTAATGTATTCGTTTTCTGAATATTCATAATATACCGGTTCGTATTCTTTGTTCTCATCATACTGAACAAAGCAGATATCGTTTATCCCGTCCTTTGACATATCGATCGCACGTGTAAGCATGTTATGTCCCCACATGTCTTTGGCCAGTGTGATCGTTTTGCCGTTTCCAAGCATGAGGTATGCATCATTTGAATATTCTTCGGATTCTTCAGCATCTCCGTCCTCAGATTCTTCAGCCGTTTTATCGGTTATGAGAAGATGTTCACGGTACACTCTGTCAAGTATCCCGTCACCGTCGTAATCCATCCTGGGATTATCCATGCAGTATGAGGGATGTTTATCAAGGAATCCTGTATAGTCCTGCTCATAGTCTCCTTTGACTTTTTCCGGAGTCACCATGGACGTTAACATGATGTCATCAGTTACAACACCCAGGTAAAACAGGAAAACAGACGGAGCATTTTCTTCCTGTGAATCCTCATTCCTGTAGTAAATGTCTATGTCCTTGTATGTAAGAGAAGGATCATTCGTGAGGAATGCATACTCCGCAAATCCGGCTTCTGCTTCATATCCTTCAACCTTCAGGTACTTTGCGTACCACTCTGAATAGCCCGATTCTCCGTCTTCAGAGTCACTTGAACGGTCTTCAACTATATGATATGTCTGTCCGTCAAACTCAAGAAAATAATAGATCGGGGTCATATCCGCAGCAAACTGGACCATAACAACATTACCGCTGTGGCCTATCCTGCACCCCGCCACGAATCTGTCCCATACATCCGTTCCGAAAAGCGGGAAACCAAAGCTCGTCGAAAAAATGTCACGTCTGGCGATGGCTTCATCATAATCCCTTGGATATTCCTTGAGGATCTCTATGATCTCATCCATTGGGGTAAGTTCATAATTCCTGTTTTGGAGTTTCTCTTTGACGGATTCTATGCCTTCGACATCCGAGTGGGAATATTTATTAAAAAAATTAACGCTGTCTGTCGCGGCAGTATTCTGAAGCGATTCCAGTCTTTTGCCGATGTAAAAGCGTTTGATCCCGTATCCTGCGAATATCGCGATCGCAGTAATAACAGAAACTGCGATCAGGCACAGAATTATGACTTTATTCTTTTTCAAATTTTCCTGTTGCAGTTTCATAAAGATCATTGCCCTCAGAGTCGATCACAACTATTGCAGGCAGATCGACTACCTCGAGCTTTCTTATTGCCTCGGTCCCCAGATCATCATATGCTATGGTTTCAGATGATACTATCGCCTTTGAAAGCAGTGCTCCTGCTCCGCCTATTGCAGCAAAGTACACAGCCTTGTTTTCGACTATCGCCTTTTTTACCTCAGGGGATCTTTTTCCTTTCCCGATCATTCCTTTTAATCCCATGGAAAGGAGTCTCGGAGTATATTTATCCATCCTCCCCGAAGTTGTCGGACCTGCCGATCCGATAACACGGTTTTCCCTTGCCGGGGTAGGACCGAGATAGTAAACTATATTGTTCTTAACGTCAAAAGGAAGCTCTTTGCCTTCATCAAGAGCTTCGTCCATTCTCTTATGTGCCGCGTCTCTGGCGGTATAGACCGTTCCGGTTATATAAACCATGTCTCCGGCATGAAGTTTTTTAACTGTTTCTTCATCCAGAGGTGAATGAATGTGATGATCCATATCAAAACTCCCTTACAGCATGTCTGTTAACGTGACAACAGATGTTAACGGCTACGGGAAGACCTGCGATATGTGTCGGATATGTCTCTATGTTTATTCCGAGTGCAGTAGTTCTTCCGCCTAAACCTGCCGGGCCTATGCCGGTATTGTTGATGAGTGTCAGGAGTTCTTTTTCCAAAGAAGCTATATGCGGGATTTCTGAACTGATATTGATCGGCCGTGTCAGTGCTTTCTTGGCGAGCATCGCACATTTTTCAAAAGTTCCTCCGATCCCGACTCCTATTACCATCGGAGGGCAGGCATTCGGACCTGCTTCCTTAACGGCGGTAAGAACTGCCTTCTTAACGCCTTCAACTCCGTCAGCAGGCTTCAGCATGAAAATCCGGCTGGTATTTTCAGATCCGAAACCCTTTGGAGCAATGACTATCTTTAATCCGTCTCCGGGAACTATATCATAATGTATTATTGCCGGTGTGTTGTCTCCGGTATTCTCCCGGATAAGCGGATCACTGACAACCGATTTTCTTAAGTATCCTTCGGTATAACCGCGTCTTACGCCTTCATTTATCGCATCCGACAGGGAGCCGCCTTCGATATGAACCTCCTGTCCGATAGTCACGAAAAAAACAGCCATTCCCGTATCCTGGCAGATCGGTATCATATCGGTTCCCGCTATATCGAGATTCTCTTCGAGCTGTCCAAGTATCTTTACACCGAGTTCTGATTCTTCACTCTGTTTTGACGAGGCAAGAGCCTCCCTGATATCGGAAGTCAGATAATGTGTGGCTTCGATACACATATCCCTTACGGCATCCGTGATATCCTTAACGTTAACTGTCTTCATCCTGTGATCTTATCCTTAATCTCTGTCTGCTCTTCGGGTGTCAGCTGTAAAGGAGTGTAGGCAAAGAACTTCTGTCCGCCGATGTATCTGGGAATAAGATGCATATGAAAATGCCTTACTGTCTGATCTGCTGCTTCCTTATTGTTCTGGCAGATATTGAATCCATCACAGTTAAGCTTATCCGTCATTTTGATCATAAGCTTCTTGGCGAGAAGAAAAGCTGCTGATGCCTTGTCTTCAGGCAGTTCGTAAAGATCATCATAATGATCCTTTGGAAGGATAAGTGCATGTCCCTTCGAAACCGGGCCTGCATCAAGAATCACCTTAAAATCATCATCCTCATAGATGGTGTACGAAGGTATCTCTCCTTTTATTATCCTGCAGAAAATGCAATCATCCTTAAACATACTGTTCCTCCTCCATGAATGTGAACAACTGGTCCAGTGCTCTAAGCATCTTAAAGTCACCCTTTATCTTTATCAAGCCGCCCATGAACGCTCTCTGGAATGTCATCCTTGCATATACGATATCATCAAGGGTTTCCTTGGATATGGTCACATCCACATCAGCTTCTTCGACATTTCCGTAGTAGAAATTGCTCCTGGGTCCGTTAACTTCTATAATAAGAGGCTTTTTCCTGCCGTCTATGAGCATCCTGTATACCGCATTCACCCCGCTCTGAGGAGTAAAGTGCTCCTTGAAGTCCTTAATGTATTCCTCCTGGGCATCCGATTTGGAATCTTCATCCCCCATCAGATCACGGAACATTGATGTGAGCTCCTGAAGGTCTTCCTTCGTGGTGCTTACAAAGCTGTCATCCGAAGCATATACCGAGAGCTGCTCGGACTCCTGAGGAGTCAGGTCTATGTTCTTGTTTATCGAAACCATCTTCTTAACAGCCTGATTGCTGGCCGGAAGGCTCTCAAGCTTCTGATTGATGGTCCTGTACATGTTTTCAGCTTTCTTTTCGATTATCGTGTTGTAGTTCTCACTTCTTTCCAATACGGAAGAATCAAAGATATATCCGCAGATACCGCTGCAGGGAAGTCCTCCAAGGATCTCCCATGCCACCGTAAGATCCAGTTTGCCTTCACGTTCACCATAGGTTGTCGACATTACGATGGGGCACATATAGATCTTTGATATCTTTTCCTTATCTCCGTACAGCCAGCAGGCATCAAGGAACTGTGTCATGAATCCGCCGATCCCATGCCATTCAACAGTCGTTGCAAGTATTATCCCGTCAGCAGATTTAAGTGACTGTGGAAGAGTTGTTATGCTGTTTTTCTGTTCATAAAGATTAAAGCGCTCAACCTCGACATGTAATTCTTCAAGGACTGCCTGCATCTTGTTGATGACTATCAAAGTAGGGTCATCTATCAGTCCTCTTCCGCCGTAATAAATGTTGATCTTCATAAGAATCTGCCTTTCCGGATCGCCTCTAATGCCGACAATAATCCATAGTAATCCATATTAAAGCACTATTCCTAGTATAAATCTTTATGCCTCATCTGTAAATGAATTTAAGTTTGCCGAAGCCTATTTCATCACCCGGTTCTATGACCACTTTTTCATTCGGAGACAGCCTCACACCGTTCTTGAATGAACCGTTTGTGGAATTCAGATCGAGCAGAAAGAACCTGCTGCCGGTACGCATCAGTTTGGCGTGAAGCCTCGATACGCTCTCGTCATTTAAGATAATATCCGCTGCTCCCCGCATCTTGCCTATAGTCACCGGTACACGGCTTAAGTCAATATGTGTCTTGTTTCCCTTGCCCATTCCGTACAGCTTATGTTCGCTGTTTTCAACCCAGGGGATAAAGACTGTATTGTTTTCTCCGTCATAGCAATCGGATCCGTATTCTGAAGGTTCTTCATAACAGTCTTCAAAAAAGCTGTCCTTTTCCCCTTCATCCTCTTTTTCAAAAAAGAAATCCCATATTCTTTTAAATATGCTCTTTTTTTCCCTGTCTGCCCTGCGCTCCCTTACTTCGTTTATCTTATCCTCCCATTCTTCATATTCGGGCTGCTCCTCCTTTTTGTTTTCCATGATTCCTGATACCTGTGGAAGCATTTTCCGTTCACTTTCCGTCATCCCGCTCACCGGATCTTCCCTGTCTTCAAGATATTCTTCCTCAAACCAGCGTAATATCTCATCTAACGCATAAAATGACCTCTTACTCATGTCATACATCTGATAAACTGCTTCCACGGCGGAAAAATCATCATTATCAAGATGCTCTGTCAGAAATTCAAAAAGCGGTCCCGGCTTTCCGCTCTGGTCATCCTTGTAATACAGGAAAAAGAATTCCTTTGACTCGATATCATAATAGATGTATTCGGGATCGAGGATGAGTCCGTCATCGTAAAGAAGGTACTTTTCCATTTCGGAGCACAGCTTTATCAGATTCGTAAAAAGTGTCTTAACGAGCTCAAACCCTATGATCTCCTCGGAAAACACGCTTTTTAACGTATGTCTTGAGGATATATCATAATACAGAAAACCTTCTCCGTTTATCATCCTTTCCTCACATCCGAGCAGTCCTTCTATCTTGTTTTTGCTGAGCATTCTTATCTCATATTCCTCTGAGATCACTCTGTCATCGTGAATGACCAGATAATTGTGTTTAAAATCCCTTATGTAGCTTGTTTTCATCAATACCTCTGCTCTCTTATTAACCTGACGGGGTTGATCATGATACATTCACTTATTGTGTCGTTTCGACCGATCTTTCCGCCGGCATGTGTTTCAACAACAAAGATCCTGCCATTATCGAAACAATCTTTTTCCATTACAGGATATGCAACATACATCCTGCCGGCCCGTTCGAGCCGGCTTTCGGCATATTCTTTTCGATCAAAAAATTTACCTGTCCCGTATATCACCTCTCCATATTCTTCTTCACCCCCGGTGAACGATGCTCCTCTCATTCCCACTATGTAGTTATTCTGAGAGTTAAGGCATCTGCACATAAGGAGTAAAGAAGACATGATCACTAAGTAATATATGAAGAGGATGATCGGAAACAAAAAATCCGCTTCCAGGCTCATATATCCGTTTAATCTCTCATCCACTTACGATACTCACCACCAGTCCGCACAACAGAAACGGTATGAACGGGATCGCCTTCTTACCGGATAGTCCTTTGATTTTAATTATGGCCATGTAGATGATTGACACTACCGAAGACAGTCCGATCCCGATAAATAAACTCAGGAGGGTTCCTCTTATTCCGGTCCAGAGTCCCAGGCCAATGACCGTAACACAGTCTCCCAATCCTATCTTTTCTTTTGTTGCAATACTGACTATAAGTAATATAAGGCCGGGTACGGCCGAAAGCGCGATATCTGCGGGATTTCTGAATATCATCGATACCATAAGTCCCGATATGACAAAAGAATATGCCATCCATTTTTGTATTTTCATGTATATTGCGTCCTGAATACCAAGAGCCGTGACTCCCATCAGACTAACCGCATTTAGAACAAGCTGTGTATCCATTTGCCAAAGCCTCCTTTAACGTGATCATATAAACGGTCCTTTTAAGTGCGGGACAGTCTGATCTGCAATGATAACATTCTCCATCTCCTGTAATGAACAGCAGTCCCGACAGCTTCGGATGACAGACATCACATGCCCTGTATTTTCTGCCATAACTGTTCCCGGCCTCCCTGACACTGTCGGCCCCCGATGAATGCGGTCTGATGTTGATGTAGGAACAGGAGGGATTTCTGTGGTACTTTGTTCCGTTTTTCGTTACATAGACATATTCATCGGGTTCCGATTCCCCATTCAGTACGCCGTCACCCGTATAACCCGTAAAGGGATGCATCACTATCCTGTCTTTAACGCTCACGCTTAAGAATGAGAAAAATCTGATTGCGGGATACTGTACATACTCTTTTTTGATCTCTATCATTGATCCCGAAGCGTCAAAGGCCGATGTCTCATACATCGACAAGGCTTTCTGATGAAGCTCCATTGACGTTTCTGACTGCTCTTTTGTCATGATAAGGAGGGACATGACCGATATGATAAAGAATAAAAACAGCGGCACTGCCAGACTTGCTTCCGCAGACAGTGAAGCATTTAACCGGGAACGGAAAGAAACTCTCTCTTTCACGATCAGATGTTTGTTTTCGATTTTCATTTTTCCATTAAAATTTTCCAGTTTGAAAGGTATCTCTATAAAATTTGCGTAAAAGAGAGTGCTTCTTTCCGTCTCCGACAGCCGTTTCATCCGGACACTGAAACCGCTCTTCAGAAATATCCGTATTTTCTTTTTATCCGGTATCTTTCAAGTCCGCTTCCCTTTGCCCCGATCCCGGCAGTGATCTCCTCCATGCACCAGTCCATGCAGAAACATTCGTTGCTCGTGTTAAGCCGGGTTTCTATTTCCATAAGGTCCATAGTTCTCAGTATCTTTTCAGTTACTCCGGTATTTATGATCATGATCTCAACATACTGCCTGTAGCTTAAGCCCTCGTCCGACGAAGCATGATATATGTTTCCGGCAAGGATTCCGGCAACGGACATATTGTGGGAGCTTTTGACAAGAGGAATCCTTCCGTCAGATAAAATGACTCTTAAGTCACTTATGGTTTCCAGAAACGCACACGCAGCCACAATGGTATTGGCTACAGGTTCTATGAACAGCGGATTCAGAGTACAGACCTCCAGAAGCAGGGCTGCTGCCATGGCCTCACTCTTTAATCTTCCGTCTGAAAAAGCAAGCCTCAGATTATCGATAAGTCTCCATTTGAAAATCCTCATCACGACTTCCCTGAAATTCTCATAGTCCGAATTGTTTCCCTCTGCTATGTATTCCAGTGAGCATTTTAGCGGAGTTTCTTCCTTCTCATTTTTGTAACAGCCGAATTTATCAAGAAGATATGCTATATAGGCATCCTCGGCATATTCATAATCATCCCTGCCTACTTTGGTGTTTACGGCACCCCGATGTGATATCAGACCGTCCAGACCTATGATCGCGCTGCTTATGTTCAGATCCGATACCTCAGCCAGATAGAGGATATCACTGCCCATCAGTCCGTATACCCAGTCAGCCGGGTTTGATAACGGAACTTCGATCCACATGCCCTTTTCGTTTTTCTTTTTAGGCAGTTCCATTCCGCTAAGAACTTCCATATATCCGTTTATCTCTTCCATTGGATCCTGCCCGTCAAGGGCCGCTGCCAGTGGTGCGTTCATCATAGATTCCAGTGCTTCTGACCTAAGATCAAGAGTGTGCGGACTGTCATTAACATATTTCACAGCCTGAGATGCCATATTCAGTCCTTCTCCTCCTGATGCGGTTTCAAAATCCTCTATCATGCATTCATCAACCTGCATTTTTCCCCATGGCGAACCCGGAGCATTTAAGACCTCTTCCGAATTCTTTTTCATGTAAAACATCAGCCGGTTTTGTACCCTGTCAGCTCCCGGGCTGCCAGACAGATAAGAAGCATCGATATACAGCAGGTCAAACCTGTCTTTAAGGTATTTCGAATATTCCCCCAGAACTGAATTGAACGCTGTATCCGAAGCCATCTCAAATCTCATCTTTTCGGCATTACCTATGCACAGTGCATTAAAAGTAAGTACCATCAGCAGCAAAAAAGAGAGTGTCAGTGAGAGAAATACAGTTATCGAACCATTAAGGGTTTTTGTTTTTTCTTCCATCCGCTTACGAAAGAATGCTTCCGCTGTCGACTGCGATCTTGTCAAACACCGTCTGTACCAGTTCCGTTATCTGTGTTTTGAAAATGAGCACGAGTCCGATCAGTACGACTATGATCAATATGATCTCAACCGTTCCCATTCCTTTGTTGTTACTTATTCTTTTATTTGGTCTTTTCATGATCTCTCCTTTTATCAACTGAACTTCATGTATGCCGGAATCATTATGAGAACCAGAACTACAAGCAGCATGATCAGCATGGGAAAAAGCAGTTTTACCGATGCTTCCTCACCCCTGCTTTTTGCCTTTTCCCTTCGCATCGCAAACGCCTTACAGACTTCATCATCCATCAGAGTCATCAGCTTATCGTTACCCTGCTTAAGGTTTACTATGAGCAGAAAGCAGAATTTCCGGTAAGCTTCACCGCAGGCATTTCCGAGATCTGTCAGGATCCTTTCTTCCGATACTCCGTTAACATACCTGTTACATGCTTTTTCAACCTCCTTAAGAAGGAGTTCACTCTTCTTTCCAGAGCGCCTGAGGTCCTCCTTTATCGCAAAAAGACTGTTTTTGGCTGTCATTCCCGATATCATGTAAAGCTTCATCTTTTCCACGAATCCGGGGTAAAGGGATTCAAGCATCAAAAACCGTTTTTTCCGGTCATTCTGTTCATCAAATGAAACGGCAAGCCCTATGGCGGCAGTCATGACGAATGTCAGGATGAGCATGACTGTTCCGTTATTTCCATCTTTTTCCGAATAGGTTACTGTCTGCCCGTCAACAGTTGCAGGAAGAGCTATAACACTGGAGTTTTTGCTTTTATCAAGCGCTTCGTATATGCTCTTATTAAGTTTCAGCTGCCGCATCTTTACCTCATCGTATGCAGCCGGCACACTTTTTACTTTTCTTTGGAAGCTCTGTCTGAAGTCCCTGTATACATAAACCGTCTCAATAGTTATTTCATATTCAAGAGTATCTTCCGGGTCACGGATGACCTTGCCCGTATGAGTTATCCTGTCCTCATCGGAGCTCGTCCATCTGAGTGTAAAAGGATATCCGCTTATCTTAACGGGAAAAACCAGATCCCCGGTGACCATATCAGGTGACGGATTCCTTCCCAGAATAATAAGGTCAAGCCGGTTGTCAGCTTCCTTTGCCATGGCTTCAAGCTCATATTTTTCCGGGATCCTTTCTTCGATATGAAGGTCATATTCATTGATCTTACCTTCCAGGCTGCCGTTGATCCTTACGGAATAATCCCCTTCTCCAAGCTCGTTCCTTATGATCCTGTTATCTTCCTTAAGCAGGCTTTTCCTGCTGTCAGAGTAAAAAATTACTCCCGTCAGAATGATTCCCAGCAAAAATGTGACGATCATGTATTTGAGTTTTTTATCTGTTTTTTCAGGCTTTAACGGTAACAATCCTTACTCCCCATACATATGAGAAAATATATACGATCAGACAAACGCTCATCACGATGATCCCGGGAAGGTTATGGTACATTACGTCAAAATATCCTCTTCCGGTAAGGCTGATATACGCCATGATGAAGAAAGGCATCATGTTCATGATCTTCATTTCAAACCGGCTCTTTGATATCGAAACATAGATCTCATTCTCAACCTCGGTACGCTCGATAATGCTCTCGGCAGCCTTATCCATGATCACCGACATATTACCGCTCTTTTGGTAGGCGATCTCATAGACCGAGCCGAAATCCTCTATCTCTTCCATCCCGCACTGCCTTCCGATCCTTACAAAAACCTCCCCTGCCGATCCCCGGTTTGCAACTGATGATGATACTTCCCGCACCAGGCGGCAGACGGGAGATTCCCTTCCGAACATGTATCTTATGTCCTTATGGCTTTTTAAGATCGAGTTTTCCACCGAATATCCTGCTCTTTGCAAAGTGGAGGAGAGCATTAACAGTTCTTTGAACTGCTGCCGGAATTCAGCTCTTTTCCTGTCGGCCAGAAGTTTTCTTTGGAGAAGCAGATATGCGAACCCTACCGGGACAAGAAATATAAGCGCCCATAGAGACCTGTAGAAAAAATGATCAAGCAGTATCACGACTCCGGCAGATTTAAGGATCATTATCATCATTTCTTTTTTATCCGGTTTAAGATATGCATTACCTGAATTTTTCGACATTTATGAGTTCTCCTGTCCTTACGATCTGCCCTGGATCATGAAGTTTCGGGTTTTCCCTGCCGGTCACAAATCTGAATATCGGATTCATGATGATATTTCCTTCTTTTATCCCGACGGGTTCGGCTATCTCAAGTATTCTTCTTGACCCGTCATTCCATCTCCCCAGATGGATCATCAGATCAAAGCCTGAAGCGATCTGTCCGCGGATCGCACTTATCGGCATCTCCATTCCCATTAAGACCATGGTCTCCAGCCTCGAGACCACGTCACGGACAGAGTTTGCATGCACCGTCGTCATGGCAGAATGTCCGACGTTTATCGCCTGAAGCATGTCTATGGCTTCTTTGGATCTCACCTCCCCGACTATGATCCTGTCCGGTCTCATTCGAAGGCTCGTCTTTATGAGGTCTCTGATAGTGATCTCCCTGCATCCTTCAACATTGGCATTCCTGGTCTCCATACTTACCAGATTCGGAATCCCTCTTATCTGTAATTCAGCCGAGTCTTCAATACTGATAACTCTCTGATCGGGGCTTATGTAATTTGAAAGTATGTTGAGCATTGTGGTCTTTCCGGACCCGGTACCTCCGCTTACCAGGATGTTAAATCCGACTCTTACCGCATCCCGGAGAAAATCCGCGCACTCCTTTGTGATACATCCCATAGCTATAAGATCGCTCATTGTTATGGGATCAGCCGGGAATCTCCTTATCGTAAGGATCGGGCCGTTAAGCGCAACCGGATCCAGCACGACATTTACCCTCGAACCGTCTTTTAATCTGGCATCAACTATCGGTGAAGCCTCATTTACCACTCTGTTACACTCAGCGGTTATCTGCCAGATCATCTGCTTAAGTCTGTCACGGGATTCAAACTTAAGATCAGTCATTATAAGTTTTCCCTTTTTCTCTATGAAGATCCCGTCCGTTCCGTTGACCATTATCTCCGTTATCTCCGGATCATCTATGAGCTCCTGGAGCACCCCCAGCTGCCGGATATTCCTGAAGATCTCCTTTCGGAGCTTTTCCCTTGCCTCAAAATCAATTCCATAGGTTTTGCTGGCGGACATTATCCCTGTATCGATCTTCTGAAGGATCGTCTCATCACTGAGATCAAGACCAAGGTCGAGTTTGGAAGTAATCTCGTCCCGTATCTTTGTCAGGCTGTTCATAATAATGTTTTTCCTTCTTCAAGTGTTTCTATTTCAGGGATTATATGAGCTCTTACGAATGAATAAAGCTCACCTGTCGACAGATTGTCGAACTTCTGACTTAAGTGATGGAAAACCGGTAAGGAAAGCTTTCGGGTTTTATCCAGGATATCCTCGTAATCCAGTGATCTTAACGCCTTTTCATACTGATAGACCTTGGCTCTGGCTATGGGGTCCTGCTTAGAAATTGTATAGATTATATCGCTGTAGCGAAGGACATCCCACACATCCAGCATCCCGTCCGCCAGATCCAGTATCAGATATTCATACTCCGTAGACATCTCCATACTCCGGAACAGCTCTATCCACTTCTCTGCCCTGATGCCGCTTAAGTTCTTATAGATCATGACCGGCGGAATGAAGTCCAGATTGCCCATCTTTTCAACCAGACTCTCAAGTCTTACCGACAGCATTTCCTTTGAGCATTCAAAGTAATACATCAGATCAGATATGTCACTTTCAAACTCACGTCGTAAAAGCGTGGACAACCCCGAATAATTCTCAAAATTCAGATAGAGAGTTTTGGCCTTGCGGCTTAAAATCTGTCCCATCGTTACCGAGAACGACGTCTGAAGGCATCTGCCTACCGGAGTGTAAATACCTATTATCTTCATCCGCCGCTTATTTGTTCTCTTTCGCAGAAAATCGTCGCTTGATACGTCCGAATAATAATCCATTATCTGCCGGTATATCGTTTCTCCAGACTGATATTTGCCCAGATGCAAAAGTGTATTGTCAACCTCCCGTCCGCTCTCTGAAAGGATTATCACGTGCGGGATCGACATGGTGGTCAGTCTGGGCAAAAATGCGCTCTCCGCGACCAGAAGACATTCGATCTGCTCATTTCCCTTGAAGGAAAAGAATTTTTCGGCATCAGTAAAGATATGTATCCTGAATGGCAGAGAATCCTTTTTTGACATGAACTCACTAAGCCCACGGGCATATCTCTCCTCGCCGTCCAGAATTGCAAGGATCTTCTTATCCAATTTATTACCTCATTAAAAAACAAATGGAATCTTCGGGAAGAAACTTCCCTTCGATCGATGAGAAACCATCGAACGATCACGATAGAGCGAGTATATAATACATGAACCGGTCCTGTAAACCGGCATTTTGCACAAAAAAGAATTTGTGCAGGTTTAACAGGATTTTGGGGATCAAAAGGTGTTTCTGCTCCCAAAACCCATTGTTTTAAAGGGTTTTAGGGTGTCAATACTGTTTTTCCCCATAATAATAAAGTAACTAATATCTCTTTTCACCGGACAGAAAAAGGGCTGTAAGCCTGCCATCCGGCGGTTTTACAGCCCTCTTTCAATTTGTAAACAACTTACTTTATATGGTAAAGCCCCTGTTTTGAGTGTCATTGAGATTGACCACCAGTGATTCCTTCCCGTAAGTCAGTCCTGCATATACCGACTGGGAGTTGTTCATCAGCGGTGATGAATTATCTGCTTTAGCCGCTTCTTTCGCGGCTTCGTAAAGCTTTTTCATTATTCTGATCACAGCTTCCATCTTTTCCCTGTCCTTATGGATATCGGCAGATGTAAGCTCCTTTATGCAAAAAACATTTATGCTTAATATGTTTCCCGCAGTTCCGGCCTCATAGTTTATCGAATTCGATAATTCCCTGATACAGTTTATCGCTTTTCTGATGCTTTCATTAAGCTGTTTTTCATCATTGCTTTCAACAGCTTTCACACTTTCATCAAGGTAATCGAGAAGCATCTCATATACGATGACCACCAGCTGTGAACGGTTCGCATTCGATATTCTTAAGGTGTATTCCTGTTTTGCTTCCTTTGTCATGTTATCCCCTCATTACTGAAGAAGCTGAAGTACCTGTGAAGGACGCTCGTTAGCCTGAGCCAGCATTGATGTACTCGCCTGAGTTATTACCTGAACTGTCGTATACTCTGTCATTTCTTCTGCCATATCGACATCCATGATCCTTGAGTAAGCACCTGTCATGTTCTCTGTCGTGATATCAAGAGAACTGATCGTATGCTCAAGTCTGTTCTGATATGCACCGAGGTTGGATCTGGCTGTTGAAACATACTTCATTGCTTCCTTTACCTTGGCTATTGCATCGGCTGCATATTCCTGTCCGGATTTTGTTACATTTCCGTCTGCATCATAATCAGCTGTCAGTTTGATGTTAGATATTCCCATATTTTCAAGGGACATCTTGGGAATTCTTATTGCCAGCTGCTGTCCTTCGTTTGCACCGATCTGCATATCCAGTGCTCCGAAGCCTGCAAGTTCCATGCTGATGGCACTGGTTGCAAAATCATAACTTCCGGCTCCCTCCGTAGGCTTATATACCTCAAGCTTGATCTCAAATCCGGTGCTGTTCTTTATTGTGATTGTATTTCCATCATACGCCGTTACCTTGGCATCAGCAGGAGCATTTGTACCGGTGATCGATGCCGTTACAGGATCATTTGCTTCAGTGTCGATCGTTCCATCTGCCTTGAAGATGACCTCAAGCGTGTCTATCGAATATGATCCGTATTTTACATCATCCGAATAGTATGCCACCTTGACATTTACATTGTCAGTGTAACCGCGAAGATCAAACGATCCGTCGAGGATGGGCTGACCGTTAAAGGAGGTTTCCTTGGAGATTCTGGTAACTTCTTTCTTAAGCTGCTGAAGCTCCTTGTCGATCATGTCCCTGTCATCCTCGGTGACCGTTCCTGTTGCAGCCTTTACAGACAACTCGTTCATTCTCTGAAGCATATCAGAGAGTTCTGACATCGTTCCGTCTGCTATCTCTATGATAGATACTGCATCGTTTGAGTTAAGACCTGCCTGTTCAAGTCCTCTTATCTGTGCATTCATCCTCTTAGCCATTGCAAGGCCTGAGGGGTTATCCTTGGGATTTACAACCTTAAGTCCCGAAGAAAGTTTGGCGAGCGAGCCCTGAAGTCTTCCGTCTGCTCTGTTTAATGAATTGTTTGCTATTACTGCGGATGCGTTAAAACTGATATACATTGTCAGATCCTTTCTGCTGCCATGCGGTCCATGAATTCGATAAAGGACCTTGCAGCCTTGTAAAGATTTTCCTCTGTTACGACATCCGTGTCTGTTGTTCTGTCCTTAGATTGCTTTATGTTGAACTGATAAAGGTCTGTGTTGCTGCTGTTCACGAAATACATATCGTTAAGCCTGATTCCTTTATCCGAAAGATCATCCTTTAATCCCTGAATACTGTTGTTAAGTACTTCCGACATCTTTGAATCCTGCAAAGAACAGTATCCCGATAATCCATCCGGTCCTGCCTTGAACTGAGCTGCCACATTTCCATATACCTCTGAAGCAAATGATACGGCTACTCTCTGTTCTGCCGAGCCTGTATGTATGATCTTTAAGTTGATGGCCACGTCCTGTGAGCCAATCTTTGTTGGTATCTCGTAGTTTTCTTCGTCGGACTGTCTTTCCAGGAAGTCCATATGCGAATACAGTTTTGAGATGCGTCTTATGTTTTCGGAATTCAGATCCAGTTTTCCGGCTCCGAACACTTCATTGTTCAGGAATTCCTTGATGCTTCCCGTGAACTCCTTAAATGAAGATATTGCTTCTTCTTTGTTTGAAGGAAGTTCTTTATAGTTCTTTCTGAATCCGAGTTCCTTAAGTCTTTCAAATACCGACATGGGATTCTGGAGCATCGTCTGCATGTTATCGATATTTGCGGGGGTTATCTCCATATTGTATGAAGATAACTGCTCAAGTATCTGGGCCTCAGTCTTTACGGTCCTTCTTAATTCCTCAAGCTGCTGTTCATCAAACTGCCTTGCTGCTTCATCGCTTC
>JAEEGL010161895.1_pt1 | contig 17428 bp, 14 predicted proteins | sample 9134231 | NCBI WGS metagenome assembly JAEEGL01 (sample SAMN16246548, study PRJNA631951) | gut metagenome | biome: gut microbiome; feature: rumen; material: fiber-attached | host: Bos | place: Iran: Karaj | collected 2018-10
ACTTGTAGTGGAATGCCAGGACGAGCGCAGCCAGTATAAGAACAAGGATCGTGCGATGCAGATTCTCAGGTCTAAGCTCTATGAGCAGGAGCAGGCCAGGCAGAACGCCGCGGTTGCGGCCGAGCGCCGGAGTCAGATCGGCTCCGGCGACCGCAGTGAACGAATCCGCACCTATAATTTTCCGCAGAACCGTGTGACGGACCACCGCCTTACCGGCGACAATAAGAATTTCAATTTATCCGCTGTGATTAACGGCGAGCTGGACGGGCTGATTGACGCCCTCGTGGCTGCGGATCAGGCGGAAAAGCTGAGTATGCAGACGGAGGGATAAATGGAAACTGTCGTGCTGCGTGAGGATATGGCGCAGGCCGCCGAACTCATCCGGGAGGGGAAGCTGATTGCGGTTCCGACCGAGACGGTGTATGGCCTGGCATGCAACGGCCTGGATGAGGCCGCGGTGCAGGCCGTCTATGAAGTCAAGGGCAGGCCGGAGCAGAAGCCACTGTCCCTGATGGTTTCGGGGCCGGAAACGATCGCTGACTATTGCGTGGAGGTTCCGCGCGCCGCTGTGGATCTGGCAGAGCGCTTCTGGCCGGGCCCGCTGACCATTGTGCTCAAGGCAGACAGTTCCGTTCCGGAGATCGTACGGGCCGGCGGCAATACGGTGGGACTGCGCTGTCCCAACCATCCCTTGACGCTGCAGGCGCTGCGTCTGGCCGGGCTGCCCTTTGCCGCCCCTTCCGCGAACCCGTCGGGAGCGCCGAGCCCCACGACTGCTGAGGCGGTACTGGCCTATTTTGATGGGAAGATTTCTGCAGTGATCGACGGCGGCCCCTGTGATATCGGACTGGCTTCGACCGTGCTGGATATGAGCAAAACGCCCTATCGGATTCTGCGCCCGGGTGCACTGCCGGAAGACGTGATCGCAGATGCTCTGGCGGAGAGGCTTACCTGTATCGGAATCACCGGCGGCAGCGGCTGCGGGAAAACGACCGCACTGCTGGAGTTGGAGAAACGCGGCGCGCTGATTCTTGACTGTGATGCGGTGTACCACGAGTTGCTGGCGTGCAGCCAGGAGCTGATCGGTGATATCCAGCAGCGCTTTCCCGGGGCAGTTTCCCTGGGAAAGGTCGACCGCAGGGCGCTGGGCGCCATCGTATTTTCCGATGAAGCGGCGCTTCGGGAATTGAACCGGATTACCCATCGACATATCAGTCTTGAGCTTCATAAGCGCCTGCGCAGCTGGGCCATGCAGGGTGGCGAGCTGGCGGCTCTCGACGCGATCGAACTGATCGGAAGCGGCCTGGCGGCCCAGTGCAGGGCGACCATTGGCATCCTCGCCGATGAGGAGCTCCGCGTTGCCAGGATTATGGAGCGGGACGGAATCAGCAGGGACTCCGCGCTGATGCGCATTCGGGCGCAGAAGCCGGACAGCTATTTTGTAGAGAACTGCGACTATGTGCTGGAGAACAATGGAGATCTGCAGGCATTTACCGAGCAGTTTGATGGAATCATAAAGGAGATTTTGAAGCATGGATGAACTGAGAAACAGGCTGTTTTATGAGCAGAAGAACGGATACGACCTGATAGACGTGCAGGAGCGTCTGGCCGTTGAGAACTACGCAAAGGGATATATGGAGTTTCTGAACAACTCCAGAATCGAGCGCGAAGCGGTAGAGAATGCAATATGTCTGGCTGAGGAGAAGGGCTTTGTCCCCTATGTCCCGGGAATGGCACTGAAACCCGGAATGAAGGTGTACAAGAACAACCGGGGAAAGGCGCTGCTTCTGGCGGTAATCGGAAAGCGCTCTCTTGGGGATGGCTGCGTGATTGCGGGCGCGCATGTCGATTGCCCGCGGCTGGATCTCAAGCAGGTGACCATGTATGAGTCGGACGAGCTCTGCTATTTCAAGACCCACTATTACGGCGGGATCAAAAAGTACCAGTGGGTGACGATCCCCCTGGAGCTGCATGGCGTCGTGGCGCTGAAATCGGGGGAAACGATTAAGGTATGCATCGGTCGTGAGCCGGGAGAACCCCGCTTTGTGATCACCGATCTGCTGCCCCATTTGGCGCAGGATCAGATGAAAAAAACCATGGCGGAAGGCATTACGGCAGAGGCGCTGAACATCCTGATCGGGAGCACGCCGTATGCGGATGACGGCAAGGACCGTGTCAAGCTGGCGGTAATGAGCCTGCTCAACGACCAGTACGGTATCACGGAAGAGGATTTCCTGTCTGCTGAGCTGGCCGCGGTGCCTGCCTTTGACGTGTGTGAAATCGGTGTCGACCGCTCCCTCATCGGCGGCTACGGCCATGACGACCGGGTGTGCGCCTATGCGGAGCTGAAAGCGATTTTCGATCTGGAGATTCCGGAGAAAACCAGCGTGTGCATCCTTGCCGACAAAGAAGAAATCGGCTCAGAGGGCGTTTCCGGCATGCAGAGTGCGGCCTTTGACTGCTTCATGGAGGATCTTTGCGCCGCCCAGAGGGTGGAGCTGCGCCGCTGCTATGAAAACAGCTTCTGTATCTCGGCTGATGTGACCAACGCGTTTGACCCGATCTATCCCGAGGTATCGGAGAAGCGCAGCGAGGCAAAGGTCAATTATGGCATGGCACTCTGTAAATTTACCGGGGCACGCGGCAAGTATGACACCAGCGATGCATCAGCCGAGGTTGTTGCATATCTGCGGCAGCTGTACGAGAAGAACGGTGTAGTCTGGCAGATGGCAGAGCTGGGCAAGGTCGATCAGGGCGGCGGCGGCACCATTGCCAAGTACATGGCCAACCGCAATATTGATACCATAGATGCCGGCGTTCCCGTACTCAGCATGCATGCGCCTTTTGAGGTGGTGGCAAAATTTGACTGTTACATGACCTATAAGGGCGTGTTGGAGGCCTACCGGGCGAAATAAAAGCAAAAATGCAGGATCATGGGTTAACTGCCTGGTTATAGAAACAAGGAATACTATAGATGACCTGGGACTGTCTAAAAATAGAAAAAGGGGGAATTTATATGAAAGATTATCTGTCCATTGCAAACAGTCCGATCCTCTATATAGGGGTGGCGGCGCTGCTGATTGTTGTCACATGGCAGGCTGCCGTTTATATCAGAAAAGCGCTGGCCCGCGCGGAAGAGCTGAATATCCCGAAAGAGAAGCTCAGACGCGCGATGCGCACGGCTGCTGTGGTGAGTATCGTACCGAGCATTGCTATTGTAATCGCTCTGCTTACGCTGGCGCCGGTTCTTGGCACGCCGATATCCTGGGGGCGCCTTTCGATTATCGGCAATCTGTCCTATGAGTTGTTTGCCGCCAATATCGGAGCGGAATCCGCAGGCGTTGCGCTGGGCGGAGCAGACTATACGGCGACCGCATTTCTGACCTCAGTCACGACAATGACCATAGGCTCCTTTGCTATGCTGGGCATTACGATTCTGGGCTTCAAGAAGTATAAAACCCGCCTGAATCGCTCCCTGGATAAGGAGGGAAAGCGGGAGGACAATCCCTGGGCGCGCGTTCTTCTGGCGGCCTTGATCGTGTCGCTGTATGCGCGTTTTCTTGCCGAGCCGGTCGCACATGGCGGGGTTATGCTGATTACCATGCTGGTCAGCGCGGCGTGTGCGTTTCTGCTCGGACTTCTCGTTAAGCGTGTTCAATCCTTAAAGTGGATGAATGATTTTGTCCTGTCAATCAGCATGATTGTGGGCATGATTGCCGCAGTTCTGGTTTCGTGAGGAGGGGGTTGCAATGAAGAAAAATAATCTGTCTTATGATGAATGGGCCCATCACTTTGGCAAACTCAGTCTGACGGTAGGCCTGCTTGCTACAACCATTTTTCCCTTGCTGCTGATCCTGGTTTTCCATATTCCTGTTGACTGGGGCTTTGTCTTGTCGGGGGCGGGGCACATCCTGATTCTGATGATTCCGGTCTCTCTGAGCGAGTTCCTCAGCATTGCGCCCATGATCGGTACATCCGCCATGTATATCATGGTGCTCACAGGCAATTATACCAACCTGAAAATCCCGGCCTCCATTGCCGCCATGGAAGCGGTTGGACTGGATCCGGCCTGCTATACGGATGAATCGGATGTAATCTCCACGGTCTGCATGGCCGTTTCTGCCATGGTCAGCATCGTCATTATCGCGATTGGCGTTATTTTGCTGGTTCCGCTGTCCGGCCTTTTGAGCAGCCCTGTGCTCGCTCCGGCTTTCGATAATATCGTTCCGGCGCTGTTCGGTGCTCTCGGAATCGGCATGATTGCCAAGTATTTCAAGCTCGCCATTGTTCCCTTTATTTTGGGCGTCATCCTTTTGGCTACCGGCGTCATAAATACCTCGCTGGTTTTACCGCTGGTGATCCTGGCCGGTGTGCTCAGCGCCAGATTTATGTACAAAAAGAACTGGGTGAAAGTGTAGGGCGTGCGACATGTTGGATTATCTGATTCAAAATGCGGAAGTTCTGGACGGCACAGGGGCACCGGCGAAGAGGATTGACGTCGGGATCAGCGGCGGCAAGATCGTACTTGATCCCCGCGAACCTGCAGCCCAGATAATAGACGCAGAAGGCAAAACGCTTGCGCCGGGATTTATTGATGCGCATGGACATACGGATTTGTTTGCTTTTGCGGATCCTCTGTGCGGCGCAAAAATTGCCCAGGGGATAACCACCGAACTCTGCGGGCAGTGCGGCCTGTCCCCGGCACCGGTTTCCCCGGCCCATTATGCGGAATACGTCGGGTATTATAAGCACCAAGGTGCACCGATTTATCCGAATGCGGATCAGCTGACGAGTGTCCCGCTGCTGATGGAAACGATTGACGGCCTTCATACGGGAATCAATCTTGCACTGTTTGCAGCACATGGAACGCTCAGGCTTGCCGCAATGGGCCTGAGTCCGGCAGCACCGGGCAAAACGGAAATGGATACTATGACAGGTCTGCTGCGGGAAGCCGTCGAGGCGGGGGCCTTGGGTCTCTCTACCGGCCTGATGTATGCGCCGGGCGCTTTTTCCGATACCGATGAGCTGAAAGAGCTCTGCAGGTCACTTGCCGGGACAGACGCTATATACACTTCGCATATCCGCAACCAGGGAAATCGCCTGCGGGAGAGCGTGAAGGAAGCGATTGAGGCGGCGGAGGCCGGTGGGCTTCGCGTGAACATCTCGCATCATAAGGCTGTCGGCCGCAGCAACTGGGGCGCGGTTCGCGATACAACGGAGATGATCCGTAAAGTCGGCGGCTCCCATGACGTCTATCCGTACACTGCCAGTTCAACCACGCTGGTCGCGACACTTCCGCCGAGCGTACTGAAGCAGGGCTATGACGGTTTCCTGGAAAGGATCGCTGACCCGTCTTACAGGGCAGAAGTGGAACAGATGATTCTGGATCCGGTCGAAGAGTGGGACAATGATATTCTGGAATGCGGTTTTGACGGCATTATGATCATTTCCGCACAGGCAACACCTGCAGCCTTGGGCCGTACAATTGAGCAGTATGCCGCTTCGCTCGGCATCCGGCCTTTCGATGCCTACTGGAAGCTGCTGGCGGATAACCAGATGTCGGTAGGGGATATCTGCTTCTCGATGTCCTCAGATGATGTGGATTATCTGGTTTCAGCGCCGGACTGTATGTTCGGCACAGATTCCTTGTATGCACAGGGGCTCATGGAGATGACCCATCCGAGAGCGATCGGTACCTTCCCGAAGATTCTGGGGGAATTTGTTCGTGACCGCGGTCTGCTCACATTGGAGGAGGCTGTTCGGAAGATGACTTCTCTGCCGGCGGAGCGCTATGGACTCACGACAAAGGGCAGAATTGCCGATGGTCTGGATGCGGATCTCGTTCTCTTCGATCCTGCAGTGATAGCGGAAAAGTGCACATTTGCCGAACCGCTGAAGCCCAATGTCGGGATTGACAAGGTGTTCGTGAACGGTATGCTTGCTGCGGATGCCGGGAAACCGACCGGCGTTCGTGCGGGCCGCGTGCTTCGCCACGGGAAGTAATCCATGGCTTCAGGCTTCCTCCGTGCATTTATAAGATAACGAATCCAGATGCGATTGATTGGGAATAACCCGGCGCGATTGCGCCGGGTTATTCCCATCTTTCCCCGGGTAAACTGTATCCGAGGTGAGCGCATGGAAGAAATACGGGAGCTGGGTAGCAGCAAAGCCTCAGCCATCCACTGTCTGTCCATTATCGGACAGATCGAGGGGCACCAACTGCTGCCGGATGACACAAAAACGACCAAATATGAGCACGTGCTGCCGCTGCTGGCAGCCATTGAGGAGTCCCGGGAAATTCAGGGCCTTTTGATTCTGCTCAACACAATGGGCGGCGACGTGGAAGCCGGCCTGGCCATTGCGGAACTGATTGCTGGAATGAAAAAGCCCACCGTATCCCTGGTACTGGGCGGCGGCCATTCCATCGGCGTACCGCTGGCCGTAGCGGCCAGACGCAGTATGATCGCACCCTCGGCGGCTATGACAATCCATCCGGTTCGCATCAATGGCGTGGTGATCGGAGTGCCGCAGACCTATCGCTATTTTTCCCGGATTCAGGACAGAATTATCCGCTTTGTCACAGATCATTCCGGCGTCAGCAGGGAGGTATACCTGCAGATGATGAACAAAACAGACGAACTGGCAAATGATGTGGGCAGTGTGATCCACGGGGACGAGGCGGTTCGCTGCGGCCTGATTGACTGCATCGGCAGCCTTTCGGATGCGCTGAGTTATCTGCACCAGGAAATCAGCTGAAGGCAAAGTCGCCTTCAGCTTTTCTTTCGGAATCATACGAAGGATATCGTGCTTGTTTTTGCAATATATTTATGATAAAATATTACTTACGATTGTCATGGGGGTTAGCGTGCATGAGCATTTGGAATGCAATCGCTCTCGGCCTGGTGCAGGGGATTACGGAGTTTTTGCCGATCTCCAGCTCCGGCCATCTATCGATTATCGATAACCTGTTCAAAATGTCCTCTGCAGACGGCGGGCACATGTTTTTCGATGTGCTGCTCCATCTTGGCACGCTGATTTCGGTCTGCGTCGTTTACTGGGGCGACATTGTGGATATGTTTTATGAAATCCTCGGCTTTGTAAATCTCGGGCCAATGGCCGGCGCGCGCAAACAGCACTATCCTGCAGCCCGGCAGTTTATCATGATTCTGTTGGCGACGCTGCCCCTGGTTCTGGTTCTCCCCATCAAGGACCGGGTGGAGAGCCTGTACAACAACAGCTATTTTATCGGTGTCGCGCTGGTTTTGACCGGCTGCATGCTCTACGTTTCGGACAGAATGCTCGTCGGCAGAAAGACCGGCAGCAGCATGAGTATGCTGGATGCAATTCTGATCGGGCTTTGCCAGTGCGTGGCGATAATCCCTGGCCTGTCCCGATCCGGAACCACGATCACCGCGGGCATTGCCGTTGGCCTGCGTCGTGACTATGCGGTGAAGTTTTCCTTTCTGCTCTCCATTCCCGCGGTGTTGGGCGCCAATATCCTGAGCTTTGCAGACGCGCTGCACAGCGGTTTTGATGTGAGCGATCTGCCGGCATATCTGATCGGAATGGCGGCGGCTATGGTCGCGGGGATCGCGTCCATTTCGCTGCTCAGGCATATCGCCGAGCGGGGGCGCTTTGGCGGATTCGCATACTACTGCTGGGTCGTAGGTGTGCTGTCCATTATTCTGACGATGATTTTCTAACAGGGAGAGGACTCTGCTCATGGCAAACAGCAAATCAACGAAAAAAACTACAAAAAGCAGTACAGGCAAAAGGCGCAGTTCGTCCGCTTCAAAGGCCAAGACGACCAGCAGAGCACGTGCTGCAAGCGCTCCGCCGCCGGAGCCGCCGCGGCCGATCCGCCGTGAACTGACCGGTTTTGTCTTTCTGTGCCTGGCGGCCTTTGTGGTGATCAGCTTTTTCAATTCCGACGGGGAGTTCATCTCCTATTTCGCGAATCTGCTGAAAGGGCTGATCGGCTGGGGCTTCTGGATCACGGCGCCGGCTTTTCTGATTGCGGCCATTGTCCTCTTCTTTCACCGGGGTAGACCGGTGGCGTTCCGCGTGTTCTCCGCGCTGATGCTTCCGATTCTGCTCGCGGCGATCTGGGAGCTGCTGCTGTATGAGCCGACAGTTGAGCAGTTTAATCTGAAAAACGCCGTGGGGCAGTTGTTCGAACAGGGCAAGAATCTGAACTCCGGCGGCGTGCTGGGCGGCTTGCTTGCCGTCGGCCTGCATAAGGCGTTCAGTATATACGGGGCATTGCCGCTGTTGGTGATCGCGTTTCTGTTCTTCCTGATTCTTTCGCTGCGCGGCGGCTTTTCCGGCATCTTCAGAGGCATGAAAAAGCCGGAGTTTGCACCCTATGATCCTGAGCTCTATGAAGATCCCGAGCCCGTGATCAAAGCGGAGAAAACGGCGGCCGCCAGGGGCGCTGCAAAAAAGATCGAGCGGATTGAGCGGGTTGAGCGGCCGGCGTATGGGATGGACATCCCTTTGGGAGAGGACGAGGAGGAGCTTCCGCTTTCCGGTCCCACCGCCGGGGCTCCCGCATCCTATACAGCTGAAGCGAAGACCGCAAAGCGTGCACGGGTGCGCCGCAAGACAGTGGAGGAAGAGGCAACTGCCCATGTGTCTCCGCTGCCCGAAAAGGAGGCCGCAGAGCTTGCCGGTGTGGATTTGGTAGACGGGTTCCGCAAGGTTCCCGTACCGCAGAAAGAGGCCGCGCGGCCGGTGACGGTCAGCACCGAAATTCATGATCCGCCGAAGAAGAAGCTGAATCAGGAAGATGTTGACGCTGAGGCTAAAGCGGTTGCCGCCGCGGTTGAAGCGGCAAAGAGTGAGGCCGTCTATGTTTTCCCGCCTTTGAGCCTGCTGCACAGCGGCGGCACGGCGGCAATCGACGCACGGGATGAAATCATGCTCAACCGGGAGCGCCTGGAGGGCGCGATCCGCAGCTTCGGCATCAATGCCGGGATTGTCGGCGTGACGCGCGGGCCCACTGTCACGCGCTATGATATTGAGTTGGAGCAGGGCGTGAAGCTGTCCAGAGTGACAAATCTGACCGGCGACCTGGCGCTCGCCCTGGGCGTCGGGAATGTCCGCATTGCGCCGATCCCGAACAAGATTTCCACTGTCGGCATTGAAGTGCCCAACAAGATCGTCAGTACAGTCTATCTGCGGGACGTGCTGGAATCCACCCGGTTTACAAGCGCCAAGTCCAAGCTGAGCTTTGCCATTGGCAAGGACATCAGCGGCGACTGCATTGTCGGCAACATCGCAAAGCTGCCGCATATGCTGATTGCCGGCACCACCGGCTCCGGCAAATCTGTCTGCATGAATTCTCTGATTCTGAGCCTGCTCTACAAGGCCAGACCGGATGAAGTGCGGCTGATTATGATTGACCCCAAAATGGTGGAACTGGGCGTTTATAACGGCATCCCGCACCTCTATGTTCCGGTTGTTACCGATCCCAAAAAAGCGGCCGGCGCGCTGCAATGGTCCGTTGTTGAAATGCTCAAGCGTTACCGCCTTTTCTCGGAGACCGGAGTTCGGGATATTGAGAGCTATAACCGGATGTCTGAAATCTCGGGGGAGCCTACGCTTCCGCAGGTCGTAATTGTTATCGATGAGCTGGCCGATTTGATGCTCGTGGCCTCCAAGGAGGTTGAGGAGAGCATCTGCCGCGTGGCACAGATGGGGCGCGCGGCCGGCATGCATCTGATTATCGCGACCCAGCGCCCGTCTGCGGATGTGATTACGGGCCTGATGAAGGCGAATATCCCCTCCCGGATCGCCTTTGCCGTCTCGTCCGCCATGGAGAGCCGCATCATTTTGGACCAGAGCGGCGCTGAAAAGCTGGTCGGCATGGGAGACATGCTGTATTCTCCCGTGGGAAGCGGCAAGCCGACGCGGATTCAGGGTGCTTTCGTCTCCGATGAGGAGCGGGAGCGGGTAATCCAGTACATCAAAGAAAACGGCGGCGAAGCCAGTCAGAATGAAGAAATCATCAACGCGATGGAAGAGGCCAGCAAGGCGAAGAGCGGGGGAGATACCACTAAAAACACCCGTGAGGATCCGGTCGACGCCTACGACGAAATGCTGCAGCAAGCGGTCGAGGTCGTCCTGGAGATGGGCTCCTGCTCCGTATCCATGCTCCAGCGGCGCATGAAGCTTGGCTATTCCCGCGCGGCGAGGATTGTGGATCAGATGGCGGAACTCGGCATTGTCGGCCCCTATGAAGGAGCCAAACCGCGGCAGGTCGTCATGGATCGGAGCGGCTGGCATGACCTTCAGATTCAGCTCGGCCTTCTGGAAGACGACGGTATGGCGCTGGCCGCTGAAATGAATGAGACGGACTATGATCCGGAATCTGATGAATAAGGAAAAAAGGGCGTGATTTCGCGCCCTTTTGCGGTATCGGGAATGAATTGCATCGCACCGGAGATGTCTCTGCAGGAGATCAACAAAATCAGCACGCTGGGTCTTGCGCATATCGGGGACGCGGTTTATGAACTGCTCGTCCGGACAATGCTTTGCGCGGAGGGGCACGCAGCAGCCGCAGAATTGCATCGTATGACCGTGATGCATGTAAACGCATCCGCCCAGGCAAAAGCGGCAGAGAGGCTTCTGAGCTGTCTGACGGCAGAGGAGGCGGCGGTCTATAAGCGCGGCCGCAATGCTCACGTCCACGCAGTTCCGCACAACACGGCACCGGAGGAATACCATGCGGCGACAGGTCTGGAGGCGTTGTTTGGCTGGCTGTATCTCCAGGGACGGCGCGATCGGATTCAGGAGCTTTTTTCGATGCTGATGGAGGAGCAAATCTGATGCCGTTGGACGCGATATGTTTATCCGCTCTGACTGCCGAGCTGGAGGCGCGCATCCTGGACGGACGGATCGATAAGGTTCAGCAGCCGGAGCGGGACATGCTGATTCTCACGATCCGAGCCGGTGGGGAGAACCTGCGTCTGCTGCTCGCTGCGGGGAGCGGAAACGCCAGAGTACACCTCACGCGATTAAGCTTTGAAAACCCGGCTGAGCCCCCCATGTTCTGCATGCTGATGCGCAAGCATCTCGTTGGGTCCCGTATCGTTTCTCTCAGACAGCCGGAAGGCGAGCGGATGCTGATTCTGGAGCTGGACTGTCGGGACGAGTTAGGGTTAAGTTCCCGTAAGCGCATGGTTGCGGAGCTGATCGGCCGCAGCGCGAACCTGATCCTTGTCGGGGAGGATGGGCGAATTATCGACTGCATGCGCAGAGTTGATTATGCCGGCGACCCGCTGCGCAGACTGCTGCCGGGCATGCTGTATCGCATGCCGCCGAAGCAGAATAAGCCGGATTTTCGGCGGCTCTCCCAGACAGAGCGCTGCGAGCGGATTGCGGCGAGCAGCAAGGAGATGCCGGTTGACAAGTATTTGCTCGACAGCTTCTCCGGGCTCTCACCGTTGATCTGCCGGGAGCTTGCCTGGCGCTGCCGCGGAGATTACGATGCGCTGCCCGCGCAGCTGGCGGCTTTCAGCGACAGTGTTGAGGCCGGAGAATTTGCCCCTTATCTGCTTGTACAGGACGGAAAGCCGCTGGATTTCAGCTTCATGGCGATTTCCCAATATGAAGGGCGGGCAAGTCTGGAGCGGCTGGACTCATTTTCCGTACTCTTGGATACCTTTTATGCCCGACGGGATCTTGCGGAGCAGCAGCGTCGCCGGAGTCACGAGCTTCTGCGCAGCGTAACAACAGCGCGCGACAGGCTGGCGCGAAAGCTTGGCAACCAGAAGGAGGAACTGAGGCGAACGGAGAATCGGGAGGAGATCCGGAAAAACGCCGAATTGATCACAGCCAATCTCTACCGGATCCAAAAGGGAGACAGCCTTCTGGTCTGTGAGGACTACTATGAGCCGGATTGCAGAGAGGTCAAAATCCCCTTGAACCCGCTGAAAACGCCGCAGCAGAACGCGGCTTTGCTGTATAAGGAATACAACAAAATGAAGACGGCTGAGAAACATCTCACCGTTTTGATCGCGGAGGCTGAGGGACAGCTGTCGTACCTGAACAGCGTGCTGGATCTGATTCGCCGCGCTGAGACGGAGAAGGATCTCGGCGACATCCGAAGGGAACTGATGGAGACCGGGTATCTGCGCCGGCAAAAAAGCGGTAAAGCGGAAAAGGGAAGAGCACAGCAGCCCTATCGTTTCCAGTCTGACGACGGGCTGGAGATCCTCGCAGGGCGCAGCAATCTGCAAAACGACGAGTTGACGCTGAAAACTGCGCGGCGCACCGATTACTGGCTGCATACGCAGAAAGTGCACGGAAGCCATGTGATTATCCGCTGCGATGGACTTGCGCCGCCGGAGCGCACCCTTTGCCAGGCCGCGTCTATCGCGGCTTACTATTCTCAGGCGAGGGACGGCGGAAAGGTTCCCGTGGATTATACCATGACGCGCTGCGTAAAAAAGCCAGCAGGCGCGCTGCCGGGCATGGTGATTTACACAGACTACAAAACGCTTATCGCCGAGAGCGACGAAGAACTTGTCAAAAGGCTGAAAAAATAGAGGAACAGGAGCGAAAAAACGCGCCTGTTCCTCTTGCTTTTAGCGTTTCAGGAAAACCTTCTGCGCTTTCCGTCCCTGGGCGGAACGTAACCATACTGGATTTCCGGACGGATCTGCTGAAGACGTGCATGAACGCGATCCACATCTTCTTCCTCGTTGAAGATCAGATTAGCAAATTCCTTTTCTCCGTGCATCAGAATCAATCGATAGTAATAATACGCGGGGCTGTCGTCCGGATGACATTCGCTGATCCTTGTGAAGGCACGGTCAATGTACTCATAAGGGACATAGTATTTCACGCCGAGATCCCGATAATACAGACAAAGCCTGCCAAGACGTACGCGACCGATGGCTTCTGCGCTGGTGTAATCATCAATATGCGCCTGATCGGCGATACATTTTTTGTCAACGCCCCTGAATTTCAGTTTGCCTAATCCGAACACGAGTCAGCCTCCGTCTTCTTTTTGAACAGATCCCAGGAAAACCATTTTTTGGGAAGGTTGATACCGATCAGTGTGCCGAGGATGCCGGCGATTGTGCCCGTAATGATGCCGCCCAGCACGTCGCTTGGAAAGTGAACAACCAGGTAAATCCGGGAAATCCCCATCAGTACGCCGAACAGCAGAGCAAGCCAGCTTTTGCGCTTGTCACCGAGAATGAACAGCGGCACCATAGCGGCAAATGCGGCATTGGTGTGCCCGGAAGGAAAGCTCATGTCGCTTTCCATATGCTGCCCCATAAGGGTCCAGAGGGAATAGTAAATGCTGTTGACATCGGCATAAGGCCGCGGCCTTGCAATAGCAACCTTTAAGAAAAGGTTGACAGCGATGGCACCGATTGCAAGGCCCAGACACATCGCAGTGCCAAAGCGGCGGGTTCGGCGAAACAAAGTGAGAAGGAGGGACAGGAAGATTAAAAAGATACCGCCCTTGCCAAGGAGAGAAATCAGCTCCATTACCGGGGAAAGAAAACCGCCGGCCACATCATACAGCTTATGTACGGCAAGTGTGATCCCTTGATCCAAGCCCGCAAATGCGGTGTTGATCCACTGTGCCGCTGCAGTTAACTCCATGATACCATCACCTCATCCATAGTCTGCTTTTTTATTGTAGCACAGATTTGCAAGGAAAGTCTACCTGAATTTGCATAAACAGGCAAAAGCGGCGCAAAATAGCAGCACGCTTATAAGGAGGAATATCCTATGAAACGAACATTTGTGTCGCTGATCTCTTTGCTGTTGGCCCTTCTTCTGATCGCCGCCATGACGGCACCAGCATGTGCGGACGGGGATGCACCGATTGCCGAAAACCTGGAACTAAAGACCTACTGCAATGTGACGGTTGGCGGAGCGCTGTCCGGCTTTTCACCGGATGGCGATGCATTGCGCTATGAGATCACCACGGAACCTGTAAAGGGTGAGCTTACGCTGGAAGAGGACGGCAGCTTTCTCTATACGCCGAAAGCGGACAGGCGAGGGAAAGACTATTTCGGCTATAAGGCGATTGATGAAAAGGGAAACCGTTCCCAGGAGGCGACGGTAATTATCCGGATTGTCAAGCAGAAGAAAGACGTTTTTTATGCGGATATGGTGGGGCGGGCAGACGCCTACGCGGCGGCGGCACTGTGCGAAATGGGGCTGCTGACCGGACGGCAGATCTGCGGCGTCTATTGCTTTGAACCGGATGAAGAAGTAACGCGGGGCGAGTTTTTGAGCATGTGTATGACGCTCACAGGGAAACCCCTGTTTACGGGCGTTTACAGAACCGGATTCCAGGACGACCATGCAATCCCGGCATGGCAAAAGGCCTACGCATCCGCGGCGGCAGTCAACGGCGTCTATGACGGCGTTTTGACAGAAACGGGACGGTTTTTCTCGGGGGATGAGCCGATCAGCTGCGCGGAGGCAAGCGTTCTTCTGGACAGCGCACTTGCGCTGGAGAATGTGCAGTATCTGTCAGGATATGAGGAACTGGATCAGACATCGGCGCAGGCCTGCATGAACCTGAGCGCCTATAAGGTGATTTCCGGGAACACGCAGATGGATCATGCCCTGACCCGTTCCGAAGCGGCAAAGATGCTTACAGCGGCACAGGAGCTGCTGGAGCGGCGATAATGTGACCCGCCGGAGCTTTCCGCTCCGGCGGAATTTTTTTCCCGGGCTCATCGGGAAAAACGCAGCAGGGAATTCTCCCATTTTACGGGGCGCTTGACAGGATAACGGCGTTGGGCGGCCTTTGAAACCGTGCGGTATCGCATCCGCAGAGGATAGATCAAGGAAAACGCCTGTTTTGCTTGTGATTTGGTATCGGACATGCTATAATATACTGAATAAGTATACCGGGGATGCAGAATGGACCGTTTTGAACTGATTTCAGACTATCGACCGACCGGCGACCAGCCGGAAGCGATTGACAGTCTTGTCTGCGGAATTGAAAATGGGATTGACGAGCAGGTGCTTCTTGGGGTTACCGGCTCCGGCAAAACCTTTACGATGGCCAATGTCATTGCCCGGCTGAACAGACCGACGCTGGTTCTCGCCCATAACAAGACATTGGCGGCGCAGCTTTGCAGTGAGTTTAAGGAGTTTTTTCCCAACAACGCCGTTGAATATTTTGTCTCTTATTACGACTATTATCAGCCGGAGGCCTACATCCCGCACACAGATACTTATATCGAAAAGGACGCTTCCATCAACGACGAGATTGAGCGTCTCCGCCACAGTGCGACTTCAAGCCTTTTTGAACGCCGCGATGTGATTGTTGTCGCCTCCGTTTCGTGCATTTATGGACTGGGCGATCCGATTGATTATGCCAATATGGTGATTTCGCTGCGCCCCGGCCAGACGCGGGATTTCGACGAGCTGCTGCGCAAGCTTGTGGAGATTCGATATGAGCGCAACGATATCGCTTTTGAGCGGAACATGTTTCGCGTCCGCGGAGACACAGTGGAGATTTTCCCGGCCTACGCCAATGACAAGGCGATTCGGGTCGAATTCTTCGGCGACGAGGTGGACCGGATCAGCGAGATCAATGTGCTGACGGGTACCGCGACGCGGTATCTCAACCATGCTGCAATTTATCCTGCCAGTCATTATGTGACGACCAAAGAGAAAATGGCCGCCGCAATTGAGCGAATTCGCGTGGAATGTGAAGAACGTGTCCGGTATTTTGAAGCAAACAACAAACTGATTGAAGCACAGCGCATTCAACAGCGCACAGAGTACGATATTGAGATGATGCAGGAGCTGGGCTACTGCTCCGGTATTGAGAATTACTCCCGCGTCATCTCGAACCGTGCGCCCGGCAGTCCGCCCATGACGCTGCTGGACTACTTCCCGAAGGACTTCCTGCTGTTTGTGGATGAAAGCCATGTGACGCTTCCGCAGGTGCGCGCCATGTATCGTGGAGACCGGGCGCGCAAGGAATCTCTGGTTGAATATGGCTTTCGTCTGCCCTCGGCGTTTGATAACCGCCCGCTGAAGTTTGACGAGTTTACCCAGCGCATCCATCAGAGGGTGTATGTCTCCGCGACGCCCGGAGTGTACGAGCGCGAGCGAGCCGGGCAGATTGTAGAGCAGATCATTCGGCCGACGGGCCTTTTGGATCCTGAAATCTTTGTCAGACCGATTGAGGGGCAGATTGATGACCTGATCGGCGAGATTAATGCAAAAATCCAGAAAGATCAGCGCACTCTTGTGACAACACTGACCAAGAAGATGGCAGAGGATCTTTCGGAATACCTGTCCAATGCGGGGATTCGCTGTCGGTACATGCACCATGATATCGGAACGATCGAGCGGATGGAGATTATCCGGGATCTGCGCCTGGGTGAATTCGACGTGCTTGTGGGCATCAACCTGCTGCGTGAGGGGCTGGATATTCCGGAAGTCGGTCTGGTGGCGATCCTGGATGCCGACAAAGAGGGCTTCCTCCGAAGCGAGACGAGTCTGATTCAAACGGTTGGCCGCGCGGCCCGCAACGCGGACAGCAAGGTGATTATGTATGCGGATGTGGTGACGCCGTCGATGCGCGCCTGTATTGAGGAGACCAATCGGCGCCGCACTAAGCAGCAGGCCTACAACGAGGCAAATCATATCGTGCCGCAGACGATTGTCAAAAGCGTGCGGGATCTGATTGAGATTTCCACCGATACGGCGGAGATGAAGCGTGCCGACGGCGTTCGGATGACGGAACGGGAGCGCAAAGAGCTGATCGCGCAGCTTGAGGCAAAAATGCGGAAGGCGGCTCAGATGCTCGAATATGAAATCGCGGCACAACTGCGTGATGAAATTATTCGCCTGCGGGGTGTTTAAGCATGAAACTGATGGCCATAGATGGGAACAGCATCGTAAACCGCGCGTTCTATGGGGTGCGGCCGCTCAACGCGCCGGACGGTACCCCAACGAATGCGGTGTACGGTTTCCTCGCAATTCTGCAGCGTATTTTGGATGAGCAGACACCGGATGCCCTGTGCGTCTGCTTCGACCTGAAAGCGCCGACATTTCGCCATAAGGGCTACGAGGCGTATAAAGCGCAGCGGAAGGGCATGCCGGAGGAGTTGGCGGTTCAGATGCCTCTGCTCAAGGAGCTTCTGGACGATATGGGCGTTCACCGCTATGAGCTGGAGGGATACGAGGCGGACGATCTTCTGGGCACGATCGCGGCCGACTGTGAGCAGCAGGGCTGGGACTGTGTGATTGTGACCGGGGACAAGGACAGCCTGCAGCTTGTAACTGAGAGAACCAGCGTCTGCAATGTAAAAACCCGCATGGGACAGACGGAGACGATCCTGTATACCCCGGAGCGATTTCTGGAAGAGTACGGTTTTGAGCCTGTCCATATGGTGGATTTGAAGGCCCTGATGGGGGATTCCTCCGA
>JAEEGL012249374.1_pt1 | contig 17428 bp, 9 predicted proteins | sample 9134231 | NCBI WGS metagenome assembly JAEEGL01 (sample SAMN16246548, study PRJNA631951) | gut metagenome | biome: gut microbiome; feature: rumen; material: fiber-attached | host: Bos | place: Iran: Karaj | collected 2018-10
GCGGGGGAAATGGGCGATGGCGCGGAAGCGGCGGGGGCGTCGGGCTCGCGCGGGGGCGGGGGAAATGGGCGACGGCGCGGAAGCGGCGGGGAGATGGGCGATGGCGCGGAAGCGGCGGGGGGAATGGGCGGCGTGTGCCGGCGGGCTTGCCCGCCGGCGGTGGTGTCGGATCAGGGCAGGATGGTGAAGACGGGGGTGGCGGAGAAGGTGATGGCGCGGAGGCGCGGGTTGTACATGGCCTCGAGTTGGGCGACGGGGATGGTGTAGACGCCTGGGGCGATGGCGCGGACATGGTAGGTGATGGTGGCGCGCTCGGCGCCGCGCGCCATGTCGCCGAACCAGAGGAAACGGTCGGGGCGGCGCTCGATGAGGTTGGTGGAGAGGCGGTTGTGCTCGGCGCGGCGATTCTGCGGGATGGTGAAGCGGGTCGCGAAGTTCGGATCCTCGATCTCGAAGCCGCCAGGCAGGAGGTCGGAGAGGACGAGGTTCTCGGTGGGGGTGCCGTTGAGAATGAGGCGCACCTCCAGTAGGTCGCCGACACGGCAGGTGGTGACGGGCTTGCCGCCGAGGAGGTATTCGCGGCGGACGGCGAGGCCGGAGGCGACGGGGCGGGTCGGCCTCTCGCGTCTGCGCTGGCGGTGCACGACATACAGCGGGGCGGTGCCGTCGTTGGTGATGACAGTCTCGCCAGGCAGGTGGTACTCGAAGGGCTTGTCGCCAGGGGTGAAGCGGGATTCGAGGCGCTTGCCGTCGGCGGCCTTGGTGGCAATGGCGGCGGTGAGCTTGTCCTGGCGGGCGTTCCCAGGCCTGGTCGCGGCGTAATGGGCGAGGCCAAGGGCGGCCCAGGCGTGGTCGTGGGTGGTCATCCAGCCATGCGTGGCGTCGTCCAGTCTGGCCAGGTCGATGGCGAGATGGTCGGCGGCGAGATGCCCCGGGAGGAGGTCGGAGAGCAGCCAGAGCGCGAGGCCTGTGCGGCGGACGGACGAATCGAATTCGCAGTCCTTGAGGTCGGCGGCGGCGAAGGCGGTCCCCGCGATGGGCTTCCAGAGGGCGTTGCCCTCGGCGGCGTGGCCGCAGCGCAGGAGGGTCATGGCGGCGAGGAAGCGCACGTAGGGCTGGGCCTTGGGGCTGTCGGCGTCCAGCAACTTGACGTAGTCGGCGGCGAGTTGGGGCCATCCGAGGGCGAAGGCGTAGGTGGCGAAGGCGCGTTCGGCGACGGAGTTGCTGCGGTCATTGAGGAATTCGCGCAGCATTCCGAATGCGCGTGCGCGGTCTTCGGCGGGCATTGGATAGCCGTTGCGGTCGGCTTCGAGCATGAAGAAATATGCGAAGACGGTGGCCGACTGCCAGGGGGCGTGGCCATTGGGCCACATGGAGAAGGACTTGCCGTATCGCATGGTGGCGATGTGGCGCATGGCGGCGTTGATTTTCATCCGTGCCTGCGGGGCGAAATCAGATGGGATGTATCCGCTGCGGACAAGGGCGGGGATGGCGAGCTGCGGGAAGGCGCGGGAGACGGTCTGCTCCAGGCATCCATGCGGGTATTCGTTGAGCCATGCAAGATGGCGCGAGAGGCGCAGGACGGGGGAGCCGAGTTCCAGGACGTCGCTGGGGGCGTCGCCCTGCGTGAAGGTGGCCTTTTCGCCAGGGGCGATGATGGTGACCTCGGAGACGGGGACGGCGGGCCAGGGGGAGCGGACGATGGTGGCGTCCCTCTTGCGGTAGGTCTGTCCGTCCACGGCGACCTCGAAGTGGATGACGAGGCGTCCTTCCGCGGTGTTTTCGGGGAGTTCGATTTCGAGGAACCGGGTCTGCTGGGTCCCAGGCTTCCCGAGTGCAAGCGGTTCGGCGAGGTATTTGGGGGTCTTGTCGAAGACGCCCTCGAGTTTCCACTGCCAGTTCTGGACGGCGGTGTCGGGGAGGTCGTGGTTGAAGATGGCGGCGCTGACGCGGAACTTGTCGCCAGGGGCGACGGCGGCGGGGGTGACGAGGGAGATGGTCAGCGGTTCGCGCAGCGTGATGCTCGCCTGCCCGTGTCCCGCGCAGTCGGCGTCGGCGGCGACGGCCATCAGGCGGAGGCTTCCGCTGACGGGCGGGAGTTTCACCTTCGCCGTGGCCTTGCCGTCGGGCCCCGTGCGGAGGAGCCCGCAGCGGACGACGCCCTCGGGCGGACGCTCATTCCCGAAACGGTCTTCGCGGAACTCGCGCGCCCTCTCGCCAGAGACGGCGTCGCCGCCGCCGATTTTGCCGTTGACGACGCGGAGCATCGGGTAGATTTCCGCATAGAGGTCGAACAGTTCGAAGGGGGATTCGCGCGGGCCGAAGAAGGCCTTGAAGGCATCGGGCGTGCGGTAGGCGGTGAGGGCGAGGATGCCCTCGTCGACGCCCCAGAGGGCAACTTCGCCCGCGACGGGCTTGCCGTTGGCGTCGGCGAGGGTGACGGTGACGGTGGTTTCATGGTCGGGGCGACAGACCTCGCTGGCGGGGGTGATGGTGACCTGGAGGCGGCGTCCCTCCTGGAGGACGGGGATGGCGGCGACGCCCGCGAGATGCGGTGCGTCGGAGCAGGTCCCGTCGGCGCCTTGGGAGACGGCGCCGACGACGGTGATGGCGGCGAACCAGGTGCCCTGGGTGCAGGACGCGGGGATCTGGACGGGAATGGTGTTTTTGCCCGCCTTGACTGGATAGGTGGCGGTGGCGGACGGGTGTCCGTAGGAGCCCGTTACGGCGAGGCAGGTGCCGTCGAAGTCGGCCTCGTAGGAGACCTGGGCGGTCTCGCCAGGGCGGAATTTGTCGGCGTTGAACTTGAATTCAAGGACATTGGGATGGGCGGAGCGGGCGCCCGAGGAGCCTGCGTAGTGCCAGAAGCGGAATTGCGCGAGGAGACGCCCGTTGGCGGTGTCGGTGAATTCGACGCGATAACTGCCGTTTTGGGGGACGTCGAGGTGGAGGAAGCCCTTGTCGTCGGGTGTCACGGCGCCACGGGAGACGGTGTTGGTGACGACTTCCCAGACGCGGCGGTAGGTGCCGTCGCCAGAGGCCTTGAGGACATAGGCATAGTCCACTTGAACGAGGCTGGCGGTGATGGCGCCTGGCTGCAGCGGGAAGGGCTTCCCGTCCGGGGCGAGGGCCGCCAGCTGGAAGCGCGCGCTCTTGCTGTCCTGGTTGTCGAGGCGCACGCCGAGATAGAATGGGGCGAAGTGGCGCAGGAGGAAAGTGTTGGCGGTGACGGGGCGGGTGCCCGCAAGCCCCTGGATGGTGGCGGAAGCGCACAGGAGGATGGGGCAGGCGGGATACTTCTTCGGGGAGGCCTGGAAGTCGGGGAGTTTGAAGTCGCACTGGAAGGCGCCGTCCTGGTCGGTTTGCGGGGTGGCGGTGCGGGGGGGGAAGGGGAAGTCTTCTTGGACGCTGACCTTGAAGGAGAATTCCTTGTAGGCGGCAGGGGGTGTGAACGGCTTCCATTCGCCGAGGAGTCTGGCCTTGACTTTTGCCTTCGAGACTGGCTGCCCGAAATAGTACTCGGCCTTGCCAGTGAGCTGGACGGCCTTGCCGTCCTTGACCGCCTTGAGTGTCGCCTTTGCCTTGATCTGGTCTGGCTGGAATTCGGCGACGAGGAATTCGGAGGTGGCGAAGGAACTGCCGCCAGGCTGGGAGACGGCGATTCGGTAGGAACCCAGGATGGCGTCGGCGGGAATGTGGAAGTCATGCTGGAAGGCGCCGAACTCGTCGGTCTTGACGTCGGCGCGGGCGATGACATTGTATTTGGGGTCGTGGAGGGCCAGTTGGAGCGGGACGCCCGCGACGGGGGCGCTGGTGTCCATTCGGCGCAGGAAGGCGGTGGCGGTCATGGTCTCGCCAGGGCGCGCGGCGCCACGGTCGGTGTAGAGGAGCGCGTTCCAGGAGGAGGCGGCGTCCTGGGAGGCGCGGGACCAGTTGGGGAGGTCGAGGAAGGCGAGGTCGTTGTCGGCGGGGTTCTGGACGAGGAGGAGGTCGGGGGCGTCCTCCTGGTCGCTGAGCGACGGGGTGGTGAAGCGCGCGATGCCGTCGGGGCCAGTGGTGGCGGTGGCGAGGATCTGGTGCTTGCGGCTGTAGAGGGTGACTTTGGCGCCTGGGACGGGCTTTTCGGGATGGGCCAGGGAACGGACGGTGCAGATGGATTCGGCGCCGTTGCGGGCGAGGAAGATGGCCAGATCGGTGATGATGATGGTGCGTTGCCGTTCCCGCTGATAGTAGTAGTCGCCGCTGTCGTAGGACATTTTGAGGAAGTAGACGCCTGGCTTGCCGCGCGGGATGCCGATGTCGGCCAGGTCGATGGCGGTATGGTGTTCCTGGTTGCGGCGTTCCTGGATTTTCACGGTGCCGTGCTGGATTTCCCTGGAGAAGCGGTCGTGGTCGCGGAAGAAGTTGAGGAGGGTCGAGGGGTATGCCTGCTTGAGCCGATAGTCCAGCTTTTTGCCGATATTGACAGTGCTGACGGGGAGTTCCCAGATGGGGGCGTGCAGCGGGAAGAAGGTGCCTTCGGAGGCGAAGTTGACGTTGGGCCTGAGGTCTGGGGTGATGAAGATATAGCGGTAGTCCTCCTGGAGTTGCGCGGGGGCGTTGGCGTTCGGGAAGCCTTTCTTGAGGATGACCTGGTAGACCTTGCCAGGCTCGGCCTCGATGGACAGTTCGGGGTTGCCCCATTGATGCACGCGGAATGGCGCGGGCGGGTCAATGGAAATCAGCGCCTTGTCAACAGGGGTGTTGATCTGTGGCTGCGTGCGAATGAGGAGGTCGTTGCCATAGGATGAATATCGAATGTTTTCGATTTCAAGTGGCTTCGCGGCAAAGAGAAGAGAGGTGACAGCGAGGAATAGCAGGGCGAGGCAGGTCAGGCGGTGGGGTTTCATGGCGGGAATAGGGAATGTAGGGAGGGATTGCTCGGGGACGGGATTCGGCGGGGAAAATGGCGATGGCGCGGGTGCGGGGGTTGGCTTCCGCCGCAAGAATGCGGCGGCACGGCACCACGGAGGCTGGTGTGTTGCGCAGGCGGCGAGAAAACAGCGGGGGCGGTGTACAGGCGGGGGAAATGGGGGATGGCGCGGGATCGGCTTCCGCCGCAAGTGCGGCGGCACGGCACCACGGAGGCTGGTGTGTTGCGCAGGCGGCGAGAAAACAGCGGGGGCGGTGTACAGGCGGGGGAGATGGGCGATGGCGCGGATGCGGCGGGGGAAATGGGCGATGGTGATTGGCGGCGCGGGAAAAGCGGGGCTGGTGGAGAAGCGGGGTGGCGTGTGCCGGCGGGCTTGCCCGCCGGCGGGGTGGTGTGTGTTGGCGGGCTTGCCCGTTGGCGGGGTGGCAGGGAGAATGGGCAAGAACTGGGGGCTCGGGCGCTTGGGTCTACTCTATAATACGCCGAATGGGTCAGATTCCTAACATCGGGTTGATTTTTTCGATGCCGATGGTGGTCTTTCCGTAGTGTCCAGGATAGGCGACGGTTTTCCCTGGGAGGGCGAAGAGGACGTTGTGCAGGGATTCGGCGAGTTCGTCCTGGTCCCCGCCAGGCAGGTCGGTGCGGCCGACACCGCCTGCGAAGAGGGTGTCGCCAGTGAGGACGAAGTTGTCGGCGGGGAAGTAGTAGCAGGCGCCGCCAGGGGTGTGGCCAGGGGTGTGGAGTACCTGGAAGTCGAAGCCAGGGTGCGCGGGCATTTCCTCGGCGGGCTGCGGGAGGTTCTCGACGTGCGGGAAATACGGGAGCAGTTCGTTGCGCGGGGAGAGGTAGAGGCCGCGTTCATCGGGGTGCATCCAGACGGGGACCTGGTAGGCGGCGGTGAACTCGGGGACGGCGCCGATGTGGTCGACGTGCGCGTGCGTCAGGAGGACGGCGAGCGGCCTGAGGCGCTGCTCTTCCAGGAACGCCTGGATGCGCGGGAAGTCTGCGCCTGGATCGAAGACGAGCGCGGTCCTGGACGCGGAATCCCAGACGATGTGGCAGTTGACGGAAATCGGGCCGACGACGATGGTGGAGAGGGTGGGCATGGGTGGTCAGGCAAGCCGTTCGGCGATGGCGTCGGCGGCGGTGGCGGGTGGAGGGGTGGCGCAGCAGGGCGGATGAAGGGGGCAGATGCGCTGGCGGCACGGGGACTGGGGACAGGGCGAGCGCAGGACGGTGTGGCGGCCAGGCGGGCCGTACGGGCCAGTCAGGGTCGGGTCGGTGGCGCCGAAGCAGGCGACGCAGGGTGTGCCGAGGGCGGCGGCGATATGCATGGGGCCGCTGTCGTTGGTGAAGAGGACCCGCGAGCGCGCGAGCAGCGCGGTGAGGGCGCCCAGGTCGGTGGCGCCTGCGAAGTCGCATTCGGGCGGCAGCCCCGCACGGATGCGGACGGCTTCGGCGCGTTCACGTTCGCCAGGGGAGCCCAGAAGCCAGATGCGGGCGTCGGGGCGTCGTCGCCGCACCTCGGCGAGGGTGTCGCCGAAGAACTCCGTGGACCAGGACTTGCTCTCCCAGCGCGAGGAGCAGCCCACGGCAAGCAGCGGGCCGTCGCCAGGCAGGCGCTCGTCGAGGAGCCGCCGCGCGTCCTCCTGCCAGGCCTGCGGCAGTTGGAGCGGGGCTTCGGGGACGCCCTCGGGCGCCTCCAGCCCCAGGTCGCGGAGGAAGCAGCGGGCGAGGAAGCAGTTCTTGTCGACCGCATGGCGCAGTTCCAGAGGGATGGCGATGCGTCGGGAATAGAAGAGCGGCGCGCCCTCGCGAGCGTGGGCGAAGCCGTAGCGGGGGGCGCGGCGCGCGAAGAGGCAGACGAGGCCTGTGCGGAGGAGCCCCTGGAAGTCCAGGATGGCGTCGTAGGTCTCCTCGCGGAGCAGGCGGATGAAGGCGTGGATGGCCTTCAGGTTGCAGCGTCCGATTTCGCGGCGCGGGAACGGGAGGATGCGGTGGAGGCCAGGGAAGAGTTGTACAATCTGCGCGAGGCTGTCGTTGGCGACCCAGGAGAGTTCGGCGTCGGGCAGGGCCTGCCGAAGCATGGCGGCGGCGGGGAAGGTGTGGAGGATGTCGCCGAGGCTGCTGGGTTTGAGGATGAGCAGCTTCACGTGGAGGGAGGTGCGTCAGTGCCCCAGGGCCAGGCGTTCCGCGCAGCGCGCGGGAAGGCCCGCGGCGAGGATTTTGCGCTGGGCGGTGGCGATGTCGTATTCGACGCGGTGCAGCTGGATGGTGGCGGCCTCGACGTCGTAGGTGACGAAGGCGGCGCGCGGGTCGCGGTCGCGCGGCTGGCCGACACTGCCGACGTTGATCAGATACTTCTGGTTGCTCTGGATCTTGATGGTGTCGTACATTCCGCCGACGACCTCGTCGAGGTTCTTCTCGAAGGCGAGGGGGGTGTGCGTATGCCCGAAGAAGCAGATGGGCATCCACTGGTACTGCAGGGAGGCGGCGGCGGTGTAGCGGTCGAAGATGTAGCCCCACATCTGGGGGTTGTCCATAGTCGCGTGCACGACGCTGAAGCGAGCCGTCGGATTCTGCATGAAGACATCCTTCTTGTAGGGGAGTTCGGCCAGCCAGCGCTGCTCGTCGTCGGTGAGGTTCTCGCGGGTCCACTCGACGGCGGCGGCGGCCTGGGGGTTGAAGCCCAGAAGGTCGCGGTCGTTGCTGGCGTAGGAGTCGTGGTTGCCCATGACGATGGCGACGGGCTCGAGGCCGCGCACGATGTCCATGCACTCGTGGGGGTTGGCATTGTAGCCTACGATATCCCCGATGCAGACGTATTTCTCGACGCCGAGTTTCTGGCATTCCGCCAGAACCGCCGTCAACGCCTCCAGGTTCGCATGGATGTCACCTAAAACGCCGATTTTCATAAAGGGAACGATACTTGTGAAAGGGAACGGGACTTGTCAAGCAATAAACTATATCGCCTTTTCCGTAGCTTGTGCGACGGGGCGGTAAAAAAAGGAGGCAGGCCAGGGTGTGGCCTGCCAGCAGGGGCTATGGGCGTTTGAGGCTCTTGACGAACTGCCGATGGAATGGGTTGGCGAGGATGCCCTCGCTCTGGTAGAAATAGAGGCCCTGGGCGCCCTGGGCGAGGTAGAAGTCGGCGAGGGCGGCGTATTCGGCGGGCCGGGTGAGGAGGATCTGCCCGTATCCAGAGTAGTTGCGGCTCCAGGCGTCGAGGAGGCCGTGGATCTTCTTGCCGTATTTGCGGGCGAGGCGGACGAAGGGCTTGATGTTCACGGGCGGGTAGATGGACATCATGTTGCCGGGGATGATGGTGTCGACGAGATTCTCGCGCAGGAGGGTCTCGACGGCCTCGTAGTAGTCGGGGTAGCCGACGACGAAGCTGATGGAGATTTCGAGTTCGGCGCGGCGCTTCGGGCCGAGCTTGTCGACGAGCATCCGATGGAAGTCGATGATGTTCTTGGCGGTGAGGTAGTACGGGTAGCGGGTGTGGGTGACGGAGAGGCCGTCGATGTCATAGCGCGCCAGTTCGCGGAAGTGCTCGGTCGCGAAGTCGAGGACCTCGGGCTCGTCGAAGTCGAGGCAGTGGCTGTGGCGGTAGTACTGGCGGTGCTCGGCGGCGAAGCGGGTCTCCGTGGCGGAGCCTGGGGCGCAGGAGCCGATGCCGATGTCGGCGAGGAACTTGACGCCATGGCGGTGGCAGGCGGCGGGGAGGGCCTCCATGATGTCCATCGCCTGGTTCATGAGGTCGAGGCCGTTGGAGGACTGGCGGTCGTCGCCGTGGACGACGCCGCCGTGGGCGCGCACGCCCACGGAATTGGGGTAGAGCACGCCTGAGCCGACGCGGCCCATCTGGCAGACGATCTTGTCGACGCCGAGTTCCTCGTAGCGCAGGGCGGTGATCTCGGCGTCCTCGCGGCGGATGAGCCGATAGAGATAGGCGAGGGAGTATGGCTCGCTGTAGAAGATGATTTCGGAGGGGCGCCTGGCGGAGGCGAGGGGGGGGACGGCGGGGCGGTCGGCGGGGACGAGCTTGAGGTAGAAGATGTCGCCGAAGCGGCGGAGGCGGTTGACGCGCGCGCTGGGGGACTGCACGATGCCGATGGTGTCGTCGGGGGTGAAGTCGTACTGGCCGATGAAGAACTCCTTCCAGAAGCGGTAGAAGGGGAGCAGCCCAGTGTGCAGGAGGATGCACTCGGTGGTCTTGCGGCCAGGGAGTTCCAGGTCGCATTCGAGGCGCTCCTCCTTGAAGCAGACGTAGAGGTCGTATTTGCCCTGGAGGCGCGGGTTGTGGCGCAGGGGGGGGACGGGCTCCTGGCCGAAGCAGCAGAGGCGGGGCTGTCCGAAGGTGCAGTTGGCGACGCACCATCCCGTCGGCGCATCGGCGGGATCGGACTGGCGGTTGGGCTCCATGCCCTCGTAGTCGTGGACGGGCGCGCCCTGCCACTCGTGCCAGTTCTTGAGGACGACGGTGTCGCCGTAGTCGGGACGGACCTCGATTTCCTCGGTGGAGAGGGGGCGCGCGCCCTCGCCCGCCCGCACGACCTTGAGGCGCGCGGTGCCGCCCTCGGGGACGCCGCCGAGGTTGACGGTGAAGTTCCAATAGACGCGGTTGTCGCGGATCATGCGCTCGGGGACGAGGCCGCAGTATTCGGTGGCCTCGTTCCAGCCGTCGCTCTTGTCGGGGTCGAAGAGGGTCTCGGGCTCCAGGTTCGGGAAGATGCACGCGGGTTCCCAGCGCGCGCCGCTCCAGTAGTGCACCTGAAGCGCGCCGCCTGCGGGGAGGTCGAGTTCATCGAGGACGAGCCAGCCATGCCAGTTGTAGGTCTTCATGGGGAGGATGGTGATCGGGGGTTATTGCAGTGCGGTTTCAAGGATGTCGACGGTGTGGTCGGGATGGATGCGGATGTGGTCGATGACCTGGCCGTTTGGCTGTCGGGCGACGACTTCGAGTCCATCTTGGGAGACGGTGAGCATCACGCAGGATGCCTGGGGGCCGATGCGGCCCGGTCCGTCAAGGACGACGACGGGGAACGGGTACAGATTCTGCTCGCGTTCGGTCAGGCGGTGGCATCCAGGGGCGCCGAAGCTGACGATTTTGCGGTCGTGGGGGGTGTATCTGGCGGTGCGGTGGGTGGGTCCTGCGAGCCAGAGGTCGATCTTATATCGGGGGGCGGGGCCGTAGAAGAGGTCGCCCATCAGTCCCTGCAGGTTTCGCGCGATGAACTGCTCGTGGAACTCCTCGAAGTCGGCGTCTTGGTCGAAGGGAGTGGCGTGGCAGAGGATGACGCGGTGGCGGGCCGTCTGGAACTGCGGCGTCTGGACGGCTTTCAGGAGCCATTCGCGCTCGGCCTGGAAGAGCGCCTTGTAGTCGGTGCGGCGCACATAGACATGGGGCGGGGCATTGTACTTTTTGTCCTCGCCTGAGTCCAGCACGAGGTATGCGGTGTCTCCGTGGCGGAACAGGTAGTAGGAGCATCCGAAGAGCTTCGGCCACTCCGTCGAGCAGTTGCCCCGCAGCTCGTGGTTTCCGCGCACGGGGAGGTAGATCTGGCGGTGCGCGGTGGCGTCCAGGGCGGGGGCGAGGATGTCGTGAAAGTATTCGCGGAAGATGTTCTCCGAGGTGTTGACCATGTCCCCCAGCGTGCAGAAGAGGTCCGCCTGCAGGAGGTCGCCTTGGAGGAACTGCTGGATGATGTCCTGTCGCTCCCTGGGAGGCATCTGGAGGTCGGAGATGCAGAAGAGGCGGTGGACGGGATTATCGGCGGCGGGCGTACGGAAGGAGTAGACGGGCGTGCACTCCTCGTCATAGAGGCTGGTGTCGGCGGTCTTGACGCGGTATTCGTAGTCGGTGCCGGGCGCGAGCTTAGGCAAGTCGAAGACATGCCGGAAGTCCATCGGAAGCTGCCCCAGCACGCACTCCTGGAACTCCGTCCATTCCTCCTCGCCCTGGCGGCGCAGCTGGAGGACGGCCGCGTAGGACTGGAAGAGCTCGACTTGGATCTGGAGACGGCCGTCGGCGGCCTTCAGGAAGGGGCCGGCGACGATTCTTCCGTGGTCGGGCCAGAACATCTGGCGGACGCGAGCAAGGGAGGCCGTCGGATCCAGGACATCAGGCGGGTCGGGCAGAAGGGCGGCGCTCATGGGCCAGTGGTTGTACCACGGGCTGTGGTGTAGCCAGACCACGAGGGTGTTTTCCCCCTCGGTCAAGTTCAGGGCGTAGATGTGCGCGAGCGGTGTGAAGTCCGGCGTGCCGTTTCCAGTCTTCCGGGTGGAGCCCGCCATCGTGCCGTTCACATAGACCTCCAGCCACCATTCGGTCGCGACGCCGAGGTTGACCCGGCGAGGGCGGTCGGAGCGGATGGTCGCCACCGCGATGGCATACCCCTCCTCTCCGCACGCAGGGTAGCCAGGGCGGATGGCGTTCAGGTCGAAGGAGCCGTCCTCCAGCGCGAACGGAATCGGCGCCACGGTCTCGCCGCACGCGAGCGCGAGGCTGCCCTGCGGCGGGCGGGTGATGGCGCGGGCGTCCTTTGGAGTTGCGTGGTCATGGAAGAAGACGTTCCAATGGTCGAGAGCGAGTGTCATGGTTGTGGGTGGTTGAAGGCGTCGCGGGATTTTTCCTCGTCGACCACGATGATTCCGCAGGGCGGAAGATTCGTGGGTTTGCCGAAAGGATCAACGCTCTGCACGATGCCGTCCTTCACGCAGAGTTTTCCGCGCGGGAACTCCGATTGGACGGTGAGGTTCGCGCCCTCTTCCAGGCGGAGTCTCGGAGCGCGGTAGGTGAAGACGCGGGAGTAGATGCCGATGCGCTGCCGACCCTCTTTGTCCCATTGGCGGTAGATGGCGACCTCGTTTCCGGTGGAGGAGACGGAGCCGAAGAGGCCGTCCTTCCTGGCCCCGTTTTCCAGCGGATGGTTCTCCAAGGCGCCGCGGATCTTTGCGGCGCAGTCCTTCCAGAAGAGGTCCGGGACATTTGCGCCAGGCGGCAACTCCGCGTACGGGTTCCACGAAGCGGGGGCGGTGTCGAAGGGAATGCCGTCGGGACTGGAATGCTCCGCAGCTTCGGCGGAATGCGGGGAGTTCAGGATGGCGCAGGTGAATGTCCAGCCAGTGTTCAGACGCACGTGCACGACCGTGGCCCTGGCAGGATAGTCTGTCCCCGGACGGAGGTCGCCGGTCAGCACCACCAGCTGGCGTTTGGCGAGGATCCGGCGCTTCAGCGCCTCGTCGAGCAGATGGAAGTTCGGGACAACCAGCGGCCCGTCCAGGGAATCCAGTTCCTGCGGCGTCGCGATGACGGCGATGTCGAGGCCGCCCAATTCCTCCAGCCGCGCGATCTGGTAGCATTCCTCCTGCGTGCCCCGAGTCCGGTATTCGGCGCGCAGAGCCTCGTAGGCGTTTGGGTCGTGCAGCCATGTCAGTTCGCCTGCGCTCGTCGCCTGGAAGGAGCAGGCGGCCTCGTCCAGCCGTTTCAGCCACTCCCATTCCTCCGTCGTGATGGTGTCTCCCAGGCAGACCATGAAGGCCTCGGCCGTGCGGCGCAACTGCCCATTCCAGTGGATCTGGCGCGAGGCAAGGAAGTGGTAGTCCCGCTCGAACATCGGCCTGAAATGACGTATGGCGTCATAGCTTTCGACGGTATCCTTGATGGAGAGCATCATGCAGACTTTGACGCCTGGCATGGAGGCCGCCATCTCCTGCATGACCGCCGCGAATTCCGTCATGTAGTCGCGCCATCCCCTGGTCAGGGAGAAGCCAGTGGAGGTGGTCTCCATGACGATCATGTCCACGCCGAGGCGCGCGACGGCCCGATAGTCGAGGCCCAGATAGTAGAGGCCGCCGAAGAGGCATTTGGTGTCGGGGGAGTTGATCAGGGCGATTCGGCCGGTGGCGTGCATCGCGTCCAGGATCTTTTTCCAGAAGGAGAGCCAGCGGGCGTTCATGAAGTCGATCCACTCGTCCCGCAGGTTCTCCCAGATCCAGCGCATCCGCTGCTTGCCCTGTTCCCTGTTGGCGAGGTCTTGGCGATATTGGGCGGGGAGGCGTTCGCTCCCAAGCCAATCTCTGAACATCGCGACAAAGGCGTTGCCGTAGTAGCTGTTGAAGACGGGCCAGCCAGGGCCGCAGGTGTCGGGGCCGTGCCAGCCGTCGAAGCCGTAGTATTCTTCGACTTCCATGAGCTTGCGGACAAAGAGGTCCTCCAGCAGCGTCCCGTCCTTCAGTGGCGCCAGCAGATTGACCGCGCCGTCGTCCCAGCCGGTCAGGCATTCGGGGTGGTCGGTCGCCCATTCGTGATGGAATCTGTCAGCTAGATAATAGCAGAATAGGGAGAAGACCACCTTGCAGCCTTTGCGGTGCAGCTGCGCGACCAGCCGTTTGAGCTGTTCGCTGTCCCATTGCTGCCGATCGCGCAAGCCATTTCCGCTGTGTCCCATGCGGGAACAGACATCCGCTGGCAAGATATGCGGCGCAGTCCAGTTCTCGTGCTGCAACACGAAATCGACGGCAGTGAGCAGCAGGGTGATTCCCTGCGGCGTCGCTTGCAGGCTCGCGAAGTAGGCCTCCACCCCCAGGTCGGGGGCGGCGTTGTCAAATGCGAGCAGCTCTGTCCAAATCCAGGTGTCCATAGTCCATTAATATAAAGTCTGAACCGCAGGCACAAGGCAGATGGGAACCGCGGCGCGCGCCGTTCGACAGGCAGGCCGCGATTTCGGTTTGCGCCATTTTATGGATTGGGGGTGTTGCAAGTGCAGGCCTTATTCGATTCGGATGCGCTTTTCCAGGCGTTCGCCGTTGGCGAGATTGACGATTTGGATGGTCAATTCCCCTGGCGGGGCGTTGGCGGGGATGGAGATTCGGCGTTGCAGTTCGCCGTCCTTGACGACGCCCGCGCCCGACTGGTCGAGCCGCGCGCCGCTAGGCAGCGTGATTTCCAGGCTGACGGGGATGATGACGCCCCGATCGGGGGAGAACTATTTGGCGTATGCCTCGACCTCCATGAGGCGGGGCTGGGTCTTGGGGGGCCAGGGGGGGAGAAGGAGGCGGAGACGGGTGACGGCGCGGGGGGCGAAGGCGGCCTCGGTGCGCGGCGCGGCGGCGTCGCGGACCGCGGCGACGGTCTGCCAGACGCCGTTCTCGAAGACCTGGACGTCGTAGTTCTTGAGGGATGCGTCCTCGGAGAAGACGACGACGCGGCCGATGGTCGCGGGCTTCACGGGCTGGAACTCGGCCCAGGCGCCCTTTTCGGGTTCGCCAGGGGCCCAGTGGAATGCATGGTGGAGGCCGTGTTCGTCGCCGTCGCAGAGGTGCCAGCGGACGGTCTCGCGTCCGTTGGAGCGGATGTGCTTGGGGGTGTCGGAGGAGACGGTGATGTGGACGGCGTGGTCGGTCTGGCGCTGGAAGAAGAGATTGCCTGGCTTGCGGCGCTTCGCCCAGGCCTCCTCGATGCGGCGGCAGACGGAGGCGACGGGTTCGAAGCCAGGGTCCCTGCCAGTGGTGTAGAGATGCCCGCCGCAGGGATGGAAGCGGTCGATGACCTTGCCGTCGCGGACGGGGACGGTGCGCTCCTCGCCGACAACTGTCAGGGACTTGACGGCGGGGGGCAGGCTGGCGGTGAAGGCCATGTCGCCCTCCTGCATGGAGACGTTGGAGGCGAAGATGTAGGTGGCGCCCTGGTAGTCGTGGGCGCGGAGGAGGAGGTGCGGCGCGGCGGGTTCGAGCTTCAGCGGCGCGGCGGTGGTGTTGACGACCTTGAGGAGGAGTTCGAGTTCGCGGTCGATGGCGGTGAAGCCGATGCCGATTTCGGGGTACTGCGCGTAGGGGCAGCTGTCGTACGGGAACATCCCTCGCATGCCGCAGGCGAGGGCCATGAGGGTCTGGTCGCGGAGTTCCTCGAAGGAGATGATGCGGCTGTTGGCGGGGCCGTAGCCGTAGTCGAGCTGGTTGAAGCCCATGCGCATGAAGAGGAAGCTGGACTTGTGGCCGAGGGCGGCCTGCTTGCGCTTGCCGTGTTCCAGGTCGGCGTGAATGCGGGTGCAGTCGTTGTATTTCAGCGTGTCGAGGACGACGGGGTACGGATGGTGGATGTTGATGTCGGCGCAGGCGATGTAGTCGTAGGACTTGGTGGCGTCGGAGAGGAAGACGGGGTGGTGGGGGTCGGTTTCGCGGATGGCCTCGTAGACCTGGCGGAGGGCGGCGGGGTGGATGGTGCGGCCGCTGGGTTCGTCGCAGAGGTAGTAGCCCAGCAGGTCGGGCTTGCCGTCGCGGATCTTCGCGACCATGGCGCGGACGGCGGCGAGGAGTTCCTGGGGGACGGTGGCCTGCTGGAGCAGCCGTAGGTTCGCGGGGGAGAGGAGGAGGGCGCGGCTGAAGGCGAGGTTGGTGTCGATGACGAGCTTGCCGCGCGCGTTGGCCTTGGGGGCGCCGAAGCCGTACTGCATCGCGGCGGTGTGGGTGTCGTCGTAGGGGCGGTCGAGGAACCAGCCAGTGTTGATGTAGAAGGGCTGGCCGTCGCGGAACCAGTTGCCGTCGCGGTCCATCCAGACCTCGCCCTGGCGGCGGGGGAGTTTCCAGAGGCGGGCGGAGGCGCTGCCGAAGGGGAGCGGCTTGCCGCCTTTGCGCAGGGTGGCGCGGATGGCGTGGCGGCCTTCAGGGAGGCGTTCGGCGGGCAGCGCGAAGGGGGTCTGAGGGGCGGCGGGGGCGGTGGCGCTCCACAGCACCTTGCCGTCGGCGCCGACGATCTCGGCGAGGAGTTCGGCGCCCCTGCATTCCTCGGGGGCGAGGCGGTTGCGGATGGCGAAGCGGACTTCGCGGATGCTCTGGGAGGCGAAGATGGCGTTGCGGTACCACGGGATCTCCAGGTCGATGGCGAGGGGGGCGAGGCGGATGGACAGTCTGCGGTCGGCGTAGGCGAGGGTGCGGCCGTTCTCGTCCTCGGCGCGCACGACGAGGAGATAGTCGCCCTCCTTTTCGTGGACGACGGGGTTGAGCGCGAGGCGTTCGGAGGCGCCGTCGGCCAGCGTGAACCGCTTCTTGACATTGAAGGTGAAGACGCGGTCGGGCACGCGGCAGATCCACGCCTCGACCGCGCCCTTCAGCGGCCTGCCAGTGGCGTTGGCGAAGTGCACGGATGGGGTGGTGCGGATCTTGCCGCCAGGGGCGGCGACGGAGGCGGCGTCCGCCTCGCCGAAGCCGAACTGGATGGCGCGCCAGTCGCATTGGATGGACTCCAGCGGGAGGAATGCGCCGCCGACATTGTACTTGCCGCGTGCGGCGGAGGAGTCCTCGGCGGTGCCGCCGACGGGGCGGGCGTTGCGGCAGAAGTTGACGCGCCAGCCTCGCGGGAGGCGTGCGCGCACGGCGGCGAAGTTGTAGAGGGGGATGGCGATCTCGACGGTGTATGCGTCCTTTTCCCAGGCGACCTTGGCGCTCCACTGTCCGTTCCAGTTGAGGTTGCCGAGGATGCCGCCCTGTTCGCAGACGCGGTCGCAGCGCCCGCCCGCGGAGGAGACCATGAAGTGATAGTAGAAGTCGCCCGTGGGGCCTGGGTCGAGCATCACCTCGACGCTCTCGACGCCGTAGAGGCTCTTGTCGGCGGGGAGTTCGGGGGCGAGGGGCGGCCGCGCGCCGTCGGGGGCGGTGCAGCGGAAGCCGAAATAGAGATTGCGCTCGTCGTAGAGGCATTTCACCGCCGTCTGGTGGCGGGCGGGCCCTCCGCTACGGGATGCGGTGAAGGCGTCGAAGGCGGGGGCCGCCGTCCACGCGGCCTCGTCGAGCCGCCCGTCGATGGTCGGGGCGGTCGCGGTCTTGACGGCGCGCACTTCGGCGGCGGCGGCGAAGGAAAGGGAGAGGAGGATGCCGAGCAGGATTTGGCGCATGGGGCTCCTTTGGAAGGTTCTCGGTCTCAAAACGGGGAGTCGTGGCGGAATGAATGCTGACAGTCGACGCTCGACGGGCACGAAACTACTATAGTGCCAGTTGGATGCCTTGTCAGGAGTTGCGCCCAGGGGGCTATCGGGTGAGCCGTGCGACGGCGAAGGTGAAGGCGTCGAGGCGGTCGATGACGAGGCGGCGTCCGTCGAGGCGTCCCGTGGCGCCGACGAGTTCAAGGTATCGGTAGTCGCGGTCGAGGGCGATGGCGACGTTCTTGGCGTAGTCTGCGCTGCAGTTCCAGAGTCCGACGGCGAGGGCGCCTGGGCCAGTCTTGCATTGCAGGTAGAGGTCGGGGTGCCTGCCGTCGACGGCGGCGGGGAGGGGGGCGCCGCACTGGTCGAGGAAATTGCGGATTTGCATAGGCCGCATGTAGTTGCGATAACTTGTCTCGGACGAGGCCGTGGCCTCGAAGTTGAAGCCGAGGACGTCGCCGCCGCCAGGCGCATGGAAGCGCCAGCTGGCGGGGATGTCCTCGGCGGGGAAGCGGCTCAGGACTTCGGCGCGCGGATCCAGGGTGACCTCGCGGGAGCCAGGGGTCTTTCGGTTGAGCAGCTGGATGCGCTCGCC
>JAEEGL012487086.1_pt1 | contig 17428 bp, 18 predicted proteins | sample 9134231 | NCBI WGS metagenome assembly JAEEGL01 (sample SAMN16246548, study PRJNA631951) | gut metagenome | biome: gut microbiome; feature: rumen; material: fiber-attached | host: Bos | place: Iran: Karaj | collected 2018-10
CTGCTCATAGTCCATTCCATATTTGTCCGGGTCAACGGTAATGGTATTCAACCAGTAGTTAGGTTCCATATAGTCCTCAGGAGCTACATGCAACTCTATTCCATCGATATCGGCAAAAGCCTCTTGGTAAACGTCTTTAGTGTGAACATGATGAGCGAGATGGTCGTTGACAATAGTCATCTGACCACGGCCAATGCCAGCACAGATGTTGCTCATACGGTAGTTGAAACCGATGTGCTCATGCTGATAGTATGGGAACGGTTCGCGAGCCTGGGTAGCATAGAAGAGAATGCGCTTGGCAGTCTCTTCATCCGGGCAGATGAGTGCGCCGCCACCACTGGTGGTAATCATCTTGTTTCCGTTAAAGCTCATCACACCATAGTCGCCAAATGTGCCTACGGCCTGGCCACGATAACGAGAGCCAAAACCTTCGGCTGCATCCTCAAGAACCGGAATCTCATAGCGCTTGGCAATTTCCATGATTTCGTCAATGTAAGCTGGCATCCCATAGAGATAAACGGGAATTATCGCTTTAGGCTTCTTGCCCTTAGCGATGCGGTCCTTGATGGCATCCTCAAGCAAATTAGGATCCATGTTCCACGTGCCAGGCTCACTGTCAACAAACACTGGAGTAGCTCCTTGATAAGTAACAGGATTAGCACTCGCCGCAAAGGTGAACGACTGACAGATAACCTCATCACCAGCTTTCACGCCCAAGTTAACAAGTGCCAGGTGAATGGCAGCCGTGCCAGCACTGAGCGCAACAACCTTCTTGCTGAGCATGCGACCATCATCTGGATGGTTGATAAACTCCTCAAGATCTTTCTCAAAGCCATTCACATTAGGCCCCAGAGGCACCACCCAATTAGTGTCAAACGCCTCTTTGATAAACTTCATCTCCTCGCCCGCCTCACTCATGTGCGCCAAGCACAACCAAATCTTCTTTCGTTTAATATTAGACATCATATTAGAAATTTAGTAGTTTATTCAACATAGTGCCCAGGATAAACAGTACACTCTTTAGCCAATTGCATTATCTTGTCAAGCGATTCTTGTGCCAGCTTCCTGTTGCCCTTTGGCAGATTAGTCACAACCTTAGTTCCTGGAATATAAGAGTCTCCTGTAAAAATTGCGTCATTAATAATAAATGTGAGGCAACTCGGGTGATGACCAGGAGTTGCCATTACTTTAGCTTTGATTCCATCGGATAGTTCTATCACATCACCATCATTGACAATCCTAATATTTTCTTGATACTCAAAGATAAAAGGTGTTTCATGATATAATGACATATTCTTACGAGCATCAAGTAAGGTTTCCTTACCACTCTCATTAGTATAGACTAAAGTATCTGGAAAAAGATTCAAAAGCTCATTTAATCCATAGATGTGATCAAAATGTGCATGAGTAAGCAACACTCCCTTAAAATCTCCATCAATTAAAGGCAACAAAGGCTCCACATCACCACAATCGATAAGCCATGAAGAATCGTCAACTGTGAGGACATAAGTACATGAACAGAAAAATGTATTAACAATATTATGTATCAACATTTGCTCACCAACATCTCTTTCACCTTTGCGAATGTTGTCATTTCGGCAATTTCTTCTGGTTCAAATTCTACATCAAACTCTTCCTCGAGTTCACAGATAAGATTCAATTGATGAAGCGAATCCCACTTCTCACAATTACCTTGACTGCATGTTGTGTCTATTGCTTCGTCCTCAAAGATATCCCTCATGATTGTTAAAATTCTATCGTCCATATTATAGATTATTTAAATGAAATTCTGAAATAGTCCTTTATTTCCCGTGGTTGGGCAAGTTCCAATAAATAATTTTTAATAGTATCTGTCACAACAGTTAAAGCAAAGCCTGAGCGATCAAAAAAATCAGCAACTTGACCATTCTTGGCGGTCTTGATGTAACAGGCTTCAACCATTTTTACACCTTTGTCTGCGATAAGGTTTAAGATTGTGTCCAAAAAAGCGAACTCAATTCCCTTCCCTAGTATGCGGCAACTCAGCAAGAATGTATCTATGATCATCCTGTCCTTACCTTTAGGTCGCAGAATGATTTCACCTGTAATGCCATTATCACCAAAACGGTCGCTCACACTTATGGCATATATAGGGCATCCTTCATTTGTCATCTGCTTGATATCATTTTCGGTATAGCGGTGAGTCGTGAGGTTGAACTGGTTTGTTTTCTGCGTCATTTGGGCAATGCGAGTGCAGTTGAAGTCGTTGACTGGCATAATGGCCAATTTCATCTCTAGGCTTCGGAGATAGTCCTCCATATTGCCGAAAGCGGCCTGAGCAGCTTTGCGATTAACATTGGCACGATATTGCTCAGTCTTCACCTTGTCCTCGTCGGTAATAGAGTAGATTCGGAAATACCTGTCGACCAGTTTCTTGAACAGAGGCATAAGATCGTAGGGCTTGCCTGAAAATTCCGGCACTTCGACCATCGGCAAGACTTGCCGTATCAATTCGCGTTCTGTTGGGTTATCATCGACGAAGACCATGCTGTCCAACCCGATGTTCAACTCATCTGCCAGTTCTTTGATGTTTGTTGCCTTATCCTGCCAGTTTATTCGCCATGCACTGATGTGCTCCTTGCGCAGCACCATAAACGGGTTTTTCTCCCATGCTTCAAGCACATCAGCCTCGTTGTTTTTGCTGCATACCGTAAGGATTACGCCAGAATTTTTCATCTGCAACAATGCCTGTTGCCATAAAGTGAAAGCGTTTCCGGGATAGTCGCCACCAATCTTGATTCCAGCCACACCTTCTTCACCGAGGATACCGCCCCAAAGCACATTGTCGAGGTCAAGCACAAGACATTTCTTGCGCTTCAGTGCCAGTTCTTCCTGTTTGTGCGCCCACCACACTTTGAATTCTTTGGCCAGTTTCGGATTGAGAACGGCTTGTGTAGTGAAATAGAACTTCCAGTTAACCAACTGGTCAACAGAGTAACGACTTGTGAATTCACTGAAATCGACCAGTCTGATGCGCTTGTCCTGTTGGGCCAAATCAAAGATTTTGGCATTGAAGTCGCAAATAGCGGATTGAACGTCGAAATCGTCGCCTGTAACCGGCACGTTAAACAGAATATCCAGCGTGAACACTATCATGCATGCGTCTTGTGAGATATTCTGCAGAACCATTTGGAGCTTATCGTAATAGTTGCCTACTTCTTGAGAGACAACTTTCGCGTCAGGTGTGATTGAGGGCTGATAAAACCACACATAGCTATTAGCGTCGGGTATGACACTGTTATCACCATAGCCGGAATAGCCCACATTACTATCTCCAAAAAAGGGCTCTATAGTTTGATTACGGAATATAAAATATTTCATTTCTCAACGAGTTCTACAAGGCCTACGTTCTTGCTGTAAAGGAAGCACACAGCCTTTCCGCCGATGGCGCAGGCTGGGACAGGCTTTTTCAGCAACACAAAATGCTGGGATTTCAACCTCGAAATGGCTACCGTTATGTCATCAGCCTCATAACAGATATGGTAAGGCGCAACACCCGAAGTTTCAAGAGTACGAACGACAGGGCTGTCCACGCCAATGGGAGACAGTAACTCAATTCGCGGCATTCCAGCTTTGTCGAGGAAGCAGATGTTCACACTCTGCACTGGATCAACAACGGTTTCACTTGCAACATATCCTTGGGCGATATAAAACGGTTTTGTCGCCTCAATATCGTGGCAAGCTATCCCTATGTGATGAAAGCTCAAATAGTTTTCCATTAAGATTTCAAATAATTACTTTCGCAGGATTGCCCAGGTAAGTCTTGTCGTCCTTTGCGTTGCGTGTAAGCACTGAATTGGGGGCCAGCGTAACCTTGTTTCCGATTCTTATACCTTGAATAACAGTTGACTTTACGCCAAACAGATTGCCGTCACCTACCACAACCGAGCCTGATATATTCACCGAGGGCATCACCACATTGTGGTTGCCGAGGACAACATCATGCCCTACTTGGGAAAACACATTAAGAACGTTGAAGTTGTCTAAGGTGACGTTACAACTGACTGAGGCGTTCGGCCCGATGATGTTACCTTTCCCAATTTTCAGCGAATCCCTATCATAGAAATATGCATCAGAATCAATAATATTGGGGAAGGATACAAGCGGATTGGTGATTCGTGCTGCAATTTTGTTGGCCACTTCGGGATTCCCGATTGCGAGAACAACGTCAATTGGTTCTTGCACATTGTCCAATTCACTTATACTCCCGATTACTACCCCGTAGCCCGTATCTATTCCTGTTTCAAATCCATCGTCATAGAAACCCATGAGGTCCCATTCCGCCAACTTGTTGATAATACAAGCCACCTCGCGGCCAAAGCCGCCCGCACATATGATTGCAAGTTTTTTCATCTAAATGGTCTTATAATCTTGAATAATAAACTGAACGCTCGCCATATGCGTTCGTGGTTCATAAGCCAATGCAGCAATTTCCATTTCTTCCCGGGGTAATCCACCTCATATAACATCTCGAATGGATAGAGCTTTTGCGACTTTAAATGTTTAATCATATATTTTGCCTCACCAAGGCGTAAAGCTTTCAGCAGTCCGAAGAAGCTGTAGCTGTTTGCCAACCCCATCCATCGGCCAGAGGTTTGCGCCGACATCCGACCGCGGTTCCGCTCATATCCGTCGGAGAGGGTCTTAGCTGCGAAAGCATAGTCGGAAAGCATTTCGAAATTCCGCTGTCTGTCCTTGTTGTGCATGATACTGCCATGCTGCCTAACGTAACAATATACGATGGCGTCGATATGGATAATCCTCTTTGCGTGTAAAAGAACGAATGGAGTGAAACACCCGTCCTCAAGGCGCCGTCCTTGAGGAAACAAGAGGTTCAGTGATTGAAGATACTCGCGCTTTATTATGTACCACCATACTGTCGCGAGAAAATTGTGCGTCGCAATATACTCATCGCCGTTCATCACCCTCGACGAGCCACAATGTTTATTCTCGAGTGATGCTGACCTTGCTGTCAATTCTTCCCTCTCTCCACTAATAGAGCCGAAACAGGCGATATCCACATCATGTTGCAAAGCATTCGCAAGCACTTGTCCTATTGATTCTGGTACCAGGAAATCATCAGAATCAAGAAACAAGATGTATTCACCTCTTGCTTCAGAAATACCCCGATTACGAGCCAAAGCCACACCTTGATTCTCTTGATGAATCACCCGAAACTGAGGATACCGCGCAGCATACTCATCACAAATCTTGCTTGAACCGTCGGTAGAGCCATCATCCACAAGAATCGCCTCATAGTCCTCTAATCCCTGCTGGACGACACTCTCAAGACACATTGGCAAGTACCGCTCAACATTATAAACCGGAATGATCAAGGATAAATCCATCTCAATAATTCAATATTAAAATCTCTAAAACATCTTTTCCTTATCGTCAACAGACATACAAAGCTCAATGTATTCGATTTATCATGCGATTTATATGGCTCAAAAATGGTTTGTGTGCCGGATAACGCTTAACCCACCACATGGCCAGCTTTTCGAGCCTGGGAGCATCACTCTTGATATAGTCACCCCAAGAAAGTTCATATAACTCATTAATCCTCATTCGCCAAGCTTTTTTAACTCTTTTATCAGTAAGTGCACTATATCCAGAATTAGCGATATTATAAGCCCTATAAAGGAAGTCGGCATAGCATTCGGGATGCTTGCCACTAATATATCTATTCCAATCCAATATGAGAGTGTCGAATTTCTCTATTGTCGATTCTGCATGGTTTGTATGTGTTACTGACAACTTGCGCTGCACCCAATAATATGTCGTATCCTTGAGATTTACGCACTTTGAGATTTTAAGACATATCTGCAACATGAGGTGCAAGTCATTAATTCTTGTCACATCCCAATCAATCGTCTCCAACAGTTCACGGCGAAAAAGTTTGTTCCAGAAAGTAAGATTCCCATTCCGCAGAACGAGGGATTCCGGGTGTTCGTTCACCTCATAATTGGGGGTGTCGATAGGGACGAAATTAATTTCACTCCCATGAAAGATGACTGATAAAGGACCAGGGCCAGGGCCAAACACTGCCTGGCAGTCGGGATGTTCGGTGAGCAGTGAGTGTTGAATCTCAATAGCCTGCGGATGGAGCAGATCGTCGGGGTCCGCATTGAACACAAATTGGCCTGTACAGTGACGGAAGCCTGTCTCGCGGGCCTTGTTGATGGTTTTGTTGCTGCCGTGGCGAACCACACGGAAACGGTTGTCCATTTGAGCCCATTTGTCGCAAACAGCAGCAGAATCATCAGTACTGCCATCATCCACAAGAACAACCTCTATGTTGGTATATGTCTGATTCCTCACGCTGTCCAAAAATCGCTCTAAAGCGCCAGGATATCGTGATGAGATATTGTAGACAGGACAGAATATCGATACTAATTCGTTCATTTGTGTATTTTCTGTTGTTCCCATTAAGTGCCGGCGGCATTGCCAACTTGGAGTACAAACAACAGATGTGGCACAATCAAATCACACATCGCCTTTGTGCAGTATTTGTTTGTGAGCAAAACAAATGATTTCCTACCTTTAATTATCAACCCTAACTAAATAATCGCACTTAGCAAAAGTATAACCAAAACATGGGATCAATCGCATAGCATCAAAATCTTCCCCTTTTGCCCATGAAATTAGAGCACCCGGTAGATTGACTCCTGCTTCATAAGAGAATGGGAACCCACCACCAAATCGAGGATTAAGTTCTAAGACGTAATATTCTCCGTTTTCTTCAAGAATATCACAGTCAAGATTGCCTACATGCTTCAATGCCTTGCCGATTATGGCACCTATCTCACGTATCATCTCATTATCTACAGTAATCGCTTTATCTGTCTCTCCAGCTCGCATTGCAAGTTTCTGCTTGACTGAAACAGCAACATGATTGCCATGTAGGTCATTTATAACATCAAGACCATACTCTTTACCCTTTATTAGTTGTTGGATCATGATGTATTCATTTCCTTGTGATGCAGTTGCGAGTATTGACTTTTTAACCTTATGCAAAAGAAGCTGATAAACCATTTCAAGTTCATCCAAGTCGTCAACAATCTCAATGCCAATGGAGCCAGAACCCCAACGAGGCTTGAGTATTAAAGGAAATGCCAAATCCCCCTTAATTATGGCTTCTTTTGCTAACTCTAAATTAACATAAGTTTTAGGTGCTTTTACCCCCAATGAAGTGATGAATTCCGCTGTTTTTATCTTGTCAAAACATATATCAACCACTTCTGGTGGAGAAACAACTGTAATAACACCAATATCCTCAAAGCATTGTTTGTGAGCAGCCAAAATTGGCAATTCAAGGTCATTAAGTGATATGAGCATGTTTACTTTATGCTCCTTACAAACATTTAGAAGTGTGTCGATGTAATTGTCAGCATATACAGCAGGCAATTGCACCTTAACATCGGCGGCACTTAAAGCGGGAGCCGTCAACTGCATATCTCCACCTATAATTATCCCATCACCTTTAAGTTGCTCCTTGAAATATTTGAGCAAATATGTCCTGCGGCCAGCGCAAGTAAAAAAAATGTTCATTTGAGAAAATTCATTATTCCGCCAGTATGCCAAAATAACACATTGTCACGGATGATTTTGTTGTCAATATAATGTTTCATGCCCCATAGGGCTTTACCTGAATATGTTGTATCAAAAATAAGTCCGGTACTTTTTGTGGCTTTTGTGATAAAATCAATTTCCTCACAATTAGCTCTCTCATAACCTCCAGACATGAATCTGTCATCAAAAAAGATTTGTTGGGTAAAATCTTTTTGTATGTTATAATATTCTGCTAGTTTATTGGCGAAATCAGCAACAATCTTTTTGCCTCTTTCCTCATTTCTCGCAACAGATATCCCTATGACTCTCACGTCATTCCAGCCTATCAAATCAAGTCCAACAACTATTCCAGCATGTGTTGACCCCGTTCCGCTTGGAAGAAATATGTATTTCGGTTTATATCTTTGCATCTTGCACTGCTTAAATAATGACATGACTGCCTTCACATAAGCAATGCCCCCTGGCAAATCATGACCACCGCCATGAATATAATAAGGATTAAGTCCATCAGCCTTATAACGCTCAATCGCCATATCCATAGCTTTTGATATTTTGTCGACTTCCACAAACTCTGTCGTTGCTGTTGTACTTCTTACAAGCAAAGCATTGCCGTTTTCTGAGAAAAAGCGGTCAGCCGTTCCATGATACACAAGATGACAGTCCCAACCATTTTTCGTTGCCATTAACGCTATAGCACGGTTATGGTTGCTCTGTATTCCACCAGTTGTAACCATTGCGTTTATACCGTTATCATGAAAGAATCGCTCATATTCAAGTGCTTTTCTTGCTTTGCTTCCACCGCCAATTGAGGGGAATATGTCATCTCGCACAATCTTAACAGGCATATCATTGAGAATGATTTCGTCTAGCTGAAAAAAGGCTTCATCTATACCATGGAAATCTTCTAGAAGAAGTGAATACTTGAATCTGTCAACAATCTTTCCGTCACCATTATGGGCTGCATCGTGCTCCACTGACAACAACTTAAATCCCAATCTCTGATAAGTTCGTTGAGCCGGGAGATTATCACCATTTGTGTATAAAATTATTTTATTCAAGTGAAGATGCATAAAACCATATTCACATAATAAAGAAGTGGCCATGGAACCAATGCCGTTACCCTTATTATTCGGATCAACAAATATATACAGTTCAGGCTCTGAATTAATGGATGTGAAGCCTCCCATAGCACATAATTTTCCTTCTGTTTCAAAAGCGAAATCAACTCTGTCATAGCTACTAGAGACTTTGCTGAACCATTTTTTAGTCCCTTCAATAGTGATCGGGACTTCAAAGTGCATTGTTTTATGAATCTTTGGATTATTAACCCATTCAACCCTAATAGCCAAGTCCTCGTCTTTAAGCCTTCTTATTCTCATCTCTTTCCACATTAAGGGGTCTAAATTTTGCTCCAGGAATTACGACAATGTCTTTCCTCTTTATCACATTTTTTATGGTCTTGATGATAACCTTGCAATCTAAACTGAAAGACAGGTTTTCAGCATACCATGCATCCAATTCTAGACGTTCGTCCCACGGAAGGTTATTGCGACCATTAACTTGTGCCCATCCTGATATTCCAGGACGGACTGATTGACGAAGTTTCTCGCGCTCTGAATAATATGGCAGATACTGCACCAAAAGAGGTCTTGGACCGATAAAAGCCATATCACCTTTCAACACATTGATTAATTGAGGCAACTCATCAATACTAGTGGAGCGAACGATTCTTCCAACTTTTGTCAACCTCTGAGCATCTGGCAAAAGATTGCCTTGCTCGTCTCGCTCATCAGTCATAGTCTTGAATTTGATTATCTTGAAAATCTTTGCATCTTTGCCTGGACGTTCTTGCAAGAAGAACGCCCCAGCTCCTTTGTTTGCAAAATGCAGCCAAATTGTCACCACTATCAGAACTGGAGAAATACAAATCAATCCAATCAATGAGAACCCAAAACCTAAAAGCCTTTTAACAAAATTCTTATAAATCATAACACAACTTTTGACGCATTTTCCCAATCTATAGACTTATCCAATTGAGATAGATTTTCAAAGTCATAATTGTTTATTAGGTGCTTTAATTTAGAGTATGCATTTCTCTTTCCAAGATTACTTTTAATATATCTTTTATACCGTTTTATTAACGAACCATTTTCTTTAAAGTAATCCTCATATTCCTTACGTGACATCATTTTTTTTGTTTCTTCCATAATATCACTTAAGTGAAAATAGCACATCGTATAGTCACTTTTATTAATCTCCTTGCATATAAGCCATAATGGGAAGAATCGAAAATAACCGCCACCACTATATGCAAAAGACTTTCCTAAAAAACTTGTTGTACATATAGGGAATTCTTTAATGCGTATTCCCTCGTATTCAATTATAACAGGAGATTTATATCTAAAATCTGGAAAACCTCCAAAGTCACGGGGTGCAGGGAATACTGAAGCATCACGCTCTATGCCACATTTAGCTAAAGCCTCTAAAGCCCATAAGTTTTTCTTCCCTATCGAGAATGCCGGAGCCCTATAACTTATGACTTTTTTCCCAACACATTGTTCAAGTGAGTCAACAGCTTGACTTGTATCTTTTAACACTTCTGATGGAGACATTTTATTTAACCATGTATGTATGTTACTGTGACACCCTATCTCGTGACCACGACTTTCTATTAAGCGAACTACATGGGGGAAATCTGATGCCATTCCACCTACACAAAAGAATGTTGCTTTTATGTTTCTTACATCAAGTAAATCTAAAACTTCGTTTAGTAATCGGTCATAGGTAGCGATTATTTCAACATTATTACTACGATTATGTTTTTCTATGAACCATTCTTCTATGTCAAATGTTAAGATATTCATTATTTTGATAGTTTTGAACTGATCTTAGTGATATTATCAATGACAAACCGAATTATAAACCAACAAGCTATCATTGTGATTATAAAAGAAAGTGATGAATATGGTAAATTCTCACTAACACAACTGATAGAAGTGTGTAAGAGATATGCTACCAAGATCATGCAAATCCCCTTTAAAGGTATATGAATACACATAATATCGAGGCTTTTCCTACCAGCCCATTTGAGATAATTGATAATAACTTTTGAAATATTAAAATCAGAAGTGATATTACCAAGCAAAAGTGAAATAATAATAATCCATGCGCACCCTAAAAATGCCCTTAACATAAATATAACTCCATTGCAATTATAAGAGCTTGACCCCATAGAACATTCTCCAAATAAGGTAGCACTAAAATAGAGAATAACTGTAAGACAAACAACTGTTATTAAAGTTATATTACATCTGTCTGCCACTAATTTATTTAACTTCTCGTGACTAATATTCTTTATCAAGACATTTCCAACAGCATAGAACGGTAAAGCTATCAATGCCGCATCAGCATTCCAAGGTAAAAGGAACCAGTAACCGTCTCCATATAAGTGACCAAACAAGAAACTCAATCCAGCTAAACATAAACTGACTATTATACTCCAAATATAGCCTAATCGAGAAATAAAGAAATACATTATTTCAGTCAAGAACAGACAAGGAATAAACCACAACGCTGAATTATGTACCATGAAAGCGCCACTTCCTTGTGCAATAAAAGTCTGCAACAAAGGCATCATATAGCTCTCGACTTCATCATGACGAATATATCTAAACAATGCCCAAAACAACCAAGTAACAACTGAGTAGATTACATAAGGAACAAAAAGTCTTTTACCTCTATGAATCAAGAAACTATAGAAACTATTATACTTTTCTCTCTTGAATAGCATCCCAGAAAGAAAGAAGAACAGTGGCATGTGAAATGCGTATATCATCTCATGTGTCCAACCCGTCACTAAAATGTGAGCCCAGACAACCATCAATATACCAATACCACGTGCGATATCGAGATAATCAAATCTATGATTTGTCATGTCCTGTTATTATTTGTTTTATGTTACGCCAAGTTCCACTAAGAAATGTCATGGGGTCGGTCCAACCACTCATATCTTGATAGTGTACATTCTTGCCAAAAAACTTAAACCAGTTGGGACTTGCATGCCACCGATTGGGAGACTTAAGAAACCATAAGGTATCAAGTCCTAAATGACGCAAAACAACACCTTTTTTAATTTCTTGATGTGATGGCTCCATATCCAAGCTGCCTTCAACAATAACTTGAGCCCAATTGAGCCCAGCCACGATAGGCGATTTAATACAAGCAGGAACGCGAGGATTAATTTCCATCACGAGCAGTTCTTTTGATTCCGGGTTTTCAATTAAATCAAAATCAGCAAAACCTGTCCAATTCAAATCTTGCAGAATGTGATGACACATGTTTATTAATGATTTGTCAAAATCGCTGATGGCACAGCAATTGCTTCCTCCGCTAACTGGATACCATCGAACCTTATTAATCATTGAAGCCGCTCTCAATGTCAAGTCATCGTTAATAAACAACTGTACTTTTATTTGACGTCCACCCGGAGGTATAAACTGTTGAAGATGATAATCTCCATATTCAGAATGTAATGAGGGATATTTATCTTTCAATTCATTAATGGTTTCAACTTTTACCATTCCGCGTCCTCCTGTAGTAAGATTCGGTTTTAGTAGTGCAGGGAATGAAAAATTTGTAAGCCGTTCATCCTCCAAACTTTCTATGTGACTCATGTCCAATGTCTTTGGATGAGAATATCCATTCTCTTGACAGAGCCTCATCAGCTGATTTTTGTCATAACCACGCATGAAATCATCATATTCAGGGGTCTTGAATTTCACAACATTTTGAAGTCGTTCCTGATTCTTACTGATGACTTGAGCGATTGAATCACCCATAGGAATTATAACATCTATACTATTCTCTCTAACTGCCTTAATGATTGATTCTATATATCCATCAGACTCAACAGGACAGTCACAATGTATCTTTTTGTTGATATATTTTGACTTGGCCGCATAATTTAGATAATTCTCATAAAGCAAGTAAACATAGTAACCTGCCTTTTTTAGGTATTCTACCATTGCCAGTGCCTGAGTGCCAGTGCCAAGCACCATTACTGAGATCATATTACTTCTTTTCTAAATCATGATAAAAATCAAGCCAAGCGTCACTAACTTTGTCTTGAGGGAAATCACTGACAACCCATTCATGACCAGCATTACCCATTCGCTGCCTCAAGGCCTCATCCTTGAAGAGTTTGTCCATACATTCATATAGGCTGTTTGAATCACCCACTTTGCAGCGTAATCCTGTAATACCGTCTTTCATTGCATCGGTCATTCCATAATTGTCAGAACATATCACAGGTAACCCGATACATTCTGCCTCAAGTGCGGCCATACCAAACCCTTCACGATGAGACGGCAGAACATACACATCACCTGCATGCAATAAATACGCAGGTTTCTTTGTATAACCATAAAAATAAAAGTTAATATTATTTTTAATGTTTGGGTAATCGCTCAAATGTTCAAGACAGTCATCCTCAGTTCGTCCAACAAGCAACAAATAGGCTTTTTCATTTTCGCCAACCAAACGATTAAAGGCCTCTAATAGTTCGTATATCCCTTTTTCTCGACGTAAACGACCAAGAAATATAAAAACTATTGTATCTTCAGCTATTTTTAGTTCTTTACGAATTTCAACACGATGCTCTGGTTGGAATTTAAATTTTTCAGAATCAATTCCACAAACAGAGCCTCTATACATGATTTTAGCTTGATCATGGTTTTTCAAAATACCTTCATCAATAAGATATTGACGTTGAGCGTTGCAATCAATGACAAAATCAGTATCAAATCTTACTATTACATGTTCTATGGCCTTATAGAATTTTCGTTTTAGTCCAGTCATGTTGCACCATAATTGCCCTGAGAAGTTTCGAACTCGATGGGGCACCCTTGCGAGCCATCCAGCCAATGCATTAAGCAATGATGCTTTTAGGGTATAAGAATGGACAACATGAAAATTATTTTTCTTGAAGTATCGATATAATTGCCATAATGCTTTAATATCTGTAAAAGGTTGTGGGCGTCGCTCAATCTGAATATGCTTTGTTTCCTTCAATGGCAAATTCTTTATAGATTCGTCGCCATCACTGAAATTTGCAACGAGATATAAATCATACTCTGATTTCAATTTCTCCATTGCACCGCTAAGAAATTGAGCTGTACCAGGTTTTGAGACAACGAAGCAAACTTTCTTTCTCATAATAATTTATTTTACTGGATATACTATATATTTCTTTGTTGGAGAACTATCACGTTGAATTATCTTTCCTGGGTTACCAATTACAATGGAGTTGTCAGGTACATCAAAATTAACAAATGCCCCTGGAGCTATTAAAACGTCATTACCGATCTTTGCATTACCTATTATAATAGAGTTTGCGCCACAATAAACGTTATCACCAAATTTTGGCACTCCTGATTTCTTTCCTTCACTATTTCCAATTAAAACACCTTGTGCAATATTGAAATTTTTACCAATTGTAGTCCTCGGATTAACCACAATAGTACCCAAAATGAAGGATTCTCAGCCCGCGGTCAATCTTTGTTCCAGGAGGTATCTGAATGCCTGTAATTACTTTTGTGATATGAAGTAATGTTGACCAAAATACCTTTGTCACTATAAAGCGTGCTTCATTTGTGTGCCGGAAAAAATAAATGTAAGTGCATCCTGGTGTAAAAAGTATTTTACGAACTCTTACGAGCCAGGATTGACTACGTGGACCCTCACTACGATAAAAATCATCTCTATAAGTTGAGTGTTTCATCTATTAAAGTTTTTTTTATGGAAGAATGCATAAACGCTATTAGGCAAAAAACCTTTTATTATGTTCATGCAAGAGAAGATGATAAACTTATGCCATGGCAGATGCAATGCTTTGTGAGCCAAATAATGAGCATAAATACCATTGACACGTCCCTTTAATGTCCTACGATGAGTGGCATTACGGTCATCACGCATCTTATATAGGCATTCATCAAGCATAAAGCCTCTATAGCCTTTTTCAAACATCTTCATCCATAAGTTGTAATCTTCATGTCTCAACAATCTTTGGTCAACAGAGTAACCACCGACTGCTGTATATGCTTCTCTACGCACCATACATGGAGCATGACAGAATGGAGTACCATAAATGAAAGCCTCTTTACTTGGCTCAGAACCTCCTTTGCCTCTACCGAATTCTCCTTGTTCGTCAAAATATATCATTGGTGTGCTCACGATTGCATACTCGGGATGCTCATCAAGGAACTTAACTTCCTTTTCAAATCTGGTAGGTATGGAAATGTCATCACCATCCATACGAGCAACATATTCCGTATCAGCATACTCAAGACAATGATTCAGAGTATAATTAAGCCCCATGTTCTTTTCATTCTTTATGAGAACTATATTATCATGCTTTTCGGCATAATCCTTAGCAACTTGATAAGTATTATCACTTGAACCGTCATCGCACAAAATAATTTTAAAATCCTGGAATGTTTGTGCATAAAGTGAGTTCAATGCCTCAATCAAAGTAGAAGCGCAATTATATATTCCCATTAAAACCGAAATTCGTCTTTCCATGACTGCATTTTTAACCTCGTAAGAACATGAAAAGTGTAAATCCTGAATATAAAAGTAGAATGATTGCCAGTTTGCGATCTTGATCTTCCCAAATATTCATTCTTAATAACGGATATGCAATAACAAGGGGATATAAAAACCATGATAGGTAAGCAAAACGATTGCTCTGCTCGGAACGGATCACCATAATCCAAAAAGCGTTCGCAAGAATATAAGTACATGCAATGATGTTATACATACTGTCTTTAAAATTGCGTTTTACAGTTACATACCATGCCATAATAATGGGCATAATACTATAGACAATAAAATCAACGCGAAATCCTGCTTTTACATTTCTTGACACCATAACTTCACCAAACTCATCAAGATTGGCATAGCTTTCCATACGGTCATCAAAACCAAGACTGACAAAAAACTCTGTCACATAATTACCAGCGACAGCTGATATAAATATTGATGCAATCCAAAATGCTATTGCATATTTTATGTCTTTAATAAATAATAAAGAAACAATAGCACACAGGCCTGGAAGTACCATGGATTTATGAATGCCCGTTGATATAAACATAAGCAACAATGCTATAACTATTTCCCACTTCCTTTCCTGATTTAAGAATGTGATTGCAAACATCATAATACTTGTTGCCATTCCATTTCTAATACCATTAACACCATAAGAATAACATGAAAATGAAATAAAACAGAATAATACAGCAACAAACATATTTCTTCGCATCAAGCGCCAACAAGTAGCAACCATTAATCCAAAATAAATTGTTGCTATCACAAGAAAAAACTCCCTATCAATTAAACCTAATCTTTTGCAAGTATTGCCGAACCAATAAAACAACCATTCTCCACGCGCATCTTTTGTGCCGCCAAAAGAGCCATCAAATATATTGTTGTACGTATGAGCATACATTGACATATCGGTAAAGAACCTTCCGCTTATCGGTCTCAAACCAATGAACAGAATTATACCAACAGAGAATAATATAGCAAAAAGTCTCGACAACGGGATATCTTTTATGATGTTCTCATTATCTTTTGATGATAAATAAATAAAGCTCATTAACAAACACAAAGCAAATAGTCCAATAAAATATATCGGTTGATATAATGACGCTGGTATTATATCAAAAAAAATTATCATAATTATCCTTTTAGAAGTTTTTTAATTTTGTGGATGCGCATTCCAAAGACACGATGAGAGCAACGTGATAGTTTTATTCTCCAACTTGGCGAGTCACTCCAAGTACGAGTATACCAATGAATAGTACGAGTATTATTGGTCATTCTTATTCTTCCTGTTAAGTCATCTAGTGGATTGAAATAATCCTTTGGATAAATCCAAATTCCACTTACTTCCTGTAATTCATTAGTTGGTTGCAGTCCTTTCTCTCTAAGAACATTTGTGTTATGTTTGACAACAGTAATATTAACAGGAGTGCCATTGTTGTCAAGATAATGCAACTCTTCATAATAGTCTAAAATGGCTTTATAGATTGGATGTTTAGCTTCAATGCCTAAACCAAGACCGGGTGCGACTTGAGGATAATTTCCATTTTCCCCATTAACTTCAATGCCCATGAATCCTCCACGTTCAACAATGTCATCCATGGCTTTTATTACCTCAACATCTGTATCAAAATAGAGACCACCATAATGATAAAGGATCCAAAAACGAGCATAATCACTTACAAACGCATATTTCCTGACACTATAAGCCTCGGAAGTGTAAGGGATAATATTCACATCAAAGTTATCCTCGTTCCATTCTTTTATTTCATAATCAGGGAAGAATTGTCGCCAACTATTGATGCATTTAATTGCCGATTCTGGCAAAGGAGTTCGTCCAAACCAACAATAATGTATTATCTTAGGAATCATATTAACTTATAAATTTTATCAACTTCACTCTCATTTCCATAATCATGTGATTTGAGGTAGTCAATAATACTCTCCTGTAAACGCTTATTTTCAAGAAAATCAACTATACCATGTGCACAACCCTCATTATCCATCGGAACGATAATACCATCAACACCATCCTTGATTTGACTTGGGGCTGTAGAATAATTAGTAATAACCACAGGTTTGTGCAATATTTGAGCCTCTCGTACAGTGACACTCTTTCCCTCGTAACGGCTTGGCTGCACATATAAATCACATGCTTTAATATAGGGATAAGGATTGTTTTTCTTCCCTAATATGCAAACGTATTCTTGCATACCAG
>JAEEGL014224365.1_pt1 | contig 17428 bp, 17 predicted proteins | sample 9134231 | NCBI WGS metagenome assembly JAEEGL01 (sample SAMN16246548, study PRJNA631951) | gut metagenome | biome: gut microbiome; feature: rumen; material: fiber-attached | host: Bos | place: Iran: Karaj | collected 2018-10
AGAAGTACACAGTTTAATATAATTTTAAATGCTAATGTAAATATAGTTAATCTATATTATAGAATTGGTAAAGTACTTTATGAAAACTCTAAATGGGGTAATAAGTTTATAGATAATTTGTCTTTAGAGATTAAAATATCTTTTCCAAATATAAAAGGTTTTTCTGTTAGAAATTTAAAGTATATGAAGTCTTTTTATGAAGAATATAAAGATGATAATGAAATTGTGCAACTAGTTGCACAATTGCCATGGACTCATAATATTGTTTTAATTGAAAAAATTAAAAACAAAGAAGAAAGAAGATGGTATATAGAAAAATGCTTAAATGAAGGCTGGTCTAAAAATGTATTAATATATCAAATTGATACTAATCTATATTATAGACAAGTTAAAAGTATAAAGCATAATAATTTTAATATCACTCTTAAAAGCAATAGTGATTTAGCTTCTAATATAATGAAAGATCCTTATGTGTTTGATATTATAAAGCTTAATGATGGTTTTAAAGAAAAAGATTTGGAAGACGGATTAGTAAGTAAACTAGAAAAACTTATTATTGAACTTGATAAAGGCTTCTCACTTGTAGGTAGACAATATAAAGTAACTTTAGATGGTAGTGATTTTTTTATAGATTTATTGTTTTATCATTATAAAATTAAATGTTTTGTTGCATTTGAACTTAAAGTAACTGAATTTAAACCAGAATATGCAAGTAAAATGGCCTTTTATTTATCTGCTATTGATGAACAGGTAAAAGAAAAAACAGATAATCCATCTATTGGTATAATTTTATGTAAAAGCAAGAAAAATAAAATAGTAGATTATACTTTAAAATATATTAATAAGCCTATAGGCGTAAGTGAATATAAAATATATAATAAGATTTCAAAAGAATTATTAAAATGTTTACCTTCAAAAGAAGAAATAGTAATGCATATTAATAAAGAATAATGAATGAATTTGTGAATATTTGTAGGATGTTTATTTTATGGAACTTATTATAGATTAGTGACAAAATAAAATTGCTGTGTTATATTAATTGTAGGAGGGTTTTATGAACAAAGAAACTTTAGAATCAATTAAAAAAGAATATAAAGAGATGGAAGAAATTGCAAATGGAGATTATTCTGCTATTAAAGAGCTAGAGAATAATCCTATTGTGAAAAAGTATTTACAATTAAAGAATTTAAAATATCAAGCAAGAAGTGAAGACGACATTATATATAGTATTATTAATAATTATTCTTATGGTAATATTAAAGAAACTAATGGTATTTTAGTTTATTTAGTTGAGAGAGTAGCAGAGAGAGCTAAAGTATTATATGATGATGAAGAGTTTAAGAAAAAATATAATTTAGATAGCTATAGAGATGACCAAGTATTAGTTTTTTATAGGGATTTAGAAAATTTTGAAATAAATTATGTTATTAAAAAGGAAGACCAAGAAGAATTTGAAAAGACTCATACTGTTATTTATGGAAAACCTACTATATTTGATCATGAGGATCGTTATCATAATGCCAGATATAATTTCTTTAGAACTCTTATTAATGATGGGCAAGAAGAAGCTGTTAGTAGAGCATTAACAATGAAGAAAAAAGAGGGAAATAATTAATAATAAGCAGTTATAAATAACTGCTTTTTTATTGTTAATAGACTATGTTATAATTTTTATAGGTGGTTTATTTATGTTTAATAATAAAATACTCTTAGAAAAGATTATATTAGAAAGAGATAAAATAGATTCTTTTGATAGTTATCCTTTTAATATTGATATAGTAAAAGATTTTAATGAATTATCTTTTGATAGTCCAGTAACATTTTTTGTAGGGGAAAATGGTATAGGTAAATCTACTTTTATAGAAGCAATTGCTGTTGCTTTAGGTCTTCCTGGTGAAGGTGGAACTGAAAACTTTATGTATGAAACTAGGAATACTGTTTCTAAGTTATCTAATTATATTAAATATGTTATTAATAATAAGCCAAAGATGAAGTTCTTTTTAAGAGCTGAAAGCTTTTATAATTTTTCTAGTGAAGTACAAAGACTAGTAGAAGAGGATGGTTATTTTCACTTATATAATTCTTATGGTGGTAATCTTCATGAATGCTCTCATGGTGAATCTTTTATTAAACTAGTTCAAAATAGATTCTCAGATCATGGTCTTTATATATTAGATGAACCTGAAGCCGCTCTTTCTCCTCAAAGACAGTTATCTCTTTTATGTTTAATAGATAAGTTAGTTAAAGAGGGTAGTCAGTTTATTATTGCTACTCATTCACCTATACTAATTAGTTATAGAAATGGTAAGATACTAGATTTAAATAATAACTTTAAAGAAGTAAAGTATAAAGATACTGATATATATTCTTTATATAGAATGTATTTAGATGATCCTGATGCTATGCAGCATAGAATGTTTGATTAATTAATAATTGACACAATGTACTTTATTTTGTATAATACGTATCATTTGAAGGGGGATATTATGAAAGTTTCAAGTACTAATATTGGTGATTATTCAATGGAAGTAATTACAGAATCATATGTTGATATACTTAGGAGTATTAAAAGGGGATCAATATTTGCTATGTGCGTTGATGTTGATTCAATAGTTGCGGTAGTACCGGATGTTAGACCAAGAGTAGATGAAATTACGGATGAAGATGGGGACATTTATGATGTTCAAAATGTGTTATATTCATTTGAGATAATGGAAAAATTTGGAAGTAGCGTACTAGGGGGGTTTAAAAATTATTCAGGTATTTTATATGGAGAAACTCCAGGTTTATATAAAAAAATATCAAATAATATAGTTAAAGAAATTACTTCTGGTGTTTGCTTTAGAATTATGCAAAACATTGATGAATTAGAATACACATTATATGATAAGGAAGAAAGTCTTGAATTTTTCCAATCAGCGTTTCCAGAATACGAAGATACTAATTTAGTAATTTTTTCTGACAATTGTAAATTTGTTTTACTAGATGATAAATTTAAACTATGTTATCATCATTATGCATTTGAAGATAATGCTGACAAATATACTGAAGGTTTTAAAAGATTAAATGATCGTGCTATTGAGGAATTTAATAATCGTTATCATCGTCAAATAGAAGACTTACATAGAATAGCTAATGTAGATAATTTGATATATAAAAATACACCTAAAAAAAGAAATAGATAATATTTCTTTTTTTATGTTATAATTTTTTTGTGATGGTAATGAATAAAGATAATATTGATAAATTATTAGATTCACTTTCTAAAAGTAAGTTTAGAGGTTCATTTCATTTAAATAACAAGATGAAGGATTATTGTTTTGACAAAGGACTTGATACTGTTAGAAGTCATGCATATGACTTTATTAACAAAACACTTAGACCTAAAGATATTTTAAATGATGGAAAGCAAACTCCTTACAAACAAGTACATCCTGTCTTTATAGCAAGACACGCTAGTGGAACATGCTGCAGAGGATGCTTAGAAAAAATACATCATATACCTAAAGGAAGAGAACTTACAGATAGTGAAGTAGACTATGTTGTAGAAGTTATTATGAATTGGATTAAAAGAGAAATAAAATAGTTTCTATTTTATTTTTTTTATGATAGAATATGTTTTACTGTTAGGAGGAATTTGAGTGAGCGAAAAATTTGTTGCTACTAGTTGTTATCAGAAATGGAATAATGCTTTTCAATGTGTTTCTATTTCTGGAGATAGAGGTAAAAAGGTTAATTTTGAAGGAAAGTATTATAAGGATTTAGCTCCTAAAAAAGCTTTCTGGAAAGTATGGGAATACAATATTGGAAAGATATCAGAAGAAGAAAATAATAAATTCTATATAAGAGAATATTATAGACAGGTTTTGTCTGAACTAGATCCTTATTCAGTGTATAGTGATTTAGATGGAAAAGCTATGCTATGTTATGAAAATGCTGATGAGTTTTGTCATAGACATATAGTAGCTGCTTGGCTTGAACTTTTACTTGGTGTTGAAGTTCCTGAAGTAGAAGTCAAAACTAAAACAACAAAAATAGGTAATCAAGAAGTTACTTATTTATCAATGGATAGAGTAGATAGACCTTCATATATAAAAGAGTATCTAGAAGAACTAATGAAAGAAGAAATGGAAATGTATGGATTTAAGTCTGTAAGAGCAGCTTATTTATATAAACAAAGTATATTACCAGAAGATAAGGCTTCTTTAGTAGAAGCTATGGGATACTCTGGAGATAGTTATAGGCAAGAAGCTTGCTATTTAAGATGTGAAGCTGACATGGCAGAAGATGAATATAAAGAAAGATTAAGACTAATAAAACCAGAAAAATAAATTATTTAAAGCAACTATAAAAATGTTGCTTTTTTTGTATGATAAAAAAATTATTATGAAGCTAGTGAATAAGTTATTAACAAAAAAACTAGTATATTTTAAAGTTGGTGTGCTATAATGTTTATGTAAGGTTGGTAGCACAATATGAATACAAAAAGCATTAAAAGAAAATTTAATTTAACATTATTTTTATTCTCACTAGCAGTATTTCTTTTATTAGTGTTCTTTTTGATATACTTAAGTTTTTTAAATGTACTTCCAGCTAAGTATTTCATACTATTAGTTATGTCTATGCTTATGCTTTATTTCTTTTCAATGTATTTACTTGTTAAGAAAACTTTTGCTCTTAGAATAACTAGTTATTTTATATTTAGTATTATATTTACTGTTAGCTTAGTAGGTGTTTATTATACTGGTGTTACTTATAGTTTTCTTAAGAACTCATTTAATAGTGTAAGTTCTACTATAGAGAATAAGTATGTAGTTCTTGTAAAAGATAATTTTAGTGGTATTGATGATCTTAAGAATGGCACTATTGGATACTATAAAAATATACCTAATGTAGATAAAGCTAATGCTGAACTTTCTAAGACAGTTAATTATAAGGGTAGAGCTTATTCTAGTGTTATGGGACTATTTGAAGATTTAGATAATGATAGTATAAGTGCTGTATTAATTGAAGAAACTGTACTTGATGCATTTAAAGAAAGCCTTGGTGTTCTTAATTTAGATAGTTATAAAAAGTTATTTAACTTTACTGTTATTATTAATGAAGATTTAGCTGCTAATAGTAAAGGTAATGTTATTAACATATATTTAATGGGTGTAGACTTTACTGAAAGTAATAATGATTTAAATATGCTTTTAACTATTAATAAGAATACTGGTAAGGTACTATTAACATCTATTCCAAGAGACTATTATATTTATTTTCCAACTTTAGGTATGGAAGATGATTTAGTTACTACAGGTCAGTGGGGAATTGATACTCCAAAGCAAGGAGTTTCTAATCTATTTGGCATTGATATTGACTATTATATTAGGGTTAATACTAAGAGTTTAGTTGCTTTGGTAGATGAACTTGGAGGAGTAGAATTTTGTTCTGATAAAGAATATATGACTACACATGTACAAGCTATGACTTATTATGCTGATCAGGTTCATAGTGCTGAGAAGCTATATGTACCAGCTACTTGTCAAACATATAATGGTATACAAATTCTTACTATAAGTAGAGAAAGACTAGCTTTTGATGGAGGAGATAGACAAAGACAAAAGAACTGTCAACAAATAATTATTAATATTCTTAATAAAATGGCTTCTTTTGATAGTATTAAGAATTATACTAATGTACTTGATAAGCTAAGTGATTTATATACTACTAATATACCTGATGAATTAATAACTGATATTATTAAGAGTTATTTAAATGGTAAAAAGTATACATATGAAACACAAAGTGTTGATGGTAAAGGAGCATGGGGTATGGTTGTTCTTGGTACTAAACAAGGATATATGATGATACCTGATCAAGCTAGTGTAGATGCTGCTAAAGCAAAGATTAAAGAGATAAGTAAATAAAATGCCTAGTGCATTTTATTTTTTTTATAATTAATTGTTATTTTTAGTATAATTATAATATGAAAAAGAAAAGTAATAATAAATTTGAATTATTTATGTCTAAAGTATTTGTATTTTTATCTATAGTAGTTGCTTTAACTATTTTAGTTATTAATGTACTTCCTTTTAAATACTTAGCTTTATTTTTAGCTATTGATGCTTTTATATGTTTAGTACTTAGATTCTTTCTTACTCATAATAAAATTAAAAAAGGCATTAAGAATACTTCTTTAGTTATAAGTATTTTGTTATCTATAGTTTATATATTTGTTATTTATTATGCATTAAGAACATATGGCTTTATGAGTAATGTAAATAATATTAAAGATAGTTATAGACAGTACTATATAATTTCATTAAAAGATAGTGGTTTAAATAAGAATAATATTAACAATTTAGATATAGAGATGTATGACGATAATACATCTGGATTTGATGAATTTAAAGAGAAAATAGAAAAAGAGTATAAACTAAATACTATTCTTGTAAATAGCGTTAATGAAATGTATGAAGATTTAATTAATGAAGAAGTTTCATTAATAGCTGTTAATAGTATTTCTAAAGATTATTTAGAAAGTAATAATAAAGATTTTATTGATAGTATAAATGTTATAGATACTGTTAAAATTAAAATTAAAACTACTAAGAAGAGTAGTAAAAAAATAGACATTCTTAAAGACACTTTTACTGTTTATATATCAGGTATTGATACATATGGATCAATAGATACTACTAGTAGAAGTGATGTTAATATGCTTGCTACTGTTAATGCTAAAAATGGTGAAATACTTCTAACATCTATTCCAAGAGACTATTATGTTAAAATAGATGAAAAGAGTGAATATAATGATAAACTTACACATGCTGGTATTTATGGAGTGGATACATCTATAAAAGCTATTGAAGATCTACTTGATATAAAGATAGATTACCATGTAAGAGTTAATTTTAGCAGCGCTGTAGACGTAATTGATTTAATTGGTGGAGTAGATGTATATAGTGATTTAGCTCTTGTTCCTTGGACTAATCAAAAGCTTTATATTGAAGAAGGTATTAATCATATGGATGGTGATATGGCTCTTGCTTTTGCTAGAGAAAGATTTAGTTATTCTACAGGAGATGTTCATAGAGTGCAAAATCAACAAGATGTTTTAATGGCTATTATTGATAAAATGACTAGTTCAAGTACTCTTTTAACTAAATATACTCAAATATTAGATGAAATAGAAGATAGCTTTGAAACTGATATTGAGTTTAAAGATTTAGCTTCACTTGTAAGAAATCAGTTAGATAAGAATCCTAAATGGAATATAAAAAGATATATTCTAAATGGAGAAGGAAGTAGTGAATATACTTATTCAATGCCTGATGTTAAAGCTTATGTAATGATTCCTGATATTGATACTGTAATAAAAGCTAATAGCTTAATAACAGGTATGATTGAAGGCAAAAAATTAAGTGAATTAGGACTATAATAATAAAGCGAAAAGATTTTCGCTTTTTTTGTTGACTTGATAAATTATTAGTGTTAATCTTAAACTAGAGAAAGGAGAGGAAATGAACACATTAGTGAATATTTGTGAAGATAATAAAATAGAAGATATGATTTATGAGATCAGAGGTAAACAAGTGATGCTTGATAGTGATTTAGCTAAACTTTATGGAGTTGAGACAAAACAACTAAATCGTCAGGTAAAAAGAAACATGGAAAGATTTGATGAAGATTTTATATTTGTTTTAACTAAAGAAGAATATAAGTCTTTGAGGTGCCAAATTGGCACTTCAAACGGTTTGAACCGTGGAGGAAGAAGGACTAATCCTTATGTTTTTACTGAACTAGGTGTAACTGCACTTGCAGCAGTTTTAAATAGCAGTATTGCTATTAATACTAGTAAGAAAATTGCTAGAGCTTTTGTAGCTATGAGGCATTATATTGGTGATAATAACTTAAGATTATCTAATATTGAGTCTAAGATAATTGAACATGATAATAGTATAAGATTATTAAAAGAATCGTTTGATAAGTTTGAAGAAAAGAAAAAGATTAGTGAGATCTATTTTAATGGTCAAATATTTGATGCTTATTATAAGATTGTAGAAATATTTAAAGAAGCTAAGAAAGAATTAATAATAATCGATAGTTATGCTGATATTAATCTTTTGAATATTGTAAAAGATTTAGAAGTAAATGTTACTTTAATAACAACTAATAGACTACTAAGGAAATCTGATATAGATAAATATAACAAACAATATAATAATTTAAGGGTTATATATGATAATACTTTTCATGATAGATATTTTATACTTGATAATAGAACTATATACCACTGTGGTACTTCTATTAATAGAATAGGGTATAAAACTTTTAGTATAACTAAGATTAATGATAATGTTGTTATTAACAGTTTGATAGATAAAATATCTATGATTTTACCCATCAATAATTTATAATTATCTTAGGAGGACAAGATGAAGAAGGAAAGTGTTTTTGATCTTGATAAAGAATCATCTGTTATATTTAAAGGAATAGCAATACTTCTTGTACTTTTAGGACACCTAGGCTTCATATATAGAGGTGGGGCTTTTGGAGCTAACTTATTTTTAGTTTTAAGTGGTTATGGAATATTTAGATCTTTTAAAAAGAATGGTGTTAAGAATTATTTTGGTAAAAAGATAACTAAAATATATATTCCTTATTTATTAGTTAGTTTAGTTGTAGTTCCATATAGCTTCTTTTCTCATTTAGTTACACGTAGAGCTGTTTTATATTCATTCATTGGAATTGATTTTGGCTATTTGTGTGATAAGACAATGTGGTATATTTCTTTTATATTTGTATTTTATATAGTGTTTTATTTACTTGCTAGATTATTTAGTTTAATAAAGAAAGAACATATTATAGACTTTCTTATAATTATTTGTTTATTTTTATTTAGTTATTTATTATATATTAAAAACTTTGAATATCTTTTTTGGGATAGTGATTCTGCTACTTATTTATATATGTATTCTTTTAGTTTTGGAGTACTACTTTCTAAACTAGGAGAGTTTAAAATAAATAATGTTATTAGGAAAATTATTTATTCTATTTTATGTATAGTTGCTATTTATTTATGTATTTATTACTATGGAAAAGTTTCTGGTGTATTTAAATATTTTGTATATGCTAGCACTGTGCCAATTGCTATTTTATCTTTGCCCCAAATAATTTCTATTAATTATAAGAGTAAAGTACTTACATTCTTTGGTAATTATTCATTCTATATTTATTTGTGGGAGGGTTTTCTTATTTCTCTTAAGAGAAGAATATTTGTTAATATTAGTGGTAATTTCTTTATTAATGTTTTAACTTTTATAGTAATAATAGCAATATCTGTTTTATTTGATAAGTTAATTATTAAAAAAGTTAATAATAGCAAGCTAGTAAAACTAATTGACTATTATTGTTAAAAGCCTTATAATTTAGATGTATTATTTGTTTTGAGGAGTAATATATAACTAGTTTATAGAGAGTTAACGTTTGGTGAAAGTTAATAATTAAGAGTATATGAAGATACAAAACTTTAGATAATAAGGGTAATTCCTATAAAGATTAAAGAGTATAGATTAAAATCTATAAACTAAGGTGGCACCGCTACTTATGTAGTCCTTAGATTATAGATTTTTTTGTTTGAAGGAGGAAAAGATGAAAAATATTTACAGAGATTATATGTGCACTGAAGTTAGTGAAAATAATGCTGGAGAAACAGTTAAACTTTGTGGATGGGTTAATAGTATTAGAAAACTTGGTGGACTTACATTTGTAACTTTAAGGGATGAAGGTGGAATAGTTCAGCTTATTACAGAAGATGCTTCTTTATTTGATGGAATAAATAGAGAAAGTACTGTATCTATTGAAGGAGTTGTAAAACTAAGAACACCTGATATGATTAATGAAAACATGAAAACAGGTAAGATTGAAGTGGAAGTTAGTAAAGTAACTTTACTAGGAGCATGTGAAAGTACTTTACCTTTTGAAATTAGTAGAAGTAGAGAAGAAAGTAGTGAAGAAACTAGACTTAAATATAGATACCTAGATCTTAGAAATCCAGTTGTTCATAATAATATAGTATTTAGAAGTAAAGTAATAGATTATATTAGAAGTTTAATGAAAGAAGAAGGATTTACTGAGATAAGTACTCCTATTATTAGTACTAGTAGTCCAGAAGGAGCTAGAGACTTTATAATACCTTCTAGAAAGTATAAAGGTAAATTCTATGCTCTTCCACAAGCACCTCAAATATATAAACAATTATTAATGGTTAGTGGATTTAATAAATATTTCCAAATAGCACCTTGTTTTAGAGATGAAGACTGTAGAGCAGATAGAACACTAGAATTTTATCAACTTGATTTTGAGATGAGCTTTGTAACTGAAGAAGATGTTTATGAAGTAGGACAAAAAGTATTTTATAATATCTTTACTAAATTTGGAGGAGGAAAAGAAGTTAGTCCAATTCCATTTAGAAGAATTAAATATAAAGACGCTATGCTTAAATATGGTTCTGATAAACCAGATTTAAGAAATCCGCTTATTATTGAAGATATAACTGATATATTTAGAAATACTACATTTGGTCCATTTACTGATACTACTATTAGATGTATTAAAGTAGAAAATTTAGATAAAGCTAATTCTTGGTTTAAATCTATGGAAGATTATGCTAAAGAAATAGGTGCAGCTGGACTAGCTTATATCAAAGTTAATGAAGATTTAACATTTAAATCTAGTTTAGATAAGTTCTTAAGTGATGAAGAAAGAAATGAACTTAAGAGTAAATTAAGTTTAAAAGCTGGAGACACTTTATTCATTATTAGTGATAAGAAGAAATGTGCTAAGTTAATGGGACTACTTAGAACTAAACTTGGAGAAGAGTTAGATTTAATAGATAAAAATAGATATGAATTTTGTATTATTAATGATTTTCCAATGTATGAATATAATGAAGAAGAGGATAAATGGGATTTTGGACATAATCCATTTAGTATGCCTCAAGGCGGTATAGATGCACTAAATAATAAAAATATAGAAGACATTGAAGCATATCAATATGACTTTGTATGTAATGGATTTGAAATGGCTAGTGGTGCTGTTAGAAACCATGAAATTGATACAATGGTTAAAGCATTTGAACTAGCTGGATATGATGAAGAAGTTGTTAAGAATAAATTTAGAAGTCTATATACTGCATTTAAGTATGGTGCTCCACCTCATGCTGGAATGGCTCCTGGAATAGATAGAATGATTATGCTTTTAACTGGTGAAGAAAACTTAAGAGAAGTACAAGTATTCCCACCTAATGTATCTGGAGTAGACGTTCTTATGGGAGGACCTACTGAAGTAACTGAACAACAACTTAGAGAAACACATTTGAAAATAAGAGATTAATAGATTATAATTAAGAAGGAGGAAAAGTAAATGATTTGGGATATTTTATATGTAGTATTTGGTCTTATTGGTGGACTTGTAATTGGATTCTTTTTAGCTAGACATTTAATGACTAAAGAGCTTAAGAAGAACCCACCTATTAATGAAGAAATGATTAAAACTTTAATGAAAGGTATGGGAAGAACTCCTAATCAAAAACAAGTTAATCAATTAATGAAACAAATGAATAAATTTAACTAGACTTAAAAGTCTAGTTTTATTTTTAAATTATTAAATAGTCTTTATTCCTTGACTAGAAATGATAGTTTTATTACAATTAGTATGTAGGGTGAATGTACATGAAAAGTAAACTTAAAAATTATGTTAAAGATAATTATCCAATACTAATTTTATTATTTGTTCTTTTAATAATTCATATATTAGCTCTTAAGAGTTTAGGGGTTAATTATAATATTAATAGTGACGATATTGGATATATTAATAGTGGTCTTAGACTTATAGAAAGAGGCACTATTACGATGCATGGTGTTATATCAGCTCAGATAATGCCTGGTATGACATTCTTTATAGCATTAATCTCTTTAATATTTGGTAAAGGTTTGCTCTTTATGGGTGCTTTAAAAGTCTTATGGATGATTATGGGACTCTTAACAGTATACACTGTTTATAGAAGTATTAGACTTTATACTAATAAATGGATTAGCATTATTCCTTGTTTATTCTTTTTAAGTTTAGATTATGTATGGATGAATAATTTAATTCTTACAGAGACTCCATTTATCTTAATATTTGCACTTTTAGTTTATCATACACTAAAGATTGCTAAAGAACCTAATAAGAAAGATTATATTTTAATAGTTATATATTATATTATAGGTGTATTTATTAGACCTAATATAGCTATTTATCCTATATTCTTGTTCTTATATTTATTAATTAAGAAATATGATTTTAAACTATTAATGAGACAATGTTTAATAGCAGGTGGTGTTTTAATAGTAGTACTTATTCCTTGGATATATAGAAATTATAAGTTGTTTGATAAGTTCTTTATATTTACTTATGGAGTAGGTAATCCTCTTCTTTTAGGTACTTATCAAGGATATGGATATCCTTCTGATAGTGAACTAGATTATAATACTAATGTGTATGATGTATTTGATGAAAAAATGGCTTATTATTTAGATAATTATGATCCAGATGATTATATGAGTAGATATTATGTAAGTGTTAAAGATGAAATGCTTGCTAAATATAGAATGAGGGAATGGTGGAAAAAAGATAAGTGGTCTATGATTAAATCATATTTATATCATAAGCCTAAGAGTATGTTAGTTTCTCCATTCTATTGGTATACTGTGTTTAATGTAAGTCAAAGAACTCTTCTTATATTTAGAATTGTAGAATTTATATTATTCCTTATATGTTCTTGTTTATTCTTCCTTGAGAAGGTTAAGTTTAAAGAATGGCTATTCTTAATGTTTACTTATGGATCACAACTTGCTGTTTATGCTTATACATTTGCATTTAGTAGATATGCGATTAGTTTATATTTTATTAGATATATAGTTATTGGTATAGGACTTGGTATTTTATTTAATAAAATAAAAGGAAGGAGTAAAAATGAAAGTATTAATGATAATTCCAGCATACAACGAAGAAGAAAACATAGTTAATACTGTTAATAAGATTAATAGTTATAATAAAAAGACTAAAGATAAAATAGACTATGTTGTTATTAATGATGGAAGCACTGATAACACTAAAAAAGTATGTGAAGAAAATAATATAAATACTATTAGTTTAATACATAACTTAGGAATAGGTGGCGCAGTTCAAACTGGGTACAAGTATGCATTTGAGAATGATTATGACATTGCTATTCAGTTTGATGGAGACGGACAACACGATGAAAACTATATAGATGATTTAGTTAATGAAATTAAAAAAGGAAATGATTTTGTTATTGGTTCTAGATTTGTTAGTAAACTAAGTGAATTTAGAAGTTCTGGAGCTAGAAGAGTAGGTATTAAGATTATTTCTGGGTTAATAAAGTTATTTACAGGTAAAAAGATATATGATCCTACCAGTGGTTTTAGAGCTGCTAATAAAGAGATAATTGGTTTATTTGCTAATAATTATCCAAGTGAATATCCTGAACCTGAAACTAATACATTATTACTAAAAAAAGGATACAAAGTAAAAGAAATACCTGTTAAGATGCATGAAAGAGAATTTGGTAGTTCATCTATTAGACCTCTTAAGAGTGTTTATTATATGTTTAGCGTATGTATTTCAATTATTATTTGTGGTTTTACTAGGAGCGAAAGAAAATGAGCATAGAACTTAAAATATTTTTATTAGCGCTTTTATTAGTGCAATTATATTTAATTATTAGAGACACTAGAAAAAAACATTTAACTATTAAATATACCTCTTTATGGGTTTTCTTAATACTTATAATGGCGGTTGTAGTAATGTTTCCTGGTTTAGTATTTAAGTTATCTGAACTAGCTGGATTTGAGAAAACTTCTAATATGATATTTTTACTTGGATTCTTCTTTCTATTTTATTTATCTTTTATACTTACTACAATTATATCTAAACAAAATGAAAAGATTAATTTACTTATAGAAGAAGTATCTATGTTGAAGGAAAGAGTTAAAAGTGATGAAAAAAAGAGAGGTTAATATGGTAATTGTTGGTTTATTTATACTTTATTGTTTACTAGCGTCTAGTGGACTTATTTTGTTTAAACTAGGAAGCACTAATAGTAATTTAACTCTTAGTTTATTTGGAATGAATATTCATTATTCAATAAAGATGATTCTAGGACTTCTTTGCTATGCGTGTAGTTTTGTACTTTGGATGTATATAGTTAGCAAAGTTAATTTAACTATAGCTATGCCACTTAATGTAGCAATTGTTAATACTTTAGTTACTGTAGGATCTTTATTAGTACTTAAAGAGAAGGTTACACCTACTCAGTTAATAGGTATTATTGTAGTAATTTTTGGAGTTTGTTTAATTACTTATAAAAGATAGTTTACAAATAAATGTTTGTTTGCTATAATGATTATAGAAAAAGTATTAAGGATATTTAGTACTTTTTTTAAAAGTATGAATAATTTGGTAAGGGAGAAGATATTATGAAAAAAGGTAAACTAATAGTAATTGAAGGAGCTTGTGATGGGATAGGTAAGACTACACAATATGAAGCACTTACTAAAAAACTAAAAGATGACAAAATTGCAATAGTAAGACATCATTTTCCTTCATGGAGTGAACCACAAGGAGCTTTTGTTGCTGCTTATTTAGCTGGTGAATATGGAGAAAAAGAAAAATTATCTCAGTACTTTGTTCATAATTTATATGCTATTGACAGAGCAGTTACTTGGAAAACACAGCTTGAGAAAGAATATAACGATGGTAAAATTATATTACTTGATAGATATACTACTTCTAGTATGATTTTTCAATCAACTCTTATTGATGAAGAAGAAAGAGATAGCTTTGTTGAATATGTTGCTGATTATGAATATAATAAACTTGGAATTGCAAAACCTGATATGGTAATCTTCTTAACAGCTCCTTTTGATATAGCTAAAAAGATGCTTACCGAAAGAAAAAATAACGAAGGACTAATGAATGATATTCATGAAAGAGATTTAGAATATATGAAAAAGGTATATGAAAACTCTAATAGAATTGCTAAAAAATATGGATGGAAAATTATAGAGTGTGCTTCATCAGGTAAATTAAGAACACCTGAAGATATTAGCAATGAAATATATTCTGCAGTAAAAAATATTAAATAGTATTTGCTTTAGAATAAATACTGTGCTATACTTATAGGCAGTTAAAACAAATGAGAAAGACGGTATATACCAAAGTTTTTAGAGAGTTCTCATATTTGGTGAAAGAGAATAAATGGAAGTATATATAGATCACTTTCGATTGTCCTTTGGGGATAAGCCAAAGGCCCTTATATTGGGTTACAATAATAAGTTAAATAAAGGATGGTACCGTGCATATGCACTCCTAGGGACCATTCTTTTTTGTTTTAAGAAAGGGAGGATAATATGTTTAAAGAATTATCAAAAGAAAAGACAAGTGTAAGAGAAAAAGAAATACTTAGTGAATGGAAGAAGCAAGATATCTTTAATAAGAGCATAGATAATAGAAACACTTGTAGTAACTTTGTTTTTTATGATGGTCCTGCAACAGCTAATGGTAATCCAGGACTACATCATATGGTAGCTAAGTTCCTTAAAGATGCTTTTTGTAGATATAAAACTATGAGTGGATACAAAGTGCTTAGAAAAGTAGGATGGGATACTCATGGACTTCCAGTTGAAGTACAAGTAGAAAAAGAACTTAACTTTGATGGTAAAAAAGATATTGAAAAATATGGAATAAAAGAATTTAACCAAAAATGTAGAGAAAGTGTATGGAAGAATGTAGATGCATTTAATAGACTTACTGATGAAATGGGACAGTTTATTGATCTTGAGAATCCTTATATTACATACGATAATGATTATATTGAAACTGAATGGTGGATTTTAAAGAAATTCTTTGATGAGGGATTATTCTATAAAGGAGTTAAAATAGTTCCTTGGTGTCCTAGATGTGGTACTGGTCTAGCATCACACGAAGTAGCACAAGGATATGAAACTACAACTGCTAATACTGTAATAGTTCCATTTAAAAAAGCTGATGAAGATGTTTATTTCTTAGTATGGACAACTACTCCTTGGACTCTTTTATCTAATATAGCTCTTTGTGTAAATCCAAGTGAAGAATATGTAAAAGTAGAGTCTATGGGATATAAGTTTATTCTAGCTAAAGCTTTAGCTAGTAGTGTACTAGGAGAAGAATACACAGTACTTGAAACTTATAAAGGTAAAGATTTAGAAAATACTAAATATGAACAACTTCTTCCATTCTTAAAACCAGAAGAAGGATATAATAAATTTATAGTTACGTGTGACGAGTATGTTACTATGAGTGATGGTACTGGTATAGTACATATAGCTCCTGCATTTGGTGAAGATGATGCTAAAGTAGGTAGAAAATATAATCTAGCATATTTAAATCCAGTTGGAGAAGATGCATGCTATACTGAAGGCCCTTGGAAAGGCATGAATATATTCGATGCTGATTTAGAAGTAATTAATTATCTTAAAGAAAATGATAAATTATTTAAAAAACAAAAGATGGAACATGAGTATCCTCATTGCTGGAGATGCCATAGTCCACTAGTATATTATAGTAGACCAAGTTACTATCTAGAAGTTACTAAACTTCAAGATAAAATAATTGAAGAAAATAAGAAGGTAGAATGGTATCCTTCTTTCGTTGGAGAAAAACGTTTTGGTAACTGGCTAGAGAACATGAATGACTGGGCTATATCTAGAAATAGATACTGGGGAACACCTCTTCCTTTATGGGAATGTTCTTGTGGTCATAAAGAAATGATTGGTTCTAGAAGTGAACTTAAAGAAAAAGCTATAGAAGATATTGATATAGAAACATTTGATATGCATAGACCTTATGTTGATAATGTCCATTTAAGATGCCCAGAGTGTGGAAAAGAAATGACTAGAGTATCTGAAGTAATAGACTGCTGGTTTGATAGCGGTGCTATGCCATTTGCTCAATACCATTATCCATTTGAAAATAAAGAATTATGGGAAAGCCAATTCCCTGCAGACTTTATTAGTGAAGGTATAGACCAAACTAGAGGATGGTTCTATTCATTACTAGTACTTGGTGTATTTGTTAAAGGCTGCAGTCCTTATAAGAGAGTATTAGTTAACGAATTACTTCTTGATAAAAATGGACAAAAGATGCATAAATCTAAAGGTAATGCTATTGAACCATTTAGTTTAATGGATGAATTTGGGGCAGATGCTATTAGATGGTAGATTGCTGCAGGATCTCCTGTTTGGACACCACTTAAGTGTAATTAAGATGGTGTAAGAGAAGTAAATTCTAAATTCTTTAGTACACTTAAGAATACATATAACTTCTTTGCAATGTA
>JAEEGL014791768.1_pt1 | contig 17428 bp, 15 predicted proteins | sample 9134231 | NCBI WGS metagenome assembly JAEEGL01 (sample SAMN16246548, study PRJNA631951) | gut metagenome | biome: gut microbiome; feature: rumen; material: fiber-attached | host: Bos | place: Iran: Karaj | collected 2018-10
ACCTGGTAATCCTCGGTCATATATGCGATGGAATTGCCGGCGATCAGCCAGTAAACCCTCCTGACCGCGTCGTATTTGATGTGCATGACGCCCCCCGATTTCAGGCCGTCGTGGGTGTCGATACAGCGGACGCCGTCCGCGTCGACAAAGGGCACGGCCTGCTTCAGATCGACGATATCCTCCAGCGCGGACTCGATGTTCACTTTGGCCACGCCGCTGGTGCCCGCGATGTAGAGATCCCCCTCCAGCGTCAGTTCGCTGTAGGAGTTGAAGGTGGCGGTACAGGGCAGGCCGTTGGCAAGGCTGTAGTGGACCGGTTCCAGCCCGCCGTTGGCGACCAGCGCATCCGCAGGCAGCACGTAGATGCCGTCGCTGCTGAGGACCCACATGTCGCCCAGGCTGTTTTCGTACATGTCGGAGTTGTCGGGGTAGGGGAAATCCTGTATGGTGGTCACCTGATAATCCGCGGTCATGTAGGCGATGGAATTGCCGGCGATGAGCCAGTAGATATCCCGCGCCGGGTCGTACTTGATGTGCATGACGACCCCGGATTTCAGGCCGTCGTGGGTGTCGATGCAGCGCACCCCGTCGTCGTTGATGACATAGATGCCTCCGCCGTTGGAGCCGAGGATCGCGTCTCCGTTGGGAGCGGCGCAGACGCACAGGCTCACCGGATTGGCGATCCCGTCCTCCTCGCCGTAGCTGGCTGTCACCCGATCCCCCTTGATCACGCTCATGCCGCCGGTGCAGGCAACCAGGATCGATCCGTCCGGGGCCTCGCTGACGGTGCGGATGCGGTTGGACAGGAGCCCGTCCGCTTCGGTGAAGGCCGTCACCTCGCCCCGGTCATAGCGCAGCAGGCCGCAGCCCCGCCAGGTGGAGATCCACAGACGACCGCGGCTGTCCCGGATGATGGAGCGGATGCGCACGCTGTCCAGGTACTCCAGCAGGTCAACGGCGCCCAGCTCCTCGCCGGAGGCGGTTTTCGCCGCCGACAGAGGAACGGCGGATACGGGCCCGTTTTCGTCCAGGACCATCAGACCCGTGTCGGTCGCGATAAACAGCTGCCGGCCGCACATACAGGTGGCGTTGACGACGCACTCCGGCAGGTCGAAGCGCGCAAAAAGATTTGAAAAGCGGTTTGAAACGAGCTTCATTACGCCCTGACGGGAGGAGGTGAACCACAGGTTTCCCTCGTAGTCCGCCAGCATATGGTCGATCATGCGGTTCATGGGCAGCTCATCCAGATTGTATACCTGCTGACCGTCCGCCAGCCCGATGCCGTTCTGGGCGCATATCCACAGCCAGCCCTCCAGCATCCGCATCTCGTTCACGCAGGACAAGGGCGTTATGTTCAGATATTCCACCGCCGCAGTGCCTTTTACCATATCGCAGTGATAGATGCCCGTATCCTCCGTACCCAGAAAAACGGCTCCCGGGACGTCGGGATCGGGGAGGATGCAGGTGATCCCCTGGATCGGGCTCTCCGTGTGATCGATATAATCCACCAGCTCGCCACCGCGCATGGTGAAATAGTCTCCGTCGTTGGTAAGGCAGTAGAGCAGCCCGTCCTTGCCCGCCCTGATATCGTCCATATAGACGCCGGCCACCCGGGGATCCGTCACCGCATGAAGGGCCAGATCCGGATCGATCATCGTAATGCCCGCGGTGGTGCCCACATAGATCGTTCCTGCCTCATCCCCCGTGATGGTGCGGATCTTGGCGGAGCCCAGCCCGTCTTCCTCGCCCCAGAGCCGGAACTCCCCCCGCTCCAGCATGGCGAGACCGCTTTCGTTGGTGCCGATCCAAAGCCGGTCGAGACCGTCGACGTACAGGCACACCACGCTGCCTACGCCGGTAGAGGGATCCATTCGCTCAAAGGTGTTCCCGTCATAGCGGATGAGCCCGCTGTAGCAGCCGATCCAGAGGAAGCCCTCGCTGGTCTGCGCGACGGTATTGGCCTCGGAGGAGGGCAGGCCGTTCTTGTTGTTGTACAGTACGGCGGAGTAGTTGTCGCTCCTGCCGATGGGATCAATCGTCAGACTTCCGTCCGGATCCCCGGCGGCGCCTGCCGTCTGCGCAAGCAGGATGAGAACGGCCAGGCAGAGGATCGCCGGGATGCCGCGCTTTATTCTGCTGAGTGAAGAAAGCATATGCTCACTGTCCTTCTCGCTGCCTGCCCTGTATTTGTACAGAAGAGGATCGCTCCGTGCGCGGGCCTTTCATCGGCGGCCGGGGCGCTGCATTTTACAGCGGTCCCCGGCCTGCCCGGAGGCCCCTTTTACCCGTACCGGCCGGCGGAGCGGAAAGAGGCGCTCGCTCACACCGTGTTTTTGAAAACGATCAGCTCCACCCTGTCCGAGGTCACCCTGACCCGCACGTCGCTGGCCACGGCGCCCAGAATGGACTTTCCGATCTCCTCCTGAGAGAGGCCGGACTCGTTCAGATGCCACTCGTAATCTCGCCTGCCGTTCTTTTCTTCGCCCTGCGGATGCCGCAGACCGATGAACACGGCTTCCCAGATCATGCCGGAGAGACTGTTTACCGCCTCGTTCCGTCCGGAGGAGGATATCTCGATCAGCTTTTTGTACTCGTCGCTGCCGACCTGCGTGGCGATGCGGATGTGGATGCGGTACTCGGCCGCCGTCCCCTCGATCCAGAAATCCCGCCAGGTCCGCTCCATGAGCCTGTGGATAAAGCCGATGGCCTCCTCTGTGAGCAGCTCGATCTGCGTAGAGGCGTAAACGTTCAGATTCTGCCGCGCGGCAAAGCTCTGGGCCGTATGGATCGCATCATCAAGACGATCCTCCCCCGGCGCCATCCGGATCGTGTTGGTCCTCAGGAGGCGCTTGACCAGGGCCGCCTTCGTGTGCGGCGAGTCATCCGAAGAGGACGATTTCTGCGCGCCTTCAAACCCCACGACATTGATGTAGGGATAGGGGATCTCGACGCCGTGCTCCCGGAACATCTGCAGCACGCGGGTATTCACATCCGTAACGGCCTTGTCGTTGCTGGTCTCCCGGGAGACCCAGATCGTCGTCTCCAGGATCAGCGCGCTGTCCGCAAACTTTCGGAAATACACCGGACCGGAGTCCTCGCGGATGCCGTCGGTCTCGATACTGAGCGTATAGGGACTTTCCTCAACGCAGTCGCGGATCAGGTCCATGGCCTTCTGCACGTCCGTGTCGTAGCTGACCGCGAACTGCATATGAATGCCGCGCCTGTCCTTCATCCGGTAGCTCGTATTGGTGACGATCTTGGAGTTCATCTGGCTGTTGGGAACGATGACCCGCAGACCGTCGTAGATCCGGATCACCGTATGGCGCAGCGTGATGCTCTCCACGATCCCCGGCTCCTGTCCCTCGATGAGGACACGGTCGCCGATCTGAAAGGGCTTGTTGATGCTGATGAGCAGCCCGCAGATGAGATCGGAGATGACCGGCTGCGCCGCAAAGCCCAGGATCGCCACCACGAGGGCGGAGCCCCGCAGCAGGATGGACTTCACATCCAGCGCCGGGTAAATTTTCCCCACTATATACATGACGCCCAGCAGGAACACCACCAGCTGAACCAGCTGCAGCAGATAATACCTGTGCAGGCTGCTGCGGATGCGCGGCTGCCGCCGCAGAAAGACAAACAGCAGCTCCGACGCCGCAACGATCACGATCGGCACGAGAAAAGAGGCGATCATTGTTTCTCTCCCTCCTTCTTTCAGGGATGATGCGATGCCTGCGGTTTACCGATAGGCAAACAGGGTCAGTACGATGTAAAACGCCGCCAGGCCGCCGAGGATCAGCCCCTGCTTGAGCTTGTGGGCAGTCAGCAGCCCCACGAACTCCCGCACCGCCGCGTTCGGCCAGAAATACCACTTTGTTTTCGCGCCCATGCCCTGGGCGCGCATTTTTACCCGCCGGGCGCAGAGCCCTCCGCGGAAAACATGATAGTTGGTGGTGGCGAAGGCGACCTTGCCCCCGGGGTCCGCAGCCCATATCTTTTCCTTGGAGAACTTCATGTTCTCAAGGGTATCTGCGGACCGGTCCTCCTCGATGATCCGCTCCTCGGGCACGCCCTGCTCCAGCAGATACCGCTTCATGGACGCGCTCTCGGAGATGGGCTCGTCCGGCCCCCTGCCGCCGGAGGTGACAAAGACGGGGGCTTTCCCCGTCAGCGCCTCCTGGTTCTCGGCAAAGGCCAGGGCCCGGTCGATCCGGCCCCGGAGCAGGGGAGAGGGAGTGCCGTCCTTCCGGATGCCGCAGCCCAGGATGATGATGAAATCCTTGTCCGGCTCCGGCTCATACCGGGAGACGATGGCGTCGGCGACGATGACGCCGACGATCATGCACTCAAAATAGAGATACAATGCGGCGAATAGATTGGATACCAGATCGTGGAGCATGATCTCCCGCCGGCTGCCGGCCGCATAATAGTCGAACAGAAGGATGAACAGCAGTCCTCCTACCATCAGGAAAGAGAGGATGATCCCGAGCACATTGACAAGCCGCCTGCCCTCGTGGCGGATCAGCGAGATGTTTGAAACGCACAGGGCGATGGAAAAGAGCAGGAGGAACGGAGAAGAAAACAGGATATAGCTCTTTGCCGAGTCCAGGATCAGATGCAGTATCTCGCGGACCGTGTATTCCTCCGGGTAGCAGACGATGAGAACGGTCAGCCGAAGCTGAAGGATCCAGACCGCCAGTAGGAACAGGGCAAAGCCCATGTAAAAAATCGTGTTGTAGGAATAGGGGTTGTACTGGAGCTGGCCCGCATACGCCGTGAGCAGCATGGCGAGGACCGCCGTGTAGTATACGACAAAAGAGACGCTGATGACGGCGGCGTACCGCTCCGCCCCCAGATAGAAGAGGACGGCAAGGACGGCCGCGAACACGCAGGTGAGCGCGGCAATGTTCCACAGCTTCGGTTTTTTGTCTCTTGTGTCAAATCTCATGGCTTCCGCTATGTGCGCTATGTACTACGAAAAAACCTTCTCTCTTCGGCCGGACCGGCTCTCCACCGGACCGCGGGCCCGGCCCGGCGCGCGGCCCTACGGAGTTCTCACTCGATGGTCAGGATATCGGTAAAGCCCGTCACATCGAAGATCTCCAGGATGATATCGGCCACATGGGTGACCTTCATGGTCCCCTGCCTGTCCATAGTCTTCTGGGCGGACAGCAGCACCCGCAGGCCGGCGGAGGAGATGTACTCCAGCTTTTCAAAGTCAAGGGTGAGAGCCGTCACGCCGTCAAGGGACGCCTTGAGGGCCGTCTCCAGCTCCGGCGAGGTGTTGGTGTCCAGACGTCCCTCCAGAGCGACGGTAAGCTCGCTGCCGTCGGCGGTTTTTGTGATGATCATCGTTATTCTCCTTTCTTCGGTCAAAATGCTTTGGTTATGGAGATCTCCGCGCAGGAGCCTTCAACGCATACGCCCTGCCGTTCCGCTCCAGCCAATAATCGGCCTCCACATCCCCGGCGATCCCGCGCAGCATGCCGATCAGCTCCTCCGCCAGCAGGCGCAGACGAAGGATCTGCTTTTTCTCCAGCCCGCTCGCCAGGCCCGTCTTCTCCGTCACGGCCAAAGCCTCGTCCATGCCCAGACCCAGACTCATTACGGGGATGGTCTCAGTTTTCATATGCATCGGTCTTTTCTTTCAAGACTTATTGCCAAGCGGCTCTTTTTGCCCCTCTCTGTACGCAGCCCTTCCCTTGCCGCAGGCTGACGACAGGGCGGCGGAGGCGCGAGAGCTCCTCCGTCAATGTCTCAGGCGCGCGGGGCTTGCCTCCGTTTTCTCCACATTATAGCATATCCTTCCGGAATGGGAAAGAGGAACATGCACGGTTTTGTTTCCAGTGCTCCCGGCGGCCGGACAGGGGGAGAGACGGCCTTTTGCCCGGCGTGATGGGAAACGTGTTTCCCATGCTGTTGCATTCTGCGGAATATGTGATATTATGTAAATGCAAGGAAGGGAAACAGACAACAAAAAACTTTTCAGGAGGTATTTGCAATGAGCGAGAAGAAAACCATGATCTCTGAGGAAGCGCTGGACAGCGTCTCCGGCGGCGCCACAAAGAACTACCTGGCGGCCCTGGACGTGATCAACGGCAAGTACGGCAACGGCGAGGAGCGCAAGACCCGCCTGACTGCCGCCGGCTACGATTACTGGGCTGTGCAGAACCTGGTGAACGGCCTGGTGGCCGGCTATGACAAAGTGGCCAGGGACGTGATCGAAGGCAAGTACGGCAACGACAAGGCCCGCATCGACGCGCTGACGAAGGCCGGATATGATGCCAAGCTGGTACAGGACATCGTCAACGGCATGCTGCTGAAGTGAGCCGAAAGAAAAAATATCAGGGAGGATAAAACAATGTCTGACACTGTCAAACTCAACGATCAGGAACTGAACAAGGTTGACGGCGGCGCTGCCGCCCAGAACAACGGCTGGGAGCAGTACGCCAAGGGCAAGTACGTCAGCCGCGGCTCTTACATCGAATACACGGTTGCCGCCGGCGACGTGCTGTCCGGCATCGCCATCCGCTTCGGCGTCACCGTGGAGGAGCTCGTGAAGTGGAACAAGCTCAAGGACCCCAACTTCATCATGGCCGGCCAGAAGCTGACCATTTACGCCCGGGTCCTCCGCTGATCCCCTAAATGCAAACGCCCTGCCGCATTAAAGCGGCAGGGTTTTTGCTGTCTGCACGGGAAAAGCAGAATCATCCGCGGCGGGAGACCGGCTCCTGCCGCGGATGATTCATCTCCATCAGCGCCCGGACTCAGGCGGTGATGGTGCCATAGGCAATGATATCGCCGACAGGCTGCCCGCTGAGGGTGCCGTTGAAATGGTATGCCACGCTGACTGTGGCAGGCCCCCGGAAATTCGGGACGGAAAAATCGGCCAGCGGATTGGTCACCTGGGCCTTTCCCCGGTAGTCGATGGCCCGGGACCGGGAGGAATAGGCCACGCCGTTGAGCGTCATGGTCACGCCGTAGGGCAGCTCCACGGTGACCAGGGCGTAGGAGGTGGCGCTCACCGACACCCGCAGCGTTTTCTGGCCGGCGCTGCCGGAGGTGACGCTCCAGTTGACCAGGAGATTGAGACTGGTGCCGGAGTTGGAGACAAAGCTCCCCGAGGCAACCGCGTTTGCGGACGATCTGCCGCCGGAGACGGCGTTGAGTTCGTTGTCGTTCAGCTTGATGCTATCCATATTTATACCCTCTTTTCTGTTGGATTCACTGCAGGTGTACCGCTCAGCCCGCGAACGGGGAAGCGGAAGTTGTCGATTTCCCGCCGGACCTTCTCTCCGGTCAGGGGCAGCAGCACGCAGCCGCTGGCATGGATGGCCCAGGCGGCGTCCGTACCGTTGAAATCCCGCGTCAGGAAGACGATGTTGATCCGCGGATTGATGTGCTGCAGGAGCTTCGCCAGCACAAAACCGCTGTCCTCGTGGAGCTCCACATCGATGAAGGCGGCCGAGACATGGCGGCTCTCGGCATAGCGCTGGGTCTCGGAAAAGCTGTCGAATCCGCGTACCCGGGCTTCCGGCACGGTGCCGCCGATGAGCTGGACAAAGCTTTTCAGGATCGCCGGCTGCTTTTCCACCACCAGGATCTCCGGGGCGTCGTCCTCCACGGTGTACATCTCGTCGAGCAGTTCATAGGTCTCCACACCCAGCTGGCGGGCCAGGCCGGAGAGCATGACCACATCCGGCAGCCGGCTTCCCGACTCCCAGTTGCCGATGGTCTTCCTGGAGACAAACATCCGGTCGGCCAACTCCTGCTGCGTGAGATTCTTCGCCATGCGCAGATCCCGGATGCGCTGGCCGAAGGCCTCAAGTGTCAGCATAGAACTCCTCCCAAAAGGATCCTTTGTTACGCATGGTATTCTATCACAGATCCGCTGACTGTGTCCAGAAAAACCGGCACGATGCGACATGGATTTCCCATTAATTGTAAAAACCGGGGGATCGGGGAGCCGGCATCCCTTGATTTTACCGGTGGGGTACGATAAAATAAACTATTATGACCGGCGGCCGCAGGCCCCGGTCCCCTCCCGGCAAAAAAGAGAGTTTCCCAAAGGAGGACCTGGCTATGGAGCAGAAGTCTCTGTTTCGTCAAAACAGCATGGAGCGCATATCATCCCCGGAGCAGCTGACGGATTATCTCCGCGTCACCACGCCGACGGTGTGGATCGTGATGGCGGCGATCATCCTGCTGCTGGCGGGGATGCTCATCTGGGGCTCCGCCGCGTATATCGACAGCTACGCCGCCGGCACCGCCCGGGTGCAGGACGGCCGGATGATCGTCCTCTTTGATGACCAGGAGCTGGCCCGCAACGTGGAGGCGGGCATGACCGTGACGGTGGGGGACACCTCTTCCGCGATCAGCAGCGTGGGGACCGCGGAGAACGGGGCGGTCTTTGCCGCGGCGGAGACGACCCTTGCCGACGGGACCTATCCGGCCCGGGTGGTATACCGCCAGACGCAGGTGCTGCGTCTGCTGTTCCGCTGAGGGGGCAGGCATGGGTCGAAAGAGTATAAAACAACCGGTGACCAAAGGCAGGGCCAGGGTCCCGGTCATCATGCAGATGGAGGCGCTGGAGTGCGGCGCGGCCTCTCTTGCCATGGTCATGGCCTATTACGGCAAGTGGGTGCCGCTGGAACAGGTGCGCCTGGACTGCGGCGTCTCCCGGGACGGCTCCAACGCCAGGAACATGCTGACGGCCGCCCGCAGCTACGGCTTTGAAGCCCAGGGATACCGCTGCGAGCTGGATTCCGTCCGGGAGGAAATGACCTATCCCTGCATCATCCACTGGAACTTCAACCATTTCGTGGTGCTTGACGGCTTCAAGGGCGGCTGCGCCTACATAAACGACCCCGCCCGGGGCGAGGTAAAGGTCTCCATGGAGGAATTCGACAGCGCCTTCACGGGCATCGTGCTGGAGATCAGGCCCGGAGAGGACTTCGTGCCCGGCGGCAAGCCCAAGAGTACCCTGGACTTCGCGCGCCGCCGCCTGTCCGGCGCGGGGGCCGCGGCGGCTTTCGTGCTGCTCTCCACGGTGATCGGGTATCTCTTCGGCATCATCAACCCGGTCTTCTCCGGCTTCTTCATGGACAGGCTGCTGACCGGGGAGAACCGGGAGCTGCTCCTGCCCTTCATCGGGCTCCTGGCCCTTCTGGGCGTCGCCCAGGTGGCCACGGCCTGGGTCCAGAGCGTGTACTCCCTGAAGATCAACGGCAAAATGGCCGTAGTGGGCAGCAGCACCTATATGTGGAAGATCCTGCGCATGCCCATGGAGTTCTTCTCCCAGCGCATGGCGGGAGACATCATCCAGCGCCAGAGCACCAACGCCTCCATTGCCGGCATCCTGGTCAACACGTTCACGCCCCTGCTGCTCAATACGATCATGATGCTCTTTTATCTGGCGGTGATGCTCCGCTACAGCGTCATGCTGACGCTGCTGGGCGTGGTGACCATCGTGCTGAACCTGGGGGTCTCCCAGATCATTTCCGCCAAGCGTGTGAACATCACCCGGGTGCAGATGCGGGACGCCGGCAAGCTGTCCTCGGCTACCGTGTCCGGCATACAGATGATGGAGACCATCAAATCCAGCGGCGCCGAGAACGGCTATTTCCAGAAATGGGCCGGCTATCAGGCGTCGGTCAACGCCCAGAACGTCCGGTTTGTCCGGCTCAGCGAGTATCTGGGCATCATCCCCAAGCTCCTGTCCGCCTTTGCCAACGCCGCCGTCATGGTGCTGGGCGTGTGGCTGACCATGCGCGGGGAATTCACCCTGGGCTCCATCATGATCTTCCAGGGCTTTCTGAGCTCCTTCATGTCCCCGGCCATGATGCTCATCTCCGCGGGGCAGACCATTCAGGAGATGCGCACCTCCATGGAGAGAGTGGAGGACGTGATGCAGTACCCCACCGACCCGCTCTACAGGGATACGCCCACGGCCGAAGAGGGGGATTACGCCAAGCTGTCCGGCCGGATCGAGCTGAAGAACGTGACCTTCGGCTACTCCCGGCTGGGGGAGCCGCTGATCCGGGACTTCTCCATGCACATGGAGCCCGGCAGCCGGGTGGCCTTCGTGGGCACCTCCGGCTGCGGGAAATCCACGCTGTCCAAACTGATCTCCGGGCTCTACCAGCCCTGGAGCGGGGAGATCCTGTTTGACGGCAAGCCGATCTCCGCCATCGACCGGAGCGTATTCACCGGCTCGGTGGCCGTGGTGGACCAGGATATCATCCTCTTTGAGGGGACCGTCGCGGACAACATCAAAATGTGGGACGACTCCATCGAGGACTTCGAGATGATCCTCGCGGCCCGGGACGCCCAGATCTACGACGACATCATGGCCCGGGAGGGCGGCTTCCGGGGGCATCTGACCGAGGGAGGCAAGGACCTCTCCGGCGGACAGCGCCAGCGGCTGGAGATCGCCCGGGTGCTGGCCCAGGACCCCTCCGTCATCATCATGGACGAGGCCACCAGCGCCCTGGACGCCAAGACGGAATACGAGCTGGTAAAGGCGGTGAAGGACAGGGGGATCACCTGCATCGTCATCGCCCACCGGCTGTCCACCATCCGCGACTGCGACGAGATCATCGTACTCGACAAGGGCGTGGTGGTGGAGCGCGGGACCCACGATGAGCTCTACGCCAGGGGCGGATACTACACCGAGCTCATCGCCAGCGACTGAGGGGGTGAAAAGCTATGGGATGGTTTGACGAACAGATCCGCCAGCGCAAGGAGAGCGATCAGGCGGTTTTTGAGGACTCCCTTTTCCGCATGGCCTCCGTGGTGCTGGGCCGCCGGAGAGCCGGCTCGCTCAAGGATGAGCGCATCGTTGCCAAAGCCGCCATCGATCAGATCCTGAAGTACTACCACTGCAGAAGCGTCGAGGTCCCCGACAGCGTCCGGGACTGGGACGAGCAGCTGGAGTGCTGCCTGCGGCCGCACGGGATCATGCGCCGGAACGTCAGGCTGGAGACGGGATGGCACGCTGACGCCTTCGGGCCCATGCTGGCCTTCCGGAAGGAGGACGGCGTTCCCGTGGCGCTGCTGCCGAAGTCCTTCCGGGGCTATTGGTTCCTTGACCCCGACACCGGGGAGAGGATCGGCGTGAACGAGAAAAACGCCGGGCAGTTCGACGCCGACGCCATCTGCTTTTACCGGCCGCTGCCGCTGAAAAAGCTGGGGATCCCCGACCTGATCGTCTACCTTAAAAACTGCCTCAGCGCCGGGGACGTGGCCGCCCTGGCGGCGCTGTCCCTGCTGGGGGTCCTTGTGGGGATGATGATGACCAACATCAACAAAGCCCTCACCGGCTTTGTGCTCCGCAGCGGGAGCTCCCTCCTGCTGGCGGGAACAGCGGTGTTCATGCTGTGCGCCATCGTGTCTTCCCGGCTCATCGACACGGTCCGGGGCCTGATGATGGAGCGGGTCCAGGTCAAGACCTCCCTCTCCGTGGAGGCGGCGGTCATGATGCGCCTGATGAACCTGCCCGCGGGCTTTTTCCGGCAGTACCCCTCCGGCGAGCTGTCCAGCAGGATCGGCGCGGTCAACCAGCTGTGCGACCTGCTGCTGGGCAATGTGTTTTCCGCGGGGCTGACGTCCCTGCTGTCCCTGCTCTACATCACCCAGATCTTCCGCTACGCTCCGGCGCTGGTGCTGCCCGCCCTGGGGATCATCCTCCTGTCGCTGGCCTTCAGCGTGGTGTCCTCGCTGCTCCAGATACGCATCAGCAAGCAGCAGATGGAACGGGGCGCCAGGGAGAACGGCCTGAGCTTTGCGCTCATCTCCGGCGTGCAGAAGATCAAGCTGGCCGGAGCGGAAAAACGGGCCTTTGCCCGCTGGGCCCAGGCCTACTCCGACGCGGCGGAGCTGGCGTACAATCCCCCCGTGTTCCTGAAGGCGAACTCCGCCATCACCACGGCGATCTCCCTGGCGGGGACGCTGCTGATCTATTATCTCGCGGTGAGCACCCGCGTCACGCCCTCGGAGTATATCGCCTTCAACACGGCCTTCGGCATGGTCACGGGCGCCTTTGCCGCCCTGACGGGGGTGGCCCTCTCCGTGGCGCAGATCAAGCCCATCCTGGAGATGGCGGAGCCCATTCTGAAGACCGAGCCCGAATCCGCCGAGAACAAAACGGTCGTCACCTCTCTGTCGGGGGGCATCGAGCTGTCAAACGTGTATTTCCGGTATACCGAGAACATGCCCTATGTGGTGGACGGCATGAGCCTGAAGATCCGGCCCGGAGAGTACGTGGCCATCGTGGGCACCACAGGCTGCGGAAAGTCCACCCTCCTGCGGCTGCTGCTGGGCTTCGAGAAGCCGGAAAAGGGCGCCGTCTACTATGACGGCAAGGACATCTCCACGCTGGATCTGCGTTCCCTTCGCCGGAGGATCGGCGTGGTGATGCAGGACGGGAGCCTTTTTCAGGGGGATATCTATTCCAACATCGTCATTTCCGCTCCCCAGCTCTCCCTGGATGAGGCCTGGGAGGCGGCGGAGCTGGCGGGCATCGCCGACGACATCCGGGCCATGCCCATGGGGATGCAGACGGTTTTGTCCGAGGGGCAGGGCGGCATTTCCGGCGGCCAGAAGCAGCGGCTGATGATCGCGCGGGCCGTGGCGCCCAAGCCGAAGATCCTCATGTTCGACGAGGCCACCTCCGCCCTTGACAACCGGACGCAGAAGCAGGTCTCCGACGCCCTTGCGGGGCTCAAATGCACTCGCATCGTCATTGCCCACAGGCTCAGCACCATCAGGAACTGCGACCGCATCCTGGTGCTGGACAAGGGCCGGATCATGGAGGACGGCACCTATGACGAGCTCATCGCCCGCAACGGCTTTTTTGCCGAGCTGGTGGCGCGGCAGCGGCTGGATGCGCCGGCAAAAGAGAATCCGCCGGCGGCGGAGTGAGGGTAGGGCATGGAACCGCATCCGGCGACGGGCACGGCGTTTCCCTGCGTTTGCTCACGCCGCGGGCGTCGGCCGCGCGGACTCCCTTGACAGACATTGCCGCTTTTGACCAGGTCAAAAGCGGCAATGTCTGTTTATATTATGCGGGGACGGCGGAAGGAAAGGCATACAGCCGGCGTTTGCGCCCGGATGGCCCGGTCTCCGCGCCTTCAGGAGCGCAGCCCCGGGGCCGCTATGCGGACGGAGCGGTCGGCGCGGGACCTCGGTATTCTATACAGAGCATTGTCAGGTCGTCAAACTGCTCTGTATCCCCGACAAAGTCTCCCAGCGCGGCATGGATCTGCTCCAGGATCTGCCTCGGGGGCAACTCGGGATCCTTGTTCAGCGCGTCAAGCATGCGGCTGAGACCGAACATCTCCCCGGAATTCTCGACTCCCATGGCCTCCGGAACGCCGTCTGTATACAGGAAAAGCTTTGATCCCGGCACCAGCTGCAGCCGGTATTCTTTGTAGGTTCCCCCGCTGAAGCCGCCCATAACGAACCCGTGCCTGTCTTTTATCAGTTCGAATACGCCGTCCGGGTTTTTGATGACGGGGTATTCGTGCCCCGCGTTTGCAGCGGTCAGTACGCCGGTATCCAGATCCAGGATGCCTACCCATGCTGTTACAAACATTTCCTCTTCATTGTTGGCGCAGATCGCATCGTTCGTCCGGGTAAGGATTTCCGCCGGAGACGCTCCCATCATGGCGTGGCTTTGAAGGATGATCTTGGAGATCATCATAAACAGTGCGGCGGGCACGCCCTTGCCGGAGACGTCAGCGATCACCAGGCACAAATGGTTCTCGTCGATCAGGAAAAAGTCGTAAAAGTCTCCGCCCACCTCCCTCGCGGGTTCCATGGAAGCGAAAATATCGAATTCCGACCGGTCAGGATACGGTGGGAAGATGCTCGGAAGCATAGAGCTCTGGATGCGGGTCGCCAGAGACAGCTCAGTGCTGATGCGCTCTCTTTCGGCGGTTATGGCTTCGTTTTCGCGGATGTACTCCTTCATGCGCTGCGTCAGAGACTGGAAGGAGGCCGCTAACTTCTGGGTCTCTTCATCCGTGTCAAGATCCCATTGAAAGTCCAGGTTATCGCCGTGCATGGCCCCAACTTCCTCCGTAAGCAGGCGAATGGGCTTGACGATCTGGTTCGAAAGGGCCGCGGAGACGACGATCGCAAGCAGCACCGCCGTCACCAGCAGCAAGATCAGGAGGACATTGGCGTCCCGCATGTAACTGGCGGCATCCTGGAAGGCCTTGCCCGTCATCTCGTCGATATTGCTGAGAAGAATGTTCGTAGGCGCCTCCACCGCCTCCCGGGAGAGAAAGACAATCATCGACCAGCCCACGGTCCTCATAGGGGCATAGGCGGCATAGTATGAGACGCCGTCCAGTGACAGCGTGGTGACGCCTTCATTTCCGCCGACGGCGTTTTTGGCCATTTCAGCCAGCGCCTCATCCCCGGACAGCCGGAGATCCTCCGCGTCGGCGACGGCGGCAAGCGTGCCCTCGTCATATGTGGAAAACAGGACTTGTCCCCGCCTGTTGAGGATACAGGCCCGGCCGCTGTCGCCCAGAGCTACGCTTTTGACCAGCTCCTCCATATTGTCCAGGTACATTCCCGCGCCTGCCACGCCCATCAGCCTGCCGCCGGAGTACACCGGCACCCCGCACATTATGCCCAGGCGCGGCGTGTGCGCGTCCTTGGTGACAGGGGTGAAAAACGGCTTGCCGGTCTCCTTCGCCCCCTGATACCAGGGACGCTCTTTGGCCTCCAGCGGCATCAGGTTCCCGGAATCGTCATACTTTTTGGCCGGGATATAATCCGCCTGGACCATGAATCCCGATTCTGTTGCCACATATAGGGAGACCATGTTGTTCTGGCTGGCATTGATGGCCATCAGCGTATCCTGGACATTGCCGATCAGCCCAAGCTCTTCCACGGTTTTCGGGTCATCCGGATCCGTGTGCGCGGAATAGAGGACCTGGATCGTCAGCTCGCCGTCCTTCGACGGGTCGGGCAGGGGCACTGTTCTTGGGGAGTAAAGCGAAGGGTTGTCGTATATCTGCTCGGCAGCGGTCGCCGCGGCGCGGACGCCGTGCTCAAACTCAAGGAAGAACTCGTCAGCGATCTCCGCTTTTTCCTTGGCGAGCTCCAGCATCCGGTATTGGGATTGCTCACTCATATAGGCGGAAGACTTCTCGCCGATGGTCTCGCTGAGGTCCCGATTGGACGACGCCAGGGTGAGAGATGTCTTTTTCGCCGTAATGGCAAAGATCGTTCCTGCCAGCAGGAGCAGGCCGATCACAAGCGCTGTCATGGCACGAAGGATTTTCTTGCCCAGGGACTTGTTCGTAAACATTCTTTTCTTTCACCCTGCCTTTATCTTTGATCGACCGGTATTACCGTCTTTGCACGGAGGTCTGCGCGAAAAGCATTATAACATACTCTGTCCGAAATTGACATCTGCAGAACGAAAAAAACGGACACGATTTCCGGCGCTCGGCGTTTCTGCTCCGCTAAAGGAGCAAAACAGGGATCAAATCCCACAGGATCGAAGGGGCGCCGGCCGGCCTCCGCAAAAGCTGACGGGCGTGAAAACAGCGTAAAGCCCCGCAGAATGCCCCTGCCGGATACGCAGGGTGCGGCGGAGCTCCCCGGGGATGACCGCCCGGCCCGGATTCCTACAAATAATACGTTGACATATTTGCGGTGTTGCTTTAAACTAACTGCATAAAACTGTTTGGATTTATTCAATAACTGCATAATGCTTCCAGTGCTCCGCGGGGCGTCCCGGGCGCCTCACGGAGAGAATAGAGAATCGTGTGCGATTCACGAAAGGTACCGCCGCTGTAAGCGCCTTTATGATCTCTCACGAACGAAAGTCAGCCATTGGCATCCGCTGAGAAGGCGGAGAGATCTCCCGGAGACCCGGGGCGGGCGCAAGTCAAAAGACCTGCTGGGAGTCCTTTGCAAAGAGACCGCCGGGCGCGGGACCTTTGCTGTATCATGTTGCATGAAAACGGTTGCGGCAAGACCCTTTGCCGCGGCCGCTTTGTTTTTTCGCAAGGCCGCCGCGTGGGGGAAACGGAAGGGAGATGAGGACGTGGCCCAGGGAGAAATGACGCCCTTTCCATTGACGGAGAAGGAGAGAAAGCTGATCCAGCTGCTCCGGGAGATCCGCTTCGGAGAGGTCCACCTCCACATGGCGGACGGACAGCCGGTGCGGATCGAAGAGGTAAAGAAGAGCATAAAGCTGTAAAAGAGAATACCCATTCCAAAAGAGTTCCGACTGAACAACAGCAGGACGCTTTCCGCATTTATGCGGGGAACGTGCCTGCGTTTTGCTTTTTTCGGGAGAAAACGCTGCCCGCCCTGCCCCGGAGGATGGGCGGAGCCAACTGAATCACATCTGCAGTGTCCGCCGCGGCGGCCCGCCGCGGCCGGGAGAACAGGGAACCGTGTGGGAACCACGGACGGTACCGCCGCTGTATACGGCCCCAGCTGCCTTCGGCGCAAGCCGGCCGACCGGAGAGATCCGGGAGGACCCGGGACAGCGCCCATCCCATGGGGATGAGGGACGTGAGTCAGAAGACCTGCTGCAGACCTTTTCCGCCCTCCGCGGCAAATCGGAGGCGGTCCCACGAGAATGCGGTCGTGGCGCGGCTTCGGCTGTGCCACGGCTATTTGTTTTATAGGAGCGGTGAAGCGGTGAATAAAACGGATAAATATGTGATCGGACGACTGCTGTTTCTCATCCCGATCATGCTGATCCTGTCCTTTTTCGTGTTCGCGCTGACCTTTATGTCGCCCCTTGACCCGGTGACGCTGAAATACCAGCGCATGGGTGAGATACCGGATCAGTCCCTGATCGGCACGTTCATGTCGGCGGGCTCCGTGGCGCTGATCAGTCTCGTGCTGTATTTCAGCATCGGGACCATCGGCCGGTGGTTCATCTCCTCCCGGGACGCCGGGGAGATCATCCCGCAGGTGACGCGGATCGTAAGGCTCATGTGCCCGTTCTACTTTTTCTATTCCTTCGCCGAGGGCTTTTCCGGGGCCTGCTGCGGCACCGGGGACACGGTGCGGCCCATGATCACCACCCTTTCCACCGTGTGCCTGCTCCGGGTCCTGTCCATCTGGTTCATCCTCCCCCGCTTCGGGAGCATTGAGTGCATCACCTGGATCTATATCGCGTCCTGGATCGCGGCCGGCGCGGCGTTCACCGTGATGTTCTCCGTAAAGATCCGGGCGCTTCTCCGGGGCGGCGCGGAGCAGCCCGCGGCGGACTGCCCGTGAAGAAGGGCGGACCGCCGACAGACACAGCTCATCAAGACAAGAGGAGGTATCGTTCATGAGCGGCAAACCCAACAAGTACTCCGGCACGAAAACGGAGAAAAACCTGGAGGCGGCCTTCGCCGGCGAGTCCCAGGCGAGAAACAAATACACCTATTTCGCCCAGGTGGCG
>JAEEGL010324277.1_pt1 | contig 17427 bp, 15 predicted proteins | sample 9134231 | NCBI WGS metagenome assembly JAEEGL01 (sample SAMN16246548, study PRJNA631951) | gut metagenome | biome: gut microbiome; feature: rumen; material: fiber-attached | host: Bos | place: Iran: Karaj | collected 2018-10
AAATGTTTTTAAATCAAATGTTTGAACAGGTTCTTTTTCTCTTGATGGGAACTCTGCTTCTATATGAGGATGTCCCCAATCCATTTTAAAGTTTGGAGTATATTTTGTTTTAAATGGAGCCATACGCCATCTAATAATAATAGCTTCAAACAATTTTAACTTTTGTAAATCTGTAACTGTAACAAGTGGTGTAGATGCAGTTTTATCTTTATCACTAGATTTAACTTCACCACACATCTTACTAATTTCTTCTAGAGCTGATAACTCTGTACTAATTAAGTAAACCATGTTACCACAGTTACCTTTAATAGTTTCGGCATCTTCATTACCATAAACACTCTTTAATTGAGCAAAGTTTTGGATAATAAATGTAAATCTAATAGCACGAGAACGAGCAGCAGTAACCATTGTAGTTACATCCTTTAGAGGTGGCATATTAGCAAACTCATCAAGAATGAAGTTTGTTCTATATGGTAACTTACCACCATTAGCTTGGGCTACATCAATTAATGTTTCATAACATTGTTTAATAAAGATTGTTGCTAAACTATGATATGTTGTTTTTTCATCGTGAATAACAACGAATACAGCTGTTTTTTCTTTACCAATATTACGCATATCAAAATCACTATATGCTAACATTTCTGATAAGTTTTCACGAGAAGCAAACAATCTTATTTTTTGTCTAAATACTGATAAAATACCACCTTTAGTTTCTGAAGGAGCATTAATCGTATTTGAAGCGAATACATAAGGACTTGAAGATTCACCTTTTAAAGTGAAGTATTCCTTAATATATGTATTAGCTCCCATTTTTTCTTCACCAACAGTAGACATCAAATTAATTGAGTTTAAGTTGATAGCTTCTGGTTCAGCATCTTGGAATAAACCTAAAGCTAAACCTGAGAAATAGTCAGCTGCTGATTTCTCCCAGAATGGATCACCACTCTTGTTATTAGGATCATACAAAATATTTAAGGCAACGTCATCCAATAACTCAGTTGCTTTATCTTGATTGCCATCTTTGTAATATTGATAAGGTAATGTTAATGGATTCCAGGCATTTCCTTTTTGAGGTTCACGGAAGTTTAATACTACTACATTATAACCACGTTGCTTCATATACTCAGCAGCAGCTCTATGTAGTTCTCCTTTAGGGTCAGTAATAATCATACTTTCGCCTTTTTTAATTAACAACTCAACCATTGGTTCAACAACTGTTTGTGATTTACCACTACCAGTAGAACCTATTACTAAGTTATGATATTCACCATTATCTACCCATAAATGTTTTCCATCATTAACTAATGGAATACCTGCAGCAGTAGTTTCTTGTTCTAATGGATCTACCATAACTACATCTTTATCATTTTTAATTTCATTATCTTTAGCCCATCTTGAATATCCTTTTTCTTCTTTTTCGGCTACTTCAAAACCAATACCTTTTTTTCTTTCAAAAACATATGAAGAAACACTAGTAAAGATTAATACTAGTAGAATAAAGAACAATACAATCGTAGCTCCAAAATACTTAGTTAAACCAGGTATTGGACTTAAACCAGAAAATGTTCCAGTTGTTCCAAAGGAACTAACATTAGATGTTAAAATAGCACATAGGTATAGTAAAAATACCCCAAATATCGCAAACATTACTAAATCTTTTCCTGAAGTACGAAATCTCATGTACTAATCACCCCAAATCTATACATATTATACTACATAACATAAGGAAAATAAACGAATTAATTACCTATTTTTCCTATGTTTTTTGAACTTTTGTTGATAACAATATTAGGAATAAAATACCTCCACAGCAAACTATAAATAGAATAAATGGATTCTTCTTTTTAGTTTCTGTCTTTGATTCTCCATATTTTTCTACTTTAGAACCATTCTCCTCATCTTTTTTATTAGGTCTATTTGGTTCTTTAGCAGCATTTGGATCATCATCATTTTCTTCCTTTTTATCGTCATCCTTTTTATCATCATCTTTTTTAGTATCTGGTTTTAAACCACCAATACTTTTTCCATCAACGTCTGATAATAACATATAAATACCTTTTTGAGTATCCTTTTTAAATATCCAAGTATATACATTACCATTTTGATAATCAGCGTTTGTTTCCATAACTAAATAACTAGTTGTTATATTAACTCTTACTTCATCTAATTGTGGATATGACTTAAATAATGTCATTCCACTAGATTCAGTTGTAAATAATATTTGTTTTTCATATGGATCGAATTGAACTTCAGAAGCTTTAAAAGCATTTCTTATACTAGTAGCATTTTTATATTCTTTAAAATTATAATCAAATTGATAATAAGCTGTATAAACATCCCCACTAGCTGATCCAGATGTTCCATAATACTTAACGCCTTCTTCTTTTTGATCAGGCATTGTATCTATAAGTGGAACATTATAAAATGCCGGAATATACTTTCTATATTGTTGTGCTATATCATTAATAGTAAAAATATCATATGTTGCCTCTTTAATTGTTATTCTTTCACTAACTGTATCACCATTGATTGTAATATTAACATTAGCACTACATCCACAAAGCAAAAAAGCAAGTAATATTAAGAAAAATAATCTTTTTTTCATCTCCATTACCTACCTTTCAATGAATGGGTATCATAATAGCCATCCATTTTAACTCCCCAATATCCACTTCCGCCAGAGAAAGGTCTTCTTGTGAATAATACACCAGCATTCTTTCCACTAGCTTCGGCACATATATATTGATGTGAACTTTCATCGATTCCAACTACCAAAACGATATGTCCTTCACTCTCTAACAAATCTCCAGGTGCTAAAACAGCACTTCCAGAATCTAATGAAACTCTTTGAGCCCCACTTAAGTTTTGGAAGTTACCAGCAAGATTAACACCAACTTGGAAACCACCATTCTTAATCGCCCATGGAACAAATCCAGAACAATCTAAGCCACATACCGTATAGATATTTCCATACCCACTATATACACAACGACGTCCATCATCTTCAGTATCACTTCCCCAGTAACCTACAGCACCAGTTTTAACACCATCATGATGTCCACCACTTAAGAAATATGGAACTTTAACATTATAATTATTGCCTAATTCAGCAATCAAAGTAACTGCAGCAGCTACAACTCCTGCTCTTGTACCATAACCATTCTTCTCTACATTAGAAGCAATAAGTTGATTAAAGGCTTCCAAACTAGTTCCATGTGATTCTAAGAATTTATCTAATCTTTCATTAAGAATAGTATCTCCATCAGAAGATAATTCATAATTACCATAATCGATATTACCATAATTACTACATGTTGCAGAATTCATACCAGATGCACCCTGTCCACTATAGTGTTCAACTAATATCTCTTCATAATTCTTACCTTGTTGTGCTAATTCATACCAATGATTTTGATCAGTATTAATATAATTTGTATAAACAACATTACCAGAACTATCAACTAATACTTTACCTTTTACTTCTTCAGCAGCTGCTAAAATATCAGCTTTAGTTTGTTCACTAAGTTGTCCTTTCCAAACTGTAGCTCCTGCCATTCCTTCGGCTTCTGGACCATATATTGTTGGTTTTCCACTACGAGAAACATGATAACAAGGTTTATCAATATCACAATAAACTTGATCGTTTGTACAAGCTCTCATTCTTATTTTGCCTGTTTCAGCATTATAGCCATAGAAACAGTTATCAGGATTACTTGGACACATTGAAGAATTTCTCTTTAATGCAAATCCTCTAGCAGCAACAATTTGCGCTTTAAAATATTCAGGACTCTTACTCCAACTTACTTCTGCAAGAGCAACACCTACTACATATTTTTCAAAATCAATTGTTTCTAAAACACGATAATCTTTTGCATTACCATCACAATTAATTAATTCTACTTGAACATTATCTAAAGAAACAGTACCTGAACTTAAAATACCATTTAATTCATAAGAACAATATTGACTTCCACCATTATTGTTAGCAACATCACCAGTGCTTAATAAAATAATTAATAATAAGAATAGTAAAAGAATTAAAACTATTAAAGCAAATGGATGTCTAATAAAGAATCCTTTTAAATAGTTTCCTAATCCTTGTAGAAAAGCACCTTCTTTTTGTTCTCTAGTAGGATCTCCTCCAGCATCTTCAGCACCTTTCTTCTTATTACCTAATAGACTTCTTCCCCAGTTTCTAATTCTTTGACCAACTGATGGACTAGCAGAAGCATTGATTGAACCTGTACTAGCTTTTTTAGTACTTCTTCCTCTTTCTTTAGCCCTATTATCAGCGGCTTGTTTATTTTGATTATAATTTCTTCTAGCTTGTGAAGTAGCATCCTGTTGACCAGCTTGTTCAGTTGGTGCACCAGGTCTTTTTTTATTTAAGGCTCCATAACCATTTCCCGTATTCTGTTGAGGTGGTGGTGTTGGCTCTTCTTTTGGCTTTTTATCAACACCCTCCGCAGGATTCTCAGAACCTTTTCTTTCAGGCTTATTAGGATCATCAGGTCCCTTTTTCTCATCTTTATTTTCTTTATCTTTATTTTTTTCTTGTTCTAAATCATTTTTCTTTTCCAATCCACCTTGATTAGGATTAGTAGCATTATTCATAGCTGGTGCTGCAGCAGTACCAGCTCCAGCCTCTGGATTAATATCATCTTTTGGTAATTCAGAACCTCCACCAGAATGTGGTTGATTTGCATTACCATATGCAGGTCCAGCAGCTTGTTCTGTTGGTACACCACTTTGTCTTTCAGGTGGTGGTGTTCCTTCTTCTCGTTTGGCTTCTGGATCTATACCCTTTGGTTTATCTAGTTCTTTTCCCTTTTTACTTATTTGTTCTCCTCTATCTAAACCAGAAGATCCTAAAGATGGTTTTCTTTGATTACTTCTATTAACCCCTGGGCTTGGTTTATAACCTTGAGATCCTACAGATTCAAATGGTTTTCCACTAGAAGAAGATTCCTTTTTTCCAGGAACCTCAAATTCTCTCTTTTCATCAATATCTTTTCTTATTGGAAAAGAATTTGTGATATCACTTGTATCAACCTTGGTTATTTCCGGTTTTTTTCCAACAGAATAAGATACTTTATTATCATCATCTGATTGAGCCATAAGACCTCACCACACTATAAAAAGTATACCATAGATAAGAAAAATAAAAAAGCCGAATAAACAGCTTTTTTTTCCTATAATCCGCCACCTGCACCAAAAGAATCTAATTCTTCTTGTGTACAGATAACTCTAATTCTCATACGTCTAGAACCACAAATAAATAATGCATCACCTTGATTGTAATACTTAATACTATCAAGTTCACTATCATTTAAATCGATTAATAACGCTAAGTCTTCAGCAGCTTGTTTCTTTAAGTTCATAACTAAATAATAAGCCGCATTATCGAAGATTGCTTTACCATGATTAATCATATTAGGTGCAGCAAAATCTGTAGGTTGTTGTGTAATGATTATTGTTCCTGTGTTGTACTTACGAGCACGTCTTTGGATTTGTGCTAAGAATTCAGCACCTAATTCATTTCTAGTTGATAGAAGAACGTGTGCTTCATCTACTGATAAAACAGTAGTTATTTCTTTTTCAAGACATAAGCCCCAAGCAAACTTCAAAATATTAAAGAATAAAGCATTACGAATATTTTCATCACTATTCATTAACTCTCTAATATTAAATACAATAATATCACTTTCAATTTTTAATGTTGTATGACCTGTGAAATAATATCTTAATTCTCTAGTTAAAGGTCTAATTCTTAACTCTAGTCTTTCCATTACATCTCTTTCACGAGTCTTATCTGGCATTGATAAAAGTCGACCTTTAATTGTTGAATAAACATCGTCAAATGTTGGATAATCTTCTGATGTTAAAGCATTGAAATTAGTATTTTCATCAATTCTAAATCTCTTATATGTATCTTGAACTACATCACTAAACATCTCTAAAACATCGTCTTCAATACTTGGAGTCAAGTATTTCATAAATGCTCTTAATGATTGTAATGCTCTAGTTAATACTGTATGTGCAAGACCTTGAGCTATTTCTTCTTCATCAGCATCAGAAACAATTTCTAATGGATTAATCATTCCTAATTCTCCACCTTTTCCAAGGTCTAGGAAGCTTCCTCCAACATTCTTACACATTTCCTCAAGTTCACCTTCAGGATCGATACATACAACTTTATATCCATTTCTAATATGACTTCTAATTAATAACTTAGCAGCAGTTGATTTACCACTACCAGAAGTACCTAGAATAACCATATTAGCATTATTTCTATTATGTTCTTTTTTTATCTTATATAAGAATTGGTTAAATAAGATAACACCACCTGAGAAATCAACACCAAATAACGTTGAATCTCCAACATCTTTAACACTATCAAATACAAAAGGATACATAGCAGCAATTGTAATTGATGGAATTGGTGTACCAACTCTACTTTCAATATCTTGTTTTGGGAAGATAGGAATAATAGATTTTAATACCTTTTCTTGTTCAAACATCAATGGAATTGCTCTCATTCCTAATGCATCTATATAACTACGAACTTGCATCTTCTTCATTTCAAGTTCTTCTTGATTATCAGCAGTTATCATAATATGTAATTGGAAATCATAAATACGTGCTTGTGTAGCAGCTAACATTGAAATAAAGTTTTCCAAAGACTCATAGTCTTGTCTAATTCTTTCTTGTGTAGTTTGATCTCTCTCTGATTGATAACGTAACTTCAAATCGGCAATTTCTTTATTTAACATACTCTGTAAAATTGAGAACTCAATAGGAATATGTTTAGCAACTATTTTTACTCCGGCTATATTAGTTAAATTAGCTAAAAAACCAGGATTAATAAATTTAGGATAACTTATAACTGTAAGAATAGTTGCACTCTTACCACTTATAATAAAATCCATTGGCTTAAATTGTAGCCCTTTTGGAGCGATTTCACTTTTTAAATTCATTAGCTTCTCACCGTCCCAAACGTTGTAGTCATTCCACCATTTAAGAAATTATCAAGAATCATTCTTAAATCAGCGTTAGACACTTGTACTGAATTGATTGTTGCATTTGCTAAACCAGAAATCATATTATGAATACGTTTCTGAACAACTTCCAATTTCTTTTCTTTAAATAGAATGAAATATTCTGTATCAACAATATTATATTCAGCACCCATAAAGGCATTAGCTTTATTTATATCTTGCATTAATAATTTTCTAACTGCTCCTGACATACTTCTTTGATATAAAAGTTGTAATTGTGATAAATAAACATTTATATCAACAGGTCGGTCAGCTACAATTAACCAGAATTCATAATCAATCATGTTATAAAAGTTTTGGAGATTAAATATTACATTATCCCTCTCTCCTTGATCAAGAATAAATATATTCTTTGGAGCAACTTTTATACCAGTAACATAATACCCATTATCAAGTTGAATCATACCATTCATTATATTTTTAATAGGTACCCAATCTTCAGTATATTTACTACCTTCAGTAGAACTACTTGTCTTTTCTATTGTCGCCACTGCTAGCACACCAACCTTTCCAATAATACTTCTTTCGCCCTGTTAAGAAACGATTTACATTTCCAATAAAAGTCATAATATTATGATAATTTGGAACAGGAGCTGTTAAGAAAACAGCTATTATCGCAGGAGTAATATATCCCAACATTACTGGTAATTTATCAGTTTTAAATGCAATAAGCAAGAAAATTGATATACCAATACCTGTAAGGAATATTGTTAAATCTAATCCAGTAAAATACCCCAAGATAAGTTGCGATTTCTTTGAATTCGCAGGAATCAAATAATTATTATCGTTCATTTCTTACACTCCCTTTTTATTTCTTTTTCTCTTCAGCTTGACGTCTCATGTTACTCTTATTAGCATACTCTTGAGTAACTGGCATTGTAACTTTAACTTTCTTACCAGTGTCCTTAGCCCTTGTAACAGCTGTATTTGCTACAAAGTCTGAACCACTTACAGATTGTAATAAAGTATTAATATGTGTATAGAATTCTCCTGGTTGATAAGTTTGCGTTCTATGTCCTGAAGCATCTTCTGTAAAATACACATTATGCTCAGCATCATATTTAAATGTTTGCTTAGGTCCACCATTCTTAGGATCAAATACAAAGTCTGTTGGTGCCTTAAAGGCATCTCTTTGAACACTACCGGTAATACCACCTTGACCAAAACTTTGAGTAACTAAATCAGAAACTGTAATCGTACTAGTAGGATTACCATGTTCATCTACTGACAATGCTAACTTCATATTAGGATGGTTTTGAATAATATCAGCGTTATTACGTAAGAATTCATTAACCATTGATGTAACTTCGGCATTACCTTCAGCAAGTCTAGCTTGAATCCATGCATCTGAAGCAGCTTCGTATGCTTTCTTTGCTGCATCTCTTCTCTTTTGTAATTCTTCATTAGCTGCTGCCATTTCAGAAGCAGAACGTTTTGCTTCAGCATCTAATCCATCAGTAACAACTTTTCTTGCTGCATCTAAAGCAGCTCTTTCCGTACCTAAAGTTGCATTAGCTGTTTCCAATGCTGTAGTTGCCGCAGCAATTCTTCCAGCATCTCCAGATCTTTGAGCTGCTTGTAAATCACTTACTGCAGCATCATGTGCTGAACGAGCAGATCTATATGAAGTTAAACGTGTTTGATAATCAGTATCCGAACTTAATCTACTTCTTAAAGCATCATTATATGATTGATCGTCCCAACCTTCATGATACTCACTAACTTTTTCAGCTTCTAAAACATCGTATTCGTGTTTTAATTGCTTAGAAACAGCATCTTTCTTCAAATATGCTTCTTGTCTTAATTTATCTTGTAAATCACCAAAAGCACCACCAAATTTAATAGCACTGTCTTCTAATGATAAATCAATTGTTCCTGTTGCCCAAATTTTAATTCTCTTAGCTTTATCTTCAGCAAATTGACCAAAGGCTGTATTTTCATAAATTGTTTTATCTAAAGCCTCAATTTCTTTTCTGTATTTTTCCATTTCTGCACTAGCTGCATCTCTTTCAGCTTCAGTTGTAGCTCTTCTATATCTATCTCTAGCTGCATCATAATTCTCTTCAGCTTTTTGTCTATCTTTCATTGCTTGTTCTCTATTTTTAGCTCTAGCATCTGCAGCTTCTCTAGCATCATCTTGTGCTCTAGCTGCTCTTGTTGCTACATCCTTCATACCTTGGAAATCTTTAGCTTCGGTTTTATCTTTACCAGGTCCTAATTGGTTCCAAGCTGCTCTTCCAGCTCCACCAAAAATACCTCCTAATCCATAACCGAGTCTTCTTAAAGCTCTTTCTCCGGCATTACGTCCAGCAACATCTTTTTTCATGAAACCACGAACTCCAGATGTTACACCAGCTCCAACAATACCTCCAGCAGTATAAGCACCACCTTCAGCAAGTTTATCACGTAAACCTAATTTCATATCTCCTTTAGGAATATTTAATGTTTCAGCAATAATATCTGGTGCTTTTCTACAGAAAGCAATTAAACCTAATATTAATAATGCTAAGGCAAAATATTTCGAAGGTCCATTTAATTCTTGATTTCCCCATAAAGCAGATGATGAAGAGAACAATCTCTGTAAGTGACATATAATATAAACTACTATATATACTACAGATACTCGAATAAATACTTCGAGGAATGTATCTTTAACACCTTTCAAATACTTATTAAATATATCTTTATTTGATGGTATTACTTGCATTATTAACGGTATCGGCGCGACAATTTGGAAATAAGCCATCTTCGCGGCACGAACACCCATATCGATACTGAATGATATAAATGCATACAAAGCAAATGCACCACAAATAGTAGAAATAATATATAAATAAGTTATTTCACCTTCATTAACATAATTATCGATAAATGCTATATAAATCTTAAAACTATCTCCAGCAGCGGTTCTAGCATAAGCCTCTCTTAATGTAACTTTTTTACCATTTGTTGATGAAGATGATGCATCAGCAGCTGATGCTGAATTGTAAGCAGATGCACAGGCAAATACCGTCGCACCTATTACAAAGATATTAACGATTGGAACTTCCCACAAAGCAGCAGATGCAGCAACACCTGCAACACAAGCAGCACCCCAACCTATCGTTGCTACTAAATACTTAGATGGATCTGCCACGATTTCTTCTGAAGTTTTACCACTTTCTTCGGCAGGATAAAAGAATGCTTCCCACAAAGAAGTAGCTGTAACATAACCACCAATATTAGAAATATAGGTATTTGGATCTGTTCCATCTTCCAATACTTCATCATTGAAAAATAAATTACCTAAAATATTATTATCTAGAATCAAACCTTGAGCTTGATACAATAAGTTAAATAAAACTGGAGTCATAGCTAAACCGACAACTGCGATTATTATTCTTTGTACTAATTTTCCGCCCAATTCTTCTTTTAAATTCTTATCAGGATCAATAATTGAACGTAAAATAGAATATGAAAGTACAAACAACATCAAAACGCCTACAATAATGTAGACTTTATTTGCAACTTCCATATAAGCTTCTGTAGACAATAATCTAGCGCCAGCTATTGCCATAAATATATTAAACGCTTTACCAACTAGGTCATAGATAATTGTATCTAGCGTTAGAAATATACCTATAAATCCAAATTCAAAAATCTTTTTTAATAGCATTTGGATTCCCCTCCTAATCTAATTAATTAATACCACACGTTCCGTTCCATCCAAACAAAGGGAATAAGAAATCTATTAACAATGGTATAAAGAATAGTAACATAGCAAGTCCAAGCCTTTTTAAAGACCTCTGTGAAGCTTTTTTCAAAGCTTCTTTATCTTGACTCGCTGCTGCCTTAATAAAGTCCATAGTCGATAAAACTAGGCACAAAACAGGGCCAGCGTATTTCATTATATCAAAAATATCTTGTAAAAACTTCAAAAATTTGCCTTTTGGATCTAATTTTTTACAATCTTCAGTTCCTGCGAGCTTATATTCAACCTTATTTTCTACTTCTAGAGCCTTAACTTCAGCCTTAGGCACTAAAAAAAACATACTAAATAAGATGATTATTAAAACAAATAATTTCTTATGCATAGACCTCACCTCATATCATAAAAATTATACCACAAAAAAAATGATATTAAAACAAATATCACTTTCAATAATATATTTTTCTAAGTTAACAACCAGAAGTAATACATTGTCTACATAATTGACCATCATCTGTATTGTTAGCAAGTGTAAACGCAAATCCAACAATTGTTGGTACAAAGAATACACAAATACCAGCGATAATTCTTATTAGTAAACGCTTAGCAGCAGTCTTAATTTCATCTTCTTTACTAGCAACTACAGCTTTTCCTAAATCGATCATACCATAAATAATAACTAACAAAGGAATAACGATTTTGAAAACTCCTAGGATTTTTCCAACTAAATTCCATACATCTTTAGTTGCAGAACAGAACTCAGCTAATAAATACATAATACACATCTCCTTCATTCATAACATAATTGTACTTAAAACCTTATTTTATGTCAAGTTTTAATCCCAAATCACTGTAAAAGTTTTTTTACTCTTTTACAATTCCAAATAACCTAGCAGTACGATTATCTTCGCTTGCTGGTTTATTTTTATCAAAACCTAACATATTTAGGAACTCATCTAATATCGTATGTTTATCTTTCTTTTCATCTAATGGCTTAATATTAAAGAAAACTCTACAATTTGCTTCATTTTCAAAATCTCTAACATCATTAGCATCTAACATACTCTTATTTAATATAACCTTAACATTTTTCATCTTATTAAGAATCATATTATCTGAAGCTATCATCTTATTAAGTTTAATCGTTGATGGTTCAACCAAATATAACATTTCAGAACAATTAGCTTCCTCCGGACTATTATTAATATCTACTAAGATAACATTAAAACTATTTACCGGATTGTTAACATAAGCTTGTAACTCTTGACTTGCAATACTGCGCATCTCAGAATCACCAAAATATTTAAAATCATCTTTATCCAATTCTAATGCTAAAACAGAATAGAACTCAGATAATTGTTTTTTCAACATATAAATCAAAGTAGTAGCACCAGCATGTTCAGTTAAATTCTTAATACCTATAACTCTTGTTCCACCCATCGTAGGCATTTGAACATTCATCATATTTGGATTAATGAATTGTCCCTGAGGATTATTCATTGGCATATTATTATTCATACCATTGAAATTTCCTTGTGGCATCATATTGCCACCCATGTTTTGATTATTTCCAAGCATATGGAAATTAGCTACATCTTTATAACTATTTGGATTATCTATTAAATAGACTATAGCATCTATATTTCTTGTAAAGTTATAAATTCCCATCGATACTAGCTCAGACAAGTATTGTTGAGAATTAACTACAGGTGAATCATCTAACAACAATATTACCTTAGACATATCAAGTCCAAAAGATAATCTTTGGATTTGTGAAATATCTTGATAATCTTTAATTGCTGTAATATCCAAAATCATCTTATTGAAAAAGAAATTTTGGAATTGATTAATTAAATCTTCTACTTGAAACTCTCCATCGATAGTTTTAATCAAATCAATCTTTTGACTCAAGTTAGAAAGCATAGCCGTATATTTATTTGAAACTATAACATTCATTAAAACAACTCCTTATTAGAATTCGATTATTATGTGCATGTTTTTAAAGAATTCATATCTTGAACGTCAGAAATTGAATTTGTACGTCCATCTACTTTAACAGACAAGAAGTCACTTAATACAGGGAACTCCATCTTATAAAATACTCTAATTTTATAATAATATTGATTATATTGGGAATCGCCAGGTACATTCGTAGGAACTCCATACTTAGCAAAACAATAATCATATTTTTGACCAGGTCTTACTTCTTCATAAGTATCCTTTGCAGCATTAATTACGCCATACCAACAATGTTTTGCTTCAACATTATCTTCAGATCCATCAGGACATTGTCCTTGTGCAGAATATGAATTTCCAAGCAAATACAAATTCATTGTTCTAAATGAACCAACATCGATGACCATTGATGCTCCAGACTTAACAGATGAAGGAACGACTTTACCACTCGTCCATGATTTTACTCCACCTGAGCCATTTAATCCAGTTATTCCTTTTCCTCTTTCGATAATAGTTAACATTTCATTCTTCATCTTAAAAGATTTAGTATAACTAATTGAAATAATTACATAACACGAAAAAAGAAAGATAAAAATAGCTATCATACCCAATAACCAAATATTAGAAAGTCCAGCTTTCATTTCATCCCTTCTCTCCTAAAAACAACTAGTTCTAACTAACAAGTGTTAGAACCCATTTCATAAATATCACTTTCAGCATTAACCATATGTAATACTGCTGTTTCACCAGTCACTTTTAAATTAATCATATAATTTAGAATAGGCCAATCTATTCTAAAGAAAGCTACTACACCATAGTAAGCTCTTGGAATAGAATTATATCCTTGTCCTCTTAACTTACCTGCTACAGACTTTTTACCAGCAGTCCCCTTGGCATTACTTACTGTTCTACAAGTTACAACATGTCTATATATACAATAATTAATCTTACCGCCATAACCTACAGCACCATTAGTATTATCATTAGCGAATGGTACCCAGTTTTCGCCATCATCATTTGGACAATTACCAGTTGCACCATATCCAATACTACTTAAATAAGAACTAATTTGTTCCAAAGTCTTCTTATTAACACCATTATTATCTTCAATAATAGCAATTAATTGATCCTTAACTTTGTAAGTTCTAGTATAGTTCGTAGTTACACTAACAAATGTTGTAAATAATGCAATAAAAACAATAACTAAAGTATATAACCAACTACCACCAATTGCCTCTTTCACAGTATCACCTATCCTCTATATGGGCAAACGAAAGGCTCCCTAGCATTATCTGCAGGGTTATAGCACCAAGCCATGCCTTCGTCATCACCGCTAGGAATATAACCAACATCACAAACAGCACTTGAACACTTTGCTTCAGTTTCAAGATTCTTTCGTAATAATGGCCATATAACAGTAAAGAAAAGGACCGTAAGCGTAGCAACGGCCATGACTGTAATTACTGAACCATTTAACTCTGCTGTAGCATTCTTCATCTAACCTTCATCCTTTTCTTAATCTATTATTGTTCGTCTCTACAATTTCTATGGTATGTATGACCTTGATATGTTACATCACATTCAAAAGAGGCGCATTCAACAGTACTATCACTAACAGTATCGTCATCGGCAATACTACTTTCATCAGAATAATTTCCTTTTGAGTTTAAGTTTGCACAAGCTGAACTTAATGTGATATTAGCTCTAATACGTGGCAATAAGAAAAATGTAAATAAAGCAGCTACTGCAGCAATAGCAACAACTGTGATAACAGTCATATTTAATTCTCCTGTTGCTTCTTTCATCTAAACATCATATCCTTTCTATTTTACATTTTTAGTATATCATTTATTTTTTTTGTTTTCAATAAAAATAAATATCATAATGTATACCAAAAATAAAGATGCTATCAGTAGCATCTTTACTTATTCATCATATTCATAACTGCTATAACTAGCAGAACCATAACACCAACACCGGTTGAAACCAACATACTCATTGTTTTACTTTCCATCTTATCCAAACGCTCTTTATAACGTTGATCTCTTGCCTTTTGTTGTAAATTAGATATTGTCTTTGAGAAAGTAATCAATTGTTCTTGCTTTCTCTCTTGTCTACCTAAACTTAAACGATACAACAAACGCATCATACGCATTGAGTCACGAACTGGATAAGTCTGAGCAAATTCCATATATGGAGTAACAGTTGCATCACCAGCATTGATTTTATTAATCATTTCAATTAATCCATCTCTAAATATTTCAGGAGCATCAGCTATTGATTTACCTAATGCAACGGGAACAGTATAGTGTTGGATTAATATTTCTAAACCTTTTAAGTAATATGGTAAAGTTGAATCGATAAGTTGTAAATGTGATTTATAAAATTTCTTTAAATTGGAATAATCCATTTTAAACATTACATAACCACCAACAAATGATAAAACTATTTTTACTAGGTTCAAATCTTTTAACATCAAGAATAATAAGAATACGATAACAATAAGTCCATTCTTAATTCTCTTTTGATATAAAACATCTGAATCTAATCCATCACCATATTTAGCTCTAACTAAGAAATCATAATCTTCTTCCTTTAATTTTAAGAAGATATCTTGATTATCTTGAATAAATTTATTTGGTTTAATATAACCATTAACTGTAAGAACAACGAAAGCTGTAATACCTATAACTAATATCTCTATATACATAACTACTCAACTCCTACATCTTCATTGTAATATTTTTCACCGGAAATAAGGAATCCGCAGTTAACAATAATAATCGCATGTAATATTACCTTTACATATATTTTTTCTAACATTTTAAGGTATTCAGCACGTCCAAACAATAATTGCATTACGAGTACTAATAAGAACAATACCATACCGAATGTAAGGAATTTCTTATGGAATGTTTGTCTATCCATTCTATCACGATAAACACCTTCAACTAAGGCATCGATATCCAATGACATTAACTCTAAGGCTTCACCTGAATCCTTAGCACCTTCTTTAGTAATCTGCAAGAATAATTGATGCATATTCTTAACCATATAATATGGATAAGCTTCATTAAAGAAGTCTATAGATTGATCGATAGTACCATTTTCATAAGACATTTGGATCATTCTCTTAACATCTCTTAATACAGGATCTAGTAAAATACCAGAATCTCTAACACCTTCTAGAGATTTAACGAATGATTGAGTTGTATTAAATTCCATAATAACATTGGTAGTATAAACTTGAACTTGTTCAAATAAATACTCACTATACAATCTTTGTGTTCTTAAATAATTTAAATAAGGAACGAAACATACAGCAATAGCTGTATATACAACAGCAATTGGAATACTATAAAAATACATGAATGATATACCAAATGCTGCGCCACCCATTAAACCTATTTGTGTAGTATATTGTCTAAATGAGTATTCATATCCTAATTCTTTAACTTTTGCTTTAACTTCTTGATAACTATATGGTGCATATGAATTATATACACTAGCTACCGTATCAGCAAAAAACTTATAAACATTATCACCAGTATTATAGCGATAAGCCAAGACGAATATAGCAATCATTAACCATAGTATTAATTCCATATCATCATCCCCTACCTATAACACTTCGTTTGTAACAGTTACGCCTTGTGGTGCTACAGGAGCAGGTGCAGGTGCTGCTGGTGCAGTCACTGCCGGAGCAGGTGCAGGTGCAGCAGGAGCCGCTGGAGTAGCAGCTGGTTGAGCAACTTGTACTGTGCTTGCTGCTGGAGCTGGAGCAGGTGCTGGAGCTGGAGCAGGTGCAGGTGCAGCAGGAGCCGCAGGTGCAGGTGCTGGAGCCGGAGCAGCCGGAACAGCTGGTGTAGCAGCAGCTGGTGTTGCAGCTGGAGTTGCTTCTGGTTGAGTAGCAGGAGCTGGCGTAGGTGCTGCAGGTTTAGGCGAAGCTTCTTCAGTCTTAACTTCTCCCTCCTTAGGAGCATCCTTACCATCAGCGCTAACAGCAGGCGCTTCAGCTGGTGTATCACCAGTATTTAAAGCATTAATTAATTCATTATTAGTGCTCTTATTAGCGTAATTGTCATCTTTACTATCTCTAAAGTTAGATAAATCTATCTTTTCTTTAGCTTCTCCTAATCCAAAGATATCATTGTTATCAAAATAAACATTACCAATTGCTAAATAATCAATTAGTTTTTGTGTAGGATTATGTAAAGTAACTTTACCATCTAAAGTTTTAGAATATAATTCGTTAGATCTAGGTTTATTATCTTCATCAACAAAGAACTCACAAACTTCCATGATCTCACGTTGGAATCTACCTAAAGCTTTAGAGAAATAACCTTTAACATAAATACCAATTTGAATATATCTATGAATTGAAGACAAATATTGTTCAATATCTTGACTACCTTCCAATAAGGCGTACATACGCATTGGTATAGATGATGCTTTATCGGCGTGGATAGTAGATATAATGTGGTGACCAGAAGAAATAGAGTTACGAACAGCCATAACCGCTTCAGCAGAACGAACCTCGGCAAGTAGAATCCATATTGGGTTCTGACGCATGCAGGCTACTAGTGCTTCAGTATAAGAAGCTATATTATTAGTTTTCATCGCAACAATATCACGATGAGGGAAAATCTTATCTAAGTGAAGCTCTAATGTATCCTCAATAGAAATGATTTTTTCATCTTCTTTTGCATTACTTGCCAAATA
>JAEEGL012560053.1_pt1 | contig 17427 bp, 16 predicted proteins | sample 9134231 | NCBI WGS metagenome assembly JAEEGL01 (sample SAMN16246548, study PRJNA631951) | gut metagenome | biome: gut microbiome; feature: rumen; material: fiber-attached | host: Bos | place: Iran: Karaj | collected 2018-10
CGTCCTCTTCTGTCTTTTGACTTCTGTTATCGACCCGCTGTAATCGAGCAGCGGACCGCCGACGATCCTTATCCTCGTGCCCTCTTTTATCGCCTTTGACACTCCTATTACGCCGCCGTACCTATCGATCCATTCTGCGAACCGCAGGTCCTCGCCGCGAAGCTCGGCTTCGCCGTCGGTATACCTCAAAAGCCTTATCGCGCCGGGAGATCCCGAAAGGCCTGCCGTGTCGAGCTTATGATCCGACAGCAGGAAAACGTATCCGGGAAGCATCTTTTTAGCGACCCTTTCCCATTTGCCGAGTCGGCATTCTTCCCTGTCCACGTAAGGGATAACAGCCCTGCAGCCCGATCCCTTTCCGAAGGCTGCGGCGGTTTTTTCCTCCTCCCCCGCTTTCACAAACATACAATACGCGAAAGAAGGATCCGTTTTTTGTTCGGCGCCCGTCTCAAAGTCCGTTTCCGGCATAGCTCCGCCCACCAAGCGTATTACGTTTCGCTTGAGTTTTCCTTTCCGTCTGACGTTGCTTTCGGCGTGACCGCGCAGTTCAGCGCGTGAGAGCCTCCGGCAATTTTGCACGATATCGGCCGATTTTTGCCGTAATACGATAAAAAGGCATACCTAGTCGATTCTATTAATTATACCTTAACAATGCAAGGATTTCAACAAGCATTTTGAATATAATATTCATTAAAAATCTGTCAAAAAAATGGATAATACAGCAAGAGCCCGCTCCGTGGCCGGAGCGGGCTGGCTTATTCGGTTTTCGATCCGGTCATTCTCCCCGGTATTCGTCTCCTATATCGGATCCGAGAGAGCAGGTGTATAAGAACATTATCTCGTCGCCTTCCTCCGGATAATACGCCGAGCAGCCGCATTTCGGAAACTCTCCGTTCACGCAGTATTCCCAGCCGCTCGAGTATCCGCAGTCGAATTCGTAAATATTGGCGATACCTTCGACGTATGCCGTATTGAACGCCGGCACGAAGGACGCCTCAACGTGTATGCCCCTTGAACGAAGCTCTCTCAAAAGGATATCATACACGGAATCTCCGTCGTCGAAGCCCACGGACACCTTTTGCAGTATTATGCCGTCCTCGGGGACTATCTCCGCCTTATCGGGATCGAGCTTGTCCATATTGTCGAGAACTGTCCTGCAGTCGATATAGAGCGTGCAGTGATGAGCGTAATCGTCCTTTACCTCGGGGCCTTTGCAGGAACAAGCCAAAAGAAGGGCGGACAGCGCAAGCACGCACGCGGCGAGCCTTATTATGCTGTATTTCATTTCTTTCTCCTGTTGATCAGAAAAATGGCTGCGGCGGCTGCGGCGAGCACTGCGGCTCCGACGGAAACGAGTATCAATCCCCGGGTGTTATTCTTCGGAGCGGGCGAAGGCGCGGACGGCGACGCCGTGTCTGAAGGTCCGTCCGTGACTGCGGTCGGCTCCTCCGTTGCCTCATCCGGGCCCGGAGTCCGTTCGGTCGATCCGGTCGGCGCAGACGAAGCTTCTGCGGGCTCTGCGGTCTCGGAAGCGGACGGCGCCTCGGTGGGAGCGTCCGTCGTGCCGGGAGTCGGCGAGCTCGTCGGTTCGGCCGCCGCGGTCTCGGCAGGAGCCGCCGTCGGAGCGGGGGTCGGAGCGGGAGTCGGGACGGCTGTCGGGGCGGAAGTCGGCGCGGAAGTCGGCGCGGGCGTCGGGACGGAAGTCGGCGCGGGCGTCGGCTCGGAATAGACCTGAACGTCGTTCATGTCGTAAAGGTCGTTCTTTCCGTGTTTGAGACGGGAATACGCGGCGAGAGCGTATGCGGCCTGTTCGGAAGCCATTTCATTCACCGCGCCGTTCTCGGTATGTGCAAAGCCGTTCCCCGTCGAAAACGAGACAAGAGCCTCAAGCGCGGAAGTTCCGTTCTTGATAAAGCGCGCGTCCTTATCGCAGTCGATGCCCACTGTCGAGAGTGCGACAACGACCTGAGAGCAGGACTCCGACGTCGCGGAACCCATGGTCTCGAATTTGCCGTCTTCGCGCTGGATGCGCGAGAGAACGGCAACGCCCCTGTTTACCGCTGAAGATGCGGAAGGATACGGTGCGAGGGCGGTGATAACTATGCTCGTAACGTCCGGATCGGGTTCCGACCCGAGCGACCAGCCTCCGCCCGAAAGCTCGGCATTGAGCAGAAACTCCACGTAAGCGCTTTTTGTCGCAGACTCGCCGTAGGACGACCTCGCTCCGAGTGCCAGGAGTGCGAATGCCGCCCCCGTCGGGCCATGTCTTTTTACAAAGCCCTGTTCGGTCAGAGGGTCGACGATATCATAGCCGGCGACGTTTCTCGGATCGCGGCCGATCGAGGAGAGCGCGATGACAAGGCGCGAATTATCCGTGGCCTTATTCGGGTTGAGCTTTCCCGAGCCTATGCCGGCGACGTACTCCTCTATCCTTTCGTAATACGCCGACGCCGATACTCCGGCGGGCGATATCCTGCCGCTTCTTGCGAGAGCGAATATGCGCCATTCCCCGTTAACGGGCCCGAATGAAGGCGCGGTGCCCGTGATATGATCCAGCACCTCTTCGTACGGAGCCTGCCAATCGGTTTCTGCGTACGCTGAAAACGGCACTGCCGCAAGCAATATTACGAGCAGTGCCGCAGCGATCCGTTTTGCGGATACCGTTTTCATTCAGTTATTCAGATGCCGAGAGCTGCGCGGAGTATGAGGAGCGCGTCGACGCAGTCGACCGTGCCGTTGGCGTTGAAGTCGGCCAGCAGGACGGCTTCGTCTTCGAGCTCAATGAGCTGGAGCGCGTAACGGAGAGCAGCGAGAGCGTCTTCGATCGTGACGCTGCCGTCCATGTTCACGTCGCCCGTCTCGTATTCGGCGGAACCCTGGTCCATTGCCTCAAGGAGCGCATCGACGGCGGCGTCGAGCTCCTCCTGAGTGGTCTCGGGCCAGTAGAAGCCTTCGAGGAGAGCAATGAGCTCTTCGGCGGCGTTTTCGAACGCGATCTCAGTGAGCTCTTCATCCGCGGTAATGAGCGCGATGACCTCGGAAGCCCTCGTGCGGTCTACGCCCTCCATGGGGTTGTCGAAGGTCGGGAAGGAGCCCCAGCCGTTGCTCACGCCGTAATCCATGCCCCAGCCGTAGATCGTGAAGAACCAGGTATAGACGCTGCCGGCGGTAACCACGCAGGCGTCTGCGCCGACGCCGGGATCGACGTTGTCGACGGAGTACATCCAGCCGGAAAGCGTGCAGTATTCGTAGGCGGAAAGAATTTCATCGTCGGTGAAAGTGCCCGTCCATTCGCCCATGCTGTAGCCTAAATTGGCCTCGGCCCATTCGGGATAGGCAAGTATCTCGGTCATGAGGTAGTCGGGAACCATGGGCTCGGTCTCATAGCATCCGATGCCGTTGAGGCTGAAGCCGTACTGGGAGACCGAAGCGTCGTAAGACCAATCGAGCATCTCGAACGCCCTGACGGTGACGACGTCGAAGGTCTCGCCCTCATGTATGGGAACGAGCATGGGGTCGATTATGTACGTCCAGCCCATGGTGATGGCGGATACGGCAAACGTGACGTATCCGTCGTATCCCTCGGGCACCTCGGGATACTCGGGCTCGACCGCAGCAAAAGCGGGAATGCAGGCGGCGAGCAGAGCGGCCATAAGGACCGCGGCGACGATTTTTTTGCAGAGTTTCATTTTTTTACACCTCCGTGAAATATTTAAGGACTCTGCCGTCCTGTTATTCAAGAGCGTCCGGGGCAGGTCTTCCGGCTCACGGCTCACAGCCTACTCTCCCGCCTTCCCGCACGAATGCAGTGGCCGTTGGGATTTCGTAACCGTCTACGGCAGCGGAGGCTGCTGCGGCATCTGACCGCATTCCCTTATACCCCGTCCGTTCAGGAATCCATATCAATTCTCCAGGAAGAAAGCGGCGAGCGAGCCGAATGCGGACTCGGTCTCTTCACCGTCGGACATGCGCTTGACCTTTACCGTCCCGCGCTCGAGCTCCTCGTCTCCGATCGCAACGGTGTACTTCGCGCCGAGCTTGTTGGCATATTTGAACTGAGCCTTGAAGCTCCTCTCCATGTGGTCGAACTCGGCGGAGATACCGTGAGCGCGCATGGTCTGAGTCAGGGCGAAGGCTTTCATCCTCGCTTCGCCGCCGTTTGCGGCAAAATAGACCGTGACGCCGGGATCTTCGGGGAAAACGACGCCGTTGTTCTCCATTACCGCGAGCAGACGCTCCATGCCCATTCCGAAACCGACGGCGGGCATATTCGTGCCGCCGAGCTCCTCGATGAGCCCGTTGTATCTTCCTCCGGCGCATACCGCGCCCTGAGCCCCGATGCGGTTGGAGATCACCTCGAAAACGGTGCCGGTATAGTAATCGAGTCCGCGGACTATGTCGGGATCTATCACGTATTCGGCGCCTGCGGCGTCGAGGCATGCTTTCACGCCTTCGAAATGCTTTTTGCAGTCGTCGCAGAGAAAATCGATCGTTCTCGGAGCGTTTTTGACGATCGCACGGCACTTCTCCTCCTTGCAGTCGATGATCCTCATGGGATTCTTCTCGAACCTGTCGCGGCAGGTCGCGCACATTTCGGAGAGATGCTCCGAGAGGAATTCGCGCAGCGCTTTGTTGTACTCCCTGCGGCATTCGGGACAGCCTATGCTGTTGATATGGAGCATGAGGTCGTGAACGCCGAGCTTCTCAAAGAGCATAAGGGCGAGCAGTATGACCTCCGCGTCGGTCTCGGGAGCGAAGGAACCCACCGTCTCTATTCCGAACTGATGATGCTCGCGGAGGCGGCCCGCCTGCGGCTTTTCATAACGGAAAGTCGGGGAATTGAGATAATAGAGCTTCTGGGGCATGGGCTCGTTGAAAAGCCTGTTCTCCAGGAACGCGCGCACCATGCCCGCCGTCCCCTCGGGCTTCAGCGTTATGGAGCGCCCGCCTTTGTCGTTGAAGGTATACATCTCCTTCTGGACTATGTCGGTCGTGTCCCCCACGCCTCTGAGGAACAGCTCGGTATGCTCTATTATAGGGGTACGCAGCTCATGCGCGCCGTAGAGCGCGCACATATCGCGCATGGTCTTCTCTATATAATGCCACTTGTGACTCTCGGCGGGAATGACGTCCCTCGTGCCTTTGGGAGCCTGGATATTAGCCATTTTAACTTACCTTACGCCCTGATCGGGCGGCCTTTCCCGGCTGATCGCCGAAATAGTTTTATATCAGTTCTCTTCGACTATCGGAACCCCGAAAAGCTCCGTGACCGAATTCTGTTTCACCGAGCCGTGCTTTTTGAGCTCGAACTCGACGGTATAAGGAGCGATCGTCCTCTCCGCGCATAGCCTCGTCGTCTGCCTCGAGGCGGGATCGCAGATGTAATTATACGTATTCACTCCGGTTCTGTCAAAGCAAATATGAAGCGTCCCGTTCTCGATCCAATGCGCCGCGGATGCTAGCACGGAATAATAGACGGTCTGATCGTCCTCCCTGAGCGCTTCCGTAAATCTCGAATAGAGCTCGTCCCCGTCCGGCGTCGCGTCCGGGACCTTCACGCAGCTTTCATCGTCGGAAGGCTTGGTCTCCGCTCCCGCGTCGTCGGCGGCCGCATCGTGCGCGTCTGCATTTCTTTGTGCGGCCGTGCGGCCGGCTGCCGCCTCGGCGGCGGAAACGGCTGCGGCTTTGGCTTTTTCGGAGACGGTTTTTAGCTCGTTCTCAAGCACGCTTATCCTGTCGGAAACAGCGAGGAGAGTGTCTTCTCCGTCGGGCCTGCAGATACGAAGGAGCGTGCTTTCGAGAAGTGTGCGGGGAGTTGCGACGAGCTTGAGCTCGAGCTGTAGCTTCAGCAGCTCCTCCACCGCCCTTGTCGCGCGCTCGTTGGATATGCGCTCCGCCTGCGCTCTGTAATCGGCCATCATCTCGTCCGTACAGTCGAGGATATCCCTGCAGTCGCCGCAGAGCTTAACGAGGAGCAGCGCGCGGAAGTGCGAAGCGAGATCCAATGCGAAGACCCCGAGATCGCGCCCGCTCCTGACCACGTCGCCAACGTAACGCATGAGCGCGGCGGGATCCGACGAGATCACCGCGTCGGCGGTCTTGATAAGAAAGCCCGAATCGACCGAACCGAGCACGCTTGCGACGTCGTCCGCCGAAACGCTGCCTCCGCAGAACGAGAGGCACTGATCGGCGATGCTGAGGCAGTCCCTCATGCCGCCCTCCGCAGCGCGGGCTATCGCGATAAGACCCTCGTCGTCTATATGAGCGTCTATCGAAGCGAGCGAGCGCTTCATGGAATCGACCATTTCGGGAACGCGCAGCCTGTGAAACTCGAAGCGCTGACACCTCGAAACGATCGTGGCGGGGAGCATCTGCGGCTCGGTCGTCGCGAGTATGAATACCACGTGTGCCGGAGGCTCCTCCAGAGTCTTGAGCAGGGCGTTCGAGGCGTTTTTCGTGAGCATGTGCGCCTCGTCGATGATGTAGACCTTGGTCTTCAGACTCAGCGGCGCGAACTCGGCGCGTTCGATAAGCGCGCGCATCTCCTCAACGCGCGAGTTGGACGCGGCGTCCATCTCGATTATATCGACGTTGTTTTCCGCGGTGCATACGGCGCATTTGCCGCAGGGTTCTCCGTCCTCCGGAGCAAGGCAGTTGATCGCCTTTGCGAGTATCCTCGCGGTGCTCGTCTTGCCCGTTCCGCGGCTCCCGCTGAAAAGATAGGCGTGCGCGACCCTGCCCGACCTCACCTGGTTGAGCAGGACCTTCGTTATATGCGGCTGGCCGATTATCTCGGAAAACTTTTCCGGCCTGAATTTCCGGTATAACGCGTTATACGCCATCGGCTTTTACTCGTTTCCGTAATTGATCACCTCGGAGGCTCCGTCTATCCAAAGCCTCTCGATATTGTAATACTCCCTCTCTTCGGGATAGAATATGTGAAGGAGAATGTGGCCGAAATCGAGGACTATCCAGCGTCCCTCCGCGTAGCCTTCCTCGCGGCGCAGATGCAGCCCGAGCTCGGGATACTTGTCGAGCACTTCGTCGCAGATCGCCTTGACCTGGATTATCGACGAGCCGCTGCAGATGACGAACCAATCGGCGATTATAGTCCTGTCGGCAACGTCTATCGCGACGATATCCGAAGCTTTCTTGTCGTCCAGAAGCTTGAGGAGCTTCTCGACCTGCTGTTTCTCCTCCGCTCTTATGCGGAGCTCGATCTCGTTTTCAAAGATCACGTTATCCATTGTGTACCTCCGGACCGTTATTGACTTCATTTTTCAGGTATTCCATCACGGACTCCGTCGAGGGGTTGACGTTCCTCCCGCTCGCTGCGGTATAGTCCGCGGAATGTCTCATGACCATAAGCATTGCCTTGTTGATATCCTCGTATGCGGTTCGGCGCATTGCGTCGACCCCCTTGAAATCCCTCGAAGGCTCGAGCTTGTCGGCTACGTAGATTATCTTCTCCAGAAGGGACATCCCGACCCTGCCAATGGTATGGTTCCTTATCGCGGCGAGTATCTCCGGATCCGTAACTCCGTATTCCTCCTCGGCGAGCACTGCGCCGAGGCGGGAATGGATGAGATAGGGATTGTCCCTCTCCTCCTGGGAAATATCGTAGAAATGCTCGTCGCAGTATGCCACAAGCTCCCTGTTGGGAAGTTTGATGCAGTCGTGCAGCACGGCAGCGAGCCTCGCTTTTTTCGTGTCGACGCCGTAATGTGCGGCGAGCTTGACCGCCTCGCAGGTCGTGAGCATGGTATGATCGAGCCTTTTTTTCTTCAGTATCTTCGAAAGCCTTTGCCTTATCCTTACGATATCCTCCGGCATATAGACCGCGTTCTCATAGAGGTAGTTCTCGACTGCGGGTTTGACGAGCGTGTCTACGGGCACGGCGTCGTACATCCTGCGTCTGACCTCCGTTGACGAGATATTCGGCCCGCTGAACGCAGAAAGGATCACCCTGCCGCCGAAGCGGGCTTCGATATCGCGCGCTATGCCCTCCATATTCCGTACTTCGTCCGGTCTGCCGACGGCACAGAGCTTCGCCATGGAGAGTATCCTATCGGGCTCGCGCCACTCCGGGAAGTTTTCGAGCATATCGCCCCCGACTATGAAGAACAGTTCCGCACCGCGGTACTGACCACTGAACCAGGAGAGCGTATCGACCGTATAGCTTTTGCCTTCCCGCTTGAGCTCGACGTCGGAAGGCAGTATCCCCTTTTCGCCCTCGAGCGAGATATCGAGTATGCGGTACCTTATGTTGCCCGGGAGTCTTTCCGGATCGGGCTTGTGAGGCGGATCTGCGGATACGACCATAAAGAGCTTATCCAAAGAAAGCTCGTCGCGCACGGCTCGCGCCGTCCAGATATGTCCCAAATGCACAGGGTTATACGTTCCGCCGAATACACCTATCCTCATAATAGGATATTATACTACATTTTTACTCTCTTGTGAATAGCAAACGGAAAAATAGGGGAGAAAAATAATATGACGGATAATATGAAAAAACGCAGCTCTTTGAAAAGAGTTTACAGGCTCTCCTTCCGCCGCGGGAAAAGGGCGTTCGCCTTTGCGCTCGACGCGGCGGCTTTCAGCGCCGTGCTGCTGTTAGCGCTCTATATCACGGTGAGGCCGTACTTCCGGAACAGGACGGCCGCGGTTATCGCGGTCCTTTTTGCCTTCGCGGAGATACTGCTCGTATTTCTCGCAGTCGATAAGTTCCGCTATAACAGATACGTAACGAGGTTTCGGAAAGGAGCCGCGCGTGAAGCCGCGGAGAACAAGATGCTTCTCCATCCGGAAAAGGTCTGGGAAAGCATTCCGGACTCACCCTCCGTATTCGTATCGAGGAGCCTCGAGGGAGTCACCGCGGACGAGTTGTTGAAAGCGCTCTGCACAAAAAAGGCTCCCGTTACGCTGGTCTCGCTGTCGGGTCTGACATCTTCCGCGGAAAGGATAGCCGAAGCCGCGGGAGAAGCTGTGCGGGCGGTCTCGCCGTCGGACATCGGCCTGGATCCCGCGGTCATGTACCCCGTCAGCGAGGACGAGATCGACCGTCATATCCTTAAAAAGCATGCGGATCTTTTGAAAAGGCCGTCTTTCAGGCGGGAGTTGTTCAGGATCGAAAGCGCCGGCGCGCTGAAGTATCTCGCGGTCGGAGGCGGCCTCATGCTCATGTCGTTCGCGGTCGGGCACTCCCTTTATTACCGCGCCGCCGCGTCGATCTCGCTCGGGATAGGCGGTTATGCGCTCTTTGCGGGATCGCTTTTCAAAAGAACAAAGCGTCCCGGCATTGAAGCCGAGACGCATTGAACGAAAACAGACTTATTCTATGAAGTCGAATTCCCATTCTCCGAGGCGGATGGAAGAACCCTCTGCCGCGCCTTTTTTGCGGAGCGCGTCGACTATGCCCTCCTTCACGAGCAGCTGCTGGAACCTTCGCATGGAGATCTCGTCGTCGGCGTTCGTCGTATCGAGAATATAGTCCACCGTACCGCCGGTGACGGTATAGACCTCGCCGTCGAACGAGATCTCGAAGCCCTTTTCGTACTGCGGCTCCTGAACGAGCTCTTCCTCCTCGAAGGCCCTTATTTTGGGAAGCGTTTCGAGCTTTTTCAGTATCGCGTCGAGCATGGGCTCAAAGCCTTCGGCAGACGCCGCTGAAACGGGGAATATCGGGATATCCTCCTCTTTGAGCTCCTCGCGAAGCAGTTCGAGGTTCTCATCCGCGCCGGGGATATCCATCTTGTTAGCCGCGATGAACTGCGGCAGCGAATGGAGCGCCGGACTGTAATCCAGGAGCTCGGAGCGGATCGTGTAATAATCCTCGATGGGATCCCTGTCCTCCGAGCCGGAGATATCGATGACGTGCACGAGCATGCGCGTGCGCTCGATATGCCTGAGGAAGCTCCTGCCGAGGCCCGCGCCTTCCGCCGCGCCCTCGATAAGGCCGGGGATATCCGCGATGACGAAGGTCTTGTCATAGCGCTTGACCACGCCGAGATTGGGCGTGAGGGTCGTGAAGTGGTAATTGGCGATCTTGGGCCTCGCGCTCGTCACGACCGAGAGTATGGTGGATTTGCCCACGTTCGGAAGACCGACGAGACCGACGTCCGCAACGGTCAGAAGCTCGAGCTCGACTTCGTACTCGCGCATCTTCTGCCCCGGCTGAGCGTATTTCGGAGCCTGCTTGGTCGGCGTTGCGAACCTCGCGTTGCCCTTTCCTCCCCTTCCGCCCTTCAGGACGCGCTTCTCGTAACCGGACTCGCTGACGTCGGCGATTATCTTGCCCGTCTCCACGTCGCGCACTCTCGTTCCCACGGGCACGGAGATCCTTACGTCCTGTCCGTTCCTTCCCGTCTGCATCCTCGCGCGTCCGTTTTCGCCGCGCTCGGCTCTGAAATGCTTGGTGAAGCGGAAGTCGAGCAGGGTATCGGTATTGTCGTCCGCTACGAACCAGACGCTCCCGCCCGTGCCGCCGTCGCCGCCGTCGGGACCGCCCCGGTTGACGTACTTTTCCCTGTGGAAGCTCGAGCAGCCATCGCCGCCGTCGCCCGCTTTGATGAAAATATGTATCTTATCGACGAAATTCATTGTCCCTTTTTCCTTTCGGTCTTACAAAGCTCTCTGATATAGCATTCCCCGCATTTGGGATTCCTCGCGCTGCAGACGCGTCTGCCGTGGAAAATGAGCCAATGATGGGCGATCGACCACTTGCCGCGCGGGATCCTCTCCATAAGCTGCTTCTCGGTCGCTTCGACGTTCTTCGCGTCCGCAAGGCCGATGCGGTTGCTGACCCTGAAAACGTGGGTGTCTACCGCGATGGCAGGCACGTCGAATGCGTTGGAGAGCACCACGCTCGCCGTCTTCCTTCCCACTCCCGCGAGCGACTCGAGACCTTCCCGGTCGCCCGGGACTTCGCCGCCGAATCTTTCCGCTATATCACGGCAGGCGGAGACGATGTTGACCGCCTTGTTGTGATAGAAGCCGCAGGAGCGTATATAAGGCTCGACGTCCTTCGGATCCGCCTTCGCGAGCGCGGCGGGATCCGGATACCTCTCGAAAAGAGCGGGCGTGCATTTGTTCACCTGCTTGTCCGTACATTGGGCCGAAAGGATAGTCGCGATAAGCAGTTCATAAGGATCCCTGAAATCGAGCTCGGGCTTCGCATCGGGATGCTGACGGGCAAGTCCGTCGAGGACTGCCGCGGTCCATTCATCGGAGTTGAGTTTTGTTTTTTCGTTTTCCATGCCCATAATCTAACATATTTCGGGCGGTTTGTCCATAGTGAAAAATGTCCTATCTGCCTCCGAGAAGGTTCAGAAGCGCGGAAGGGTCGCCGCCGTTTTTCATCATTCCCGAGAGCTGCATGAGCATTTTGAGCTGATTCAGCTGATCCATCATCTGATTCGGGCCGCTCTGCTGCTGCCGGGGACGCGGCATGGGAGCCTGTCTCGTACTCTCGCGCTCTATGCTCTCAAAGGATATTCCGAAATCCTCGCCTATGCGTCTTATCTCGTTCGGCGCGGAGAAAGGCGTCATTGCCGCAAGGAACGCCCTGACCTGCTCCGTTCCCTGTTCGCTCCTTATTCGCCTCGCCATCTTCAGCATGGGAGAATCGTCCGCCGCCTGTTCCGCGCTGCGCGGCGGGAGGTTCCTTGTCGGCATTCTCTGCATAGCTCCGCCTCCTTTATCGTTTTATTATATTCCGGATGCTGTCAATTCGTGATCCGCCGGCATAGAATGATACGGAAAGGACGGCGGAGATGATATGAAAAGAAGCTTAAAGGAGACCATAAACAAAAAAGCTCCCTCGGGAAAGGGAGCGCCGGACGCAGGCGAGCTGCCGGAGGACGTCCGGGAGCTTGCAGGCAAATATCGCGGCATGAACGAAAGCCAGCTCATGGACGCGCTGATGTCCGAGACGAGAAAGCGCAAGGCGGAGGGCAGCTATGACCCGGCTTCGATACAGAGCGGAGTCAACGCGCTCCTCCCCATGCTGAACGAAGAGCAGAAGCGCAAGCTCTTTGAGATCATAGGACGGATGGACCGTCAGTGAGATCCTTTATAAAGCCCTCTTCGGCAAAATAGCGGTAAAGCGTGCAGGTCATTCCGCCGTTTGAAAGCTTCCTGCGGCGGTCGGCCTTTTTGCCGTATATGCGTTCGAAATCCCTGTGGGATGTGATCACGTTGACGTCCCAATGAGCGAGGCCCGAGAACACCGACCTCATCTCCTTGTAGAGCTTTTCGGCGTCGCGCTTTTCCATGAGTCTTTCGCCGTAGGGAGGATTGACGACTATTATCCCGCTCTCGCGCGGCGGCGCGAATTCCCTGAGAGGACGCACGGCCCATCTGACCTCGACGCCCGCTTTTTTCGCGTGCTTTTTGCATACTTCAATTGCGTGAGGATCTATATCGCAGCCGAGAATATCGGGTGTGACGCCTACGACGGAATCACGCGCCTCTTCGCGGGCGAGCTCAAAAGTGTCCGCCGGCATGAATCTCCATTTCTCCGCTGCAAAGCTCCTTCCCATCCCGGGCGCCATATTGCGCGCTATCATTGCCGCCTCTATCGGCATGGTGCCCGAGCCGCACATGGGATCGACAAGGGCTATGCTCCTGTCGTAGCGCGCGAGCTGAACTATCGCGGCGCCAAGCGTCTCGGCGATAGGCGCGGCGACGTTCCACGTGCGGTAGCCTCTTCTCGAGAGGCCCGCGCCGCAGCAGTCGAGGGCGACGGTCGCCTCGTCCCTGAGAAGGCCGATCTCGAGGATGATCTCGTCGCCGTTTTCCGGAAGGTTATGCGTATGATACGCCTCGAAGAGCGAATCGACTATCGCCTTTTTTGTAATGCTCTGGCAGTCGGAGACCGCGAACAGCCTGCTCTTCGCGGATTTGCCGTTGACGTGGATAAAGTCGTTCCTGCCGATATAGTCCCGCCAGTTGATGCTTTTGACTCCAGCGTAGAGCTCCTCGAAGGTCTCCGCGCGGAACTCGCCGACTATCATCAGCACGCGCTCCGCCGTGCGCAGCCACAGACATGCGCGCGCCATCGCGAGCCAGTCGCCTTTGAAAAATATCCTTGCGTCGCTGACGGATTCGATCTCTATGCCGAGCGCGCGGAGCTCGCCCGCAACGACGGACTCGAGCCCCATTTTGCAGGTCGCCGTAAACCTCATTCGTTCCCGTCCTCCATTCCGGACAGGAGGGAGGAAACGATCCTGTCCATAGCGTTCATGAGTCTCTTTTGGGTGACGCCGTATCTTTCCAGAACGTCGTCCCTTACGATGACTCCGCTTTGATCGCAGGCAAGGAATTCGACCGCCGCGGAGAGAGCGGCGGACTGATCCGGGGACAGCTTCTCGAAGCGTCCCTTTGAATTCGAGATGAACCTCTCGACGATCCTGCCTCCGACGTTAATAACGCCTTCGGAATACAGATCCTTCGCGCTGTCCCTGAAACGAGGGAATATCTCGGCGTATCTCTTCGGGATCCTGATATCGGACATGTCAACGAGCTTGACGTGCCCTTCGATGAGCATACCGTCGATGATACCGAAATACGGTTCCGCGGCGCCGCGCTTCTTGAGTACGCCCAGGCCCTCGTTCACGAGCGTCCTTCCGCAGTCTATATCGCAGATGACCTCTCTGATGAGCATTTCCGCGCTCTTGTCGTCGATGACCTTCAGGAGGCTGAGCATCGCGTAGTCGATATTGAATTCATGCAGGCTGAAAGCCCATCTGACCACGCTGCGAAGCTTGGGATCGCTCCTCCATACTTCCGTGAGCTCCGATTCCCTGAAGCTGTTGCCCGACAGCAGCTCCTTGACCGCCTCTATCACCTTGTCGAAAGGGAGCTGATACTGGAGCATCGAAAACTCGCGGGCGTCGTACTCCCCGGGATGCTCGTTGAGACGAATGCAGAGCGTTCTGTAATGCGAGGCGATGAAATCGTCCCTGTCGATCCTCAGGAGCCGGCCGTAGACGTCCGCGGCTGCCTTGAAGCTGCCGAGCCTGGCATAGCAGAGAGCGAGCCTGTGATTGGCGGATCTGTCATAGGGAAGCAGCTTGACGAGCTTTTTTGCGGATCCGAGAGCGAGCTCCGCGCAGTCGGCCTCAAGCAGGGCTCCGTTCACGCGGAAAAGCTCGTCCGCCTGTTCGGAATCGCATTCCGCGAGCTTGCTGCAGATCCTTTTGATCTCGAGTTCGTCGTTCTTTGCCTTGGCGCACATGAGCTTGAGGCTCCAAGCGGGCCAGTTTTTGCCGTTAAGCGCAAGCAGACGGTCTATATACTTCTCGCTCTCGCCGCTCTTGAAGCTGCAGATGCAGGAGAGCGCAAGGTCGTATAGTATCCTTTGATCGTCCGGATACTTCTCCGTGAGCTCGCGAAGCACCGAGGCGGATCCCTCGTAATCGCCCTTTGCGAAAGCCTCGTTCGCTTTTTCGTATTTCTCGGAAAGCTCCTTCTCCTCTGCGGTGCGGAGCAGCGGCGCGTCGTCCGTCATGGAGTCGATACAGTCGAGCGCGTCGAGCATTGCGTCGGTGCGCTCCGACACCTCGTCGGTCATCTCGAAGAAGCGGTTGAAGCACATCCTCGCTCCCTCCGTCTCGTTCATGCCGAGCAGGTTGAACCCCACTATGCAGTAGGCCTCGCGCTTGAAATCCTCATCCTCGTGCATATAGGGGATGAGCAGCTTGTTCGATTCGTTGAAGAGCGCCATATCCGTCAGCACTTCCGCAGCGGCAAGCCTGGTATCCCTGTCTTCGGGATCTATCGAAAGCGCTTCCATATATCTCGAGACCGCGCTCACGCAGTCGTTCTTCGCGCGTTTAAGATCCCCGAGCTTCGCAAAGAGATCGGGGTTGCGGTCGAAGCTGAGTATCTTTCCTTTTTTCCTGTCCTTATCGGGACCCTTGGTCATCGGACCCTCCTCTTTTGACCGCTTCGTCCAAAAGACGGGTCAATTCCGCGCGGTCAAAACGATACTTCTTATTGCAGAACCTGCAGGTGAGCTCCGCCCCGCCGTCCTTTTCTATTATGTCGCCGAGCTCGTCCTCTCCGAGAGAGATGAGGGCGGATTCTATCTTTTCCCTTGAGCAGTCGCAAACGAACGACGGAGTTATCTCCTCGTTGAATTCGGGATCGAATCCCCCGAGTATCTTCGACAAGGCTTCTTCGAGCTCCATACCGTCTTCGAGCATGGCTGTCAGGCGGGTTATCTCGCCCGTCCTTTTCTCGATGGCTTCGATATCGGATTCCGGACAGAAGGGCAAAGGCTGAAGCATGAGCCCGGAAGCGGCTCTCACCTCTCCCGTTTTAGGGTCGACCCTCACGCCGAGATACACGAGCGACGGCTGCTGTTCGCTCGTCACGAAATAGTTCGCGAAATCGTTCGCTATCTCGCCGTCGGTTATCGCGCAGCGTCCGACGTAGGGCTCCTTGAGCGAAAGATCCCTTATCACCCTCAGCTCGCCGTCCGTGCCGACGGCGCCGGCTACGTCCAGCTTGCCGTTGGGCTTGAGCGGCAGCTCGACTTCGGGTCGATCCGCATAGCCCTTGACTCTTCCGCCTTCCTTGCCCACTGCAACGAATCTCCCCGCCAAGCCGTTACCGTCGAATATGACGGTGAGATTGTCGGTCGGGTTCTTGAGCTGAGCGGACATCATTGCCGTCTGCATTAGCAGCCTCCCGAGAGCGGCGGTGCATACGTGCGAAAGGCCGTGGGCGTTCCTCGCGGCTTCGACCATGTTCCTGCCCGATACGGCGGTCATGTTCACGGTGCCCCAGAAGAGGAGCCCCCGTACTATTTTATCGTTGTTTCCGTTCACTTTTTCCTCGCAGAAAATACAATTCTTTCTTCGTTTTCCTTCGGGGGTTCCTTCGTCAGGAAACCGTATGCCGAATACTCGAAGCCCGTTTCCCGAAGCCAGGATCCGAGCTCCCTCTCGGAATGCGCCCTCTGGATATGCTTCTCGTCAAACCGCTCGTAAAGCTCTCCCCTTCTTACGAAGAACGAGAGATCCATCTCGATGAGCTTCGTTTCGGGATCGTATGAATTGGTCCAGAGATACGCGATATCCCTGCCGTTTTCGACGAAGCAGCGGTCGCCGAGCACGGTAGAGAGCTTGTATCTGGACGAAACGTCGAATATCAGTATCCCGCCGGGCTTGAGCGCTTCCCGCGCGGAGCCGAAGAACGCCTTTACGTCCTCGCGGCTGAGGAGATAATTGACCCCGTCGCAGCAGGCGATCACGCAGTCGACCTGTTTGCCGAGGGTTATGCTCCGCATATCCATCCTCACAAAGCGCGGGCCGCGCGAAACGAGGCCGAGCCTTCGCTGCTTCTCCGCTGCAGCCATCAGCATCTCCTCCGAGATATCGGAGGCGATGACCGAAAAGCCTTTCTTCGCGAGCCTGAAGCCGATCTCGCCCGTGCCGCATGCGCACTCGAGCACGGACGCGGATCCCGGCATAAGTCCCGCGACGTATTCCGCCCAGGCGTCATACCCCGCGTCCTTCATAAGAACGTCATAATATTCTGCAAATCTTCCGTACTGCATACAAGGGATTATAGTACAATAAAACGGCTTTGGCAAGACCCGCGCAAAGCCGTTGTTCTCATAGACGGTCCTTTACCCCTTATAGATCTTATAGCGCCCCGCAGGCCTGTTTTTGCGCTGTCTCGAGCCGCCCGTCACGAGCAGATAGATAACGAACGCAAGCGCGATCGCCAGTATTGCGATCAGTATCCAGAAGAGGAGACCGTTCCCGGTCGACCTGTGAAGATACTTCCCGTTCGAGATGAGGTTATATCCCATGCCGTTCTCCGAGAAGAGCCAGACCATATCGCTCGTGACCTCGGAGGTGATGCGGCCGAAGCCGTCGACCTCCACGCTCTCGGAATTGAGCCCTCCGCTCTTCTTGGAAGCGCGCATCGCCATGCCCTGCGAGACTATGACGTATGATTCTCCGGCTGCGGGCTTTTCCTCGTAGACGTATTCCGTCTCTCCCAGCTCGTTCTGGGTGCGTTTGAAGAGCCTTATGTCCTTCGAGCCGGCGGGAGTTTTCGCCGCGCGGAATATGCCGTCGTCAAGGAAGAGGTAGCTCCAGGTAAGGCCGCTGTCCTTGATGGTGAAGAGCGTATGATCGTAATACAGCCAAACGGTAAACTCCGGCTCGCCGCCGTTCTTGCTCAGCGTGAGCCCGCTTTCGTCCCTGCTCTTCGAGACGTTTTTATCTCCTCCGGGGTCGATGATGCTCCCGGTAGGCAGCGGAGTCGGATCGGGATCGACGGGAGCCGCTGCGCCCACGGCGGTGGCTGCGATAAGGTCTCCGGTGAATATCGCTTCTCCGTTGAGAAGCAGCGTCACGGTCCCGAGCTTCGCGCCGACGAACACGGGCGCTTTTATGGCCTCGGGATCCA
>JAEEGL014959553.1_pt1 | contig 17426 bp, 17 predicted proteins | sample 9134231 | NCBI WGS metagenome assembly JAEEGL01 (sample SAMN16246548, study PRJNA631951) | gut metagenome | biome: gut microbiome; feature: rumen; material: fiber-attached | host: Bos | place: Iran: Karaj | collected 2018-10
CAAATTATTCAATTAACTTATTAATCAACCGCCCCATATATCACTCCTCCCCCCAGGGGGTTTCTGCCCCTCGGAAAACGAGGGGACTGGAGGGGAGTTGAAGGAGGGGGCTTAAATTTTAATCATTATGGTAAATTACAGACTTTATCAAGACAACCGAAAAGAGAAGGGTACGCATCTGTGGTATGCTCGCACGGTGATGATGGGCACGCTGGACACGAAGGAGCTGTCGCAGCACATGTCGGAGCACGGAGCGCCCTACACGCAGGATGTGATCTATGGCGTGCTGGAGAAGTTCCGAAAGTGTATGATTGAGCAGCTGCTGAACGGCAACAAGGTGAAGATTGACGGCATCGGCACGTTCTACCTGAACGTGAGATCCACCGGCGCCGAGAGCGAGGAGGAGTTCACCTGCGCCGAGAACATCAAGGGCCTGCGCATCCGCATGCTGCCCGAGGGCGCAAAGGGCGAGGACGTGACTTCCAAGTCGCTGCTGAGCAAAATCAAGCTGCAGAAGACCACGGGCTTCGTGCAGGCGTAAAAGCCCCCTCTCTGCCCAAGGGCATCTCTCCCCCTGGGAGGAGAGAGAAAGCCCCCCACCAACTCCCCCCTTGGGGGGAGAGGGAGATTACTAACAACTATTCTAATTAACAAATTATTCAATTAACTTATTAACCAACCGCCCCATATATCACTCCTCCCCCTAGGGGGAGGTCGGGAGGGGGCTTTCTAATTTTTGTTTTAGAATTATGCCAGTATTTATTCAAACTTATCAAGACAACAGAAAGACCATTGGTACGCATCTGTACTATGGCAAGGTGATTGACATGGGCGAGACGCTTGACCTTGAGGCTATGGCCACGCATATCGCTAATCACGGCTCTATCTGGAGCATCGACATCGTAAGGCCTGTGCTGATGAAGATGAAGGATTGTATGCTCGAGATGCTGATGGACTCTAAGCAGGTGAAGCTCAACGGCATCGGCACGTTCCGCATCAACCTGACCTCTACCGGCGCCGAGAGCGAGGAGGAGTTTGTCGCCTCTGAGAACGTCACAGGCGCTCACATCCGCTTCCGTCCGGAGGGCTGCAAGGGCAAGGACATCACGTCCAAGACGCTGCTCGCCAACAACTCCGTGCAGAAGGGGAAGTTTAAGAAGGCGTGACCATTGAACATTGACCATTGACCATTGAACATTCTTGCTCCGTTATACTACGCAAGCGTCCCATAGGGCCGAGCGGAGCATTGACCATTGAGGGATGAGAAAATAAAGACACCGATACTGCTTGTAATGCGGTACCGGTGCCTTTGCTTTGTTATTTATTACTATCCGCTAAACATAGTTAAAGCGTTCTATTCCTCTCTACCCAGTTTTCGTACTTCACACCAGGCATAAAACTAAAGTGTTTGATGTTCTCAGTCACGACGGTCAAACCATAGTGGAGTGCTGTGGCACCGATGAATATGTCAAGACTCCCGACTTCCTTGTCAAGATGTTTCTTTATCTTGTTCAGGGCACGACGGATTTGTGCATATTCATAAAACACATCACTAATGTCAAATATTGTGATGTATTGCCTCAGCCATTCCGGCTCTTGAATATGTCTTTCGTAGTCACCACTATTCATGGCTCCGTATGTCAATTCTGCAAGCGTTATCTCGGATGCAAATATCTGATCGGGATCCATATCACTTATATGTTCCTTCACTCCATTTCGTTCGTGAAAGAACTCAATCCATGTACAGGTATCAAGAATGTATTTGTCCATCAGTCATCCAAATTTATTTCTCGCATAAATTCATTTTTACGGGCATCCTTAATAGCAGACTCCATTTTGGCGGCGTCTTCAGGATTGTCTTTCCAACAACCCGCAAGGGACATTAGACCTCGCTTCCGCTCTTCTTTGGACAGGCTGAATTCGTTGGATTTATCTGATGACTCTGACAAGGACTCTGTCAAGAACATGATGACAATTTTTTTTTCTTCGCTACTCATGCTCTGCAACAAATTTGAATAAGGGGCCATTGGAGTTCCCAATAATTTTCTTGCAACTGCTGTCATAACTATATTCGTATTTATTTCTCGCTGCAAAATTAAGAATAAATTCTGAATAAACAAAGAAAACGATGATAATTTCTCTGCGGAGCGAGGGGAAGGGGGTGGGAATTAAAAATTAAGAATTCAAAATTCAAAATTAACGTTAGCTCCGGCCCCCTCTCCAAGGGGCGAGGGGGAGAAGGGGGCTCCCTCCCTTTTAAGGAGGGCTGGGGAGAGGTTACGTCTCGTTGTGAAACGGGGCGTAATTTTGTTTCTTCTGTTTCTTTGTTTCTTGTTTCTTTTTGCCCTTTAGGGCGTTTTCTTTCCACCCCCAATTGACGCAGACCCTATATTTTTCAACCTTTGGTTGGACGGTAGTATGACCCCAGGGCGATAATTTTTAATTTTTCACTCTTCACTTTTGCAATAAAACCCCGCATTCTTGCTCCGCTCTGCTACGCAAGCGTCCCTTTGGGCCGAGCGATAGCCGCCCCTTGTCAAGGGGCTCTAAATCTTGCATATCTCAAAACTTAATCGTACCTTTGACTGCGTCGAAGGTACTTCGCCTTGGATATGCCTAAAAAAGTAAACTTTTTCTTGCATATCTCAAAACTTAATCGTACCTTTGGCTGTACCGAAGGTACTTCGCCTTGGATATGCCTAAAAAAGTAAACTTTTTCTTGCATATCTCAAAACTTAATCGTACCTTTGCACCGATTTTTGCAAAAAATGTACGCATGAAAGAATTGAAAGCTGTAGTTTTCTTGATGGTTGCGGTGCTCCTGGCAGGTTGTGCCAAGGAGTTTAACGCGGTCTATAAGAGCACGGATAACCTATACAAGTATGAGTACGCTAAGGAGCAGTATGCCCGCGGTCATTTCTCGCGCGCTTCGCTGCTGTTTGGTGACTTGGTGACGGTGACGAAGGGCACGGAGATTGGCGAGGAGTGTCTGTATATGTACGGCATGGCGACATATAACGCGAAGGATTATGAGTCAGCGAGCGAGATATTCCGCAAATATACGACATCTTACCCCAGGGGCCTGTACGTGGAGAAGTGCAGCTATTTCGTTGGCGAGAGCCTGTATCACACGGTGCCTGAGCCACGTCTGGACCAGACGCCTACGTATGCCGCGCTGAAGGCGTATCAGGAGTTCATGGATCTCTATCCTGCAAGCCCCAACAGGGCTACGGCTGAGAAGAAGCTGTTTGAGTTGCAGGACAATCTGGTGATGAAGGAGCTGCATAACGCACAGCTGTACTATAATCTTGGGACGTATATCGGCAACTGTACCGGCGGCGGCAACAATTATGAGGCCTGCATCATCACGGCCCAGAATGCGCTGAAGGACTATCCGTTTACGAAGCTCAGGGAGGATTTCTATTCGCTCATCATGAAGAGTAAGTATTCGCTGGCTGTGCACAGCGTGAGGGAGAAGCAGATGGAGCGCTTTCAGAATGCGGAGGATGAGTGCTACGGTTTCCTGAACGAGTTCCCGGACTCAAAGGACAAGGCGCTGGCGGAGAAGTATATCGCTAAGTGCAAGAGGTATCTGCAGACGGGAGAAGTGGACAGGAATTAGAAGCCCCACCCCAGCCCTCCCCTAGGGGAGGGAGACGTGAACCGCGAACTAAGCCCTACAAAACAGAAAAGGATAGGGACCACGAATTACTCGAATTTCACGAATTAAGCCCCTAGAGGGGAGTGACGTGAACCGCGAATTATGTGAGGAATTTCACGAATTACGCGCGCTCGGCCCAAAGGGACGCTTGCGTAACAACGTGGAGCAAGAATTTCAAGAAAATTGTACATAGCCAAATACAAATTGTACATTGTACATTGTAAATGGTACATGGTACTACATGGTAAATTGTAAATAAAATTAACTCAAAAATACATACAGCATTGGATTACAAGAAGACAAAGGCGCCGGTAAATACCGTTACGCGCAACATTATGGATCTCTGTGAGAGTACTGACAATATCTATGAGAGCGTTGCTATCATAGGACGCAGGGCAAACCAGATTTCGTATGAGATTAAGCAGGAGCTCAGCAAGAAGCTGCAGGAGTTTGCTAACTATAACGACAATCTCGACGAGGTCTTTGAGAACCGTGAGCAGATAGAGATCAGCCGCTACTATGAGAAGCTGCCAAAGCCAACACTCATAGCTACGGAGGAGTTTCTGAACCACGAGGTGTATTGGCACGATCCTGCCAATGACAAGCAGTATGACGATGATGATGACTTCTAAACGGTACGGCTATGTGGCAGCGTAAACAGACGATCTATCTCTTGCTGGTGATAATCCTCATGGTGCTTACCGCGTTGTTTGCCACCCCCACAACGACTGATGGCTTTGACCTCTTTCCTATGTCTGCCCTGTGCGGCATAGTATCGGCATTGGCTTTTGTGGCCATCATGCAATTCAAGAACCGCAAAAGGCAGCAGCAGCTATGCAATACGAGCATCATCTGCACCCTGTGCTGGATAGGTGTCTTCTGCTACTACCACTTCTTCGCGGAGGGTCAGGATGTCAGCACGCTACCGTTTGCGGCTGTGCTGCCTGTGGTGGCGATAGTATGCCTGTTCTTGGCAAAGGCGGGCATCAAGCATGATGATGACCTGATACGCTCAATGGACAGGATAAGGTAAGACGAATTTAAGTTCCTGGAGCAGAAAAACGCCCTGAAAGGGCAAAAGCATGTAGCCCAGGGCAACGCCCTGGGTATGAATGCAAACAGTAACCACGCCCTGTAGGGGCAGCAGAACAACAGGAACGAACTTCTTTTGCCCTTACAGGGCGCAGCCACATATCGGTCCAAAAACCCAGGGCGCTGCCCTGGGCTATAAGCAGGTTGCCCTTTCAGGGCGCACTTACGAAACTCGAGTAAAACAAGACGCCGTGCATACAAGAGAAGAAATACTTGCAGCTTTCTCACGCCTGCTGGACGTGCAGGATGAGCTGCGCGAGAAATGTCCCTGGGACCACAAGCAGACGAATGAGTCCCTGCGCCCGCACACTATAGAAGAGGTGTATGAGCTGTGTGACGCCATCATGAGCGATGACCCCAAGGAGATACAGAAGGAGATGGGCGACGTGATGGAGCACCTGGTGTTCTACTCTATCATAGCCCGCGAAAAAGGGCTCTTTGATATGGGCGACGTGCTGACAAAGGAGGCCGAGAAGCTCATCTTCCGTCACCCTCACATCTATGGCGACCAGACGGCAGCCAACGCAGAGGAGGTGAGCCAGCTGTGGGAGCAGGTGAAGCAGAAGGAGAAGGACGGCAACAAGACCGTGCTGAGCGGTGTGCCCTCTTCGCTGCCATCGCTCATAAAGGCATACCGCATACAGGACAAGGCGCGCAACGTGGGCTTTGACTGGGACGAGCGCGAGGACGTGTGGAAGAAGGTCTTTGAGGAGATAGAGGAGCTGAAGGCGGAGCTGGAGAAAGGAGACCGCGAGAACTCTGAGAAGGAGCTGGGTGACGTGATATTCTCTATCGTCAACGCAGCACGCCTGTATCACCTGAATCCCGACACGGCTCTGGAGAAGACCAACCGCAAGTTCATAGAGCGCTTCGGATACATAGAGCGCAAGGCACGTGAGGCAGGCCGCGACATAAAAGACCTGACACTCGGAGAAATGGACCAACTGTGGGAAGAGGCGAAAAATAGCCCCACACCGGGCCTATCAAAAATTAAAAATTAAGAATTCAAAATTCAAAATTAAAGCCACACACCGGGCCTACCAAAAATTAAAAATTAAGAATTCAAAATTCAAAATTAAAGCCACACACAGGGCCTTTCAAAAATTAAAAACTAAGAATTCAAAATTCAAAATTAAAGCCACACACCGGGCCTACAAAAAATTAAAAATTAAGAATTCAAAATTCATAATTAAAGCCACACACCGGGCCTATCAAAAATTAAAAATTAAGAATTCAAAATTCATAATTAAAGCGGCCATCGAATGTCGAAAGGGAAGTGGCGGTCATCGAATGTCGATATGTCGAAAGAATGAAAAGGCCGCCAGTCGGTATGTAGAAATTTTGCATTATGCATTATTAATTATTAATTTAACTATGATGCGTCATTTACTAACCTTCAGTATTTTTGCTGCTATTGCGACGTTTATCATGTCATGCAATAGCAAGAGCACCATGCCGGGTGCAGGAGAATTGGACTCTGACTCAGTAGAGGTTTCCGCTGTTGTGGATACCGCTATCTATGGAACGGTGGACGAGTCAACCACCATGCACATGCTGACCATCAATATGGAGAACGGCAAGCAGCAGACGTTTGCCATGAACCTCGACACCCTGGGCAGCGACATACAGGGAGGTATCTTTGCCGGTGACAAAGTGACCCTGACCGCTACGAATGGCGAAGACGGTATGCAGGTGGTGAAATGCGTGAACCTCAGCACTCTGCTGGGCAAATGGACTTCGCTGGACAGGAATTTCCAGATAGAGGAAAACGGTGTGGTGAAGAGCAACCTGGCAGCCGAGAGCAACCCCTACACGGTGTGGCAGATGGTGAATGCACGCATTGTGCTGAACGCCGACACGTTTGACATCCTGACACTTGGCGCTGACAGCATGGAGCTGGAGAACAGCAAGGGAATCTTTATCTACAAGCGCCAGAGGTGATTGACAGACCTACCGTAGAACGCATCAAGGATACGGCAGACATAGTGGATGTCGTATCAGAGTTCGTTTCGCTGAGAAAAGTCGGAGTGAACTATCGTGGCCTGTGCCCGTTTCACGATGACCACACCCCGTCGTTCTACGTTTCTCCCACAAGGCGCACATGCCATTGTTTCGTGTGCGGCGAAGGCGGGGACAGCGTCGGCTTTATCATGAAAATGGAGCAGCTGACCTATAAGGATGCTCTGTTGTGGCTCGCGCGCAGGTATAATATAGAGGTAGTAGAACGCGAACTGACCGAAGACCAGAAGCGAGAGCAGTCAGACAGAGAGTCGATGTATATCGTCAACGACTGGGCAGCAAGCTACTTCACGGACATCCTATTCAACAACGTGGACGGTCACGCCATAGGCCTGCAATACTTCAAGCAACGCGGCATAAGGGAGGACATCATAAAGAAATTTCGCTTGGGCTTCTGCCTGCAGGACAAGACGGCGATGACGCAGGCAGCAATACAGAAAGGCTTCAAGGCCGAGTATCTGCTCAAGACAGGCCTGTGCTACAAGCGCGGCGGCGAGAACAAGGAGGACGAGAAAGAGGAGATAGACCCCAAGATGCTGACAGACCGGTTTTACGGCAGGGTGATGTTCCCCTGGCTGAACGTCAGCGGCAAGGTGGTAGCATTCGGAGGACGAGTGCTGGACACGCGCACCAAGGGCGTGAGCCAGAAGTATGTCAACTCACCCGATTCGGACATTTATCACAAAGACCACGAGCTCTACGGCATCTTTCAGGCAAAGAAAGCCATAGCGAAAGAGAACCTGGTGTATATGGTGGAGGGCTACACGGACGTCATCTCCATGCACCAATGCGGCATAGAGAACGTGGTAGCCAATTCGGGCACGGCTCTGTCAGAATATCAGGTGCACATGCTGCATCGCTTTACTCCCAACATCGTGCTGCTCTATGACGGCGACGCAGCAGGCATAAAGGCGGCGCTAAGGGGTACGAACATGCTGCTGAAAGAGGGGATGAACGTGAAAGTGATGCTGCTGCCTGACGGTATGGACCCTGACGAGTTTGCAAAGAAATATCCCGCCGATGAGTTCAGGGCTTACATCAAGGAACACCAGACGGACTTCATAGCCTTCAAGACACGCGTGCTGCTTGACGGAGTGACCGACCCGCACCAGCGCTCAGAGGCCGTGACGAGCATCATAGAGAGCGTGAGCGTGATTGACGATCCCGTGATAAGGGCATCATACATACAGGACTGCGCCTCAAGACTGGGATATAGCGAGCAGGTGCTGATAGCCAAGATGAACGAGCTCATCAAGAACCAGCGCGAAGAAAAACAGAAGGAAGAGAGGCGCAGCAACAGAGTGCAGAATGCTGATACCGCCACTCTGCCCCACTCCACCACAGACACGCAAGCAACACCAGCCGTACAAACGCAGCAGCAACCCCAGCAGCAAATGCAGCAGCAAACGCAGGGGAACGTCAGCACAACGGGCATGAGACCGAGACCGACAGGAAGCAAGGCAAACCTGACGGTATCGGAACTGATAATGAAACTGATATTCCTGCACGGAGGAGACATCTGTCTGGAGAATGTGGAGACAGAGGACGGGGATGTGATATCGCTCACCGTAGCACAGCTGATACAATACAACCTGAGTCAGGATGAACTCGCCTTCAGCCTCCCTATATATAATAAGGTATTAAGCGAAGCCGCCGAAATGGCCGGAGTGACAGGCACAGAGATACTGACTCACTTCACCCAGCACTCTGACTACGACATATCCTCACTCGCCATACGGCTGACATCAGACGAACTGATGAAGAGCGAGGAGGAGCTGAAGCAGAGCCCGCAACAGCTGTTTGATACCGCGGATCACCTGCTGCTGGACTTCAGGAACGAGTATCTGAACATAATGATGAACCAGCTGAAGCAGGAAATCATCGCCGCGAAAGATGACCCGGAGAAGCAACGGCAACTGATAGGCGAACTGCAGCAGATGCAGAAGCAACGCGCCGCAATAGCCAAACGCATAGGAAGCTGCGTGAGATAGGGATTTTCCTTTTCTATTTAGGGAAAATCCCTGTCTGCGTTATAGGGAATATCACTACCTTTGCAAGTGAAGAAGAAAAAAGAAAGTATCAAACCCTCAAAACAGTATTCCAATTATGAAAAGGCTCTTACATATCTCCCCACTCTCACGAATGGCAGCAATCGTGGCTCTGCTGATGATGACAATCCAGGCATCGGCTATGACATACGAGCAGGCAAGAGAGCAGGCTCTGTTCCTCACAGACAAAATGGCATACGAGCTGAACCTCAGCCAGGAGCAGTATGAGGCTGCATACGAGATAAACCTGGACTATCTAATGAGCGTTACCACCGTTGATGAGGTCTATTCCAACTACTGGTATCAGCGCAATATCGATATGGAGTATATCATGCTTGACTGGCAGTACTCTGCCTTCTGTGCCACAAACTATTTCTACCGTCCATTGTATTGGGACGCAGGTTTTTGGCATTTCGGAATATACTCCTACTACCCCCACAGGGATGTGTTCTACTTTGAGCGTCCTGCTGTCTATGTATCATATCGAGGTGGACACGGATGGAGAGCCGGAGGCGGTCGTTCCTGGTATGCAACGCGCACAACACACTATCGCGGTGTCAATCGCGGCACACACGTAGGACTCCGTGACCACTATAACCGCAGGAACGGTACGGACATAAACCGTCACGCGATGTCACGCACCAGCTCAAATATCAACCGTCAGAACATGCGCGGAACCACCACACACAACGGATACCGCAGCAGCACACGCACAACCGTAGGCAACAACAACGGAAGCAGCTATAGGGGTTCACGCAGTTCGAGGGGCGATAATGATGATATGTATTCAAGCGGTCGTTCCAGCTACAGAGGCAGCGACGGTAGCAGCTCAGGCAACTACAGCAGCGGCAGCACCTACAACAGACACGACTATAGCGGCAGCAGCAACAGACAGAGCTACGGCAGCGGCAGCAATATCAACAGACAGAGATACGGCAGCAGCTCAGGCACCTATGGCGGCTCAAGCAGCTCAAGAAGCTATAGCGGTTCCGGCAGCTCAAGCAGCATGGGCTCACGCAGCTCAAGCAGCTACGGAGGTTCAAGCAGCTACGGCAGCTCAAGCAGCTCAAGCAGCATGGGTTCACGCAGTTCAAGCAGCTATGGCAACTCAAGCAGCTCAAGAGGATATAGCAGCTCAAGCAGCATGGGTTCACGCAGTTCAAGCAGCTATGGCGGATCACGCAGTTCAAGCAGCTATGGCGGTTCACGCAGCAACATCTCCAGCTTCGGAGGCTCAAGCAGCATGGGCTCTCGCAGCTCTGGCAGCTATGGCGGAACACGCAGTTCTGGCAGCATGAGCGGAGGCGGTTCACGCGGAGGATACTCCCACGGCTCCATGAGCAGACATTAAAACTGTTATACAAACTGGACTTAGCCTATAAAAAAACTTAAAAGTTTTGGCTGGAAAGAAATAAGTTTGTATATTTGCATCAATATAGATTTATTTCTGAACAAAGAAAAGAAACTGATGAATTCAATACATGACATTACGGTAAAGGATCGCAAGGGCGTTGCCGTACCGTTAAAACTCTATGCAAACGAAGTAGTACTGATTGTAAACACAGCAACAAAAAGTTCATTCACCCCTCAATATGCCGACCTGCAGGCCCTGTATAAAAAGTATCATGCTCAGGGCTTTGAGGTTCTGGACTTCCCCTCTAACCAGCCGACAAAGTCGTGCCCCGGTACCGACGAGATGGTACACCAATTCTGCAAGGACACGTACGGCACGGAGTTCCCACGATTCAAGAAGGTGAAGGTTAACGGCAACGAGGCTGACCCCCTCTACAAATACCTGACAGAAAAGCAACCAGGAGAGATAACAGAGGACTTCACCAAGTTCCTCGTAAACAAGATAGGTAAGGTAGTAGCCCGCTTCGGCGCCTCTACTCCGATGAGCGAAATAGAGGAAAAAATCACCGCACTATTGGCGTAATACAACAGGAATCTTGGCCATTCCTATAGTAATACAACAGGAAACCCGGCCATTCCTATATAGTCTTACACATTTCAGAAAACAGCATAACGCATGTCAACAAAATGTCTTATACTTGGCAGTGGGCCAGCAGGTTACACCGCCGCTATCTATGCAGGAAGAGCAAACATCTCTCCTGTGCTCTATTGCGGACCTCAGACAGGAGGGCAGCTAACCCAGACCACAGAGGTAGAGAACTTCCCCGGATATCCCAATGGTGTTGATGCCAACCAAATGATGATGGAGCTGCGCGAACAGGCAGAGCGTTTTGGTGCTGACATACGCGACGGTATCATCACAGAGATAGATTTCAGCAAAAGGCCATACGTAGCCAAGACCGAAGAGGGTGAGAGCATAGAAGCCGACACCATCATCATCTCAACAGGTGCAAAGGCAAAGTATCTGGGTCTGCCCGACGAGGAGAAGTATAACGGTATGGGTGTCAGCGCATGTGCTACGTGCGACGGTTTCTTCTATCGCAAGAAGGTGACAGCCGTTGTGGGCGGTGGAGATACAGCCTGTGAGGATGCGCTCTATCTCTCAAAACTGTGCAAGAAGGTCTATCTGGTGGTACGCAAGAACTATCTCCGCGCCTCAGACATCATGCAGCAGCGTGTGAAAGAGGCAGAAAACATCGAGATACTCTTTGAGCACAATGCCATAGGACTGTATGGCGAAAACGGAGTGGAGGGAATGCACCTCGTGAAACGCAAAGGAGAAAGCGATGAGTCGCACTATGACCTTGCTATCGACGGTTTCTTCCTCGCCATAGGCCATAAGCCTGTCACGGAGTTCCTGAAGGGAAAGGTGGCCCTTGATGAAATGGGTTACATAAAGACTGTCGGCACCACGCAGCAAGTATGCGATGAGAACGGCACACCCATACCGGGTGTCTTTGCAGCCGGAGATGTCTGCGACCCCGTTTATCGTCAGGCTATCGTGGCAGCAGGCTCAGGCTGCAAGGCGGCACTGGAGGCAGAGAAGTATCTGCAGACACTCTGAAGAATTGACTCCCAAAAAGGGGATGCCGAGGTGAATCCGAGGCGGTTCAAAGGCAAATCTGAGGTAATTATAAGCCCAGATAATAAGAAACTTTTCAAAAACATTTGCACAACTGAAAAATTTATATTAACTTTGCACCCCGTTAAGGTAAGTCACCCAGCCCAGATGGCGGAATTGGTAGACGCGTTGGTCTCAAACACCAATACTTCCGGGTGTACGGGTTCGAGTCCCGTTCTGGGCACATAGAAAAAGGAAACGACCGATACGGAGAATAACATCTGTGTCGGTCGTTTTCGGTTTATTGCAAGAAAGACCCGAGTATTTTGGCACGCATTTTGTCTTATCTTACACCATCACATGAATCCTATAACCACATAGATACATACATTACAGGATATGAACAACAACTTTTCCTCCGGCGTTATGGCACTTCTGAACAAGAGCCGCCGTGAAGCCATAAGACATAAAAGCCCTGTGGTGAAGCCAGAGCACCTGCTTCTGGCTATGCTGAAAGAGAAAGATACCTTTACTGACAAGATTATAAACAAACTGAAGCTGGACAAGATTGCGATGACCCTTGACTGCGAAAGTGCCATGAACGGTAACAACGAGCCGCAGACAGCAGACACGCAGGAGACTGACAATCTTGAAATGGATAACAAACTGAACAGCATCATGGTGCTGGCATCACTCGAAGCCCGTATAGACAAGACGGAGACGATAGACGAGAAGCATTTGCTACTCGCGATGCTGCATGACTCAAAGGGCAATGAGGCCCGCACCATTATGGAGAATAACGATATGACATACGACACCGTGACAGAATGTCTGACACACGACATTAGCAGCACACCCGTCAGTGGGATGGAGCTGTCTGACGATGATTACAACGATACCCTTGAGCCCGAAGACAACAACAAGAAGCCTGCCACCGAGACACAGACACCACAGAAGAAGAGCGGCAAGACACCGGTGATTGACACCTTCTCCGTAGATCTGACACAGGCTGCTGCCGAGGGCAAGCTGGACCGCGTGGTAGGCAGAGAGAAGGAGATACAGCGCCTTCAGGAGATACTGTGCCGCAGAAAGAAGAACAATCCTGTGCTCATCGGCGAGCCCGGCGTGGGAAAGAGCTCTATCGTGGAGGGGCTGGCACAGATGATTGCCGAACGCATGACATCTCCTGTGCTTCACAACAAGCGCCTCGTTTCCCTTGACCTCTCTTCTATGGTTGCCGGTACCAAGTATCGCGGACAGTTTGAGGAGCGCATCAAGAACCTGATAAAGGAGCTTGCCGAGAATCCGGACATCATCATCTTTATCGATGAGATACACACCATCATAGGTGCCGGCAACGCTCAGGGCAGTATGGATGCTGCCAATATGCTCAAACCCGCATTGGCTCGCGGAACGGTGCAATGCATCGGTGCCACAACGACAGACGAGTATCGTAAGAGCATAGAGAAGGACGGAGCGCTGGAGCGCAGGTTCCAGAAGATACTTGTGGAACCCTCTTCACCCGAGGAGACCATACATATCCTTAATAATATAAAGGATCGTTACGAGGAGCACCATCATGTGAACTATAACCCCGAGGCTATAGAGGCCTGTGTGAAGCTCACGCAGCGGTATATCACAGACCGTGCATTCCCCGATAAGGCTATCGATGCCCTGGACGAAGTGGGCTCTAAGATACACCTGCACAATGCCGATGTGCCGAACGAAATCATTGAGATAGAAAACACCATACGCGACGTGAAAGAGAAGAAGCTCCAGTCGGTGCGCGACCAGAACTTTGAGTTGGCTGCCAATTACCGAGACCAACAAAGTCGTCTGGAGAGCGATTTGGAGCGTCTCCACTCAGCGTGGCTGCGCGGCGACAGCGGAAACCGTAACGAGGTGACCGCTGACGATGTGGCCGATGTGGTGTCGATGATGTCTGGAGTGCCTGTGCAACGTGTTGTTGACAGCGAAGGAGAAAGGTTGCGCAATATGGCAGGAAAACTGAAAACGGCCGTGATAGCCCAGGACAAAGCCATAGAGACAATGGTTCACGCCATACAGCGTAACCGCATAGGATTGCATGACCCCAACCACCCTATCGGAGTGTTCATGTTCCTCGGACCTACCGGAGTGGGTAAAACCTATCTGGCCAAGAAACTGGCCGAAGAGATGTTCGGCTCTGCCGATGCCCTGATACGCATCGACATGAGTGAGTATGCAGAGGCGTTCAACACGTCACGCCTCGTCGGTGCCCCTCCGGGATATGTAGGTTACGAGGAGGGAGGACAGCTTACCGAGCGTGTCAGACGCAAGCCGTATAGCATTGTGCTGCTTGACGAGATAGAGAAAGCAAACGCCAACGTGTTCAACCTCCTGCTCCAGGTGCTTGACGAGGGTCGCTTGACTGATGGTAATGGTCGTCTCGTTGACTTCAGGAATACCGTCATCATTATGACCAGCAACGCCGGAACGCGTCAGCTGAAGGAGTTCGCACACGGTGTGGGATTCAACGCAGCAGGCAGCAGAGGATATTCCATGAGCGAGAAGGATAAGGAGTATGCCCGCGACATCATACAGAAATCGCTCAGCAAGCAATTTGCGCCTGAGTTCCTGAACCGTCTCGACGAGATTATCACCTTTGACCAGCTGGACCTCGATGCCATCAAGAAGATAGTGGATCTGGAGCTGAAGCCCGTCTGCGATCGTGTCAGAAATCTGGGTTACGAACTGGTCATCAGCGATGCGAAGAAAGAGGAACTGGCAAAGAAGGGCTACGATGTGCAGTACGGAGCACGACCGCTGAAGCGTGCCATACAGACCTACGTAGAGGATGTGGCGTGCGAGAAGATACTGTACGGAAATCTTGAACCCGGACAGACCATTGAAATTTAGATTCTTATTATGACTTTGTGGGGCTTTAAGCAAGTTCTCACAAAGTCTTTTTTTGTAACAAACATAACACTTTTAACCCTTGCGAATAGATATTATCACCGTACTGCCTGAGATGTTGTCAGGCTTTGTCAATGAGAGCATTCTCGGACGTGCCCAGAAGAAGGGCCTCGCCGAGATACACGTTCATAACCTGCGTGACTATACAGCCGACAAATGGCGCCGCGTGGATGACTATCCTTACGGAGGCGCAGCAGGTATGCTCATCCAGTGTCAGCCATTGGATGCCTGCATCTCTGCGCTAAAGGCGCAGCGTCACTATGACGAGATCATCTTCACCGCTCCTGACGGAGAGACCTTCAATCAGGGAATGGCTAATGAGCTGAGCCTGAAGGAGAACATCATAATCATCTGCGGTCACTACAAAGGCATCGACTATCGCATCAGGGAGCATCTCGTGACCCGTGAGGTCTCTATCGGTGACTACGTGCTGACCGGAGGAGAGCTTGCAGCAGCTGTGATGGCTGACAGCATCGTGCGCGTCATACCGGGCGTTATAGGCGACGTAGAGAGCGCCCTCTCCGACTCCTTTCAGGACAACCTGCTCGAGCCGCCGGTCTATACACGTCCCGCAGAATATCATCCCATAGACAACCCCGACGAGACATGGGGCATACCGGAAATACTTCTCTCTGGCCACGAGGCAAAGATAAAAGACTGGGAAATGGAGCAGGCCCTTGAGCGAACGAAAAGGCTAAGGCCAGACCTGTTAGAAACTGAATAACAAGAAATGACGTATATATCCATTACGCGGGTATATACGTTTTTTTATGCCCGCACACGACACCTCAAGTACAAAAAAAAATGAAACCTCATTTCTGAGATTTCATCTTTCTTTGCGGTGCGTACGGGACTCGGACCCGTGACCTCCAGCGTGACAGGCTGGCATTCTAACCAACTGAACTAACGCACCTCCTTGTTTGTTTGCGGTTGCAAAGGTAGTAACTTTTTTCATTCCCACCAAACATTTTCGGCTTTTTTTTGAAAAAACTACGCTAATCCATCAGATTATTGAGATTTATCAAGTCTCTGACACCTTCTGAGGCACTACATTGCAAGTGAGTGATATTTGGTTTGGATGCCACTGGGTTGGGGTCAATCAGATAAACAGGCACTCCAGACGGTACATATTGCACCAATCCCGCAGCAGGATACACATTCAGCGATGTGCCGATGATGACGAACAGCTCTGCCTTCATTGCCTCCTGGATGGCATCATACATGTTTGGCACCGCCTCACCGAAGAATACGATATACGGCCTCAGCAGCGAACCATCCTCTGCTTTGAAGTCGTGAGGCACCTCCAGGCCTGTCTCTCCAAAGCCCTCATGGGGCAGCTGGATATGGTATCGCGGGTTATCCACATCGCGCGAAGAACACATCTTCATCATCTCTCCATGAAGATGTATCACCTTTGTCGAGCCTCCAGCCTCGTGCAGCGCATCCACATTCTGCGTGATGACGGTCACATCGTGCTTCTTCTCCAACTCTGCCAGGAGGCAATGGCCCTCACAGGGCTTCACATCCTTATACTTCACGCGCAGCATGTTGTAAAAGTCATTTACATAGTTGGGGTCTGCCTCCCACCCTTCGTGCGTAGCGACACGCTCCACCGGGTAATTATCCCACATACCACCAGCACCTCTGAAAGTGCTGAGTCCACTCTCCACCGACATTCCGGCACCTGTTAATACTACGATTTTCATAAGGCTAAAAATTTGATTGCATGGTGCAAAGTTACACAAAAACGAGAGAAATACAAAAGGAAAACCTGTTTTTTTTTTTCTTGGACAAGCTATATGATAGGCTTTGTAGCGAGAGCGGCAAGGACAATGTTAGTACAGAAATCCGAGTGGGAACTAAACGAATTGATGCTGTTGTTAAAGGTAGCGACTTCTACGATCTCTATGAAGTCAAGACTGCACTTAACCCATTTGATTGTGTCACAGAGGCATTAGGGCAGTTGTGCCAATATGCCTATCTCTTCTGTCGTGACAAAATCGGAAAAATGGTCATTGCAGGTGTTTCTGAGTCAACGAAGGAAGTAGAACAATATCTTGCAACCTTACGCAAGAACCTTTCTCTGAGCGTATATTATGTAAAAGTATAAAACACTAATTGGAACACTGGGCAAGAAGCCATGCTACTATACCACTGACTACTACAGATAGATAACTAAGACCGTACTTTAACCATTCCTTATTCCTTACTGCCGTATAACCGCCCTTGCCGAGAAAAGCCCTGCCTTTTGTACTAATGACAAGATAGCCGTTATTTGATACGATATACCCATCATCGTTGAGAATGGCTTCTATTTCTCGGAAATTGTGCGGACAATCCTCCTCTCTAGGTGGTGCAATACCTTTAACGTCTCTATTGTAATATAGATTCAATACAAAATCTTTTTCCTTTGCACTCGGTATCTTCATTCTTCAAACGGATAAGTTTCATCGTAAATGTCGCTTAGTAGTTTCTCTTTGTAGAGCCAGTGAGCACCAGGGGCAATGTGCTTGACATTGTAGCCTTTCAACTTGGCAGAGAGTGAACTGATAGAAGTTTCCTCTCCCTCGTAGCTGATTCTTCGTTCCGATACAATCGTAACGGTTATCGTCGGGTCGTCTTTCCATTGCAGTACATCACCCTTTTGCATTCCCATTTCGTAGAAGTTGAGCGGTGG
>JAEEGL016255761.1_pt1 | contig 17426 bp, 21 predicted proteins | sample 9134231 | NCBI WGS metagenome assembly JAEEGL01 (sample SAMN16246548, study PRJNA631951) | gut metagenome | biome: gut microbiome; feature: rumen; material: fiber-attached | host: Bos | place: Iran: Karaj | collected 2018-10
CTTCTTGATAACGGACTTTGTGACATGATCCTTAAGCACGGTGAGGATTTTCTGTGCGATATCTGTACCGAACACCCGAGGTTTTACAACGACTGCGGTGACCACATCGAGGGAGGTATCGGACTTGTATGTGAAGAAGCATGCAGGGTCGTACTTGATAAACAGGAACCTTTTAAACTTGTCCCGCCGCTTCAGCTTTCACCTTTGATCGATATGATCTACGATCAGCAAAAAACTTTAAGCGGAATACTTTCAACATTTAAACCTGACAGGATGGCACCTGTTACAAGAGTCTCTTTCATTAAGACATTGGAGGTTCTCGATCCCGCCTGGACTTTGATAATGGACAAGATCGCCTCCGACCCGCCGTCACTTCAAACAGAAAACAAAATAATAGATGAGGATTCGATGAGATTCCGCAATTTCTGCGCTTATCTTATTTACAGATATGACGGTCAGCCGGGGTTCGCCGCTGAATCAGCATATCTTCTTGCAGACATAGTAAATGCGGGAACCGGAATTCACGAAGCGGCCAGAATGTTCTCGGGCGAAATTGAGTACTCCGACATTAACATTGACACTGCATTAGAAGTTCTGGAGCAGAACCGGTAACACTTCTTACAAACTCTCTTGCCACTTCACCGCTTTCATCAACATCCTTACTGCTGACAAACAAAGTCTCACTGACGGTCTTTATATCTCTTGCCTGAGCGCCCCTCTTGATAAGGGTAAGTGCGTGTCTGGATATCATTGCCGTAGAGAAAGCAGCTATCTTCTTTACTAACTTATTATCAAGTGAATTGATGTAATTGGAAAGGCTCTTATCGATACCGTAAGCATAAACAGCGCCGCCAATAAAGAGAACATCTGTCTCCTCAGTTACAGGTGCGTCCTGATCTTCTATAGATATGGCCTTAACACCAAGCTCCTCAGCTATTGCCTCGGCAACCTTTCTGGTGTTTCCGGACTTAGAATAGTATCTTACCGCGTAGGTCATACTGATATCCTCCTATCGAGGGATGATATCAAGAGTATATTAAATAGGACTCCCCTACTACAATCAACATGTTAGGCAAAGTTAAGGTATATTATTTAATCCTGTCTTTATTTGCCATCTTGAGGATAAGACAGAGGATAACGCTTACAGCCATCGCGTTTATACTTGCCACGCCAACCGGGATGAACATTCCGCATAAAGAACCCGCTGCCACCGATATGACGTTCCCCACCCTTATGGCACTTATATTCTCATTAGATTCATCCTTCTGATGCCTGACGATAAAGTAATCAAAAATAAGGACAGCACCTATCGGGGGAAGCGTCGCATTAAGTATGGAAAGCCAGCTTACAAAGTTATTGTAGATCCACACTGAAGCTATCGTTCCCACAACACCCGCAACCACTACCATAGGTTTCTTGCGGATCTTCGTGATATTCGCAAGACCCAGACCTGCGTTATAAAGAGTGTTGTCATTAGTGGTCCAGATATTGGCACCAAGCACGACAAGTGCCGGTACGATAAGGCCCTGAGCCATCATTACATAGAAAATGTCATCCTTGCCCGTCAGAGCGCCTCCGACAGCACCGAAAGACAACATCAGCATATTGCCGAGGAAGAACGCGATGACAGTCGAGATCACAGCGCTTTTCTTTGTCGAAGCAAATCTCGTAAAGTTCGGCGTCGTGGTTCCGCCTGCTACAAAAGAACCGATAGTAAGGCTTATTCCCTGATAGATCGACAGGCTTCCGGCACTCTGCGCGAAAAGCGAAGCCAGACCATTACTTCCGTTAACTGCAGTTACCATGGAGTAAACACCAAGCACCGCAATAAGAGGAACAGATATATAACTTATGATCTCCATGCCCTTAATTCCAAAGTATGCGGATAAAGTCATACAGAAACCGGCTGCTGCGATAAGAAAAACTCTGCTTATACCAAGGACTTCCGCCGCCGGAGCCGAGAACATCGCAACACCTACGCCGAACCATCCGATCTGTGTTATGGCGATCATCAGCGAAGGCAGATATGAGCCCTTTTGTCCGAATGTCTGAACTGCAAGCTGATCGAACGACAGACCGCTCTTGCAGCCTATAAATGCAAGAAAACCTGTATAAACAGACAGGAACACACTTCCTATCAAAACAGATACTACATACCCTTTAAGATCAAGACCGTTACCTAATTTGGCACCGACAGACATACTCGAGGAGAAGAAAGTAAAACCGAGCATAATAAAGAACATGGCCCAAAAAGCTTTTCGAGCGGTTTGAGGTACAGCTTCAAAGCTAAAGTCCTTGTCTTTGTTCTTGTCAGATGTCATCTTCTTGCACCAACCTTCCTGTATCTTGCGGGAGATATACCGTATTCGGATTTAAATACTTTACTAAAATAACTCTGTGAAGGAAATGCCAATGTGCTTGCTATCCATGTTACCGGATAAGAAGAATAGTCGAGCATGTTCTTCGCAGTCTCAAGTTTCTTTTGAAGGATATACTCTGTGACGGTAACCCCTGTTTCCTTCTTGAACAATCTAGATATATAAGAACTGCTAAGGCCAGTGTGAGTGCAAAGGTCTTCCATCTTAATCCTCTTGTCGAGGTGTTCCAGAATATACTCAATGCATTCGGTAACAGGTCTTGAATACACGGCATCTTTGGCGAGCTTTCTCATCCTCATGGCATAGGCTAATGCCATCTCATCATGAAGAGCTGAGACGGCTTCAATCTGCCTTAACTCATCTGCTTTTTTGATGTAGTAATCACTCATGCTGTATGCCTCGGAAAGTGACAGACCGCCTTCGATGCATCTTCTTGCTATGATCGCAGTCGTTATTACAAAGTGATATTTAAGATTGCGCAGGGCATCTGAAGAGAGTATCCCGAGTCCCTCCTTCAAATGGAAGGGTTCCTCACATAGTTTCTTTACTTTCTTTACATCTCCGAGCATGATCGCAGTATAAAAATCCATCTCGGGAATATAAGGCGCATGTATGAGTTCAGGCTGCGCAGGAAGATATTTTATAATCGATATCTGCTTTGATTTATTATCTTCATGATCATTCGTATTCATATCAAGATTGTATCATCAAAAGACACGTTTTAACATCAAAAGGACATTTCGCTGTACTTCACTATGCTATGTTTAACCTATCTGATCCGAGAGGAGAAAACTATGCGCAAAGAAAAACTCCTTAGTGCAACAGTTGCATCTTTCTTATGTGTTTCCATGTTGGCCGCTTGTTCCGGTACTGCTGATGAGACTGTAAGCGATACAACTGAGGATACACAGGCGTCCGAAACAGCATTCCCCGTAACCGAGACTCCCGAGCTTGAAGGATATAACCTTCTTTGGAGCGATGAGTTTGACGGTGACACGCTTAATGAGGAAATCTGGAACCGCGAGCTGCGCGAACCCGGATGGACCAACAACGAGCTTCAGGAATATACGGACTCCGAAGACAATATCTATGTGGAAGACGGACATCTCGTTCTTCGTGCCATCGCCGAAGACAGAGACGGTTCCGTTTACTATACTTCGGGCAAGGTAAACTCGCAGGACCACGCACAATTCCAGTACGGAAGGGTCGAGGTTCGTGCGAGGGTACCCGAAGGTCAAGGCCTGTGGCCTGCAATCTGGATGATGCCCCAGGACGAGAGTTATTATGGTCAGTGGCCGAAGTGCGGCGAGATCGACATCATGGAAGTGCTCGGTGATGACACAACCACTTCCTATTCCACCATTCACTATGGTGAGCCTCATGCGGAACAGCAGGGCACCATCACACTCGACGAAGGAAGCTTCTCTTCTGATTTCCATATCTATGTAGTTGAGTGGGAACCCGGCGAGATGAGATTCTACACTGATGATGTTCTTGTCCTTACGGTTAATGACTGGTTCACTGCAGCAGACGGCGTAGAGCAGGAATATCCCGCTCCCTTTAACCAGCCTTTCTTCGTCCAGATGAACCTGGCGGTCGGCGGTGACTGGCCGGGCAATCCCGACGAGACAACCGATTTTGATAATGCAACATTTGAGATTGACTATGTCCGCGTATATCAAAGGGACGAGTATGATACCAACGTGCAGAAACCGCCGATGGTATTCCGTGAGCCTTTGGAGGACGGTAACTACATCTATAACGGAGACTTCTCCGAGGCCGAGCCCCTGGATGACCAGGAGGATTGGTTCTTCCTCCTGTTCAATGACGGTGTCGGAGAAGCCGTTATAGAAAACAACGAGATCGTCATCACTTCAGAAAACGATGGTACGGAAGAATATTCCGTCCAGCTCGTACAGCCCGATCTTGCTGTAATGAACGGTCATACTTACCGCGTGACATTCGATATCATGGCCGAAGAAGAAAGAGACTGCGTAGTTTGTGTATCAGCTCCCAATGCAGGCTGGATAAGATATCTGCCTGATACAACTATCGATATCGGACCCGAATACCAGACATTCGAATTCGAGTTCACATCGAATGAGCGCGACGATAACTACGGAAGACTCGAATTCAATATGGGTAATCACGGATACACTTCGACTATCCATATCACGAACGTAAGATATGAAGATATAACGGAATAACATCCGTTGTCCTCCGCGTAAAAGGGGCTGTCAGTGACAGTCCCTTTTCTTTTTGTATTATCTTCATTAAGGTGTTATAATCATCAAGCCTGTTATGGGGCGTTAGCTCAGCTGGGAGAGCGCTACGCTGGCAGCGTAGAGGTCACGGGTTCGAACCCCGTACGCTCCACCAATTATTTTACGAAAGTCGTAGAACGTTGTGATTACGGGACTTTTCAAGTCCATCAAGAGTAAGTGCCCCCCCTTTAAGATGAATCAGTAAAATCATCAGTATCCTCAACTTTTACCAGTTGTAAGCAAAGAACACCTCTTCGTCTAGTAATTCCTTGATGAAGACTGTTATGCTCGATACACTCTGCGATTCGATATCATCTTCTAACCAGTAACCCAGAGATGAAGAATAGTATTCTTCAAATTCTTCAAATGTAAGTGAAGGATCTATTTCCTTGGCTTTGCTGATGGGCGTGCCTATCCTTATACCGTTCTCTAAAGAGCCGTTATAATTTCCTTCCAAATAGATTTTAAACATCTTACCTTTGGCGAAGAATAGGCTGATATCCTTACCTATTCTAATAATGCTCCATGGGACTTCCGGATCACAGCCCTTGTTATCCCATACATCAATAGTGTATTTAATCCCGTTCTCTTTTAGATAGTCCTTTGTGCTATCTAAGGACAGGTTAAAGTTGATCTCTCCTATACCACGATAAGGGGTTATTTCTAGAGTGTTGATATTCATTTTTATCTCCTCCTGAAGAAAATCTTTGCTTTTTCTTTGTTGTCTGTCTTGTATTGATGGGGGAACCCATTAACAAGCTTGTATTTTCCAGAATCGTTTGTGCTTATTTTTACATAAGGTATTTGACCATGTCGCTTGCTTCCCGGAGAAATCTGTACTTGCCTGGTTACAATCATTATAGTGAACAGTTATATTCAGTATCATTTTAGATATGCACTAATGTGTAAGAGGCTGTCTAATAATTGGCAGCCTCTTACCATAATACTTTGAAAAGTATGATTCATATCTTTTGAAGGTATTCCACCGGAACACTTTTGGTAAGCCATACACCATTAACGGATTTGTAGAAGACATGCCCATCGCGACACATTTTTCCTGATAAAACTCTGTATATCACAGGGGGCCCATGACGGCTACCTACTTTTACTGCTGTATCTGTATCAGAGGAAAGATGGACATATAGACGTGACTTAGAGATCAATCCCTGAGCATCAATCGATTCTACAAATTTCTCTCCTGTCCCGTGATATAAAACTTCAGGCGGATTTACTACAGCTAATTCAACGTCAACTGGAATCGAATGTCCCTGATTTGCTCTTATAAGAGTCTTATCGTCGTTGAATGAATAACGCTGCTTATTATCGGTGGCGACAATATTATTAAGAATCTCTATATTTATTGGATACGTCTTTGAGACTCCTTCAATAAGTTCGTCAACATTAGCCCAACCATGTTCGTCAAGCGTAATTCCTATAGTCTCAGGTTTATGCCTTAATATAAGACTTAAGTACTTACTTGTTGACTCAAAATCCTTATTGGCCATTTAATTTCTCCTTCCATTGTTCAACAGCTTTTATCATTTCCGGATCCTTCTCAGGAACATACGAATCGTCTAACCAAAGATCCTCCTTAATGCCAGCCTTCATTAAGACTTCGAAAGACATCTCGTCCATATTGTCAACTGCATCATATTTATCCGGATTTAATTCGAGTCTGTAATAAAAGTATCCCAAGAAATTGTACGGATCAGGAATAGCATGACTAAAGTCATCGTAATATCTAATTAGATGTACGAAATTGAGTACATGTTCTGGGGTTGTGCAATTATGAATCAAATATTCAAACCATGCTTCATAGGTTGCATCCCAACCGGCTTCTTCAATTAGCTTTTCCGCACTTTCTTGAAGTTTGGCTTTATCACTTTGGAACTCTTCTCCTCTGAAAGAGACTCCAAATAACTCATGTGTTATAGCTTTAATATCTTGTGTATTCATATCAATTTCCTCCCTTATATCTAGGGCTGAAGATTTCAGGATGGCGAATTCTCAAGCTTTCAAGAGCATTATATACCTTTTCCATAGATAGTTTATCAGGCTTGAAATGACCGCTTCTATTATCTACAGATACTATTTTTCCGTCAGATATCTTTAAAATACCGGCACACTGAACCTGAGGATCTTTGCCTCCTATGAGTGTTGGATGAGGAGAGCGCTTATCTGGATTGTTCGGATTTGCTCTTGTACCGAATATGATGTTCCCGTCTTGGTCTAAAACATAGGTGAAACTTTTATCGGCTTTCTCTCCGCCACTGTAAACATCTCCATCGCGAATGGAATCTTCCAAATTCTGTGCTGTCGGATTGTGAAAGTATCCAGTGTTCGGATTATATATATCTGGATCCTTCTTATCTTTCTTCAGCAGATCTTTTGTGACATGATATGTTGGAGCGTATGGTTGAGACCCTGATGTAATGTCATTGTATGAGCTACTACTTCCGCTACCCATTACTTGTCACCTCCATGCATGCGAGTCGTCCAATCCGGGAAATGGATGAATCTAGCTTGTGAAAGATAAGGCGCAAAAATGGAGTCCGGCATCGAGCCGTACACAATAACTACTTCGGGTTCAAGAGTTTCCATCATAGCTTTTAGGCCATTTGAAAACTCAATCTTATCATCCCTTGTCTGACAACAACCGTAGGTGGATATTGCTACAATGCTATGCTTTTCTACACCTAGAAATGCAACTTTATCGGGTAATACCTCAGTCGTATATGTAAGTGAATTGCCCCATCTTATTAGCGGGATAACATATGCACCAACTGTTTGAAAGTGATAACCGAGTGCTCTGTTCCTATAGATGTTAGTAATTTGGACTGCCAGAGGCGAGCTTCTGTACAATGAGCAATCGAGGGAAATAATGATTCTTCCTTTAAATTCTTCATCATATTTCTCAGGATTGATGAGTACATCTGCAAACACAGGATCATTCTCGAAGAATCCTACCGCTTCATCCTCATCATTTATCCTATTACGACAGGAGAAGGGTGAAATGCCTGTAGGTATTCTGTATTCCTTCGGCTTCTTTGTGAACGGGATACCAAGATACCCGTCAAAATCAGCGCCTTTGACAAGTTCCGGATTACAGCCATCATCGAGGTTTGCTTTACGCTTCTGATGTCTTGGTGTATTGGAATCAGTATTATTATTTAGCATTTTAATGCCTCCATATTTTGAAAGATTTTGCTGATTCCCAATACAAAAGCCGCAATGACATTGATAGATTCAAACAAGTATCGTGTATTGAGAATCTGCAATTTAGTACGTCAATGCGGCTTATTTGCAAGTAATCTTTCAAAAAGAATTAAGGAGGCTTATCGTCACCAATAGTGATTTTAACGTCCCTTTTTAAGGCGGAACATTTCTGCCATACAACAACAGGAACTGCTAACGGGTTGGCGGTCTTAATAATAAAACATTTTTTGTTAATCGGGCACCTATAGGTGCAACGGTAAATCGTTACTTTATCCACCGGAAGGATCATCTCCTTTATCGTATTGAACCTTTTGGTTCAATACGATTATATGAAGAAACCCAGATTGTGTCAACGCATTTTGAACCTTTTGTCAACCTTTTTAACTCGCAGTATTGCCTATAGGTTCATACCATATTATAATAATTACCACAAGATAGGAGGTTTTTTCAATGACGTTAGGTGATTTTATTAAGGAAAACAGAACAAAAATGAATATGAGCCGTAACGCGCTTGCTGTAAAAGCCGGTATTAGTCATACCGAAATTATGCGTATTGAAACAAATCAGCGAAGACTCCCATCACTTAAAGTGCTGTGTTCCATAGCCGATGCGTTATGTGTTCCTCACGAGGAGATTCTAAAATATGCTGGCTATTCACCGTCCGATGACTTGTCGCCCATCGAACGTGTCTTCCCAGGTTTAAAAACCCAAAAACAACAAGAAACAGCATCCCTTATTCTTGAAGGCATAGCACGTAACTCTTCTCTTAAGGACGAAGACTTGGATGATCTTTACAAACAGGTAGAAATGTTTTTGAATTATGCGAACGAGAAAAATTCCAAGTGAGCCAAGATTCGGATTTGTTACGGAAAAGGCATATGAATTATTGTTAGAATACGGTTATGATTCTTTCCCAATATCAATACCTTCTGTGTTAGATGAGCTTTCCGACTATGTTAAATGCTTGAGCTGGACAGAGGCTAAACAGATTCTGAAAACCGATGATCCTCTTCATCTGAAAGCACTTAAAGCCGATGGTCGAGTACTTCGAATAAACGGCGGCAAAAATCTCATTGTTTATGATGACACGATAGACGACGAACATCATAATTCTTGGACAATAATGCATGAGATCGGGCACGTTATTCTTGGCCATCTTACAGAATTCAATATCGGTGAACTTAGTCGGTCTGGCTTGACTGATACAGAATACGAGGTTCTCGAAAAGGAGGCTCATTACTTTGCAGCTGAATTCCTCATGCCAACGGCAATACTGCGTTATTTTTCAATATCCGTTGAGGAGATTGCTTTATTGTTTGATGTTTCCAAAGAAGCTGCTGAACGAAAGCATAAACGAGTATTCGAGGCAAGCTATATGCCTAAACAATACACGAAATATGAAGATCAACTGATACGAAACTTCAGCAAATTTTTTACAGTCGGTATTGATGAAGCAATATACAAAGGGATTACCTCAAGCTTTTCGCGTAGAATTAAGTTCTCGTCATTTTGCAGAAAGTGTTTTCACTGTCATTCCTATATAAGTGATGATTCCGCAGAATATTGTCCATATTGCGGTAAAAGCATAGCGGTCAAATCTCAATCACAAGGATTGTTTGCATGTATTCATGAAAAGCAAGATTTTATTCGAACCCCAGGTATAGAACACATCAGATTTAGATATATGCGAAGCTTTTCTATTGATAATAATCAAAAGGTGACAAAACCTGGGATATGTCCAGTATGCCTCAATCATCAGATAAACAAAGATTCTGAATACTGCTCAATCTGTGGAATTGCTCTTTTCAATAAATGTCCGAAAGATGGATTGTTATCGTCATATTCGGGAAGTTTTTGTCCCTCTTGCGGAAGAAAAACCACATCTGGAGATTGGTACTCTGATTTTGAAAATAAATACAGATACTATTTAGAGTATTCAGATAGAACTTCCTCAGAATTGGTAGAGTATCCATATTGGGAGTACGTAAAGCATCATTCGAAATTGCATTACGATAATATGTTGGATCTACTGTCAAGTTTGGTTTATTCGATAGCGTTTATTGACGACAATGATAATATCTATATTTATGTCGACAACAACAGAGCCGCCGAAATCGTTAATGAACACAAAGATACAATTCAAGATATTCTTGAGGAAACAGACCATATGTTAGGCAGAAAAATAGAGGTGATTGGTAATCATGATATACAATGACGGCTTTCCTGTGGATGATAATCTTCAATTCATTAAGTGCCCAAAATGCGATAACGAAGAATTTTCATTAAATGCAAAGCATTGTAAAATATGCGGTTTTGATGTTTTTAATTACTGTTTGGGCTATCGCATAGAGGATGATAACGGCAATTTTCTTGGCATTGATTACCATAAAAATGTGGGAAATGCCAGATACTGCGAGACATGCGGAGAAAAAACAATCCTCTTTGAAGCAAAATTACTTCGTCCATACACAGCGTTTTTGAGCAATATCGACTTCGAGATTTGATTTCGATCAGTAAAGCTACACTGATACATGTTGCCTGGTTGTTGTAAAAGGGTATTATCGCAATTTTTTTGTTATTGAAGTGCTTTACAGTTGTTCTTGTCATCGTTTCTGTGCATAAACTGAAACTGTTCATAAGGGTTTGTAGCCATGCTTCTGAAGGATTTTCTCAATCTTCTTTACAGATTTTCCCCAGAAGTATTCCCTGTGATCAGATAAGCTTTGCTCTGTAACATGTCCGTTGGTTCTATCCGACTTCTCCCGTACGCTCCACCACAAATAAAAATCTCCCGCTTAATGCGGAAGATTTTTATTTTCGCAAAGACTTGTTATCAGTCGTCTTCCTCAAGGATATTCTTGCTCATTACCGTAACAGGTCTCTCGTAGCTTGAGAAGGCCTCCTCAACAAGCTTATCAGAAGGCTTCTTCGAGATAAGGCTGAATACGGGAACGATTACAAAGCCCGCGAGCATGGCGAAAGCACCGCAGTTGATGGGAGACTGCAAAAGCGTCGGGAACGAGCTTCTTACGAGCATATTTGCAACCATAAGGCAAGAACCGAAGATGAAGCATGCCCAGCAGGATACTTTCGTTGTTCCCTTCCAGTAGAGGCTGTAAAGGAACGGAGCAAGGAATGCACCGGCAAGTGCACCCCAGGATACACCCATGAGCTGTGCAATGAATGTAACGTTGGAGCTGTACTGGATCAAAGCGATTATCGAAGAGATGATGATGAACACCACAACCAGGGCGCGAAGCCAGACAAGCTTTGCCTGCTCAGACATTTTCTTAACGATAGTGCCGGAAATGAAGTCAAGTGTGAGAGTCGAACTCGATGTGAGAACGAGCGATGACAAAGTTGACATAGAAGCTGAAAGAACCAGGATGACAACTATGGCGATTAGGATATCAGGAAGATTGGCAAGCATCGAAGGAACGATGGCATCAAAGCCCATATCCGCTACTTCATCAGGCGTAAGGAAGAGTCTTCCGAATCCGCCGAGGAAATAGCAGCCGCCTGCTACGACGACAGCGAAGAATGTGGAGATAATGGTTCCCTTCTTGATCGCATCCTCGTGCTTGATCGCGTAGAACTTCTGAACCATCTGAGGAAGACCCCATGTTCCGAGTGAAGTAAGGATTACTACACCGAGAAGGTCCAAAGGCAGAGGTCCGACGAATGATGTATATGCACCGTTATAGTCCGGGAAGTCACCTGCGACCTTGGACAACTCGATCATGGAACTCATGAAGCCGCCGTTAACCTCAAGTACGGCGAAGATGACCGCTACGATACCGATGAGCATGATGATGCCCTGGATAAAGTCGTTTATTGCCGTAGCCATATAACCACCGACTATAACGTAGATACCTGTAAGCACAGCCATAGCGATGATGCAGTATTTGTAGTCGATGTGGAAAGCCATCTCGAACAGTCTCGACAGACCGTTATACAAAGATGCTGTATAAGGGATAAGGAAAACAAAGATAATAAGAGAAGATCCGATCCTTAAGCTTTTGGAATCAAATCTCTTCGCGAAGAACTCAGGCATCGTGGATGAGTCAAGCTTATGAGTCATAAGTCTTGTTCTTCTTCCGAGTATTACCCATGCCATAAGCGAACCGATAACGGCATTTCCGAGACCGATCCAGGTGGAAGCAACACCGAATTTCCAACCGAACTGACCTGCATATCCTATAAAGATAACGGCAGAGAAATAACTTGTGCCGTATGCGAATGCTGTAAGCCAGGGACCTACGGATCTTCCGCCAAGGACAAATCCGTCAACGTTCTTTGCACTCTTGCGGCTCATGACGCCGACAATAATCAGCACCGCAAAGAACACGATGAGCATAAGAATCTTTACTATCATAACAACCTCCATAATAAAGGCTGTTCTTTTAAATATAAGAACAGCCCCCGAGAACTATTTATAATATCCTCACGCTCAAGTGTCAATAATTATTTGTTCTTAGCAAGATCCTCCAAAATATCAACACACTTATCAATGCCCAGGAAACTGCTGTTCAGGCAGATGTCGTAGTTCGGAGCATAGCCCCAGACAAGATCGGTGAAGTGCTTATGATTAGCAGCTCTCTTCTTGTCCTTATCCTCAAGTCTCTTCTCAGGCTTCTTGTCTGTCTCGCCATAAAGCCTTACGATACGGTCCTTACGGAATTCGATGTCTGCACAGATGAAGACGTTAAGAACATTGTCATAATCCTTAAGGATATAATCTGCGGAACGGCCTACGATGACGCAAGGCTTTCCACTGTCGGCTATCTCTTTAATGACATTCCTCTGAACGGTCCATATATAGTCATTCATGCTCATCCCGTTCATAACTCCCGGAACGCCCTGACCTTCAAAGCCATAGGAGAAAACTGATCTTCCCGGTGCCTCTTCGCCCTTTGCTGCAACAACATCACGGGAGAAACCCGTCTTATCAGCTACACCCTCTATGATCTCCTTATCGTAGTAGTCGTATCCGAGTCTTGAAGCAAGTTCCTTAGCAATGGATCTTCCACCGCTTCCAAACTGTCTGCTGATAGTAATGATTTTTGCCGGCATGATAATCACCTCGCTTCTTCCGTGGTATATGTATATTTTACAACTATTTTTTATAAAAAATATTTAAAAACCGTGAACTATATTCTATAATCAACAGGAAATTTAACTCCCATAAAGGAGGCTCATATGGCTATTAGAATTGGAATCATAGGTTATGGTAATCTCGCACGCGGCGTCGAGAGCGAGATCAGAAGATGTCCCGACATGGAACTTAAGGGCGTTTTTACAAGACGTGACCCGTCTTCCGTCACGATTAAGACAGAAGGTGTACCCGTCTTCTCCGTAAACGATCTTAAGGACAAAACAGGAGACTTCGATGTAATGATCAACTGCGGAGGTTCAGCAACGGATCTTCCCGTTACAACTCCCGAGTATGCATCTTTGTACAACATAATCGACAGCTTCGATACACACGCTAAGATCCCTGAACACTTCAAGGCAGTAGATGATGCTTCCAGGAAGGCAAACAAGGTATCTTTAATCTCCGCAGGATGGGATCCCGGAATGTTCTCATTGCAAAGACTCTATTCCAACTGCATCCTTCCCGACGGTAACGACTATACATTCTGGGGCAAGGGTGTTTCACAGGGACACTCCGATGCAATCAGAAGAATCGACGGCGTTAAGAACGGCAAGCAGTACACTATCCCCGTACCTGCAGCTCTCGAAGCTGTAAGATCAGGATCAAACCCCGAGCTTACAACCAGACAGAAGCACACAAGAGAGTGCTTTGTAGTTGCTGAAGAAGGCGCTGATAAGGCATTGATCGAGAAGACCATCAAGGAGATGCCTAACTACTTTGCTGACTACGACACAACAGTACACTTCATCTCCCAGGAAGAGTTCGATGCCAACCACTCAGGCCTGAACCACGGCGGATTCGTTTTCAGAACAGGAAAGACAGGTCTTAACGGCGAGCACAAGCATGTAATCGAGTACAGCCTTAAGCTCGACTCCAACCCTGAGTTCACGGCATCAGTAATCCTTGCTTATGCACGTGCGGCTTTCAGGCTTTTCGAGAAGGGGGAATACGGCTGCAAGACAGTCTTCGATATCGCTCCCGCACTCCTCTCACCTCTTTCAGGCGACGAGTTAAGAGCTCACTTGCTTTAATCTAACAGGTAAGAAGTAAGCTTCACGGGGTCGGAAAAGATAATTCCGGCCCCGTTTTCTATGAGAAAACTTCTGGAGCGGAATCCCCAGTCAACACTAATATAATCTGTACCGGCTGCTATTCCGGTCTTGATGTCAACATCAGAGTCACCGATATAAACGGTCTCTGAGGGCGTCACGCCAAGGTTCTCCATCGTCTTATAAACGAATGTGGGATCCGGCTTCACCGGCACCTGCGGCACATTGCCGTGAGTCTCGACTATAAGATCCCCGAAGTGCTCGCGGATCAAAGTCTTCGCAGGCGCATCCGGCTTGTTGGTCACAACCGCACACTTGACCCCGGCCTGATTAAGCGCCTTAAGCATATCCGTTATCCCGTCGTAAGGGAAAGTATCATAAAGACAGTTATCCCTGTAGAATTCCTGATACTCGGAATAGATCTTCAAGACCAGCTGCTCATCAGCCCCGTCCCCAAGGCACCGCTCGATCAACTTACGGGTACCGTTGCCGATCATGGACTGGACCTGGTCTTTTGTCTTCACGGGAAGACCATTCGCATCAAGCACGGCATTTACTGCATTCGTTAGACCGCCTATCGTGTTAAGCACGGTTCCGTCAAGATCAAAAACAACAAGCTTATATCTCATATCAGTACTCTCTTAAAGTCTTTCTTCTTATCTTGTAGTCAGGCATTACATCCTCCACATGAGCCCAGAAACGGGCCGAGTGGTTGGCCTCCAGAAAATGTGCAAGTTCATGCACCACAACATAAGCTATCAACTCTTCCGGGGTCTCAAAAAGATTATAGTTGAATGTAAGCTTGCCCGTCGAAGGAGTGCATACACCCCAGCGGGAAGTCATTGTCCTGAATGTGACCGACACGGGGGCCTTTACCCCCTTCTTCTCGTACATAGGAAGATAGTAACCGAGCATCTCAAACACCTTGTCTTTAAGCTTGTTTTTACGCCAGTTCTCATAAGACCTTGCAGCCTGCTCAGGTGAGTCTGCACGCACATAGATATCAGGATAAGAATACCTCACCCCTCGAAAAGGAAAACCGGAGCTCACATGCAAGGTACATTTCTCACCAAACACATTCACCTGCTCCCCGTCCTCATACCGCTTCGGGCGCGAAGCATTATCTATTCTTGCGTTTACTTTCGCGAGTGCCCTAAAAATGAAATCAGACTCGAGCCGCATAAAGTTTTCCACTTCAGCTATGGAAGTGCGGCCGGGACACGATACTTTGATAACGCCGTCAGGGTTTATGCGCAGGTTAATATTCTTAACGCGCTTGCGTGATAACTCGTATGTTATGACGCGCCCGTTAAGTTCAATCTGTCTTTCCATACATCAAAGACGTGTATATATCTCTTTTATCTTGAGGATAATGTCGGAGCTGTTCCCTGTGCAGCCGCCGTGTACCGTATGCTTTCCTTCACTTGAAACCGAGCAGATCTTGTAACTGATCCTGCCGATAAACTCATCCGTCTCGATAGTAAAATACATAAGCTTCTTAAGGTCGGGCGAGAAAACATAGACCAGGTTGGAGCAAAGCATTACAGACTCAGGCTTAGGGAGCGTGACAAAGCAACCGAGAGTACCGTCATCAAACTTAAAGCACTTAGTGGTGAAGTCCTCTTCTTTGTAGGAGAACTCCTCTCCCGTACGCTCGATCAATATCTTGTAAAGCTTGTAAAAAGTATTATTTCCGGGATCAAGGATGCTCTGGATTACATCCTTCGGAGTGTCATAAAACTGAACGGGCAGACTCTTCTGCTCGATCTGATAACGTGTGCTGTAAATGTTACGATTGAATGCCATAGTTTCATTATAATAACACTCTGTCGCACAAAATTTTACTATTATTTTATCGCGCGTGAAGTTCTTATTGAGGATGCACAAGCGCAGATTAACTTAACGGCATCAGGTAAGAGAAATGGCACAACACACATCATAAGAACAGCCCCCAAACCGATAGGTCCGCTCTTTCTTGTGTACATAATCATGAACCATGCAACACCGAATACATATAAGACTAATTCAACGATAATGCCTTCTATAGCACAAAAGATCATATGCTTAGAAGGAGATGACTTAAGCTTCTTAAACACCTTCTCATCAACAAGCCAGTAAACCAAAGCCGCTACAAGAAAACCTATTATAAATCCGCCTGTGGGGCCCACCAAAGATGCAGGACCGCTCTTAAAGCCTGCAAACACAGGAGCGCCGATAAGGCCTAACAGTATATAAACCGCAATTGATACCGTTCCTCTCTTGCCTCCTATCGAGAACAAGACCAGGAGAATTCCAAATGTCTGTAATGTGAACGGGATTTCCCAGACATTGATAGATATCCAGGAAGTGATAGTGATAAGTGCCGCACAAATAGCAGCGAGCACAAGGTCATAAGTTTTAAATTTCTGCTTTTCCATGGGCAGAATTATACATCCGCCGTAATTGTAAATCAATATTATTTTGTGGTTTACAATTAAATGGTCTTAGCGATCTGCCTGAAGTCTTTTACAGCCTGCCAGCCTATCTTAAAGATGCGCTTTAAGTTGATAGAATTAACTCCGCCCTGTCTCGGTCTGAAAGTAATGGGAACGAACTTAACATTCTCCTTGTTCTTCACAAGAAGGACTGAAAGCATAACATTCGACAGATTGAAATCCTTAGGGATCTTGGGAAGATAAGTCTCCAATGTCTTGCGGGGCATCAGTCTGAAAGGCGTGTTGGCATCTGTGATACTTACATGAAAGCACATTCTGATAACGAGCTTAAGAACCTTGGTGACGACCTTTCTTGAGAAGCCGTCCTCCCTGTGATTCCTATGACCTATTATCGCCGCGTAAAGCTTACGGTCATCCCAGAAAGGGCCGAACTCGGAGGGACGTGTCTGTCCGTCGGAATCAGTCTGGAAGATGTAATCAGCGTTGTTATCAAGGGCATAGTTATATGCGTACAGGACGGTTGCTCCGTGTCCTGAATTAGGCTTGGTGACAGGAACTAACTGAGGATACTCTTTGGCAAGTTCAAGGAGCTTATCATATGTGTGGTCTTTACTTCCGTCATTTACAATAACAAGTCTGGATTCGGGACCGGTCTTCTCAACTACCGGATGCCATTCCCTGACTACTTCCTCGATATTCGCCTCTTCGTTATACGCCGGCATTACAATATAAAGACTATCTTCCATAAACGCTCCGTTTATTAAATTCTTAATGTATAATTTCCTTTAGTAGTTTACCACATTAACATGGATGGAAGTTTGAAGATGATATCTGAACAGACAAAACAAAAATTTGCTTTCATAGTTAAGAATATGTCGGCCGAACAAAGAAACGAACTCCAGTCACGTCTGGCGTCGCTTCCCGATAAC
>JAEEGL010713103.1_pt1 | contig 17425 bp, 15 predicted proteins | sample 9134231 | NCBI WGS metagenome assembly JAEEGL01 (sample SAMN16246548, study PRJNA631951) | gut metagenome | biome: gut microbiome; feature: rumen; material: fiber-attached | host: Bos | place: Iran: Karaj | collected 2018-10
ATTGGCATCTATGCGTGTTAAAGGGCTGGCCGCCGGCGGGGCATGTATTGTGGATATGTCTGGTAAATATGACATCAATTCTGTAACAATAAACCCAAAGTTGTTAAATGATGGTGTTGCCGCGGTTGAAAACGCGGTTTTGGCGGCATTTCGTGATGCCAAGCAAAAGGCCGACACATTGATAGATGATGTTATGTCGGATGCCACGGCCGGTATGCCGATACCACAATAAAAAAACCTGGACAATCATAAAAATATAAATTATGATTTGTCAGCGTTTGGGTGTTTAGCTCAGTTGGCTAGAGCATCTGCTTTACACGCAGAGGGTCAGGGGTTCAAGTCCCTTAACACCCACCACAAATTTTCGTTAGCAAAAAACCGCAATTTTGCGGTTTTTTGTTTAAGAAAATTTAGTGCCTCGCCGTTCCGCTTTCGCTTCGCTACAGCGAGATTGTTCCAATATGCTCAGGCGGGCTTTAACATTTGACAAATGCTATTTTTATTCTAAAATCCACGAAAAAGGACACAGTATGGCAAGATTTGTAAATAAACCAGAATACAAATGGACACGCGAAAAAACCGCGGCACGGGTAAATGAAATTCTGACAAAGTATATCGATTTTGACAATATGGCAAAAAACAAGGACACTCCATTTGAAGACCAACAAATTGAGTTGGATTCGTTGGATTTAATCGAAATTTCAATGGAGTTAGAACGTGTTTTTGAAATAGATTTGGATTTAGATAATGAACCAAAATATTATTCTTTTGGACACGATTATACCCCACGGCATTTCATAGATTTTATGTGCGGAAAATTAAATGTGCCAGTGGTAAAAAATCGCTCCGTGGTCGCAAAGCCAAAACCCGAACATACCACCGACAAAGATGTCGCAATACTGATGCGTATTGCGCGCCCGTTGCAATTGAAACGTGCAATTTATCATATGTACGGTATAAAGGTTCCGTTGGAAGAATTGCGCGCATTAAAATCTTTTACTGATTACCAGGAAGCAATACGCCGCGCAATAAATAATCAGAATTCAAAATAAAAAACCACCCGTTTGGGTGTTTTTTTATCTTTTAGGTGCCAATGTTTTATTTATTCCGACCTGAACAAATGCCTGCCATTTTGCGGGTGTATCTGGGGTTATATGTAATGGGTCATTATAATGCGCACCCGCGGAAATGTATGTGCCGGTTTTGATATGTTGAAAACTTATGTCTGCGCCGGATGCCCCATCTTTCTTTTGCGCGAATCCATTTATCGCGATGGCGGCTTCGCCACTTTTTAATGTATGACGATACAGTCCATAAAATATTGGTTTGTTCCCCGTGCTTAATAATTGCAACATCAACGCATCGCGATTTGTCGGTTGGCATGCGATATATATGTCGCCGTGTGATTCCCGTCTGTTTGTCAAAACGAAACCACCAATTTGAAAACCTTCGCCGAATCTTTGTTCTGCGGTCATTATTACATAGCCATTACCGGTAAAACCGAATCCATCGCCAAATTCTGTATATCCCAACCCCAAAGACATATCTTGCCCATTAAAAGTGCCAATTGCCGCGCGGGGCAAATAACGTCGTGAATCAAAGTGTACACGGTGTAATAAAAAATTACTTACTGGCATAGCGCCCATAAAATACACAGGATAATTTATTGCCGCCATCTTGCCGACACGAACATCGAACCGACCGATTTTTGTTTGCGCGGATGTATATAAATACATTTCGTTCACAACCGGTAAAAAATTTTCGCCCCCATAGTTTTGGACAATCGCATTTGCGTGAACACCAATCATATAATTATCGCAAATCCTAACAAAAGGCTTTATGGTAACATTTGGTATAAACACGGCGCGATTGTTATCTGGCGACATATTTAAAAACGTTCCAATGCCCAATTGGTAAGAATCATCTGCGTGCCCAATCAAGAACTTTTTTCTTTTTGGCTTTGGTGGTGTCTTAACACCTGGAATTGGGGTGCTGTGCGTAAGTGTTTTTGTTGTGTCGTTTGCCGGTAATTCGGTTTTGGGTTTCCGTTTGCCTCGTGGCGCGCTTTGTGCAGCCACCGGTCCCGCCAACAATGTGGACAACAACCCAATCAAAAAATATTTACCAACAAAATGCTTGCTCATATATCAAAACCCTTAAAGGCTTTATAGCACAAAAATACAAAATGTCAAACACAGATAAAGTTATCTGTGTTTTTCCATCCAATGCAGAGCATTTTTGATATATAATTCCGCGCGCGCCGGGTCGAATTGTTTTGTGTCAGGGTCCTTTAATTTGCCTTCGGCATCGACCCATATGTTTGTGTTTGCCGGCACGACCAAATTTATTTTGTCCAGGTTTGCCGCAATATTTTCCGGGGCCAATCCGCCACTGTATCCCATTTTATGATTGTCCATAACAGGTGTACGCCATGCCTTAGGCAATTTCCCTTGTCCGCCCGATGCATCAAACAGCATTGAAAATTCCGTGCCTGTGGCATCCAGTTTTTTTAATCGCCGGCGTTGCCGCGGAGTATATTGGAAAATAAATTCTATATCGGGGTATGCCCGAATAATATCGGCAACTTTATTCGCCCAGAACTGAAAACCGTCTTTACCGCCGTTTATGTTTATTTGAACGCGCCCAATGACAGGCGTCCCATTATCGCGCCGCATATCCCACATTTTTTTAATTTCATACGGAATATGGCCACGACAGATTTCTGTTCGCCATTCGCTGTTCACATGCATGGCCAGGTTTATATCATTAACTCGTGCGGTATGCATCAGCGTGTCAAACCAAACATATCGTGGCATCCAACCCGAAAATTTTGACGGGTGTGCTTGAATTGCAAATTCCGCCATTGGATACCGTTTGCCCAGGTTTATAATATCGTCTATTTCGTTATATTCACGCATATCACTGCAAGTAATTTTTTCTATGTTCATTTGTTTGCCTCACTTATTCTTAATTGTCCGCATGCAGACCCTATATCGTTTCCGCGTTCACGGCGTATACGCGCGTGAATACCTGCTTTGATTAAAATATCTTGGAATCGATGGACCGCGTTGTTTGATGGCGATGAAAATTCGCGTTCAGATACCGCATTCCATGGAATCAAATTCACCATACAATTTTTACCCCGTACGATTTCAACCAATTGTTCCGCGCATTCAGGTGTCGCATTTAAAAGATTTCCATCCTTGTCGCCCAACAAAATGTATTCAATCATTAATTGCCGATTGTGCAGGTCTGTAAACCGCCACGCCGCATCCATAATTTCGGCAATAGAATATTTGTTTGCGATTGGCATAATCTTTTTGCGCAATTCATCATTTGGGGCGTGTAATGATATAGCCAGATTTATTGGTCGTCCCCATGTAATAAGTTCGTTTATACCCGGCACAATTCCACATGTTGAAACCGTAATGCGCCGCCAACCAATTCCCATATCACGATTTGCGCGTTCAATAAAACCGATAACATTTTGCGTATTCTGTAATGGTTCGCCAGTACCCATAACGACAATATGCGAAACATCATTATTGTTTGCGTCGCCGTTTGGTTTAATAGGTTTATCGTTTTGGTTTGCCCCGCGCAATTCCCATTGGGCAACCAAGATTTGTGCAAAAATTTCATTCACGGTCAAATTGCGTTTAAGCCCAAGCAGTGTGCTTGCGCAGAATTTGCAACCCATTGCGCAACCGGCCTGGGAACTGACACACACGCTGTTGCCATAACTGGTACGCATTAAAACGCATTCTATGCGTTCGTTGTCGTTTAATTCCAAAAGAAATTTTGTTGTTTGCCCGTCCGATGATTGTAATTTTTTTATCACACGCACCGGCAGTGTTTGCGCAACCGCGTCCAAATCGCGCCGCAATGTTTCAGGAATATTTTTCATAGATGCAAAATCAGGTGCCCCCCGTGCCATCCAATCGGAAATCTGTTTAGCACGAAACCGTGGTTGCCCCATATCGGTTATAAATTTCTCAAGTTCTGCATTTGTTAAATCAAAAAGAATCGTTTTTGTCATAATTTATATCTGTCGTCATTTATAATCACAACCGCACGCCGGCGCAGTTGTTTTAATTGTTGATCGGCAATAAACATAGATTGTTTATACACCGCGTTTTGCTTAATTATATCGTCCAATTTTCCATATTCAGACGTTTTCTTGGATTGACATATCAAAAACACAGACCCATTGGATGGTTTTGACCAAGTTAGGGTCGGCAATCCCGCAATTTGTTCGCGCACATCGGCAGACAATTCATATTGTTTCGCGGTAAATTTTTGGGGTGCGCCGCCCAACCGTTCTGCCATATCAATTGCGGCATCACAATTTTTGGGTTTAGTTAATTTTGCCACGATATCGGCCGGCACATCGACCAATCGCACCAATGTCATTTCCAAAGGTAATCCATGTTCGCGTTCCAACGAGGCGCGTTCCGTGGCAACATCTTCGCGTGAAACATCAACAGTTGGAACAATTGTTCGGGCGATTATAACTTGCCACGCCATGTTTGCCTGGATTGCGCTGCGCGCCATTTCACGTTCAGACGCAGATAAATCGCCCAGGTTCATTTTCTTTAATTCCGCATCGGCATCTTTTTCTGTTGGTTTAACACCAAAGTTCGCCGCATATTTTAATTTTACACTGTCGTCTATAATATTCTGTAATGCAACGCGGCGATTATCGGTCGATGTTTTACCCTGGCGTGCCATAAGTTTTGTTCGGGCAGTTATATCTGTATCTGTAATTGGTTTGCCATCAACCGTTGCGACCACGGTTGCGGCATTTGCCGAACTAAACAAAGATAAACTGATTATAATTAAAAATATTTTTTTCATATTTCATCCTTCCTTTTAATAATGTTTACCATCAACACTTATTCCAAATCTAAATTGGAAAGTTGTTGTTCCTTGGTAATCTTCTTTAACTGCGTTATCACGGCGATATCCGAAACTTAAATAGTAACACGGATGTTCGTAATACAGTGCGCCATTATGCTGTTGAAACATTTCGTTTGTTGCGTTATAGATTGCGTTCCAACGCACCGACCAACGATTAGTTATTTGTATACCAATTCCACCCGCAAATTCATGTATTGTTTCGGCCTGGGTTTGGGCATCATAGAACTGTCTGGACCAAATATGCCCAATGTTTATAAAGTTTCGTGGCGACCCCAAAACAAAATTTGTTTCTGTATGACGCAGTGCAAGGTTTTCTTGGGCCAACCGAAAGCGCGTATATATGTTTAACCATTCCATATTGTTATATCCAACGCGGGCGACATAGTCAGATTGTCCATTACGGAATCCGCTGTTGTGGTCTGTGTCTTCGCGTTTGGTAAAATCGTAACTTTGTCCAACAAATGCCTCAATTGTTTTTCCATTAGAATCGAATGCGGACCAACGCATACCATAGTCAGCAAATGTACCATTTTCCCACAAATCCAATCCAGAAAAACGATTGTTTGAAAATAATGTCGCATCCGACAGCAAAGCACCAACAGAATCATTATCTGTGGCAAATTGACTTTTTCTTGTATGTTGCATTACGGTTAAACGGGCGCGCGGTTCTATGACCTGGGTCCAAGATGTTGAAGGTCGGAACAAAGGCAACCCCCATTCAAGATACCCACTTGGTAAAAATCGGTTCTTAATGCCAGAATATATTTCACCATCAATCATTTCGGCATTATTAAAATTATAAATGTCATATCGTGTGGCGACACTGGCCGTCAAACGATTACCGCCCCATATTGTCCAAGGTGATGTTACACGTGCTTCGCCAATAACACGTTGGGTTGATACACCATCACCAGATATGCCCAAAATATCGCCCATAAATGTCGCATATGTTGCAGCAAACATAGGTGCCGTTTGATATACACCACGAATGTTTGGCAAAATATTACCATCTGGTACAGAATATCTGCGTGTAGATTGACGTAATTCTTGGAATATATGTGCGTCTGCGATCACATAGCCCGACTGTCCAAAAATTTCAACTTTACCGCCCGAATCTAAATACGGCTGTTCATTATAGAAACCGTATTTCTGTAAATATGTTTTGTCGGATGCGCGTTCCAAGAAAACCGTTGCCCGTGCGTTTTCACCCAATTCAATAATATCATCATTGAATATATGCCAACGATTTTCGCCTTCGCGATTATGGGTAAACGAACCACGTGTTCTGAATTCTGAATGGGGTGCGTTAAGACGGTGTTCCAATTGAAACAAAGGATTTTCACGTGTCAAATATGATAGAGTTATTGTTGCATCGTGCGTATCAGAAATATATGCATAAAAAGGAATATTTATTTGTGTCCCCATTTTATTTGTAGATTCTAAATTCGGGGTCAAAAAACCAGTTTTATGTTTTACACCTGGGTCTGGCATATCAAAATAAGGCAACCATAAAATCGGGAAATCATATGTCCAAAACACCATGTTATAAAATGCCAGAATACGAGAATCCAAATTGTGTTTAACCTTTTTTGCGGTTATTTCCCATGCTTCACCGTAAGCATCACAATTTTTACACGCAGTAAATGTTGCATCGCGTGCGATGGTTATATCGCCATCGCGTGTTATATTATCAGATGCCAAATATACATGTTTCCCAAGCGATATTTGAATATCGTTTCCAGATAAATTTTTACCATTTTTTGTTAAATAAGAATCTGTTAAGGTCATTTTTTGACCAGAACGGTTTGATATTTCTGTTTTTCCCGTTGTTTTGATTGTTTCAGATTTAAGGTCATATTCGATTTTATCTGCCTTAATAGTTTTTGGGGCATTTAAATCAATATCAATGGCAAAAGATGCCACAGGAAAAAAAAGCGTTAAAAATGCCAAACCAAATTTCATCACTTTCTGACCAACAATATGATTGTTATACCAAGTAACACAATTTGTCCCACACCCAACAGAATCAAATCGGTCTGTGTGGCCAGCATGCTGGATAAAGACATAAATGAAGCCATAACAACGGACATTGCCAAAACCGCAAATGCCGGTGCAAAACTTGTCCTGCGGCGCAACAGCGATGAACGCAACAATATTGTTAAGCATATCACCGCCAAAACAAGATTCATTATTGGCCCCAAAATTCTATTGCATAACTCTGATATAACAGTTTTATATTGTTTTGGGGTTAAATTAGCAGACATGGATTTTATCAATTCGCGTGTTGATAATCTGCGTGCCTTGAATGCGGCGCCACCACTTTTTTCTGAAACGCTTAAATCCATATCAAAACTGTCAAATGTTCCGATAACATTTCCATTACCTTGGGCCTGGAGCGAACCATCCGTCATAACAATAGAAAGCCCACGCATAGTTGTTACCAATTTTCCATTGCGCGCAAATATAGTAACCTGGGATTTATTATCGCGTGTATCTGATAACATAACCTGATTTAAATCGTGTCCTGATACTTTATCAACGTATACGACCAATCCATGGGACATTTCTGTAAATGCTGCTTCCTGTAATTTAAGATGCGCCAAACCATATCGCAAATTCCATTGTGTGTCATAGAAATTTGCCTGGGTCGCCGGTACAATCCAGATATTTAAAACAAGGTGGGCAATTGTTAAAATGCCGGCCAATGTTATTGCCGGTCGTGCAATGCGTGCCGGAGACACGCCCGAAGATGCCATAACAACAACCTCGTTATCGCCAATCATTTTGTTATATACAAATAATATCGCAATAAAAGTTACAAATGGCACAATAATCGATATGATAAAAGGTACCATCATAACAGTTAATCCCAAAAAGTTTGATAGTTTGATACCATAATTCATAAGGAATTTCATCATAGACATAATCTGGACCATCCAGGCCAGTCCAGTTAAAATAAGTAACAGCATTATAAAAATCCCAACCAGCTGTTTTGTAAAATATTTATCTATGGTTTTCATAACTGATTCCAGTATAGAATTCAAAAGCCCGACCGTCAAATATATTTAGCAAATATTATGTAAAAAAAGGTTGATTTTCATCGATTCGGTGTTATAATCAACGTGTTCTTAAAAGATAAGTTTTAAGGGCGGGGTTGAAAGACCCCGCCCTTATAGATAAACCAAGACATAAATACCAAGGGAGAAAACGCAAATGTCTTTTGTTTCTATGCCACGTCAGGATTTGTTATTGGCCATTGATTCTTTGGCCGCCGAAAAACAAATTGATCGTGAAACGGTCTTTACTTCACTTGAAGCGGCGATTGCCAAAATTGCTAAACATAAATATGGTGAAGAATTTAATATTGTTGCGAACATTGATCGTAAAAATGGTGCAATATATGTAAAACGTTTGTTTGATGTGATTGAATCACCTGAATCTGTCGGTGAAGAATATAACCCATCAACAATGTTAACCGTAGACCAGGCAAAAAAATATTCTAAGAATCCGGTTGTTGGCGATGTTGTAGAAGATCCTTTGCCAGAACCTGAATTTGGACGTATGGCATTTCAAACGGCGCGTCAAATTATGACTGCCCGTGTGCGCGATGCTGAAAAAGGTCGCCAATACGAAGAATTCAAAGACAGTATTGGTGATATTGTTAACGGTGTTGTAAAACGTATTGAATTTGGTAACGTCTTTGTTGATATCAACGGCAAGGCCGAAGGCTATATTAAAAATACAGAACTTATCCCGGGTGAACGTTTGGCGGTTGGGGACCGTGTTCGTGCTTTGATTATGGATGTCGCGCGTTCAAATTCGGGACCACAAATCTTCTTGACCCGCACACACCCATTGTTTATGGAAAAATTGTTTGTCCAAGAAGTTCCAGAAATTTACGAAGGTATTATTAAAATTAAATCTGTATCTCGTGCGCCGGGTTCACACGCAAAAATTGCGGTGGAAACGGCCGACCCGTCTATTGACGCGGTTGGTATGACTGTTGGTATCAAGGGAACACGTATTCAACCAGTTATCAATGAATGCCACGGTGAAAAAATCGATGTTATTTTGTATTCCGAAGATCCTGCTGTGTTCATTGTTAATGCAATGCAACCGGCCAAGGTCGCAAAAATCATCGTTGATGAAGATACACGTAGCGCGGTTGTCGTTGTGAACGAAGATCAACAATCTTTGGCAATTGGTCGTCGTGGTCAAAATGTGCGCTTGGCATCTCAATTGACCGGGTGGAATATTGATGTTGTGAACGAGGCCGAAGAACAAGAACGTCGTGCCAAGGAAGTAAAAGAAAAAACAGAATTGTTTATCAAGGGATTAGATGTCGATGAAATGATTGCTCACTTGTTGGTGTCCGAAGGATTCCGTACAATCGAAGAAATCGCTTTTGTTGAATTGAAAGAATTGGAATCTATCGAAGGTTTCAATACCGAACTTGCGGTCGAATTACAAAATCGTGCCAAGGCATATTTGACCAAAGTCGAACAAGATTATTTCGAAACCGGACACAAATTGGGTATGAGTGATGATTTGTTGCGCTTTGATTTTATCAAACGTCCAATCATTATGAAACTTGGCGAAGCCGGTATCAAGACATTATCTGATTTGGCCGATTTGGCATCCGATGAATTGGTCGAAATACTGGGTGAAGAAACGATGAGTGCGCGTCTTGCGGGTCGTGTAATTATGAAGGCCCGTGAAATCGCATTCGGTATCACACAATCAGAAGAAGAACAATAATAAAAACCAAAGGTTGAAATATGGCAACACTGACACTGGGAAAATCTGTAACACTGGGCGCGGTGCAAAGCAAAAAGGGTGATTCCGTTTTTGTTGAACGTCGCCGTCGTGTTGTTGCCCCCGGCAGCAACGAATTGCGTGAAGAACCCGTTGCTCCGGTTCAACCGCGTAATAACCCGGCGGATGAAAAATTGCGCGCGGTGTTAGAGGCGGCGCATGCTCGTGAAGAAGAACGCAAAAAGCGCGAGGCTGAAGAGGCCGCGGCCCGTGCCGCGCGTGAAGCCGAGATTGCTCGTGAAACCAGAGAGTATGAACAGGTTAAAGAGCAATTGGCCGCACGTGAAAATGCCGTAGTCGAAGAAGAACCAGAAACGATAGCCGAAGTTGCAAAGCCACGTCAAAATCAGTCTTTTAAAAAGAATCAAACACGGCGCAATGATGTCGATGATGGCGAAGATGCCCCGATGAATTCACGCCGTAATTCTAAATTTGGTGGTGGCAAAAAAGAATTCACAAAAACAGGTAAAATATCGTTGCACGATATTGTTATGGGTGATGAGGATGACGAAGATTCAATCGGTATTCGTGGTGCCAATCGTCGCCGGTCCGAGGCGTCTTTGAAACGTTTCCGTGAAAAAGCACGCGCAATGTTCAACGCCCCACAAAAGGTCGCACACGAGGTTACATTGGGCGACACAATTGTTGTCAAAGATTTGGCGGCTGCGATGGCTGAAAAGGTCGGCAATGTTATCAAAAAATTGATGGAAATGGGTATGATGGTTTCTCAAAACCAATCTATCGATGCCGATACGGCGGAAATCATTGCCGGTGAATTTGGGGCAACTGTGAAACGTGTCGAGGTTAAACCATATGCTGATCAAATTGAACGTGCACCAAACCCAGAAAATTTGAAACCGCGCGCACCGATTGTAACTGTGGTCGGACATGTTGACCATGGTAAAACATCATTACTGGACGCGTTTCGTAACGCAAATGTTGTCGCAGGCGAGGCCGGTGGTATCACCCAACACATTTCTTCATACGAGGTTAAAACGAAATCTGGTGCGGTAATTACCTTCTTGGATACACCGGGACATGAAACATTTACGGCTATGCGTGCGCGTGGTGCGCAAATGGCAGATATTGTTGTGTTGGTGGTTGCGGCAAACGATTCTATTATGCCTCAAACCATCGAAGCGATAAATCACATTCGTGCGGCCAAAGTTCCGTTTATTGTCGCAATCAATAAAATCGATTTACCAGAGGCGAATCCGCAACGCGTTAAAACAGATTTGTTACAACAAGAAGTCCAGGTTGAAGAAATGGGTGGCGATGTTCAATGTGTCGAAATTTCTGCCAAACAAAAAATCGGCCTTGATAAATTGGAAGAAGCAATTTTACTTCAGGCCGAAATGATGGATTTAAAGGCGGACCCAGATATGCCGGCCGTTGCCACGGTGGTAGAGGCGAAAATGGAGCGTGGTCTGGGTGCGGTTGCAACCGTCATTATTCGCCAAGGCACATTAAAGATTGGCGATGTCTTTGTTGTTGGTGAAACATTTGGCCGTGTTCGTGGTTTGATTATGTCTAATGGTGAACGCGTTAAAATGGTAAAACCGGCGCAACCAGTAATGGTGTTGGGATTGGATTCTGTGCCGGCCGCCGGCGACCAATTAAATGTTATGGAAACCGAAGCACAATGTCGTGAGGTTGCCGCATATCGCATACAACGTGCACGCGACAAGGCAAACGCGGTTAAACGTTCTTCATTGGAAGAATTATTTGCCCGCCAAACATCGGACGATAAAAAATTGACTTTACCGATTGTTTTGCGTGCCGATGTCCAAGGCAGTGTTGAGGCAATAACAGATATGTTGCGTGGAATTAAAACTGACAAGGCGTCTGTTGATATATTGTCTGCCGGTGTTGGTCAAATTACCGAAGGTGATGTGCGTTTGGCAATTGCATCGGGTGCGGTAATTATCGCGTTTAATGTTCGTGCTGATTCTGCGGTTCGCGATATGGCGCGTTCAGGTGGGGTCGATATTCGTTATCACAGTGTGGTTTATCGCATTACCGATGAAGTCAAAGAAATCTTATCTGGTAAATTGGCACCTGAAAAGAAGGAAAACTTTATTGGGTATGCGGATGTTATCGCATTGTTCACGGTGGGCAAGGGCACGCGTGTTGCCGGTTGCCGTATGACCGAAGGCACAATTAAGAAAGATGCATTTGTGCGCCTGTTGCGTGATAACGTTGTTATATACGATGGCAAGATTGGCGAATTGCGCCGCGAAAAGAACGAGGTTAAAGAAGTTTCTGGTGGCGTAGAATTCGGTATGAGTTTCGATAAATATAACGACCTGAAAGAAGGCGACCGCGTAGAATGTTACGAGGTTCAAGAAGTCAAAGCACAATTATAGTGGTTACTTATTCAAAATTAAAACGGGTGCTGTCTTGCACCCGTTTTTATACTAATCAAATGGATTGTCTGATTTTTTATATTCAATGGTGATGGGTAAATGTTCCCATTTTAATGCCGTTGCCAATCCGCGTCGCAAATATCGGGTATAAGATTCCGGTATATCGGATGCGCCACCAACATTTATTGTAATACGCATTGGATGATGTCCGGTTTGTGCCGCGAACTTTATTTTCATTGGCCGTTTAAGGCGCGACATAGGTGGTTGACGCGATGCAACCAATTCACCAACGATTTTGTTAATCAAACTTGTTGGGGCGGTTGCGTTGGAAATGTCGCACTGTTCATAAATTCGTTTGAACATATTTTGAACACCGGTGCCGGTGGTGGCAGAAATTGCCAAAATCATCGGCTTTATAATCTGATGAAAAGAATTTGTAAAATGGTGCTTTAACTTTAACAGTTTTTCATCACGTTCTGATGGGGCAACCAAATCCCATTTATTCAATGCAACACATAAAATTTTCCCCGCATCATAGACGCGTGCGGCGATACCTAATGCCTGGTTTTCAATGTCGCGTGTGGCATCTACAACCAAAATTACCGCATCGGCCTTTTCAATAGCATCCAAAGATTTTAACGCCGACAAAGTTTCCACATCATCGCGCACATTTGATTTACGGCGCAGACCCGCCGTATCCATTAACAAAATATCACGTCCATAGAATTTAACCGGAATTTTCACTGTATCACGTGTAACCCCGGGTTCATCTTTTACAATTTGACGGTTTTCACCCAACACGTGATTTACCAGTGTTGATTTGCCAACATTGGGTTGTCCCAAAACCGCGATACGCGTGCGGCGTTCGGGTTCAGTAATATTTGTTTTAACCGGAACATTTTTTTCGATAAATTCATATATTGCATCAAAACCATTTTTATGTTCCGCGGAAATCAAGACCGGTTCGCCAAATCCCAATTTATAGAATTCATGAACATCGCCCAATCGCCGGCCCGATTCAGATTTGTTCACCAATAATAATACCGGTGCACGTGTCGTGTGGCGCACTGTGCGGGCCCAATCCATATCTTCGGGCAGTAATCCTGCGCGACCATCTACCACGAACAGAACCGCATCGGATGCCGCGATTGCTTCAATTGCCATACTGGTTGAATCGGCGGCAATTCCATGTTTTTCGCGTTCCAAACCCGCGGTGTCGCATACAATGCAATCAGGCCGCGTGGCCAAACCACCGCGAATTGTGTCGCGTGTAACACCCGGGCGGTCATGTACCAACGCATCCCGTGTCCCCGTCAGGGCATTAAACAAAGTCGATTTGCCGGTATTTGGTCGTCCGGCGATAGTTATTTGTGCCATGTTTTTTCCGTTGATTTTTTATAATTATAAAGCAAAAATATAAATAATCAAATAAAGGGATGCGCCATGATGAAAAAAATAAAAAAATGGTACAGGTCTGTCAAAGATGTTGTTGTAAATCCGCGTCGCTATTTTTCCAAGATTGTTGCAGATGGCGATATTGAAGAATCTATGTTAAAGGCATTTATTTATGGTTTGCTGGGCGGAATTTTGGTGTTGGCAATTCGTTTAATTGGGGGCGCAACCATAACAATCAGTTCGGTTTTTACCGCAATAGTCATTGTTCCGGTAATTGCGGTTGGGTTACTGTTTGTCGGTGGTGGGCTTATGATGTTGGTGTCAGAAATCACGGGTGGCGAACGTGATTGGGAAATTGCGATTAAGGGCTTGGCATCGATATTCTTTATATATCCGGTGATATTGGTTTTAAACGCATTGGCATTTAATTGTACATCTATGTGGATAATCAGCATCATTGGCGATGCGTATATATTATTCTTGTTTTATAATATTGCGTTGTATTGTATGCGTGGTCGTCGTGCGGCTGTTATTGTGATAATTGGTATATTTGCGTTGTTTATGTTAACGGTTTATTTAACAAATTATCATATCGGATGGTTCTTGTTAAAGAATACCGGTGCCGCATTGTCGTGTTTGTTGTAAAGAGCATTACAAGAATTAAAAAATCTCGCAATTTTGCGAGATTTTTATTTTAACAATTCTCCGGTTTCAGCATTGAATTTTTCGCCACCCACGGTTATAACCTTGTTTTCATATTTTGGTGTGCGAGACTTTTTTACCGGTGTGCGCCAATATATTGCGCCATCGCGTAAACGCACCGCGTTTAATTTCTTTTCAGTATCAACAACATAGGCAACCGTGTCGGTAATTATAAATGGTTTTTCAACACCGATATTTGTACACCACGCCGCGTTGCCGGTTGCATCCGATATTTTACAGAAAGCATAACCCAATCCGCCAACATAGACATATTTTCCATGAATCTGAATTGGGGCAACGATGTCCAACACCGATGCACCACCGGTCATATTACTGGGGCGATATACATCGGCAATCCAAACAATTGCGCGTGTTTTTGGATTTATTTTAACCAATTCCCCGGTGGACAGCCCCGCATAGACATATTTCCCGTTGCACACCGGCGTACGCGTGCCGGCAACCGAATTGCCGGTTGCAAATCCCGAAAATATTTTCCGTTCCCCATTCCAAATTGTATTGTCGGATTTTTGCGTATATGGGCAATCCACGGGTTCAACTGTTGCGATGTTTTCTGGCGCGTCTGGAACACTTTCGTTAAGAATATTTAAAGTTTTCGTATTAAATATGTCATCGCGAACACCCGGCAAAATGGGGTCGTGTTTATCACACGCCACCAATGCCAATGTTCCCATGATAAAGATTGCCAATTTGTTACGCATTATATTACCTTAACATTTCTGCATCTGCGCGAATAACCGCAGGTGCATCTTTGTCGTTTAATATTTTATCCAACCATTTGTTTGCCACCACGCGGTCATTTGCCGCGATATATTTTTGGGCAATGGTTAAACATGCGGTGTAATAGAACGGGGAGCTTTTTGTGTCCATCGGGGCCAAGAATTTTTCGACCGCCGCCGCATCCATTTCATCGCCACGAATACCAATTATGTGTAAACGTGCCAAATCACGAAATTCACGTGTATTTCCATTTTTAACCAATTCATCCAATTTGGCGACATCTTTGTCCAAAATGTATGCCTGGAACATGGCCAGGTCTGCGGTTGCGCCACCCGTATTTTTTGCAATTCCGACCAAGGCGTTTACATCGGTATTTTCAATTGCGGTTTCATAATTTTCTGCTGTGGCAATTTTGGCCGCATGATGTGCACGCACACCAATTTGAATTGCAGTTACAATAATCATAATACCCAAGGCCGCCGCGATAATATATTTGCCGTATTTTTTCAAAAATTGTTGAGTTTTTTCATTGTTCACATCTTCCCACACCTCGCGATACAGTGCGTCTTGGGCGTGTTCTTGATATGTTTTTTGTGGTGCCTTTACTTTTTTATTTCTTTCCAACATATTTGCCATAAATATCTCCTGTTTATTATTTTGGTATCTTGATAATTTCTATTTTCTTGCTATACTATAAACATAATGACGAAACAAATCAAGAACGCTTTGGTAACAAAATCTGGCACGGGTGTATCGGTCCCGTCTTTTGGCGAGGACGCATCATTGGCCGGATATATTCGAACAATTTCGGAATTTCCGATACTTTCCGCCGAACAAGAATACGAATACGCATCCAAATGGGTGCGCGATCATGACCAAACCGCTGCGGAAAAATTGCTGGAAAGTCATTTGCGACTTGTTGTGTCGGTGGCATACGATTTTCGTAACTATGGTATTCCGGTTGGTGAATTGGTGGCCAGTGGTAATATGGGATTGATGCAGGCGTTACAGAAATTCGACCCTGAACGCGGTTTTCGGTTTTCTACATATGCCATGTTTTGGATACGGGCGGAAATTTACGAAACGATATTAAACAATTGGTCTATTGTAAAAATTGGAACATCGGCAAATCAGAAACGCGTGTTCTTTAATTTGGCCCGGGCAAAGCGTGCTTTGGGAATTATGGATGGTAACCTTTCGGATGACCAGGCAGATAAAATCGCCGCATACCTTAGTGTGCCGGCCGAAGATGTTAAACGCATGTCTACGCGAATCGTTGCGCGTGATTTGTCGCTGAATGCGCCGGCGCGCAGTACCGAACAAGAAGGCGCGGATATGCTGTCCAATATGGCGGATGGCGGCGACAGTATCGTTGATAATGTTGAACGTCATGAAATGATGGTTCGTGGTGGCGCGTTGCTTAAAAAGCACCTTGCGGCATTGCCAGAACGCGACCGGGAAATATTGCGTGCACGTCGATTAACCGAACCGGCGGCAACATTGGAAGTGTTGGCAAAAAAATATAAAATCTCACGCGAACGCGTGCGCCAAATTGAAGAACGCGCGTATAATAAACTGCGTGATGCAATTTTGGCAGAAACCACAGGAAAAACTGATGATAAATAAATTTAAAACAATATCAATTTGTGCCCTGGTAAGTGCATTGAGTGTGGCGGATGCGTGTGCATTGTCACGTGATATCGGACCGTTTAATTTGGCAATATCTGGGTATGGAACTGCGGGTATCATAGAACCAAATTTTGAAAAACCTGACTTTTTGGGCGATTTTCGTGTGCGTGGGCAATTAACATACGATTTTGGTGGACGTGAACACATGTTGGGTGCGGTCTATATGCTGGATGAAGACGCGGTCCACGAAGATAATTGGGTACACGAGGCATTCGGTTTTTGGCAATGGCGTGGTGTGGGCCGTCTAGAGGTTGGTTTAACCGATTCTGTGGCCCATAAATTGGGATTGGGATTACCCGATGTCGGTGGGATGCGTATAAATCATGATTCTTTGATTTATCGTAAAATGGGAACCGGTGGGGCAGTTATCGCAAATCCAGAAATCACCAATGGTTCAGAGGCATTGCGGGTAAACCTGGTTGCGGCAACAAATTCGCGTGTTCAATATGGAATATCTGTGGCGGGTTTGAACGGCGATTATGATTATGAAATAGATGCCGGATTAAAAATAAAAAGTTCGGCCAACAAAACTAAATATGCTTTTTCTTTTGGTGCGTCATTTATGGAAAAACCAGATGATTTTTCCACTGATGAATATACGCCTGGGACAACTGCGGATTGGCGCGGACAGGTTTATACTGGATTAAATATTCAGTATAACAGTTGGGTTTTTGCCTTGACCGGTCGTGTGGTTTATGATGAAAAACCTGTGGGGCCTGTGGTTGATGGATTGGTTGCCGGCGCGGGTTTAAGTTATGATGTGTTGAATTATACAATGTCATTATCTTACATGTTTTCTGATA
>JAEEGL012985271.1_pt1 | contig 17425 bp, 16 predicted proteins | sample 9134231 | NCBI WGS metagenome assembly JAEEGL01 (sample SAMN16246548, study PRJNA631951) | gut metagenome | biome: gut microbiome; feature: rumen; material: fiber-attached | host: Bos | place: Iran: Karaj | collected 2018-10
CACCACCGGCACCGCCACCCTGAAGGACGCAGTGAGCGAGGCCATGCGGGAATGGACGAAGCGCATCTCCGACACCCATTATTGCCTGGGCTCGGTCATGGGACCGCATCCCTTTCCCACCATCGTGCGGGACTTCCAGGCGGTGATCTCCCGGGTGATCAAAGACCAGCTGCTGGAGAAGGAAGGGCGGCTTCCGGACGCGGTGCTGGCCTGCGTGGGCGGCGGGTCCAACGCCATCGGCAGCTTCTACCATTTCATCGGGGACAAGAGCGTGAGACTCATCGGCTGCGAGGCGGCGGGCAGGGGAGTGGACACCGCGGAAACGGCGGCCACCATCGCCACCGGCAGGCTGGGCATCTTCCACGGCATGAAGTCCTATTTCTGCCAGGATGAATTCGGGCAGATCGCTCCGGTGTACTCCATCTCCGCCGGATTGGATTACCCCGGCGTGGGGCCGGAGCACGCCTGGCTCCACGATATCGGCCGGGCGGAATACGTTCCGGTGACGGACGACGAGGCGGTGGAAGCCTTCGAATTCCTCTCCCGCACAGAGGGGATCATTCCCGCCATTGAGTCCGCCCACGCGGTAGCCCACGCCATGAAGCTGGCGCCGACCATGGACAAAGATCGGATCATCGTCATCACCGTATCCGGCCGGGGCGACAAGGATTGCGCCGCCATCGCCCGTTACAGAGGGGAGGATATCCATGAGTAAGATCCATCGGGCCTTTGAAAAGGGAAAGGCGTTTATTCCGTTTCTCACCTGCGGCGATCCGGATCCGGAAACGACGGCGGCAGCCGTTCGGGCGGCAGCGGCAAACGGAGCGGATCTCATCGAGCTGGGGATCCCGTTTTCCGACCCCACCGCCGAAGGACCGGTCATCCAGGGGGCAAACCTGCGGGCCCTGCAGGGCGGCATCACCACAGACCGGGTCTTCGATCTGGTGCGGGAGCTGCGGCGGGACGTGACCGTTCCCCTGGTGTTCATGACCTACGCCAACGTGGTCTATTCCTACGGGGCAGATCGCTTTATTTCCACCTGCGCGGAGATCGGGATCGACGGGATGATCCTTCCGGATCTGCCCTTTGAGGAGAAGGAGGAATTCCTTCCCCTCTGCAGGAAATACGGGGTGGACCTGATCTCCATGGTCGCCCCCACCTCAGAGGACCGGATCGCCATGATCGCCCGGGAGGCGGAGGGTTTCCTCTATATCGTATCCAGTCTGGGCGTGACCGGGGAGCGGAGCGAGATACAGACCGACCTGGCCGCGATCGTGCGGACCGTTCGGGAGAACACGGATACGCCCTGCGCGATCGGCTTCGGGATCTCTACGCCGGAGCAGGCAAAGCAGATGGCCGCCCTGTCCGACGGGGCGATCGTCGGGAGCGCTATCGTACGCATTGTTGAGCAGTATGGAAAAGAAGCACCGGAAAAGGTGGGAGAATACGTCAAGGCCATGAAACAGGCCATTGCGGAACTGAATTAAGGAGGAATCACCATGTATAAGGAAATTCTGACAAAGATCACCAGCGGACAGAAACTCAGCGAGCAGGAGATATTTGAACTGATCGCCGCCATCAACAAGGATGAGATCACCGATGTGCAGATCGCGGGCTTCCAGGTGGGCCTGCTGATGAAGGGGACAAGTCTGGAAGAACTTGCCGCCTTTGCCAAGGCCATGCGCGCCAACTGTGTGCCGCTGAAGCCCAGGGTCAGCGCTGAGCTCATGGATACCTGCGGTACCGGCGGCGGCCTGTCCACCTTCAATATCTCCACCGCCACGGCCCTGGTGGCCGCAGCGGCGGGTATCCCCATCGCCAAGCACGGCAGCCGATCCATTTCCAGCCTCTCCGGCAGCGCCGACGTTCTGGAGGCTCTGGGGGTGAACATCGAACTGACGCCTGCGCAGGCGGAAAAGCTGATCGAGGATATCGGCATCGCCTTCATCTATGCCCCCTTGTTCCATCCGGTGATGTGCAAGGTGCTGCCGCCGGAGGCGGAGCTGGGGATCAAGACCATCTTCTATACCATCATCGGGCCCCTGATCAATCCCGCTTTTGCGCCCCGGCATCTGCTGGGCGTGTATAAGCCGGAGATCCTGGATACCGTGACCTATGTGGCCAAGGAGCTGGGCTATACCACAGCCATGTTCGTTCACGGCCTGGATGGGTTGGACGAGATCTCCCTCCTGGGAAAGACCCGGATCAATGAACTGAGAAACGGCGAGATCCGCAGCTATGAGATCCAGCCGGAGGACTTCGGTCTGGAGCGCTGCACCATCGACGATATCAAGACCGGCACGCCGGAGGAGAATGCCGCCGTGATCCGGGGGGTGTTCAGCGGCGAGATCGCCGGCCACCGGAAGAACGCCATCATCCTCAATGCCGCCGGCGCGCTGCTGGTCGGGGATAAGGCCGGGAGCATGGCCGAGGGCATCGCCCTGGCCCGGGAGATCATCGACAGCGGAAAGGCCATGGCCAAGCTGGAGGCTTTGGTGGCCCACTCCAACGCCTTCCCGAAGGCCGAGCAGTGAGCGCTTTCCTGGAAGCCCTCCGGCGCAGAGCGTCGGAGGGCCTGATCCCGGTGATCCCGGATTTCAAGATGATCTCCCCGTCGGAGGGACCGCTTTTTGCCGGTCGGGATCCCATCACTGCGGCAAAGGACATGGTCCGGGCCGGGGCTCCCGTCCTGTCCGTGGTGACGGAGGAAACGCATTTCGGCGGTTCCACGGAGCTTCTGCGGGAACTCGCAGCCGCAGCGGGAGTGCCGGTCCTGCGGAAGGATTTTATGCAGAACACAGAGGACATCAGAGAGACGGCGGCCTGCGGCGCCTCTGCCGTGCTGCTGATCTGCGCCGCCATGGAAACGGATACCCTGCGGGCCTGTTATGCCGAAGCGCTGAAGCTGGGGCTGGAGCCCCTGGTGGAGGCGCACACCGCCGAAGAACTGCGCTTTGCCGCCGGGCTGGGGTGTCCGCTGTTGGGAATCAATAACCGGGATATCCTGGCGCTGGAGCGGGACGGCGGAACGGTGGGGCTGACGGCAGAGCTGGCGGCCCTCAAGCCCCCCGACGCTTTCCTCATCAGCGAAAGCGGGCTGCAGACTCCTGCCGATGTGCGCAGGGCGATCCGCAGCGGCGCGGACGGAGCGCTGGTGGGCACCGCCATCTGGAAGGCCGAGGATCCATATGCCTTCTACCGGCTGCTCTCCGGCGCGGAGGCTGGATCATGAGGCCCCTGCTGAAGATCTGCGGCCTCATGCGGGAGGAGGACGTGCTGCTCTGCTGCCGAAAGGGGGTGGAGCTCTGCGGATTTGTGACGGAGTATCCCGTCCCGGTGCCTTGGAATCTGAGCAGAGACCGCTGCGCGGAGCTGCTGCCTCTGGCCGGAGGCAGGGCGAAGACCTGCGTCGTCACCGGCGGAACACGGGAGAAGATCCTGGACCTGGCTCTGTTTCTGCAGCCGGACTTCATTCAGCTCCACGGGGGCGAGAGCCTGGCGGTCACGAAAGACCTGGTCCGGGACCTGGCTCCCCTGGGCATCCGGGTGATCAAAACCATCCCCCCGACGGCGGAGGCCCGTCTGCGGGAATTCGGGACGGCGGATCCCGCAGCGTGCGGCAGGCTCCTGGACGGGGCGGGAGTCTATGCCGCTCTGGTGGACGCCCGGGGGCCGGATAACGCGGCAAACGCCGGCCTGCAGGCGGATCCGTCGCTCTTTCTGGCGGTTCGGAACGCTGCCCGCTGCGTGACGATCCTGGGGGGCGGCGTGCGGAGCGAAAACTGCGCGCAGCTGGTGGCGGAGTTGCACCCGGCGGTGCTGGACGTGATGACCGGAGTGGAGCATGAACCGGGAAGAAAATCCGAGGAATTGCTGGACGCCCTGCTGGCCGCCATGGAGCAAGGGATGAAGCTCCCGGATTGACGCCTGTTGACATCCGGATCGTTTTTCCTTATAAATTGAATCAAGAGGAAGATCGGAAGACAGACCGAAACGGATAAGGAGGAGAAACATGAAGATCGCTGTACTGAACGGAAGTCCCCGCCTGAAAGGAAACACCGCCGCCCTGATCGATGCCTTTAAGGAAGGCGCGGAGAGCAAAGGACATCAGGTCACTGTCCTGCAGGTGGGCACGATGAAGATCGCCGGCTGCAAGGGCTGTGAATTCTGCCATACGAAGGGCGGCGGGACCTGCGTCCAGAAGGACGATATGGAGCAGGTCTATCCCGTTCTGGCGGAGGCGGAGCTGCTGGTGCTGGCCTCACCGGTATACTATTTCGGCCTGACGGGTCAGCTGCAGTCCGCGGTGTCCCGCTTCTACGCGGTGATGGCTCCGGCGGCAAAAAAGTGGGCGCTGCTCCTGACCTCAGGCTCCCCCAATGTGTATGCCGCCATCGAGGCCCAGTATAAAGGCATTCTGAATTTCATCCAGGCCCAGGATCTGGGTATCTTCGAATACAACGGCAAGCAGGTCGGTACGGAAGCCGCTCTCCGCGAGGTCAGAGACTTCGGTGCATCCCTGTAAACCGCAGGAACGGGACGAAGTGAGCCGGACGGAAGAAGTCACGTTCACCAATATGTGCATGATCCGGGATGGCGACCGGGTGCTGCTCCAGGACCGAAGGGATCCGGACTGGCCAGGCGCCGCCTTTCCCGGCGGACATGTGGAGCGGGGAGAATCCTTTGCCGACGCGGTGATCCGGGAGGTTTGGGAGGAGACGGGGCTGACCGTCACCGCGCCCCGGCTGGTCGGCGTGAAGGACTGGTACGCGGAAGGGCAGCGCTATGTGGTGCTGCTCTATTGCGCAGAACGGTTTACCGGATCGCTCCGGCCCTCGGATGAGGGAGAGGTCCGCTGGGTATCCCTGACGGAGCTGAAAAGGGAAAAGCTGGCTGAGGACATGGCGGATATGCTCCGGGTCTTCCTGGAGGAGGACCTGAGCGAGTTTTACTATCGGCAGACCGGGGACGGCTGGAGCCGGGAACTGAAATAAAGCCCCGGCGGACAGGAGAGTGTACCATGATAACAGACTTTGATCCTCTGGCGCAGCGGTATCCCTCTCAGCGCTATCCCCTCTATGCCCGGGGCGGGATGGTGAACTGCTCCAGCCCCCTGGCCGCCGCCGCGGGGCTGGATATCCTGAAAAAGGGCGGGAACGCCATGGACGCCGCGGTGGCTGCCGCGGCCGCCCTTACGGTGGTGGAGCCCACGGCAAACGGGATCGGCTCCGACGCCTTCGCCCTGGTCTGGTGTGAGAAGGAAAAACGGCTGTTCGGCCTTAACAGCAGCGGTCCCGCTCCCATGCTGGCCAGCGCGGAGAGGATCCGGGGAGAGGGAAAGGCTCCGGAGGGGAAGATGCCCGTCCGGGGCTGGACGCCTGTGACCGTTCCCGGCGCGCCCAAGGCCTGGGCGGAGCTGGCCGGACGCTTCGGCAAACGGACTCTGGCAGAGGACCTGGCACCGGCAGTCGCCTATGCCCGGGAGGGCTGGCCCTGCGCACCGAACCTGGCGCAGACCTGGCGTACGGCCTGGGAAAGCTTCCGGAAAACCCTGAAGGGACCGGAGTTCGAAGCCTGGTTCAGGACCTTCGCGCCGGAGGGACGGGCGCCGGAGGCGGGGGACATCATCCGTCTGTCGGACCATGCCGACACCCTGGCGGAGATCGGCAGGACCGGGGCGGAGAGCTTTTACCGGGGAGAATTGGCGAAACGGATCGACAGGGAGAGCCGGAAGTACGGCGGCTACCTCCGGTACGAGGATCTGGCCGCCTATGAAGCCCGGTGGGTGGAGCCTCTCCGGCTGAACTACCGGGGCTATGAGGTCTGCGAGATCCCGCCCAACGGACAGGGCATCGTGGCGCTGATGGCGCTGAATATCCTCAAGGAATTCGACTTTTCGGAGAAGGATTCCGCCGAGACCTGCCACCGGCAGCTGGAAGCCGTCAAAATGGCCTTCGCCGACGCCTTCCGCTATGTGACGGATCCGAAGGACATGGAGATCGACTGCGCGCGTCTCCTGGATCCCGCCTATGGGGCAGCACGCGCGCGGGAGATGACGGACCTGGCGCAGGTCTGGTCCCATGGGATCCCGCCCAAAAGCGGTACGGTGTATCTGTGCTGCGGAGACGGGGAGGGGAATCTGGTATCCTATATCCAATCCAATTACAACGGCTTCGGCTCCGGGATCGTAGTGGAGGGAACCGGCATCTCCCTCCAGAACAGGGGAGCGGATTTTTCCCTGGATCCCGGACATGCGAATTATCTCCGCCCCGGTAAGCGCACTTATCACACCATCATCCCGGGCTTTCTGATGAAGGACGGTCTGCCGGTGGGCCCGTTCGGGGTGATGGGCGGATATATGCAGCCCCAGGGGCATGTGCAGGTGGTCATGAACTATGTGGACTTTCACCTGGATCCCCAGCAGGCCCTGGACGCGCCCCGGTGGCAGTGGATGCGGGACGGCCGCGTGACGGTGGAGACCCGCTTCGACCCGGAGCTGGCCCGCAGCCTGCAGCGGCGGGGACACGCAGTCAGCTATGATCTGGAAACGGCATCCTTCGGCAGGGGACAGATGATCGTCCGCCTGCCCAATGGGGTGCTGGTGGGCGGGACGGAGTCCCGCACGGACAGCAACATCGCCTGCTTCTGACCGGAGCAGGCTGCGGTGCATCCCGGGACCCCCGGCCGGGGGCGGACCGGGATGTTTTTTTGCAAAATGGCAAAAAACTGTCCGGCTGATGAACCTTTTCCCGTTTTATCCTGTCTGTACAGGCGGAAGGAGGTGGTGGAATGGACAGCTTTGAGACCCTGCTGGAGCTCTATCGGGGGCCGATCGAACGCTTCGTGCGCTGGCGGACTTCGTCGAGGGAGGACGCGGAGGATATCCTGCAGGAGACGTATCTGACAGCCTTCCGGCGCTTCGGGCAGCTCCGGGATCCCGGCAGCTTCAAGGCCTGGATGCTCGCCATTGCCCGAAACAAATGCGCGGATCATTACCGTCGGAGGCCGCAGGAGGTGCCCCTGGAGGAGGCGCCGGAATCGGCGCTGGTCCAGAGCCGGTATGGCCTGCGGGAGAAAAGTCCCGTGGAGGAGACCCTGGACGCCCTGGGAGAACGGGAGCGGGAGGTCCTGCTGCTGTATTATTACGAGGAACTGAAGCAGGAGGAGATCGCCCGGCGGCTTGGGATCCCGTTGGGTACCGTGAAAAGCCGTCTGTACGCCGCAAAAAAACAGTTCAGAAAACACTACCCCTGTCCGCCGAAAGGAGAGACCGAGATGAAGGAAAAGAAGCTGCCGGAATTCCTGCCGGCGTATCGGATCACCCCGATCCCGGAGAAGCCCTTTCCCCTGGTGTGGGAGGAGCTGATGGGATGGTTCATCGTTCCCCGGGAGGGAGAAAAGCTGGCCTGGGCCATGTACGATTTCCCGGAGCGCAGGCGGGGAGAATACGTGGAGCTCGTGTGTGAAGGCAGGGCGGAGATCCACGGGATCGAAGGCACCGTCATCCAGGCGAAGGAGTACGACGCCATGCCCTGCAACCGGATCGACGAGACGAATTTCGCCGCCCGCACTTTTGTCGCCCAGCTCACGGACACCCACTGCCGCATCCTGGCGGAGAGTCACAGGAGCGAGGGGGTCGAGCGGCTCCATACCTTCCTGGACGGAGAGGATTTCCTGCCCAACTGGGGCTTCGGGGAGGATAATTGCGGCAACGAGATCCATATTTCCCCGAAGGGAGATATCCTGCGGGAGGGAGACCGGGTCACCGCAAAGGACAAGCCCTTCCTGCTGGATGCGGTGGGCCGGTATACCGTGGAGATCGGAGGCAGGACCTTCGATACCGTCTGCGTCATGGATATCGAGACCTACGATGCAGGCGTGGCCACAGAGCAATTCCTGGACCGGGAGGGAAGAACGGTGCTGTGGCGCCGGTTCAACCGGGATGACTGGCAGGTGAAGGCGGGGGATCGGATCTGGTCCCGGCGGCTGCCGGAAAACGAGATCCTGTGGATCAACGGGGAGAAGTATGTCCATTGGTATGACTGTATCACGGACCGCTGCCTTTGAGCCCGGATATTGTGTACAGGATCAGGATATGCTATAATCCTCTCTGCAACAATTTGTGATGGAGCTGAAGCTATGCGCACCAAGGAAGAGATCGCCGCGGAATATGCCCGGTGGCTGGAGAAGGCAGCGGATCCGGCGCTATCCGCCCGTCTGAAGGAGCTGGATGAAGCGGGGATCGAGGATGCCTTTTATCAGGATCTGGCCTTTGGTACCGCCGGACTCCGGGGCGTGATGGACGCGGGGACCAACCGCATGAACCGGTATACCGTCGCCAAAGCCAGCCAGGGTCTGGCAAATTATCTGAAGGAGCGATATGCTGCACCCTCCGTGGCGGTGGCCTATGACAGCCGCAGACGATCCGAAAGCTTTGCCCGGACCGCCTGCGGGGTATTTGCCGCGAACGGTGTGCGGGTGCATCTCTATCCGGAGCTGATGCCCACCCCCTGCCTGAGCTGGGCGGTGCGGGTCCTGGGCTGCTCCGCCGGGGTGATGGTCACCGCCAGCCACAATCCCGCCCAGTATAACGGATATAAGGTCTACGGTCCGGACGGCTGCCAGATCACCACCGAGGCGGCGGAGGCGATCCTGGAGGAGATCGAAAAGCTGGATCTTTTCCGGGACGTGGCCGAAATGCCGTTCGGCGATGCCCTTGCCCGGGGCCTTGTCTCCCGGATCCCACAGGAGACGGAGGACGCCTATATCGCCCGGGTGCTGGACCAGAGCGTTTTGTTCGGGGACGAAGCGGACCGGGACGTGGCCATCGTCTACACCCCGTTGAACGGCACCGGACGGAAGCCGGTGCTCCGGGCGCTGAGGGAAAGCGGGTTCCGGAACATCGCCGTGGTGCGGGAGCAGGAGGAGCCGGACGGCGACTTTCCCACCTGTCCCTATCCCAATCCGGAAAACCGGGAAGCCATGGAGCTGGGCCTGGAATACTGCAGCCGGCTGGGAGCCGACCTGCTTCTGGCCACGGATCCGGACTGCGACCGCTGCGGCGCAGCCGTGCGGGACGGAGAGGGATACCGTCTGCTGACGGGGAACGAGGTGGGCATCCTGCTGCTGGACTATATCTGCCGGCAGCGCAGAGAACACGGGAAGATGCCAAAGGACCCGGTGTTCGTCAAGACCGTCGTCACCACGGATCTGGCGGAGAAGATCGCCGCCCGCAGCGGGGTACGGACGGTGAACGTCCTTACGGGCTTCAAATTCATCGGGGAGGTCGTCGGCGGTCTGGAGACTCGGGGTGCGGAGGAAAGCTATATCCTGGGCTTCGAGGAGTCCTGCGGGTACCTTACCGGCCCCTATGTCCGGGATAAGGACGGGGTGGACGCCGTACTGATGATCTGTGAGATGTATGCCCGGTACCAGGCATTGGGGATCACCCTGCCGGAAAGGCTGGAGGAGATCTACCGGGAATACGGCTTCTGCCTGAGCACCGTGTATTCCTTCGCCTTCCCCGGTTCCGCCGGTATGACCGAGATGGGAGAGCGGATGGCGGCCTTCCGCAGAAAGCCTCCCGCCGCCTGGGGCGGCGAGCCGGTGACGAAGGCACTGGACTATGCCGGAGGTCTGGACGGCCTGCCGTCCGCGGATGTGATCAAGTTTTTTACCGACTCCTCCTCCGTAGTGATCCGGCCCTCGGGTACGGAGCCCAAGCTGAAGGCCTACGTCTCCGTCACCGCCGGAGATCGGGAGACTGCCCGGGAACTGGAGCAGCGCATCGCCGCCGAAGTGAAGGAACTGATCCGATCATAATGCCGGCCCTTGCCGCAGCCCCTCCGCCGCATCGGCGGAGGGGCTGTTCTTGCTGCTCCGGGGAACTTTGCCGGAGAAAAAACGTCACGGAAAATGTGTTTGCGCTTTTGCTCTTCCTATGCTACAATATAAAATTACTTGAATAGGCAAATCTGAAGATCGGCGAGGGACCGGACATGTGGGTCAGCGACAAGTGGAAGGATTACGCGCTGCTGGACTGCTCCGACGGGGAAAAGCTGGAGCGGTGGGGCAGGTATATCCTCCGCCGCCCGGATCCCCAGACCATTTGGAGCACCGGCAGGGAAGGAGCCTGGGAGAAGGCGGATGCGGTCTATCAGCGCTCCTCCAGCGGCGGCGGACGCTGGACCCTGAGCAATGTGCCGTCCCAATGGCAGGTGAGCTACGGGGAGCTGACCTTCCGCATCAAGCTCATGAACTTCAAGCATACGGGCCTTTTTCCGGAGCAGGCGGCCAACTGGGACTTTATCCGCCGCAGCATTGCCGGGGCGGGGAGACCCATTCGGGTACTGAACCTGTTCGCCTATACCGGGGCCGCCACCCTGGCTGCCGCGTCTGCGGGCGCCAGCGTCTGCCATGTGGATGCGGCCAAGGGCATGGTGGGCTGGGCAAAGGAGAATGCCCAGGTCTCCGGCCTGGGGGAGAAGCCCATCCGGTGGATCGTGGACGACTGCCGGAAGTTCGTGGAGAAGGAGATCCGCCGGGGCAAGACCTACGACGCCCTGATCATGGACCCTCCTTCCTATGGACGGGGGCCCACCGGCGAAGTCTGGAAGCTGGAAGACAGCCTCTATGACTTCCTGGAGCTTTGCTCGGGCGTCCTGTCCCGGGAACCCCTGTTCGTGCTGATCAGCTCCTATACCACCGGCCTGCAGCCCGCTGTGCTGACCTACCTGGCGGAGACCGTGTTCTCCGGCCGCTTCGGCGGCCGGGCGGAGAGCAGGGAGCTCGGACTGCCAGTGGAGAAAAACGGGTTGATCCTGCCCTGCGGCGCAGCCTGCCGCTGGATGGGAAAGACCAGCGAGGATGATTGAACCTTGAGCACCATCATTAAAGTGGAAGAGCTCGTCTATACCTACGAGGGGGCGGAAACGCCCACCCTCAAGGGCCTGGATCTGGAGATCGAGGAAGGAAGCTTCGTGGCGGTCCTGGGGCACAATGGCTCCGGGAAATCCACACTGGCCAAGCACCTGAACGGCATCCTGCTGCCCACCTCCGGCCGCGTGCTGGTGGACGGGATGGATACGGCGGAGGAGAAAAACCTCCTGGCGGTCCGGCATACGGTAGGCATGGTCTTCCAGAATCCGGACAACCAGATCGTCGCCAATGTGGTGGAGGACGACGTAGCCTTCGGGCCGGAGAACCTGGGCATTCCTCCGGAGGAGATCCGCAGACGGGTAGACGATGCCCTCACCAGCGTACAGATGTATGAATACCGAAACCATGCGCCGCACCTTCTTTCCGGCGGGCAGAAGCAGCGGGTAGCCATCGCGGGGATCCTGGCCATGAAGCCCAGATGCATCGTGCTGGATGAGCCTACGGCCATGCTGGACCCGGTGGGCCGGGGCGAGGTGCTGGATACCGTCACCCGCCTGAACAAGCAGGAGGGGATCACCGTCATCCTGGTGACCCATCACATGGAAGAGTGTATCGGGGCGAACCGGCTCCTGGTCATGTCCGGAGGCAAGATCCTGATGGACGGCAGCCCCAGGGAGATCTTTCCCCGGGTGGAGGAGATGGAAGCCGCCCATCTGGGGGTGCCGGATACCACCAGGCTCCTGTACGCCCTGAACCGGGAGGGCTGCAGCCTCCCTTTGGAGGCCATCACCACGGAAGAATGCGCCCAGGCGCTGTTCAGCGCCTTCGGGCATAAGGAGTAGGGGATCTTGACACCAGTATTGCAGACGGTCGGTCTGACCCACCGGTACAGCGAGGGCACGCCCTTTGAACGGGTTGCGGTGGACAGCGTGGATTTTTCCGCCGAGCGGGGGGAATTCATCGCCGTTATCGGTCATACCGGCTCCGGGAAGAGCACCTTTATCCAGCATCTGAATGGTCTGCTGAAGCCCAGCTCCGGCAGCGTGCTCTTCGATGGGAAGAACATCCATTCCAGCAAGGAATTCACCCGGCAGGTACGCTTTCGGGTGGGTCTGCTGTTCCAGTATCCGGAGTATCAGCTCTTTGAGGAAACGGTATACCGGGATATCGCCTTCGGCCCGAAGAACATGAAGCTGAAGGACGACGAGATAGACGAACGGGTCCGGGAAGCAGCCGGCTTCGTCGGCCTGGAGGAGAGCCTGCTGGAGAAATCCCCCTTCGATCTTTCCGGCGGCCAGAAACGCAGGGTCGCGATCGCCGGCGTCATTGCCATGCGTCCGGAGGTGCTGATCCTGGACGAGCCCACCGCCGGTCTGGATCCCGGAGGCCGGACGGAGCTGATGGAAAACATCCTGCGCTACCATGACGGAGGCAAGCGCACGGTGATCTATATCACCCACAGCATGGAGGATGCCGCCCGCACCGCCCAGCGCATCGTGGTGTTCAACCATGGACATATCGCCATGGACGGGACTCCGAAGGAGGTATTTCACCGGGGCTTTGAGCTGATCCAGATGGGGATCATCGTCCCCCAGATCACCCGGGTGATGATGCGCCTCCGGGAGCTGGGCCTGGATGTGGACGATGGCGTCTATACCGTTGACCAGGCGATCGCCGCTCTGCAGGAGCAGAAAGGGGGCGGCGGCCATGCTTAAGGATATCACCCTGGGCCAGTACTACCCCGGAGATACCCTGATCCACAAGCTGGATCCCCGGACCAAGCTGATCCTCACCCTGCTCTACATCGTTGCCCTGTTCACGGCAGTCGTCTATGCCGGGTATGCGCTGGTGTTTCTGTTCCTGGCGACCAGCATCCTCATCTCCCGCATCCGGCTGAAAACCATTCTCAGCGGGCTGAAGCCGCTGATCATCATCGTTCTGATCACGGGGATCCTCAACCTCTTCTATACGAAGGGAGAGCATCTGCTGGTGCACTTCTGGCGCATCAGCATCTACTGGGAGGGTGTGGAGACGGCGATCTTCATGGCCTTGCGGATCATGCTCCTCATCGCCGGGACGCTCCTGCTCACCTATACCACCTCTCCGCTGCAGCTTACGGACGGGCTGGAGAGCCTGCTGAATCCCCTGAAGAAGATCCATCTGCCGGTACACGAGCTGGCCATGATGATGTCCATCGCCCTGCGGTTCATCCCCACCCTCATTGAGGAGACGGATAAGATCATGAGCGCCCAGAGGGCCAGAGGGGCGGATTTCGAAACCGGCGGTCTCATTGCCAAGGCAAAGGCCATGCTCCCTCTGCTGATCCCCCTCTTTGTCAGCGCCTTCCGCCGGGCGGATGAGCTGGCTACGGCCATGGAGAGCCGCTGCTACCACGGGGGAGAGGGACGCACCCGCATGAAGCAGCTGCGCATGGCGCGGCGGGATTGGATCGCCCTGACCGTGGGGATCCTGCTTCTGGCGCTGGTGATCCTGTTCCGGAGGCTGGGGATTTGAGACAGATCGCCTTGCGGCTCAGCTACGACGGCTCCGCCTACCACGGCTGGCAGCGGCAGAAGGGCCTGCCCACGGTGCAGGAGACCCTGGAGGAAGCCCTGACCAGGCTCTGCAAAGCCGAGACCCGGGTCCTTGGCTGCGGGAGGACAGACGCGGGGGTACACGCGCGGAAATACTGCGCGGGCTTCCGGACGGAATGCGCCGTTCCCGCGGACCGGCTGCCCTTGGCCTTGAACGCCCTCCTTCCCCCGGATATCGCGGTGCAGGCGGCCTGCGAGGTGGGACCGGATTTCCACCCCGTATTCTCCTGCCGGAAGAAGGAGTATACCTATTATGTGCGCAGCGGCATCATCCGGGATCCCTTCGAGCGGGAGCGGGTCTGGTTCCGGCCCGGGGAGCTGGAGCTCCGGCGCCTGCGGGCGGGAGCGGAGCAATTCCTGGGCACCCACGATTTCGCCGCGGTGCGCAGCGTGGGCACCAATGTGAAGACCACCGTGCGGACGGTTTACGATTTTTCCGTGGAACAGGAGGGAGATCTGTTCTCCTTCCGCATCTGCGCCAGCGGCTTCCTGTATAATATGGCCAGGGCGATGGTGGGCACCGTCATCTACGTCTCTCTGGGGAAGCTGCGGCCGGAGGAGATCCCGGCGATCCTGGAGGCGGGAGACCGCTGTCTGGCGGGGCCTACCGTTCCGCCCCAGGGCTTGTATATGACCGGCGTGTGGTACGACGGGGAGGCAGGGAGGATGATGCAGGCATGAAACCCGTATATAAAAGCCTTCTCCGCTTCCTGGGCGGCCTGTTCCTTCTGGCCCTGGCGGTCCTGGCGGTTGTGGGGATCGTACAGAGCGGCAAGTCGGGAGAAAAGTCAGATCCCGCCTCCGCTTTCAGCTTTGACCCCTACAGCGAGAACCGATTCACCATCGTGGGCCGTGGGCTTCTGGTGACTGCGGATTCCGGTATCACCCTGTTCGACGGATCCGGATCCCTGCTCCTCTCCCAGACTGTGGGATATGCCGAGCCTCTCACCTTCTCCAGGGGAAAGACCGCCGCGGTCTGGAGCCAGGAAAACAGCATCGCCATGCTGGTGAAGGAGACCGGAGAAACGGTGCAGGTGGGGCTTCCCGGCAGCGTGATCACCGGAAAGGTGAACGCCCAGGGCTGGGGCGTCTTCCTGGCCAGGGAGGGCGGCAGCAAGGGCGTCGCCATTGCCGTGAAGCCGGACGGACAGGCGGTCTACCGGGTGCGCATGGGAAGCAGTTACCCCGTGGATGCGGATCTTTCGCCGGACAGCGGCAGCCTGGCACTCCTCACCCTGCAGGACGCGGGGTGTCACCTGGGGATCTACAGCCTGAACCAGGAGACGGAGCTGCGGGGCTGGACCGGGGAAGAGGAGATCTTTTTCGAGGCGGAATACCTGAGCGGAAACGCACTGCTCCTGCTGAGCACAGAGCGGGCGGTGTTCCTGGACGATAAATGCCAGCTCGTGGACGATTATTCCTTCGGGGCGGAGTTTTTGAAGGACTATGCCGTTTCCGAGGAGGGCTTCACCGTCCTTGCCCTGGGGCGGCATCGGAACGGCAGCGCCGCGAGGCTCGTTACGCTGGACCGGGATGGCCGTGAGCTGGCTGCCCTGGAGGTCCAGAGCGAGGTAGAGGGGCTCAGCACCGCAGGGCGCTGGATCTCCGTCCTGTATCAGGACCGGCTCGTGCTCTACGATCCGGAGCTGAAGGAAAAGGGCAGCCTGGAGAATGCTTCGGGCGTACAGGCATCTCTGGTGCGGGAGGATGGCAGCGTCATCGTCGTCGCCGGAGGAAACGCGACGATATTTGAACCGTAAGGTTTCCGGAAATCCAACGATATTTCGGCGGGAAGGGACCCGCATCAACCGGCAGGGGGAACAGTCCCCGGCCTGAAGGAGGCAATCCATGGTACACTGGATCATCGACATCGTTCTTTTGCTGATCTTGCTCGGCTGCATATGGAAGGGCTATCGCAACGGGCTGATCCCCGGGATCTTCATGCTCCTGGCGCTCTTCGCGTCCCTTTACGGGGCAAAGCTGGTGGCTGAGACCTATTCCGAGGAGTTCATATCCATCCTGGAGCCTTTCGCCAGCGGTCTGACGGACCGGGCCATGCGGGAGCTGGAGGAAGAGAATGAGGATGTACTGAAGGGGAACGACGTGTACGCCGCATCCAAAGCTATCCTGGAGAAGATCGGATTCACGGGCTCCGCGGCGGAGAATATCGCCGAAGAGCTGGACCAGGAAGTGAACGAAACGGGGCATGTTCTCCGGGCGGCCATGGTAAAGCAGCTGTGCATCGATGTGGCCTATACCCTGACCCTGGTGATCACCTTTGTGCTCCTGGCCATCGCCTTCGCCGTGCTGGGGAATCTGATCAGCCTTTCCTTCCATATCCCCGGCCTGGAAGTGATCAACAGCATCCTGGGGGCCATTTTCGGCTTGGGGGAAGGCGCGGTATTCGCCTTCTTCATCGCCTGGCTCCTGCGCTTCGGCGGCATGCTCCTGAAGTCCGAGGTGGTGGAGGAGACCATCCTCCTCAAGTGGCTGCAGTCGGTCAATCCTCTGGTGGAGTTTTTCGGCCTGTAACAGAGGGCGTTTCCCGGTTTTCCCGGAACTGGAAAACCATTAATTTGCAAACTGTGTGATAACATGATACACTCATGCGGGAGTAAGGTTTCGGCCTTTTCTCCGCTCGGAAAGGAAGGTGGACAGATGCAGCCGCCGATTTGCTCCAGGTGCAAAAAGAATGTCGCCGTGGTTTTCATCACCAAGATGGAGAACGGCAAGACCGTAAACGAAGGCCTTTGCCTCAAATGCGCGAAGGAATTGAATATCCGGCCCGTGGAGGATCTGATGCAGAAGATGGGCATCTCCGACGAGGATCTGGACGGGATCAGCGAGGAGATGACGGAAGCCCTCAGCGGGGTAGACCACATCCCCGACGCGGACGGGGGAGACGACGAAAGCGGCAAGACCGCGACCTTCCCCTTCTTCAACAAGCTTTTCGGAGCCAATCCTCCCAGCCCGGAAAACCGTCCGGGCCGGGAACCGCCCAGACCGGAGCCTCCCCAGCCGCCTCGGGGTCAGAAACGGAAATTCCTGGAGAACTACTGCCAGGATCTCACCGGCAGGGCCAGGGACGGGAAGCTGGATCGGATCGTCGGTCGGGAGACCGAGCTGGAGCGGGTGATCCAGATCCTGAACCGGCGGCAGAAAAACAATCCCTGCCTCATCGGCGAGCCCGGTGTGGGCAAGACCGCCATCGCAGAGGGTCTGGCCCAGAAGATCGCGGATGGGCAGGTGCCCTATAAGCTCCAGAATAAGGAGGTCTGGCGTCTGGATCTCACCGCCCTGGTGGCGGGCACCCAGTTCCGCGGGCAGTTCGAGAGCCGGATGAAGGGCCTGATCGACGAGATCAAGAAGCAGGGGAATGTCATCCTCTTCATCGACGAAGTGCACAGCATCGTGGGCGCAGGGGACACGGAGGGCAGCATGAATGCCGCCAACATCCTGAAGCCCGCCCTTTCCCGGGGAGAGATCCAGGTCATCGGCGCCACCACCTTCGCGGAGTATCGGAAGCATATCGAGAAGGACAGCGCGCTTGAGCGCCGCTTCCAGCCGGTGACGGTATCCGAGCCGGGCATCGAGGAGAGCGTCAGTATCATCGCGGGCATCGCCCATTATTATGAGGAGTTCCACTGCGTGCATATCTCGGAGGAGATGTGCCGTCAGGCGGTGATCCTCTCCGAGCGGTACATCACCGACCGTTTCCTGCCGGACAAGGCCATCGACCTGCTGGACGAGGCCTGCAGTGACGTGAATCTGAAGAATATGGATATCGCCCGCAGCGCCACCATCCATGAGGAGATGGAGAGCCTGGTGAAGGAGCGGGAGCGGATCCTGGCTGCCCCCTATGGGGAGAGCAGCGGGGACTATGCCCGCCTGGCGGAGCTCCGGCGCAAGGAACTGCAGCTGGATGAGGAGCTGCACGATCTGGAGCAGCGGGG
>JAEEGL012990208.1_pt1 | contig 17425 bp, 12 predicted proteins | sample 9134231 | NCBI WGS metagenome assembly JAEEGL01 (sample SAMN16246548, study PRJNA631951) | gut metagenome | biome: gut microbiome; feature: rumen; material: fiber-attached | host: Bos | place: Iran: Karaj | collected 2018-10
GCAGACGACCGCCTTCTCGACGGAGATCGTGTAGTTGCCGTCAAAGAACTCATTGCGGGAGTATGGAAGGTCCTGCGATTCGGACCATGTTCTGCCGTAGTCTTCCGAATAGCGGTACTCAACCCAACCAAAGGCTGAGTGGCCGCCGCACCTTATGGGCGAGCAGTTGGAGTTGAAGTCAATGATTTTGCCAGGCGCATATTCAAGCATGGCATGGGTCATGTGACCGCTACGCCTTCTCGCAGCATTGTCGATATAAAGTTCTGGTTCTCCTATGTGGAGTTTGCCCGCTATTCCGTTGAAGACGGTTTCCATTGTTCTATTACCTTATTATATATGTCACTTCTGCGGCCTGATGAACACAACTCTGTCAACCCATATCGAGTTCTCATCGTCTGGCTTGCCATGCGGATAGGCGGGACCCGTGAATTTCATGCTGACCCAGAATTCGAGTTTCTCAGAGGGGTTGTTTACGTCACGCGCAGCGCAGACTATCTGCTGAATGAGCCATGACTTGAAGAAGAAGGCGTATGAGTCAGAGGCTATCTCGCACGTGCCGAGTTTATACCAGTGGTATCCAGCGGACTTGACATCATCGGCGGTGAGCATCTTCTTGAAGTATGTGCCACCCTTTTCAGTTGAGTAGATTCCGATTGGGAACGGAAGGAGATGGTCTTCGAGTTTAGCGTCATTGTGCTTGAATCTCATTCTGGCGGCGAAGCCTGCCTCTGATTCAGGGTCTTCGGTCAACTCCGCGAAGTTGCGGAAACGCGACGAGTTCTCCATCGTGAAATCCACTAGCCTTTCTGGCTCGACATGGCTAAAGCGTTTCGGCGGCCTTAGACTTTGCTCAGTGTATTCCTTGCCATATTGTGCCAATGCGCCCTCAAGTTCCTTCCAGGCTTTATCCTCTGGCTGGCTGAGGGGACGCAGCGGCAGGCGGCGTTTCCAGACCTCACGCAGTTCGGCGGCGAGGCGGTCGTTAGGAAATGGATAGCCTTTGAGCGTGCCGTTTTTTGCAAGATATTCGCTGTGAAGCGTCTTTGAGCGATAAAGGACGCCTCGGTTGAGCGACGTCTTGGCATCGTGCCAGCGATTGAGCAGAGTCGTGTTGCCTGCCAGCAACTTCTCGCCTTCGTCGAAGATGGCCTGAGCGGCGGTGACGGTCTCCAAATCTAGATGCGTGTATTGGTCAGGCGTGGGAGTGAAGATGATGTACGGTCTGTGCTTCTCGACAGACTTTCTAAGCAGACGACGGTACTTAAGGAAGAGTTCGCCTGCGGGACCGTAGTATCCATTCGCGAATGTCTGACAAAGTTTCTCGAAGTCGGCATCAGGATTTTCCAGAAGTTTCAGCCAGAGGTAGATTTTGAACTCGCGCACATCAGAATGCATGGGCGACTCAAACTCCGCGAACACACCGAAAACCTTCTTTTCTCTGTAGAGTTTAAGGTTTCCCTGATATGCAAACTCGCTTGGGTATGCCAACTCGTTGTATTCGCGATAGTTAATGTTGTAGTCCCACACCATGAGATGCTCGCTGATCTTGCTCCAGCCGTCAAGGAAACGGTAGAATGCGGGATTGTCCTTCGGGTCGGCGGGGAAGAGCGAGTTCCCGCGCATGTTGCTCAAGTCGATGAGTATATTCTTTTCTGGGCGGATATGCTTTGGCGGAATCTCTGTCTTGTTGTACGCCGATGTTTTGATTAGGATTTCAGGATGGTCTGTGGCAATATCCCTAGCGATGTCGTTAATGAAATCAATCATTATGCCAGACATGGCACCCTCGCGCTTTACTATTTCCATGCACTTGTCGCATTGGCAGAACTTCGAGCCGTCATTCTGGCTTATGACATAAATTTTCGGCGGTTCGATGCCAGCCTTTTTAGCATCCTCCTCGCCCTTTTTAATGAACTCACGAAGCCTGCGCTTGAACTCGGCACGCAGTTCCATGTTACTCAGGCAACGCTGGCTTGAGTCGCTCGCCGTCCCAACGCCTTTGAAGCGCTTTCCATTTATCAGGCTGAACCACTCTGGATGCTTCTCAAAGTTAGATTCGTGGACATAGTAGCCAAACGTATGCACAAAGCCTGGAGGCCCGAAAAGCAGCGTGCCGCCATATTCAGGCGTCAAGCGTTCAAGAGAGTTGTGGTCGTCATTCAACCGCATGCGGGCCGCAAACCATCCTCTGTCCCTTGCGTAGAGCGAGAAGATGCCTCTGTACTCAAACGCTGGAACTCCCGTGAGATTAAGGCCATCGGCTGGCAGGGAAGCGAGTTTCGGGACATCCTCCTCGCGTGGACTCCACCAATGGACGCCGCAGGCATCCTCAAGATAGTGATAGACGCCGTACAGCAGTCCGCGCGGCGAACCGCCCGAAATGGCGACGTTTCCTTTCGCGCCAACCACCTTCCATTCCTCTTTCTGCAACGATTTATCGACTGAGAGGGTGAACTTGACATTCGCATTCGACTGTCCCATCCTCTCTATGTATTCACGCAGGTCGGTCTCCGCGCGTTTCGAAGCGACGTCCGTTTCATTGTTCTGGATTTCCACGGCCATCGCGGAGATGGCGACAAGCAACGGTGCAATTAGTAGGCTTTTCAGTTTGTTCATGTTATTATCCTTTTATTATAATGTCTGGCCAACCAGGCTGGAGACATTTGACATTGACGTTCGAAAGAAGCGCAGGCACTGTTCCGTTGAAGCGCAAACCGCCACATTTTAGATGGCCTGACCAATGGCTTGGGACTGTGCTGTCAGGCTGCTCCGTGTCGTTTTCAGACAACTCATTCGCCACAACCATATTCACATCTTCGAAACGCAGTCCTGAAATCGCCTGTGGGGACGTACCACCGATGTACGATGTCGCGATGCTTTCAATGTCAATGCGACGGAAAGTGATGTCATTGATATGACCGCTGAAGCCTTCCAGCGGCGGCTGGCATCCGCTCCAGATGTAAAAGGCCTGACCGACATTGCGCATACGGATGTCCTCAAAAAGGATGTCGTCTATTGGAGAGCCATGCTCTATCTTTATGGAAGTGACAGGCTTTATCGACAGGATGTCAATCCCCGTGCGTGTATCCACGATCTCCAGATTGTGGAAATGCATTTTGCGAATCGGCGCGTCGCCCTCATATCCAACGCGAATGGCGCATGTGCAGGTGGTAAGGCGGCAGTCGTAGGCCTCGACATTCTGGCATGGGCGGTAACGTGCTATTCTGTTCGGATCGCTCTTGATTGCAATGCAGTCATCGCCAGCGTCGATGTCACAGTTGAAAATTTTGACACGTTCCGAACAGTCTATGTCAAGGGCGTCCGTGTTAGGACCGTTGTGGGGATTTCGAATGGTCAGACCATCGATGACGACATCCTCGCAATCGACCGTCCAAACCGTATATGACGGCGAATACCGTAGCGTGACGCCTTTGACAGTCACATTGGAACAGGATTGAAAATAGACCAGCACCGTGCGCTCCCGCTTGGGCTGCAATGCATTGTACGCCAACACATTGGTGGGTTCAGGCAAGTCGCCTTCCTTGATGTTTGTTCCACGATAGTAATCCTCCCAGAAGCAGCGTCCGTTGCCGTCAATGGTACCTTCGCCGCATACCGTGACATTCCGTCTGCCTTTCGCATAGATGAAATACTGATGAAGAAGTGCGGGATCAATGGTGGGATCAGAATAATAATTACTTATGTCAGGCGAGCCCTTGAGCACGGCGCCTTTCGCAAGGTTCAATGTAATGTTGTCCAGCAGCTCTATCGAGCCGCAAAGATATTCGCCTGACGGAAAAAAGAGTTCCCCTCCCCCCGCTTCTGACAGCTGTGCAATCGCTTTTCTGACACATTCCGAAACCTTTTTCGCATCAGTTTGAGATTCCAGAAAACAAGAAATGTCTATTCTGTTCATGGTCAAATCCTATCTTTAACCTAAAATAATAGGCGGGGCGTACGACGCAACCGCCATTTTAATTTAATGAGATTTAGAAATTATACCAATATTTCTTGCATTTTCAATAATCCAGTTTATCTTATGCCATAATTTATAAGGCGAACTGTTTTTTGCAAAATGGTAGCCTGATATTTTTAGGAAAAGAAACAAGTGTGAGGCAAGAAAATGGCAAATGCAAAAATAACAATATTGTCAGATAAGATGCGTGGAACATCATTCGTGCTTACGAACGATGAGTATTCCATCGGTCGTTCCGACTCAGCGGACATTTGCATCCAGGAGCCAACAATAAGCGGTCACCATTGCACGCTTATCAAAACTGCAGAGAATGAGTACGCCGTACGGGACGAAGGAAGTACAAACGGCTCACGCATCAATGGCGAGAAGCTCGAAGAGAATGGAAATCCTGTTCAATTGAGCAATGGCGACCTTCTTCAAGTCGGTAACATCGAACTGCTTTTTGAGAATTCCGAATCATCACGCCGTGAATCCTCAAAGACTTTGACTGTCATCAACTTGGACGACACAGGAACCGTCAGCCTTTCACAGGGGACAATGGCCAACCTCTCCAAGAAGAACAGCAAAATCAAGCACTCCAGAGCGTTGCGCGACAATAAGAAACAGAATGCCATCATGTTTGGCATCATCGCAGTCATCGCATTGGCAGCCATTGGAGCTCTTGCCTTCATGGTCTTGTCAATGAAGAAGTAAGACACATCATATCTCAAATCAATCCAAACTACGCCTTCATGCCATTCGCATGGATGAAGGCTATATGACTTTTTATAAATGCCTGACGATTTCACACCCACAACAAACGGCCAGAAAGACAAGGATCACAAGAACTCTGGCAATGGCTTTGTGCTCAAGCAACTAATCCTTTGGGCACTTGTGCTCATAGTCACGCCGTTCTTGATTCACTACGCAAGCGGCGGCAAGGAGAACAAGCCTGATGTGCTGACATCATCGCAGTTCGAAAATCTGCTGGAGAAAAACAGAATACACAGCGTCCTTGTCGAAGAGCAGACTTCAACGAATATCCAGAAGCTCACGGGAAACTATTGGCCTGAATCCGTTAAAATCGGCACGACCGATGGCATGAAGAAATACACCACAAAGGTCATCTACACGGAAACCATCGACAACGCGATCCGCGCGAACTGCAAGATTCGCGACGTCAAGCAGAACAGCAGTTTCTGGGGCAGCATACTGCTCTCCATACTCCCAATCGCAATCATCTCATTGCTTTTCTATATATTCTTCATACGTCAAATGCGCTCCTCCACACGCGCGACATTCATGTTCGTCAAGAGCAAGGCGAAGATGCTGAATCCTGATGAGGCGACCGTGACGCTCAAAGATGTCGCGGGCATCAATGAGGCAAAGGAGGAGATGCAGGAGGTCGTCGATTATCTTAAAGCACCTGCCAAATTCCAGCGGCTCGGTGGCCGAATTCCGCGCGGCGTCCTGATGGTCGGACCGCCTGGAACAGGCAAGACTTTGCTTGCAAAGGCAATCGCTGGCGAGGCGAAAGTTCCGTTCTTCACGATTTCGGGCTCAGATTTCGTCGAACTGTATGTCGGTGTCGGCGCCTCGCGCGTCAGAGACATGTTTGAAGAAGGCAAGAAGCATGCGCCATGCCTCATATTCATTGACGAAATTGACGCCGTCGGTCGCTCCAGATTCTCTGGAATCGGCGGTGGCCATGATGAGCGCGAACAGACGCTCAACGCCCTGCTCGTCGAAATGGACGGTTTTGAGAAGAACACAGGCGTCATTGTCATCGCCGCGACCAACAGGCCCGACGTTCTTGACCCTGCGCTCCTCAGGCCTGGACGCTTTGACCGCCAAATCGTCATCGACCTCCCAGACCTTCAAGGACGCCTTGACATTCTCAAAATTCACGCAAAGAAAATCAAACTTGATCCAAATCTTGACCTTAAGCAAATCGCCCGCGGCACACCAGGCTTCAGTGGCGCAGACCTTGCGAATCTGCTCAACGAAGGCGCCATCATCGCCACACGCGCAAACAAGGAGATGGTCGGTCTTGCGGAGCTCGAAGAGGCCCGCGACAAGGTCCGCTGGGGCAAGGAACGCAAGAGCCGCAAGCTCACTGACCGCCAGCGCAGACTGACCGCCTACCATGAGGCGGGCCACACGCTCGTCAACCTCTTCAGCAAACACACGGAACCTCTCCACAAGGTGACGATCATCCCGCGCGGCATGGCCATGGGAGCCACCATGTTCCTCCCCGAAACCGACCGCTATGACATCACTGAAAATGAAGCATACGACATGATGGCTATGGGCATGGGCGGACGTTGCGCCGAGCAGCTCATCTTCAATGAACTCACATCTGGCGGCTCAATGGACATCCAGCAGGCCACCAACATGGCGAAGCGCATGGTCTGCGAGTGGGGCATGAGCAAGAAGCTCGGACCGCTGAACTACGCCGCTCATCAAGACCATATCTTCCTTGGCCGCGACATCACAAGGACGGAAGGTGTCAGTCCCGAAACAGAGCGTGAAATCGACCTTGAGGTCAGGCGCATCGTCGATGCCGCTGAGACTCGCGCAATGGACATTCTCACCGAGCACGAGGACAAGCTCATCAAACTTGCAGAGGAGCTTCTTGAGCGCGAGACCATGAACGCCGATGAAGTCTATGAACTGCTAGACCTCCCAAAACGAATCCTCTCCGATGAGCCATTCGAGGACAGCAAGACGAAAGATAACGCCGAAACGTCAACGCCGCCGCAAATCCCAGTCGAGGAGAATACCGACAACAACGGAAATGACGGCAACTGATGCATTATGACGTCATAATAGTCGGAGGCGGACTTTCAGGGCTGAGCGCTGGAATCCGCCTCTCTTATTTTGGCAAACGAGTCGCCATCTTTGAACGCCACGCCTTGCCTGGCGGCATGAACGGCTTTTACTTCCGTGACGGACATTGCATAGACGCAGGGCTGCACGCCATGACCAACATAGCCGCCGACGATGTCCGTTCCGCTCCTTTGAACCAAGTTCTGCGACAACTTCGCATTAAACGTTCAGAGCTTGGAATCGCGCCGCAAAGATATTCCATAATATCTTTCCCTTCGGCAAAGCTTATTATCGACAACAGCCTTGACTCTTTGAAATCGCAGATCGCGGAACTCTTTCCACAAGATGCCAGCGGCTTTCAGACAGTCTGTGATTTTGTCGAGGCAAATGCCTACACGCAGAACATTCCACAGCGGGAATCCAGCAGAAGTTTTCTGGAAAAGCATTTAAAGTCTCCATTGCTCAGAGAGATGTTGCTCTTCCCGACAATGTATTATGGAAGCGCGACTCCAAATGACATGGACCTTCAGATTTTCTGCAACATCTTCCGCAGCATTTTCTTCGAGGGGCTTGGTCGTCCTGCCAACGGCATGCGTCCATTCATCCAACGCCTTGTCGAACGTTTCCGTGAAAACAGCGGCGAACTTTTCTTGGCAAACGGAATCTCCCAAATTCGCTGCGTTTCTTCAGGAGTATCTTCCGTTATTGATGATAAAGGCGTTGAGCATACAGCCGACCTTTTCGTCTCATCCATCGGCGCGGCAGAGACTTCCATGCTTTGCTCGCCATCTATTCCACGACTGCAATCTGCATCTCACGGCCATATGGCCTTCATTGAGGGCATCTTCGGCCTCTCAAAAATGCCATCCGAATTGGGCATTGAAGCATCCATCATCTTCAAAAACTCGACGGACGAATTTTTATTCCGTCCGCCAGACACTCTTTTTGACACACGCAGCTGTCTGATTTGCGCCCCTGGCAATTTCGCCAAATGCAGCGACGCATTCACAGCAAAATCCATCAAGATTTCGCTGCTCGCATCGCACAATCTGTGGTTCAATCTGACAGAAGCCGACTATCGTATAGCGAAACAGGACGCAAGGAACGCAATGCTCGAAATACTCGAAAGCATTGCGCCTGGCATAGCCAACTGCGTTTCTTTCTCCGAACTCTTTACACCCAAAACAATCAAACGCTTCACAGGACACATCAACGGCGCAATCTATGGTTCGCCTGACAAATGCCGAGACTACCAAACAGGTTGCCCCAATCTCTTCCTCTGCGGCACAGACCAAGAACTCTATGGTATCGTCGGTGCTTTGATAAGCGGAAATGTTTTGGCAAATTTCATAAACAGGTGACCCACAATGACAGACTATCCTTTCCTATCAGCAATTGACCGTAGCCAAGAGTCAATCATCGCCCTTGCGGACACAATTTGGGACAATCCCGAAACAGCTTTCCGTGAATTCAAATCATCGGAAGCGATAACATCTTTTCTGACCGAACGCGGATTCACCGTCGCCAAAGGCGTCGCAGGACTTCCGACCGCCTTCATCGCCTCTTTTGGCGATGGACATCCCGAAATCGGATTCATCGCAGAGTTCGACGCCCTGCCAGGCATCAGCCAGCAGGCTATGGTTCCAACGCAAAAACGTCTAGAAGGCGTCGTCAACGGACACGGTTGCGGCCACCACCTCTACGCTGGAGATGCCGTCGCAGCCGCCCTCGCTGTTCAGGAATATCTACGCCAAAGCGGTAAGTCAGGCACTGTAAAGGTCCTTGGATGCCCTGGCGAAGAAGGCGGCAGCGGCAAAGCCTACATGGCTCGCGAAGGTCTCTTCAAATCTCTTGACGCCGCATTCGGCGGCCATCCCGAATGCTTCTGGGCCGTGCGCACACGCCCGTCTCTTGCCTGCTGTAACATCCTGTACAAATTCGACGGTCGTGCATCCCATGCGGGAGCGAAGCCGCATCTCGGTCGAAGCGCACTGGACGCCGTTGAGCTAATGAACGTCGCCGTGAACTTCCTCCGCGAACACATACCGTATGACAATCGCGTCCACTACGCCATAACCGATTCAGGCGGCGATGCCCCAAACATCGTCCAGCCACACGCGGAAGTCATATACATGATGCGCGCTAAGGACAACGCCGACCTTAACTCACTCTGCAAAAGGGTCGATTTGTGCGCTCAGGGCGCGGCACTCGCTACAGAGACGACATTCTCCAGCCAGTTCCGCGCCGCAAGTTCAAATCTCATTACAATTCCAACACTGCAGCGCACCCTCCATCAGGCGATGCTTGACGTTCCATTGCCAAAGCCTGACGCAAACGACATCGCATTCGCAAACGAGATGGTTAAGATTCTAATCGACCGCACGCCTGATATGCCGCTCTATCCTGACGCCGTCCTCCCACTGCCAGACCAAATCGCTCCGCATTTCGGCTCCACGGACACAGGCGACGTCAGTTGGAACTGCCCAACCGTCCAAATGCATGTCGGCAGTTGGATTCCAGGCACGCCAAACCACAGTTGGCAGACTGTCGCACAAGGCAAGAACGGCTATGCCCGCCGTGCAATGCTGTATGCAGGAAAGGCAATGGCACTTGCCGCCGTCAGGCTCATTGAAACCCCTGAACTCATCGCGGCGGCAAAGAAGGAGCACTTTGAGCGGACTGGCGGCAAATACGAACCCGCCATGCCCCCAAATGTCATGCCATCTCTTTAATTAATAATGTATAGTAAATTGTAAGAAGGAATACTACCATGCTGGAGAATTTTACTGTTGTCGGCCATAGAGGCTTCCGCTCACGCTATCCTGAAAACACTCTCGTCTCTTTCAAGGCGGCTATGGACTGGGGCATCAAGGCAATTGAATTTGATGTGCATCCAACAAAAGACCACAAACTTGTGGTGACACACGACCACACTGTCGAACGCTGCTCCAACGGCAAGGGATATGTCCATGACATGACTTTCGATGAAATCCGCAAGTTGGATTTCGGCGGCTGGAAGGCTCCTGAGTTCGCGGGCACTCAGATTCCGACGTTTGAAGAGACGCTCGACTGCATCCTCTCAAAAGACCCAAACTACTATATCCTTATTGAATTAAAGGAGAATGACGACGATTGCACAAAGCAAGTTTTCGACATCTGCCAGAAATATAACCTCTTCTCGCATTCGCTTATCCTTTCGTTCCATCCACGCCAACTCCAACTCCTGCGTGAATGGAAAAACGACATCTTCCTGCAAGGCTTCCCATACCGCTATCTCAACAATCCACCTTCCAAACTCTACGGAACCATCTTCAACAAAATCTGCATCTGGACTAACGAGGCGACAAACGCCGAAATCGCAGACTTCCACGACCTTGGCGTCATCGTCGATATCTGCGCCGTCGATGATGAACAGCAGTTCAACAAGGCCCTCACCCTCGACTGCGACTCATTCACCACAAACAATCCAGAAGTTATTTGGCCACTCCTAAAACAGCATAATCTGTTATGATTTGCTTGGCTGGCCTCGTTGCCATTTGAAACATACAATTTTATGGGTGGTGAGTGTTTGCGCGACTGCGCCAGTCGCGTGGAGACTCACCCATGTTTCTCTTGAAATAGCGTGAGAAGGCGAACTCGTCGCTGAACTTCATAAGACGTGAAATCTCCTTGAAAGAGAGGCCTTGCCCTATGAGCGTCAGACAGCGTCCTGTGACAAAACGGTCAATGAGCTGTTTGGGAGTGATTCCTGTATCAGCGGTAAAGTGCCGTGTAAAGTTTTCGCGGGATTCATGCTTTTCATTTGCAAGGTCGGAGACAGATGTCAATGCGTTTCCGTATCGATTCAGATAATCTGTCAAATCGGCATATTTTCGCAAAGCGAGCGGCTTCCAGAAGTCATCTGGAGTGTAATAATTCAACAGTTGTCCCATAATCGACAGCACCAAACTGCCCGCCTTCACGGCATTAAGATACAAAGATTCAGAATTCCTTGAATCAAAAATCGCCATTAACTGTGTAAATTCCTTCGGCGCGGGAATTTCCAGCATTTTCGGACAGCCTGAGAAAAGTTCCACGCCTGGAAAAATCTCCAGATTGGTTTGGATGGAAAGAAACAGCAGTTGGTCGTCAAGACGAAAACGTACAGGGAGGAACGCGGGAACAAAATACATGTTGCCTGGAATCAGTTCGTACTGTTTAAAGGAATCCAAGATGAAATTTTCAGGGCCGTTCGGATTTTCCAGAGGAAAGAACAATCGGTTGACCGACAACGGCTTCATGGGCGAAGTGTAAACAGGATAGTATCCTCTGGCATAATGCCTGAACGTGAAGCGCGAGGCATTGAATATTGACATTAGGTCATAGCGGTTCTCAATTAAGCTCATTCTAACAATCCTCTCAATTGTTGGCTTAATATACATCTGAAAAAACTGTCAACAATCACAAAATGCCATGTTTTTGTATTATTTTGCTATTCTTTGATTTTAGTTTTATGCTATATTATTAAAAAATAGAATAAAAGTGTCTTACAACAAAGCGAGGCATTGATGAGTGACAGTGATAATATAAAAGGCCAAGAGAAACTGCTGGTGCTGTTGGCGGGACAATCCAACATGGCAGGACGTGGATATGCGGAAGCAGAAGATTTGACAGCAATACCAAATCTGCTGATGATACGTCCTGACGGCAAATGGCAGACGGCCATCGAGCCTATAACGAAGGACAGAAATTTTGTCGGAACATTTAGTGCGTCTGGCGAAAAGGTCGTAGGGAAAGACCCGTTTGAGACAGTGTTGCCAGAGGGCGACCAGAAGGTCTGCGGCGTCGGTCCTGGACGCACGTTTGGGCGTCTGCTTGCGGAAGCGAATCCCGACAAAGTTGTCGGATTGATTCCATGCGCTGTCGGCGGGACGTCCATTGCGGCATGGATGCCTGGCGGAGTGGATGACTGGGATGCGAACAACTATCCATACGACTACGCCATTAAGAAGGCTCGCGAAGCACAGAAAAGTGGAAGAATTGTGGCGGTGTTGTGGCATCAGGGGGAAAACGACGCTGGCAAGCAGACAGAAAATTATCTGGAAAAACTACGCACAGTAGTTCAGAACTTCAGGCGCGATTTGCAGTTGGGGAACGATGTGCCTTTCATCGCGGGCGACATGGCGTCATTCTATCCTGAAAGAATCAGTGCGCACATTGACATTGTGGATAACGCTTTGGCGGCTTTGACCGCAGAGGATTCGTCATTCCGCGTTGTGCATACCAAAGACCTAGTTCATCGAGGCGACAATCTGCATTACGACACAGCATCGCAGCATGAACTCGGCAAACGTTATTTTGAGGCGTATCGTCTTTTCAAAAATGGAAAGTGAATCAGATATGAAAATCTTTGGAAAGTTTGACGAATTGCGTCCAAAACTTGAGAAGCAGTATGAGAATGTCGTATATTCCACGGAGAACTGCTGGAGTGAATCAGAGCTGCGTCAGGCGTGGGATGCGCACAAACAGCAGAATCCAGAAGAAGACAGGATTCTTTCGCGGGCGTTTCTCATCGCTCTGATTCTGAGGCATGCTCCCATTGGCGTCGAGCCTTTCAATCCTTTCCCTGGCAAATTCCAAACTTTTGGTCTGCTTCAAGAAGATGTGACGGCAGGATACCAACTGGCGGCGGCAAAGGTGCCTGGAGTTATCTGCCATGCTGTGGACATTACCAATGGAATCGGCTGGATGGTTGACCGCAGCCATGTGGCACCAGACTGGAAAAGATTGTTCCAATTGGGACTGAAGGGTCTAATTGCGCGCGTGGCAAATGGCACTTCGCCGTTTCATAAGGCGGTTGTGATCGTTTACGAGGCACTAGCGGAGTTCTGCCGCAGGGTCGCCGTCATTAATGACAATCCTGTCTATGCGGAAATCGCAGAGCGTCCGCCGAGAACCCTCTACGAGGCGTTTGCCCTTGCATACGTCCTGCATGACGCCATAGAGTTTTCTGGCGAGGAGGTCCGCACCATGGGACGCTTTGACTCGCTCTATATTGACTTCTATCGCAATGATTTGGCAGAAGGACGCCTAACGCGTGAAACCGCTAAGGAACTCATCAAGTTCTTCTGGATTGCATTCTTTGCAAGGTATCAAGGGAAGCGTTTCGGCAAGAACTTCTGCTTTGGGCCAGACTTCAATGAACTGTCGATGCTTGGGATGGAAACCTATTATGAGATGAACACGGTCGATCCAAAGCTGTCCGTTTTGGTGACGAAAGAGATGCCGCAGGAGTTTGCAGAACTTTATGCACGTTGCATTCGTGATGGACGAACGGCCATCGTTTCGCTGAACTATCAGGTGGTCGTGGACGGAATGATACGCCATGGTAGGAAGCCCGAAGACGCCGCTGAGTTCATTCCAATCGGCTGCTATGAGCCAGCCGTCGCGGGCAAGGAGGTTTCGCTTTCTGGGCAGACTCATATTTATCTACCAGTTCCAGTTCTGAATGTCATCAATTCTGGCAGAGAATTTAGTACCTTTAATGAGTTCAAAACAGCATACTTAGAAGAGATTCGCAGAGTCTCCAACATCATGCGAGAGAAACAGACACTCTGCGATTTGGCGTGGAAATATGTCAATCCCGTGCCGCTGCTTTCAGGAACATTTGATTCCTGTGTGGAAAAAGGCAGGGACATTTCTGACGCAGGGGCGCAATACAACACCACAGGATGCGTCTGCTCTTACGTTGCCGATGCCGTCGATTCGCTTGAAGCGGTGCGCTACATGGTCTATGAAAAGAAACTCTGCACGCTTGCCGAACTGCGCAACATCCTGAAGGACAACTGGCAGGGACATGAAAAACTGCGCAACGAGGTGATGAGGCAACCTGCCAAATGGGGGAACAACAATTCAGAGACGGACAAGCTTGGAGTCGAGATAGCCGCTTTTGTCTCAAAACTTCTTTTCAATCTTCCAAATGGTCGTGGCGGATATTTCTATCCGTCGCTGTACGGACAGTTGGTCGTGGAGCGTGGGAAAGAGGTTGGAGCGTTGCCTTCGGGACGTCTGGCGGGCGAGCCGATGAGCAAGAACATGGATGCGGTCATCGGCATGGACAGAAACGGCATCACCGCCTTGATGGATTCTGTCCTAAAGATCGACATGAGGCAATTCCCCTGCGGAACATGTCTGGACATCATGCTTCATCCGTCATCGGTCCGAGGCGATGAAGGAATCCATATTCTGGTCTCTCTCATCCGCACTTTCATCGCCCACGGCGGCAGTGGAATCCAGTTCAATATCTTCGATGCAAACATCTTGCGCGACGCGCAGGCTCACCCTGAAAAGTACGAGAATCTGCAAGTTCGCGTCTGCGGCTGGAACGTTAAATTCACCGATTTGACGCCAGAGGCGCAAGAGACCTTCATCCGACAAGCGGAGGGCATTGCTTGAGGAGTTTAACATGAACGAGGCACGATACATCGACATAAAACGCTTCGCCGTCCATGACGGCCCTGGCATACGGACGACGCTGTTCCTGAAAGGCTGTTCGCTGCGTTGCATCTGGTGCCACAATCCAGAAAGCCGTCAGCCTCAGCCAGAGCTTGCGATTCACTATCCCAAATGCACACTTTGTGGAGAATGCGCGAAAATCTGCTCCTGCCACAGCATTGTCGATGGTCAGCATGAGTTCAACCGTCCAGACTGTAAGGCTTGCGGCCGTTGTGTCGTGGCATGTCCGTCTGGAGTGTTGGAATTGTTCGGAAAGAGCATCACTGTTGATGAGGCTGCCGCAAAACTGCTTGAAGACCGCATCTTCTATGCGGACGGCGGAGGCATTACCCTTTCGGGCGGCGAGCCGCTGCTCCACAGCGAGTTCTGCGCGGATCTGCTGGCGCGAATGAAAGCAGAGGGAATTCACTGCGCTGTCGATACATGCGGCAATGTGCCGTGGTCGGCCTTTGAGGCCGTTCTACCGTATACGGGTATGTTCCTCTACGACTTCAAATGCGCAGACTCGGAGAAACACAAACGTCTCACAGGCAGCGGCAACGAACTCATTCTGGAGAATCTGAAAAGACTCAACGAAACTGGCAAGGAGATTGAAATACGGATGATTATGGTGCCTGAGCACAACATGGACGAAAGCGACCTTCAAGCGGCAGGAGAGTTTCTCGCGCCGCTCAAAAACATCACCGCCGTTCGTCTGCTCGCCTATCATTCGCTTGCTCGCTCAAAGTTCAAGGCAGTTGGACATCCAGACACCATGCCAGACGTGCCTTCTCCAGACGCAAACGCTCTTGAACGCGCCGCCGATGCCTTACGTAAATATCATATAAACATAATAAATTCATTAGCCTAGGAGTTGATAAATGATTTTCGGAACCTACAAACAAGACGAACCATACCTCTGGAAGAAATTCCAGTCGCCCGAATTCGACGCTTCAACAGGCATCGACCAAGACGAGGCCGCGAAGGAAATCGTCCGTTTCGCCGAAATGGATGCTCCTACACCAATTAAAAAGGCACGCGCCTTTGAGTTCATTGCGGAAAAACTGCAGATTGAAGTTGACCCTCATGACTTTTTTCCAGCCTTCGGCTGCTGGCGACGCATTCCAAAGATAATCTCACCGCTGATTGTAGAGTTCCGCAAACGCTTCCCGTTGAAACATCAGGAACTGCTTGCGCAGTTGAACCAGTCTGGAGCTTCAAACATCTGGATCGATTATGACCATTCTGTCCCTGAATGGAATCTTGTCATTGACCTCGGTTTTCCAGGGCTGCTGAAAAATGCGATGGAATGGCGTGAAAAGCACCGCGCCGACGGCTCGCTCGACGCGAAGATGGACGCATATTTCGAGGGCATCAAAATCACCTACGAGTCTATCCTCAGAATGCTTGAACGCTTCATCGAACGCGCAAAGGTCCATCACAACGACCGCTGCGATTTCGTCGCCGCCTCCATACAACGTCTCCATGACGGACCGCCGCAGAACTTCTTCGACCTCCTGCAACTTATATACCTATATTTTATGTTCGGCGAACACATGGACCACATGCAGGTCCGCTCTCTTGGCAATCTTGACCTTTTGCTCACGCCGTTCTATGACCGCGACCTCAAAAACGGCACTTTCACAGACGAACAGATGCGGGAGATGTTCGACCACTTCTTCATGCAGTGGGGCTCAATCGACAACTATTGGGGCCAGCCTGTCTATCTTGGTGGAACAAAGGCCGACGGCACAACCCAAATCAACCATCTGACATATTGGATTCTCGAAGAGGCCGCTAAGTTGCATCTCCCCACACCGAAAATCCAAATCAAAATCGCCAAGAACACGCCCGACGAATTCATCGACAAAGTCACCGCCCTCATCCGCGACCAGCACCAGAGTATCGTCTTTGTCGGCGAAGAGGGAATATGTCACATTCTCACTTCATTCGGCCTCACGGAGGAGGATGCGCGCACCTGCCTGATTCGCGGCTGCTATGAGTTCGGCACACGAGGCAGAGTTTATTCCAACGGCACAGGCGTCGGCCACCTCAACATGCTCAAGCCGTTTGAATTGATTTTCAACAACGGCATCGACAAGCAGACTGGCAAGCATATCGGCGTCGCCGTCCCGCCGTTGGATGACCTGAAGACATTCAATGACTTCTATTGTCTTTATGTTAAGGAACTCTACTGGATTATCGATTCGAACATCAAGGTGGTCGATGATTTTGAACAACATCTTGACGATTTCAATCCTGCCAATGTCTTCTCAGCCACAATACCCACAAGTCTTCGCACAGGAAAGGACGCTTTTGCCACAGGCTGCGACTTCAACATCTCCAGCCTTCTGACGACTGGCTTCGGCTCCGCCATTGACGCGCTCTCCGTGGTGGAAGAACTGATTTATCAAAAACGCGAGGTTTCACTGCAGGAGATGGCCGACGCGCTGAACGCAAATTGGGAAGGCTTTGAAAACCTTCACCGCAAAATCCTCTCATTCAGCAACCGCTACGGCAACGGCATTCCAAAAGTCGATAGATTCGCGCAGATGCTCTCAAGAACAATCGGAAACTACATCAACCAACGTCCAAATGCCCGAGGCAGTTTCTGGCGTTCCTCTGTCCACTGCGCGAAGCAGTTCATCATCGAAGGACAGAAAACGGGAGCAACTCCTGACGGACGCTTCGCGGGCGAGGAGATGTCTAAAAACGCCTCGCCGCGCATGGGGTCGGACATCAGCGGCGTCACCGCTCTCATTCGCTCCGCTCTTTCGATAGACGCGGCATCCTTCCCTGGCGACTTCCCGCTGGATGTCATGATGCATCCGAGTTCCGTTAAAGGGGCGGACGGTCTTGCCGCTTGGCGAAAACTAGTCCGCGTATATTTCGCGGGCAACGGTGTCGCCATCCACTTCAACATCTTTGACGCCTCTGAACTCAAGGCGGCGCAGAAGAATCCCGAAAAATACAAGGGAACGCAGATCCGCGTCTGCGGCTGGAACGTGCGCTTCACTGAAATGGACAAATCCGAGCAGGACATGTACATCCGCAGGGCAGAAAGCATCTCGGAATGATGAAAGAGTTAGTTTTAAATCATTACCCTTTTACTCAACCCATCAAACACCTTCAGGAACTTTCCAAATGAACTCTTCACCCTGTTCATCA
>JAEEGL013281190.1_pt1 | contig 17425 bp, 10 predicted proteins | sample 9134231 | NCBI WGS metagenome assembly JAEEGL01 (sample SAMN16246548, study PRJNA631951) | gut metagenome | biome: gut microbiome; feature: rumen; material: fiber-attached | host: Bos | place: Iran: Karaj | collected 2018-10
GTCACGCAGCGAGAGCGTGCCCCAGCGTTGAATCATATTAAGTGGCTGCGTGCCAAAGACCCATTCGGTAAAGTATAGGATATAGAATTAATAGAAATACGAGGTTAGTAACATGGAGAAAATCAGGACAAGATTTGCACCGTCCCCGACGGGAAGGATGCATGTGGGAAATTTGCGGACGGCACTTTATGCGTATCTGATTGCGAAGCATGAGGACGGAGATTTTATTCTCCGGATTGAGGATACGGATCAGGAACGCTATGTGGAAGGTGCCGTGGATATTATCTACAGAACGCTTGAAAAGACCGGTCTGAAGCATGATGAAGGTCCGGATAAGGACGGCGGATGCGGGCCGTATGTTCAGTCGGAAAGACAGGCACAGGGCATTTATTTAACGTATGCAAAAATGCTGGTGGACAAGGGAGAAGCATATTACTGTTTCTGCGATAAGGAACGTCTTGCAACCCTGAATCAGACAATTACGATGGAAGACGGCAGTACCAAGGAAATCAACGTGTATGACAAGCATTGCCTCGGATTAAGCAAAGAAGAAGTGGAAGCAAATCTTGCGGCCGGAAAGCCGTATGTTATCCGCCAGAATAATCCGACCAAGGGAACCACGACATTCCATGATGAGATTTACGGCGATATTACGGTTAATAACGATGAACTTGACGATATGATTTTAATTAAGTCCGACGGATATCCGACCTATAATTTTGCGAATGTGGTCGATGACCATCTGATGGGAATTACGCATGTTGTCCGGGGTAACGAGTATCTTTCGTCTTCGCCGAAGTATAACCGCCTTTACGATGCGTTTGGATGGGAAGTGCCGGTTTATGTGCATTGCCCGCTGATTACCGATGAAGAGCACCATAAGCTTTCAAAGCGGTGCGGTCATTCTTCCTACGAGGATTTGCTCGAACAGGGATTTTTAAATGATGCCATCGTAAACTTTGTAGCATTGCTCGGATGGAGTCCCGAGGATAATCAGGAGATTAAGTCGCTTGACGAACTGATTCAAAGCTTTGATTATCGTCATATGTCCAAATCGCCCGCGGTATTCGATTATACCAAATTAAAATGGATGAACGGCGAATACATGAAAGCCATGGATTTCGATGTTTTTTACAAAATGGCGGAGCCGTACATAAAAGAAGTCATTCATAAAAATCTGGATTTGAAAAAGATCGCAGCCATGGTAAAGACCAGGATTGAGATTTTTCCGGATATTAAAGATCATATCGATTTCTTCGAGGAAATGCCGGAATACGATTCCGACATGTATATACACAAGAAGATGAAGACCACAAAAGAATCTTCCCTGGCGGTTTTAAAAGAAATCCGTCCGGTTTTGGAAGCATTCGATGATTATACAAACGATGCATTATATCAGGTACTGGTATCCTTCGCCGAACAGAAGGAAATGAAAAACGGAATGGTGCTCTGGCCCGTCCGTACCGCATTATCCGGAAAGCCGATGACTCCCTGCGGAGCGACCGAGCTTCTGGAAGTTTTGGGGAAGGAAGAGTCCTTATCGCGTATCGATAAGGCGATAGAGAAATTATCGCTTGAATGCGGATGATAATCAAATAGCCGCTATAAAACACGGGGACGGTCCTGCGCTTGTCACGGCCGGCCCCGGAAGCGGCAAAACCTTTGTACTGACGAAAAGAGTCCAATACCTGATTCAGATTCTCGGCGTTCCGCCAAAAGAAATCCTTGTACTTACATTTTCAAAAAAAGCGGCAGATGAAATGAAAGAGCGTTTTCTTTCGCTTGTGCACCAAAAAGAAACCGATGTTACTTTCGGTACATTCCATGCCGTATTCCTGAAATTTTTGAAGTTTTATGCACGTGATAAAAATTACACGCTGATAAGCGAAGGACAGAAAAAAGCTATCCTTCGAAACGTTTTAAAAGAAAACAAAATCATAATGGATTATCCGGAATTCTTATCCGAAATCCTGTTTGACATTCAAAGAGTAAAATCCGCAAATCTTTCCGAAGAAGAAATCCATTCCAAACATTTAGAAGATGACGTTTTTTGCCGGGTCGTGAAAAACTACGAGGCTAAGAAGACAGAAAAAGGGTTCATCGATTTTGATGATATTTTAACTGAGACGGTCGGTCTTTTATCCGAAAGGCCCGATTTGCTTTCTGTTTTGCAGAAACGTTTTGTTTACGTTCTGATTGATGAATTTCAGGACATCAATCCGGTCCAGTACGAGATTGTATGCATGATCTGTGACCGGCATAAAAATCTTTTTGCCGTGGGTGACGATGACCAGTCCATTTATTCGTTTCGCGGGGCAAGACCGGATGTCATGATTCATTTTGAAGATGAGTATCCGGGCTGTAAACGGATTGCGCTTTCGAACAATTACCGTTCGGGCGAAAAGATTGTAAAAGCAGCGGGAAAACTGATAGCTCATAATGAAACAAGGATTGAAAAACAAATCCGCGCAACTTCCGGTAAATGCGGGGAGGTGTTTGCATGCTCTTTTGAAAACAAAAACAAAGAGTATTCCGGGATTGCGGATATACTTAAAAATTTATCCCCGGAAGAGAGAAAGAAAACCGTGATTTTAACCAGAACAAACGAGATTGACCCGTATCTTGTATTTGCTTTAAAAAGCAGTCGTATACCGTTTTCTTTTACGTCAAAAGCCGGTTCGGTTTATGACGGAATAGTCGGAAAGGATATTCTGGCCTATCTGAATATGACACAGGGAGAGATACGAAAGGATGATTTTCTTCGTGTCATAAACCGGCCGAACCGTTATGTTCCGACATCGATGATTGCAAAAGAGGAACTGAATTTTGAAAGACTCATGTTTGATTACAGGGATAAACAGTATCTGAGGGATAATCTGCGGATTTTTAAGAAAAATCTTGAAATCATGGGCCGTCTCGATCCGTATGCGGCAATCATATATCTAAGAAAGGCGGTCGGATATGAAGAATATTTAAAAAGAAATGTCTTAAGGATTCAGACGGGAACCGGTTCTGCAGTAGAAGAAAACACGGTGATGGATGACCTGACAAATATAACGGAAATGGCAAAAAATTTTGAAACGATTTCCGATTTTATCCGGGCATGCACTCAGTTATCCGATGAACTTGCCGGGGAAAAAACGGTTAGTGGCTCGCCCGGTAATGATAAATTCCGGAAAGGGAGCCTGAAAGAAGAAACCGAAAAGAATCCGGGTGTATCCGTCATGACCATGCATGCTTCCAAGGGCCTGGAATTCGATACGGTTATTCTGCCGGATATAAATGAGGGGAGAGTTCCCATCCGTCAGGCGGTGACAAAAGAGGAAATCGAAGAGGAGAGAAGAATACTTTATGTTGCCATGACCAGGGCAAAAGAGCGGCTTTTCCTTTGCTTTGTAAACGAAAGGAATCCGTTTTTGACGGATAAAGGGCCGGTTCCTTTTTCCGGACAAAGAAAGGTCGAACAAAAAACGGGACAGACTGTGCCGTCCCGTTTTCTTGATGAAATTTTAAATTGATTTGCCGGCCGGAGATTATTCGGCGTCGGTATCTTCGATGATTTCGTCAAATTCGGCGGAATCGAGGAATTCTTCGAATGCATCCGAAACTTTGTCGTAAATATCATCGTCTTCGATATATTTCAGTTCCGGCTCCGCATCGGGATTGTCCATGTCTTCGAAATATTCATAAAACCATACTTCTCCGAAAGATTCATCGTTTTCATCTACCATGGGTGTTAAAGCGATATAATCTTTGCCGCTGACGGTTAAAATTGTCAGAATGGCGCATGTAACGCTGCTTCCGTCATCCAGTTCGAGTTCGACGGTTATATCCTCATCGCTTTCGAGTACTTCATTATCCTTTATATCAGCCATATCGTCCTCCGAAGTTAAATGTTTATTTATAATATTTTATCAGCAGGGAAGGGAAAAATCAAGAAAATCAAGCAATTCAAGCAATTATTGAACAGAAAGCGATTTTGTGATAAAATTTTATGGATAATGCAGAAATTATGAACAGGCGGGTATTATGGCTCAGTTTAGCGTGAAAAAAGGGAATCCTTTTCCCCTCGGGGCAACACTTACACCGGGCGGAATCCAGTTCTCCATGGTGACTTCCGGGGATGCGGAATGCGGGATTATCCTGATTTCCAAACAGAATGTAAACGAAAGAGTGCGAATTCCCTTTCCGGAGGGCGTAAGAAGAGGAAATATTTCATCCATGATTGTGGAAGATATTTCGCCTTCTTTGTATGCGTATCTGTTTTATGAAGGGGAAAAGGAATTCGTGGATCCGCGGGCCGGAAGAATTCTCGGAAATGAAGTATTCGGAATTAAAGAGGATGATTCCTACCGGCTTTTTTCCGATGTGGATACCGATAATTACGACTGGGAGAACGACCGGATTCTTTGTACACCGTTTTCCGAATCGGTACTGTATCTTTTGCATGTCAGAGGTTTTACGAAGGATAAGTCTTCAAAAGTAAAACATCCCGGAACATTTACGGGAATTACGGAAAAAATCCCGTATTTAAAAGAACTCGGGATTACCGCCGTCGAACTCATGCCGTGCTATGAATTCGAAGAGTACGAAAAAATAGATGAAATAAAGAAAAACGGAAATTATCATGCGGATTCCGATCTGGTGGCTCCGGTACTGAATTACTGGGGATTCAAGAAAGGGTATTATTTCGCGCCGAAAGCATCCTACTGCGCCGGTGCCGATCCCTGCACGGAGATGCGTGATTTTGTAAAAATGATGCACAAAGCCGGAATTGAAGTAATCATGCAGCTTTATTTTCCGGAAGATGTCAAGCTGATTATTATGCAGGATGTTGTCCGGCACTGGGTAATGAATTACCATATTGACGGTTTTCATCTAAAGGGAGTGAAGGTTCCGATTACGCTGCTTGCGACGGACCCGCTTCTTGCAAATACAAAGCTTTTCTATGACTATATTCCGGAGGAGGAGATTTATCCGCTCGGCGCGAAGCCGAAGTACAAGAATTTATGCATCTATTCCGACGAATACATGTATCAGATGCGTAAATTCCTAAAAGCCGATCCGGATATGCTGCCTGATTTTATCCGGCTCGAGAAACGGCTTCCCGAGAGAACCGGAATTGTGAATTTTATCACGAATTATTACGGTTTTACATTAAACGATCTGTATTCCTACGATGTAAAACATAACGAGGAAAACCATGAAGGAAACCGCGACGGATGCAATTCGAATTATTCCTGGAACTGCGGCGCCGAGGGACCGACAAAGAAGAAAAATATTCAGGCTCTTCGTCTGCGTATGATGAAGAATGCTCTGATGACGCTTTTTTTCGCCGCCGGAACCCCGCTTATCACGGCCGGGGACGAGTTCATGAATTCCATGAAGGGCAATAACAATGCCTATTGCCAGGATAACGAAACCGGATACGTGAACTGGAATACCACCAAAGGAGCGAAAGAACTTCAGGATTTTACAAAACGACTGATTGCGTTTCGGAAGAGCAAACCGTTCTTAACCGTGACGGAAGAAATGACGATGTCAGATTACTCAAGCTGCGGATTTCCGGATCTGTCGTTCCATCAGGACGAGGCCTGGAAGACGGATTTATCCGGTGACAAGCACCATATCGGAGTGATGTTTACCGAACTGACCGGCGTGGATAAGAATAATAAAAATGCCGGAAAAATCGGCACGAAGAAGACAACGCTTTATTATGTCGCACTCAATATGCACTGGGAAGAGCGGACGTTCTTTATGCCGAATCTGATCCGGAAAGCGAAATGGAGTGAGTTAATCTCCACCGGCGAAAACTGTTCTCTGGTAGAGGAAGGCGGGAATACCGGTTTTCTCGTGCCTGCGCGTACGGTTGCGATTTTTGTTGCAAAATAAGGAAAATAAAGGCCATAGTGCCCGGAAGGAAGGAAAAAATATATGTTACAGGATAAGAAAGTTTTATTCAGCGGAATGCAGGCGACGGGGTCCCTTACCCTGGGAAATTATCTCGGAGCACTCAAAAACTGGGTAAACTTAAGCGAAGAATACGAATGCTTTTATTCGGTTGTGGATCTGCACAGCATTACCGTGCGCCAGGATCCCGCGGAATTTCGGAAGAAAGCCAGAAATCTGCTGACTTTATATATTGCGGCCGGCCTTGATCCGGACAAAAACTGCATTTATTATCAGTCCCATGTAAGCGGTCACTGCGAACTGGCCTGGATTTTAAACTGCTTCACCTACATGGGCGAGTTAAACCGCATGACGCAGTTTAAGGATAAATCCGCAAAACATGCGGACAATATCAATGCCGGACTCTTTACGTATCCGGTATTAATGGCGGCGGACATCCTGCTTTACCAGTCCGATGTGGTTCCGGTCGGAAAAGATCAGCTTCAGCATCTGGAAATCACCAGGGATATTGCGGGCAGATTTAATTCGATTTACGGGGATGTATTTACCATTCCCGAACCGTATATCGCAAAAGCGGGTGCAAAAATCATGTCATTGCAGGATCCCTCAAAGAAGATGTCCAAGTCCGATGAAAATCCGAACGCAAGCATTTACTTAACCGATGACAGGGATACCATCATGCGCAAGTTTAAACGTGCGGTAACGGATTCGGAAGGGTGTGTGCGCTACAGCGAAAGCCAGCCCGGTGTATCGAATCTGATGGAAATCTACGGAGCGGTTACCGGTAAATCCTTTGCCGAAATCGAGAAAGAATTTGAAGGCCGCGGCTACGGCGACTTCAAGACGGCGGTCGGAGAGAGTGTGGCGGATATGTTAGCACCGCTTCAGACCCGGTTTAACGAACTTTCCGGTGACAAAGCCTATATTGACAAATATATTAAACAGAATGCGGAAAAAGCCGATTATTTTGCGCAGAAGACCCTTCGCAAAGTTCAGAAGAAAGTCGGATTCCCGGAGAAAATAAGGTGATTTAGTATGGAATTAAACGTAAACGATTTACAGGAATTTGTCATAGAGATAGCGAAGAATTACAAGACCCGTATCGCTTACCGTTATCTGGAATATGGAAATGTGGTGGAAAAAACATACGCGGAATTTACCGCGGATGTTTTTGCGGTTGCGTCCTGGCTTCATAATCATGAGCACCGGGACGAAAAAATCGCCATTATCGGGGGTACATCTTATTACTGGGTGGTAACCTTTGTGGCGGCTGCAATCAGTTCCAATACGGTTATTCCGATTGATAAAATGCTTCCGAAGGAAGAGATTTTCAATCTGATTGAGCGCGGCGACGCATCGCTTATTTTCATGGATGAGGAATTCTGGGGATGGAGCAGGGAAATTTCCGAGCAGTCGGAAAAGAAAAGAGAAACATTTTCTTTCTCCGATGCGAAATTCAAGGGAATGTTAAAAACCGCCAGAGTCCGTCTTCCGAAAGTGAAACCGGAAACTCCGTGCCTTCTGTTGTTTACATCCGGAACGACGGGTGTGAGCAAGGGTGTATTAATTTCACACAAAAATATTACAAGCAACATCAACGAGATTACCCGGATGGAGTATACCAAAGATATTCCCTCGAATGTGGAAGCGGGTGTTTTATCGGTTCTGCCGATTTACCACACCTTCGAACTTACCGTCGGACATTTGGGTATTCTGGGCACCGGAAGTGTCGTCAATATTAATGACAAACTTGAAAACATTACGGAAAACATGAAGCGTTTCCGGCCTGCCGTCATGTTAATCGTTCCGGCCATTGCCGAAGTTTTAAGCAAGAAAATCATGGCGGAGTTTAATTCGCATAAGAACAAGAGGAAAGTCGCCATCGGAAAGAAGGCGGACAAAGCACTTTCCAATATCGGAATTAATGCCAAGAGAACCATATATAAAGCCGTTTATAAGAATTTCGGCGGAAATCTGACTACATTTGTAGTCGGAGGAAGTGCACTTCGCCCGGATGTGGAAGTAAGCCTCGAAGAAATCGGACTGCATCTCTATCAGGGATACGGAATGACGGAGTGTGCACCTCTTATCGCCGCCAATTTCCCGGGGAACAACCGTGTCGGATCGGTCGGAAAGCCGGTTTCCTACATGGATGTCATTGTCCGTGACGGGGAAATCATGGTTAAGGGCGACGGCCTGATGCTAAGCTATTACGGGGATCTCGGCGATGTAAACAAAGATGAGGTTTATTCGGACGGCTATTTTAAAACCGGCGATCTGGGATATTTTGACAAAGACGGATATTTATACATTACCGGAAGATCCAAGAATTTAATTATTTTGGCAAACGGTAAAAATATCTACCCGGAAGAAATTGAGGAATACATCATCGGAATACCCGGTGTCAAGGAGTGTATGGTCTATGAAGACGAAGGAGCGATTGCGGCGCTGATTGTACCGGAGAGCATGAATGAAAAGACCGACATCCGTAAAATCAAAGAGGGAATCAATAACCTGAATAATAAAATTCCGGCATACAAAAGAGTTGTTCGTCTTTCGTTCCGTCCTTCGGACCTGCCGAAAACCACCACCATGAAAATCAAACGGAAAGAAGTCATGGCATGGATTGAGCAGAAGAAAGAAGAACAAAAGGTGGAATATGTGGCTCCCGAAACTACCGAGCAGATCCGCCTTTGCGAGATTATGGAGCAGGTTCTCCACAGCGGAAGAATCGGCATAAAGGACAATTTCTTTGATCGGGGCGGCGATTCGATGGCGGCACTTGAGTTTGCGACCTTAGTCGGAATTCAGGCGCAGGATGTGTATGACTGTCCGACCGTCGAAGAACTTGAAAGCATGATTTTAAACGGACAGAAGGAAACCGTCAGCAGTGAAAAAATCGATGTCAATGCGATTCTTCGGAAGAATAACAATCTCATTGTAAAAGGCGATCCGAACTACATTCTCTTAACCGGAGCAACCGGCTTCTTAGGGGCGCATATCTTACGTGAACTGTGTCTTCGCAAACAGAACGTGGTATGTCTTGTCCGGAATGCGGAGAAATTAAAGCCGACATTAAAGGCATACTTCCCGAAAGAATACGAGAAATTCAATTATAAAGTGGTTACCGGAGATATCGAACTGGAGCATTTCGGATTAAACGAAAAGGAATACAAGATTCTGTCCCGGAAAATCGATATGGTATTCCATGTGGCCGCGAATGTCCGTCATACCGGAAACTATGCGGATTTTGAACGATCCAATGTCATGGGAACCCAGCATGTGATTGATTTTTGCAAGGATGCGGATGCGATTTTACAGCATACCTCCACGGCAAGCGTAAACGGTGCCGGCACCGTTGCCCAGCGAAACAAGAATGCGAAATTCGATGAATTCTGCCTCGATATCGGACAGCATTACGAGCAGAATGTATACATTCATTCCAAGTATCAGTCCGAAGTACGTGTGCTGATGGCAAGGGAAGAAGGATTAAAAGCCAATATTTTCCGAATCGGCAACTTAACCTGGCGTAAATCCGACGGAAAATTCCAGAAAAATGCCGGCGATAACGGTTTCCTTGCAAGACTGAAAGGTCTTTTGAAAGTCGGAATGTATACGCAGGAAATTGCGGAATACCCGATTGATTTTACGGCAGTGGATGAGTGCGCCGAGGCGTATGTTCTCCTTGCACTGAATCATCATGTCAACAATGTATATAACCTTTATAATCCGAATGTATACAGCCTTGACGGACTTTGCCGCAAGGCCATGGTGCATGCAAAACGTGTTCCGAAGGAAGTTTTTGAAAAGACGTTAAAGAGCATGATTCAGGATAAAGAGGTTACGGTTCTGTCGTTTTATAATGCAATCGCATCCTCGAGTGCAAACATTAAAACGAGCAATACATTTACGACGGCGGAACTGAAGAAACTCGGATTTACCTGGAGCAAAATCGGTTTCAGCTACTTAAAATATGTTAAGCATCTGCTGTAATCGATGCTTCAGTGATTCGCAATTCCGGAAAAAACAAAATGTGACAGAAATAAAAATGAGATAAACAAAAGAAGGTCAGTGATACGCTTCATTTCCCGGTACAACCGGAATCGTTTTATAAGCGTATGAAACAGAAATTATGAGAATAGGAATGGATATCGGATCCACCACAATCAAGTGTGTGGTTTTGGATGATAACGATCGGATTATACACAGTTCTTACGAGCGTCATCTTGCGATGATTCGCCAGAAGACCGAAGAGGTCATGCGGGGAATCATCGACAAATTTGATATTAAAGAACCCGTGAAATTTGCCATTTCCGGATCTGCCGGAATGGGACTTGCCGAGGAAGCGGGAATTCCCTTTATTCAGGAGGTTTATGCCACCAAGGTTTCGGTAAGCAAACGGATTCCGGACACCGATGTGGTAATCGAACTCGGCGGAGAAGATGCCAAAATCCTGTTTTTAAAAGGAAATCTTGAAGTAAGAATGAACGGAACCTGTGCCGGCGGAACGGGTGCTTTTGCCGACCAGATGGCTTCGCTTATGAATATTACCGGCGATGAAATGAATGATTTGGCCGGAGAAAGCACGAAACTTTATTCGATTGCCTCCCGCTGCGGCGTTTTTGCAAAAACGGACATTCAGCCGCTTTTAAATCAGGGAGCAAAGAAAGAGGATATTTCCGCCAGCATTTTCAAAGCCATTGTTAACCAGACCATCACCGGTCTGGCACAGGGCCATCCGATTGAGGGGAACATCGTATATCTCGGAGGTCCTCTTACTTTCATGTCCAATTTAAGAAAAAGTTTTGACGAGTCGCTCGGCGTAAAGGGAACACTGCCGGAAGACTCTTTATTATTTGTGGCTTTGGGTGCCGCATTATACGCGACCGAGGAAGTGGACCTTGAAAAAGCATCCGTGATTATCGGAGAAAAGAAAGAATTTACGTCGGAGAGTTCCTTAAAACCGCTTTTTGCAGACGAAGAAGAATATGCGGCCTTTAAGGAACGGCATGAGAAGGATACCGTAAAAAGAAGAGAGTCCTTTGATAAAAACGAGCCGGTATTTTTAGGAATCGATTCCGGTTCCACAACGCTTAAAATGACCTTAATCGACAAAGACGGTGCGCTTCTTTATACGAAATACGAATCCAATCAGGGCCGTCCGATTGACGTTGTGGTAAAACAGTTAAAAGAGCTGTACGAAAAATATCCGGAGTTAACCGTGACCGGAGCCGCCGTTACCGGCTACGGGGAGGAAATGATGAAAAGCGCACTCGGCATCGATATGGGAATTGTCGAGACGGTGGCACATTTTACGGCGGCGAAATTCTTTATGCCCGATGTGGAATTCATTATCGATATCGGCGGCCAGGATATGAAATGTTTTAAAATCCGGAACGGTGCCATTGATAATATTTTCTTAAACGAAGCCTGTTCCTCGGGGTGTGGATCGTTCCTGCAGACATTTGCATCTTCGCTCGGATACGAAATCGCGGACTTTGCCACTATCGGCCTTTACGGGAAAAATCCGGTCGATTTAGGTTCGCGCTGTACCGTTTTTATGAATTCGTCCGTAAAACAGGCTCAGAAAGAGGGCGTTATGGTGGAGGATATTTCCGCCGGTCTTTCCTTAAGTGTTGTCAAGAACGCTTTATACAAAGTTATTCGTGTTCATTCCGCGGAAGAACTCGGAAAGAAAATTGTGGTTCAGGGCGGAACGTTCTTAAACGATGCCGTTCTTCGTGCCTTTGAACAGGAGATGGGCGTTGATGTCATCCGTCCCGATATTGCCGGAATGATGGGTGCTTACGGGGCTGCTCTTTATGCAAAAGAAAAAATCCTCGGAAAGAATTCGGAGAAACTTTCCGAAGTGATGCGCAGTGCTTCCGGAAGCGGACTGATTTCGAAAAAAGCGCTGGATGACTTTACTTATACCACAAAGAGCATTAACTGCAACGGCTGTAACAACCACTGCAATTTAACCATCAATACATTCCCGGGAGGACGTAAGTTCATCGGCGGAAACAAATGCTCGAAACCGGTGACCAATAAATCCGCGGACGATTCGTTAAATCTTTACGAAGACAAAATGAAGCGTCTTAAGAAATTTGCGGAAATTCAGCCCGAAAACCCCAGGGGAACCGTCGGTCTGCCGCTCGGTCTTAACATGTATGAAATGTATCCGTTCTGGCATACGCTTTTTGTAAAACTCGGATATGAAGTGAAATGCTCCGGCATTTCCAACCGTGCCATGTACATCAAAGGGCAGGGAACCATCCCGTCCGATACAGTCTGCTTCCCGGCAAAAATGGTTCACGGACACGTAATGCAGTTAATCGAAGACGGAGTGGATTATATTTTCTATCCGAGCCACACTTTTAACTTCAATGAAAAACGCGGTGAGAACCATTATAACTGTGCGGTTGTTGCCGGTTATCCGGAAGTAATTCGTGCGAATATCCGCACCTTCGGCTGCTCGAAATTTGTCAGTGCCTATCTCGGACCTCATAACAAGGGACACTTTAAGAAGAGCATGTATGAACTGTTAAACCGAGAGTTTGGATCGTTTACGAAAGCGGAAGTGAATGCGGCATGCAATGCGGCTTATAATGCATATGAAACCTATGTTAACGAAACCCTGATAAAAGGGCATGAGATTATAACGAAAGCCAGAGAACTTAAGAAGCCCATCGTTGTGCTTGCCGGACGTCCGTATCATGTGGATCCGGAAATCAATCACGGAATCCACAAACTGATTGCCGAACTCGGATTTGCGGTTGTATCGGAAGATTCGGTAAGTTATCTGTGCCGGAAGATGCCGTTAAATATCCGGAACCAGTGGACGTATCACGCCAGACTTTTTTCTGCGGCCGGGTATGTGGCAAAGCAGACGGATATGTATATGGTTCATCTTGTATCGTTCGGATGCGGGCTTGACGCCATCACGACGGATGAAGTAAGATCCATTCTCGAAAGCGAGGGAAAACTGTATACACAGATAAAAATCGATGAAGTCACCAATCTCGGTGCGGTCAAAATCCGGCTTCGCAGTCTGATTGCCGCAATCGAGCAGGGAAAGTCGTAATCGTTGGTTCGGATTTACCGGACATGTCTGATGAAAGGAATCATCAGATACACAAAAATATCGTAAAAGACAATATGGCCGTCTGCAGCAGGATCGGAATGCGGCAGGGTTATATGAAAAACATAAATTTCGGAGAAATAACAAAATGTCATCCGTATGGAAACATTATAAAAAAAGACTTGAATATTCACTGAAAATGAAAAGGGAAAAGTATACCATCCTGATACCGGAGATGGCACCTTTGCATTTTCGATTAATCAAACCGATTCTTGCAAGAGACGGATATAACACGGACTTGATGGGGTATGAAGGACCCGAAGTATTAAAAAAGGGTCTGCAGTATGTTCATAACGATATCTGCTATCCCTGCCTTTTAATTACCGGACAGATGTTAACCGCAATGGAAAGCGGAAAATACGATCCGAATAAGGTTGCCATGATGATTACCCAGTCCGGAGGAGGCTGCAGGGATTCAAACTACATCAACCTGATGCGTAAGGCGTTTGAAAAAGCCGGGTATCCGAATGTACCGTTTATTTCAGCGAATACCTGGTTTATGGAGTATAACAGCGGCGTACTGATGCGTATTTCCACACTGTTTATGGCGGTTGCGGGAATGATATACGGCGATTTTTTAATGATTCTCGGCAATCAGATCCGTCCGTATGAGAACAATAAAGGCGAAACCGATGCGGTAATCGATAAATGGATCAATTATCTCATTGATGAATTCAATCACGGAAAAGGCTATAAAAAGAAAGCCATCCGCAAGAACCTTCGTATGATGGGAGAGGATTTACGCAAGATTCCCGTCACAAAAACACCGAAGGTAAAGGTTGCGATTGTCGGGGAACTGTTTTTAAAATATTCCATTCCCGGAAACAATCATTTAGAGGAATTCTTATCATCCCAGGACTGCGAATCCTATATGCCGAGCATGCTTGGATTCGGTGTATACAAAACAAACGGTGCACTCGAAGAACTTCGTAAATTCGGCGGAAAACCATGGAAGAGATTAATCATGGAAATCGTCATGAAATGGTATTTCGGTGTGGAAGATACCCTGATTTCGGCAATCGAGGAGTTTCCGGAATTTACCGCTCCCGAACGTGTCAAGGATTTAATGAAGCGTGCGGAGGGTATCGTGGATACCGCAAACAGCATGGGAGAAGGCTGGTACCTGGCGGCGGAAGTTTTGGAGTTCGCCGATCACGGGTATGAAAATGTCATCTGCGTTCAGCCGTTCGGATGTCTTCCCTGTCATGTAGCCGTAAAGGGCATGATCGGAAAAGTTCGCCAGATGAATCCGAAAGTGAATACCGTAGTGGTGGAATATGATCCCGGTGCGACAAAAGTGAACCAGGAAAACCGTATCAAACTGATGCTTGCGGTTGCGAAGGAAAATCTTGAAAAAGAGAAAGAGGACTTGCAGAAGGCATAAAACTGCATTGCATGTAAGGAACGATGAATAAAAAAAAGAGCGGAATTATTATTATCATTGCAATATATCTCATCATCCTTGTTGCCGAATTTTTCTTTCTTCGCTTTGAATATAAGAAACATGCACTTGACTGTCCGGAAATCCATACGGCAGTCTGGAGTGCACAGGGAGGTACAGCGGACGGAAGAATTGCATTAAACCGAGATTTCCCGTCGATTTCCCAGGTTTTTGTAAATCCGCATAATACGCCGGAGAATATCATCCTGTTTTTTTATCACTGTGATACGGCAAAAAGCGGTATTCTAAGCATGAAACTGAAGGATGATGCGGGAACGGTTCTAAAAGAAAACACCGTGGATCTGGCATGGTATAACGAAGATGTGCTCTGTCTGATTTTAATTCCGGATGAAGTTCCCATGGAAAAAGGGAAGCAGTATACCGTGGATGTATCGGTTACCGATATCGGCGATGATTCCATCGAAGTCGGAGCGACCTTAAATCCGTCCAAGCCGGCCGTTTTCCGGAATTTTGCCAATCATACGGCATTATTCATGGGAATGGAATACACCTACACGGATTTGTCGGATGCTACGCATGCAGCATTTCTTTACGGAATCCTGCTGCTTCCGTTTGACATCGTTATGCTGCTTGTCATGCTTGGCATTTATTTCGGAAAATGGAATCTGTTTCGGTGGCTTTGTCTGGGCGTTTTTGTGGCAGTCGGTATTATATGTCTGTATCTTCGCTATCATGAATCCAGACAGTGGTATAACCGGTACGAATTTGTCGTACATGCTCTGGGTGAACTGGACGGTCATCAGTACCTGAATTCTTCCGATGCGTTTCATGTATCGCTTGAAGGCGGGCATAAGGTTTTTGAAGCCGATTTTATGATGACTTCGGACAGGGACATTGTATTAAAACACGACTGGGAGAGTTCCCACGGCCTTCCGCAGTTTGAAAACGGATATATTCCGACGCATGACGAATTCATGAATGCCAGAATCTGGGACAAATACGAAACGACGGATTTGCATGACCTTTTTGATTTAATGATTGAAAATCCGGATATTTACATTGTGACGGATTCGAAGGAAGACGGCTATAAAGAAACGGTGGAGCAGTTTACGAGGGCTGCCGAGATACTTTCGGAATATCCCGCATTAAAACGGCGTCATATAAAAGAACATCTGATTGTCCAGCTTTACAATGAGGATATGTATACGGCGGTGGAAAGCACGTTTGATGCGAAACATTATCTGTTTACGATATATAAGCAGGGTGGCACGGACAGTCTTGACAGGGTATTGTATTTTTGTAAAAAGAACAAAATCGAAGTGCTTACGATGCCCTATAACTGGTGGGATGAAGAAGTGAATGAAAAAATTCATTCATACGGCATGAAAACATATCTTCATACCCTGAATGATGCCGCAGAAATTGCGGATTATACGCAAAAAGGTGTGGACGGATTTTATACGGACGTAACGGACTTAAACGAACTTGAAAAGGAAATACAGTCATTTATGAACACAGGAAATTTGGAATCGGTTCAGTGACGGAGGGGACAGTATGAAAAAAAACATCAGAAGAATTGTAACCGGACTGGCGATACTGCTTGCCGTTATCGGCATTTTTGCCGTAAAGAACACATTTGCGGCGGGAAGCGCGATCCTTAGCGATACCACGCATCGTATTGCCAAAATCAAACATGTTTCGATTGAAATTGCGGGAGAGGGAAGCACCTACCGGAATGTTGCGGGTTCTTACAGTGCCAAAACACCGAAGGTCGTTACCATGTTAGACAATGCAAACCGCATTAACGTGGCATATTTTACCGGAAATGCACTGGTCATTCAGAAATATGACCCTGAATTGTTAAACCAGACGGAGAGAATCCAGTTAGAAGCAAGATATCCGGTATTCGGCGACGTTACCTGTGATTCGGCCGGAAACTATTATGCGGTATGGGCACAGAACGATGCGAATGATACCAACTGCGTAACCATGTGTATTGCAAAATACAACAGTTCCGGAACCTTTGTTAAAGAACTGGTATTAAACGGCTATGACAGCAAACCGTATTCCGATAATACCTGGGGAACACAGTATCCTTTCGAAGCGGGAAGCTGCAGCATGGCAATCCAGAATAATGTACTTGCCGTAAGTTATGCCCGTAAAATGTATAACGGACATCAGTCCAGCATGATTATCTATGCGGACTGTGCCACGATGACCAGAAAATACAACAATATGGCATATACATCCCATTCCTTTGACCAGAGGATTTATCCCGTTTCCAGCGGAGGATATCTGGCCATTAATCAGGGAGATGCGTATACCAGAGGATTCCATATCACCAAACTCAGAAAAGCAATTGATACCGAACGCTCCTCCTGGTCAAAATATCATGACGGAGATATGGTTTCCTTCCATTTCCGTGAAGGACCGAACCGTGCATACGGATATAATGAAACATTTGCCCAGATCGGCGGAATGGCGGAAGTAACGAACGGATATATGTTTGCGGCTTCTTCCGACCGGCTCTTATCGGTAGAACCGGCTCCCGGCACGGGATACTACGGTCATTACGGGGCAAGGGATCTGTTTTTGCAGATTTTGAAAAAAGATTTCGGAAAGTATTCCGGTGCCGCGCAGTATGCGGTAGCCGGAGAAACGCGTAAAACCACGGGTACCAAACCGGCGAGTGCAAAAACACAGTTATGGCTTGACGGAACGGAAGTAAACTACGGTATTTTGTGGCTTACAGGTTATGACGAGAATTATTATGCGGCCAATCCGCATATTGTTGCGATTGATTCCGACACCGTCGGCATTTTATGGGAGAAGCGTGCATATCCCGCCAATTACTGGTATGACAATATGTCATTAAATGCCTATTATGCGGAAATTGACGGAAACGGCAAAGTAAAACTCGATACGACATTCGTTCCGGACTGCATGCTTGCAGCGGATACCGACCCGGTATA
>JAEEGL014688352.1_pt1 | contig 17424 bp, 16 predicted proteins | sample 9134231 | NCBI WGS metagenome assembly JAEEGL01 (sample SAMN16246548, study PRJNA631951) | gut metagenome | biome: gut microbiome; feature: rumen; material: fiber-attached | host: Bos | place: Iran: Karaj | collected 2018-10
ATATTGTATATTTGAACATAATGATGAAAAATATTATGTATTAAATAAAGGTTATCAAAAAGAACATGATGTTCAATTATTTGAAGTAAAAGATTTAAAAAGAGATGAAGAATATAATTTATATGATTTTAATAAATATGTAGATTTTTGTAAGAAATATAATTTAAGACAAAAATATACTGATGAAGATAGTAATTATATTGTTTATATTTATTATGATGGTTATAAAACTACTTCAGCTGCTATATTAGGTGATGTAGAAATAAAAAATGATAAAGCACACTTATATATTTGGGATATAGCAAATAATTATGGTGGTGTTAAAGTTTATGATGGTAATACATCGGGTTATGCAATCATTATTCCAACTAAAGAAAAACCAACATCATATGATATGACTCCTTTATATCATAGAACTGATTATAATGATTTAGCAGGTTTTGATCCATTAGAGGGTTATAAATATACTAAAGATGATAATATAGTTCTTGCTCAAGATATGATAGTTGAAACTAATAATTTAGAATTAAATAGAATAATTAAGAATTCTATAGAAGCTTTATCTAAAGAACATACTATTAAAGTAGAGACACAAATAGATAATGGATATAGTTATTTAAATAGTTATTTAGATTTAGTAAATTCAGTATTTAAAGTACAGAGTGGAACACAAGCTATTCATTATTATGCATTTGCTGATGATATGATGATGCATTATTCAAGATTTTCATTATATGATTCAGGATATTCAAAAGATAAAACATATGCTAAAAGAAGTAAAATGTTCTATACTATATTTAGTGTATTTGGTAATGAATTTTTAGAACAAGATGGTTATCAAATTGAAATAACTGAAGATAGTGAAGATTATATAATTAAAACTAAACAAAATGAGTATAATGATGCAACTTATTATATATTTAAAGATACATATTTAATTAATAAAATTGTATCAGGTACAAGAACAAGTTATTTTACATATGTAAATAATGAAATTACATTACCAGCTGATATAAATGAAGAATCATTTCCAATATCTGTTGATAAACCAATATTATATTTATATCCAGAAAAAGAAATGGATATTCAAGTTAGTTTAAAAGATTCAGATTTAATAGTATCTTATCCAAAATATGAAAATGTTTGGGATGTAAAAGTTTATCCAAATGGAAATATTTATGATAAGAAAACTAATAAGAATTATTATTCATTATATTGGGAAGCTAATATAAAAGAAACAGCAAGTAATGATGAAGGATTTGTAGTATCAAAAGAAGATAGTATTAAATTCTTAGAAGAAAAATTAAAATTACTTGGTTTAAACGATAGAGAAGCTAATGAATTTATTATTTATTGGTTACCAATATTAGAAAAGAATGAATATAATTTAATTCATTTCTTAACTGAAGAAGAAGTAGAAAGAATAGTACCACTTGAGTTATCTGTTAAACCAGATACTATGATTAGAGTATATATTCAAATAACACCATTAAATGAATACAAAGAAGTAAAAGAACAAAAATTGGTATCTAAAGAAAGAAAAGGATTTACTTCAGTAGATTGGGGTGGAATATTAATAAAATAATATAGGCTATGCCTATATTTTTTATTTGTAAAAACAAGTTATTTATAATATAATATGCTCTCAAAGGAGATATTATGGTTAATTTAAGTTCTAGTGATTTAAAAAAATTAAAAGCTTATAAATCAGGTAATTTTGCTACTATATATATAAATGGTGATAAAGCATATAAGATATATAATGAAGAAGTTAAAACTGATAATCATTATATAGCTAAAAATCCTGTTTTACAGCATAGATTACGTTCTATTAATAAATGTAATAGACTTATTAGATTAAATAGAAAAATACAATATACAGATTTAATAGAAGACATAATATATGTAGATGGTAAATTTGCGGGAGTAGTTTTGCCTTCTTATGATGCACCATTATTTTATGATTTAATGAATGAACCTATTGAAAGAAGAGTGGAACTATCAAGAAAATTAATTAAATGTGCTAGAGAATTAACAGATCATAATATATATCCAAAAGACTATAAATTAATAAATATGTTTCTAGTAAATGGGGAAGCAAAATTAATAGATTTAGATGATGTATTTACAAAAGTATTATTATTACCAAGTAAATATCATCGTGAAGATAGTATTGATATTTTAGATCAAACTATTAAAGCATTTTTAAGAGAAAATGCTAATCATACTTTTACTCAAGAAATATTATCTGAAATAGAAAGAAAAAAACCTGCAATAAATTATAATTATGAAGGTATAGAATCATATTTAGATACAAAACTATTAAAATATAGATATGTTTTTATAGATGGGAATTTTTATTTTACAGATGATAGATTACTTGATGGAAGTAGGGTAGTTTTTGTACATCCTGGATATGATTTTAGATTCATTTTATCAAGCATTCAAAGATTAAAAGAACGTGGTATAATAATATATGATGTTTCATATACAAAAGATTTAGAAAATTATATGATAGATAATCCTTATACTGAATGTGTATCAGTATATAATGATAGAGTATTAAGATTGAAATAGGAGTTATTATGTATAGAAATACTTATGTAGAAGTTAACTTATCAAATCTAAAATATAATATTGAACAATTAATAAAAAAACATAATGGATATAAATATTATATTGGTGTAGTAAAAGATGATTGTTATGGACATGGTTATATAAAACCAGTACAGTCTATAATAGATGCTGGATGTAATTATTTGGCAGTTGCAACTCTTGAAGAAGCACTTGCTATTAGAAAAGAAATAAAAGATATACCAATATTATGTTTAGGTATTATAAGTACTAAGTATCTTTCTAAATGTATTAAAAATAATATAACTATTACTATTAGTAATATAGATTATTTAAATAAAATAAAAGTTAAAAATTTAAAAGCACATTTAAAAATAAATACAGGAATGAATAGACTAGGTGTTAATAATAGAAGTGAATGTACTAAAATGTATAATCTTATTAAAGAAAAGAATATATATTTAGAAGGTATATACACTCATATATATAATGCAGAGAATGAAATAGATACTAATAGACAATTTGAGAGATTTGAGAGTATTACAAAAGATATTAATTTAAAAGAAATACCAATAGTACATTTATGTGCTAGTGAAGCAACAAGAAATTATAAAAAGAAAGATTATATTAATGGATGTAGATTAGGTATTTCTATGTATGGACTTATTGATTATAAAGATATTAATTTTAAATCAACATTTAGTTTATATAGTGAAGTAATTCAAATAAATAAAGTTAAAGATGAGACAGTTGGATATAATGGAAACTATAAAGTAAAAGATGAAGAATTAATAGCAGTAGTATCAATTGGATATGCAGATGGTATTATAAGAAAGAATACTGGAAGATATGTTTATATAAATGATAAAAGATATCAAATAGTTGGAAATATATGTATGGATATGTTATTTGTAAAAGTAGATAAAAATGTACATGTAGGTGATAAAGTAGTTATTATAAAAGATATAGAACATATAAAAGAAATAGCAGAATATTTGGAAACAATACCATATGAAATAACATGTTCTATTAGTAAAAAAGTACCAAGAATATTTATTTAAATATTCTTTTTATTTTGATATAATAACTAATAGAGAGTAGTGATATATATGACAAGGATTAATAATGAAAACTTGGCTAATTATGTAATGTTTAAATTAAATAAATTAGATAATGATTTTTCAGATGAAGAATTAAATCATATTGAAGAAATTCTTATTAATTACGATGATGAAGAGCAAAGTAGTTTTGTATTTTTAGAAGAACTATTAAAATTTAATAAATTAAAATCATTAACATTAAGAAATGGTTATATATATAACGATAATTATAATATATTTACTAAGTTAAATAATTTAAGTGAAATAGTATTTGATAAATGTGAATTTGAAAATAAAAATTATATCACTAAACTTAATTTAAAATCACTATCATTTTATAATTGTAAAATAAGTGACTACTCATTTGTAAATAGTTTAACTAACTTAGAAGAGCTAAGCATAACTAATGGAAATATAAATATAGATGATATAAATAAACTTACTAATTTAGTATATTTAGAAATATCTAATTCTAGTATAAAAGGTAATATTAATTTATCTAAATTAAAAGAGTTACATATAGATAATACAAATATAGAAAACTTTGATTTCTTAAATAATTTAAATAGTTTAAAAAGACTAGGTATTGATAGAAAACAATATAATAGTAATAAAGAATTATTTGATAATTTAAGTAATAAAGGTGTTTTAGTATTGGATGAAAATATGGTTGAGTTTGGGGGTAATACAAATGAAATTTGATCATACTTTTAAAATAACTTTTCATGAAGGTGATAGTTTTGATGTAAATTATATTAATATAATGTGCAAAACTCATCCAAAAGAAAAATTCTTAATTGAAATTCAAAATACTAAAGGTATTACATCAGATATGATAAAAGCATTAGATCCTAATATAGCTATTAGAATAGCTGGGGGATATGATGAATATCGTATACAAAAAAGAAAAAATGTTTTATTTACAAATGGTGAATCAAGTGAATTTTATTATATAGATGCTGTTACATATTCACCTAAAGAAGTATATTTAATATTAAGAGAGATAGAGAAGATTGAATCAGATATTGATGAAAATTGGTCAAGTATTCAAAAAATAATTTATGTTTATAATAAATTAGTAACTAGTATAATATATGATCCAAGATTTGAAAAAAAAGGTTCAGAAGAAATTAGAAGTTTAAGAGGTTTAATAACTAAAAAAACTGTATGCGGTGGATATTCTTTAATATTTAAAGAGTTCATGGATAGACAAGGAATAGAGTGCGAATATGTTGAGGGTCATACTAAAGAAAATAATGAAGGATCACATGCATGGAATATTGTTGTAATAGATGGAAAAAAATATCCAATAGATTTAACTTTTGATAGTAAAAGATATAGGCTTGGTCAAACAAATTATTTTGAATGGCTATGTCAAAGTATTAAAAAGTTTAGTAAACAACATATGCCAAATAAATATGAAAAGACACAAGATTATATGAATACATTAACTCCATTAGATCCAGATGTAGTTAAAAGAATATATAATTTAATTATTTCTGCAAGAACACAAGATATTAAAACAGCAGTATATCATGGCGTAAGAAAAGATTATTCAACTTTTGAAGTTACAAGAATAGAAAATGTTGAAATAAATGGAACTACATATTATAGATATTATTATGTTGATTCAGATAAAAAGGATGAACCATTAATTCTTTATAGTGAAAATAATATATCAAAATTTGTTGAAACAAAATTATTTGATAAAGAAACTCCTGAAGGTTATGAAGATTGCATGACAGATTGTTTGTTTTCAAAAGAGAATATACGAGATTCATTAAAAAAAGGAAGTTACTTTATAGGTAATGCTAATAAATCATCAGATGGTGATGAATTTGAACCAGTTGAATCTTGGCAAGAAATAAAAAAACCGTTTGAAAAAAGCAATTTATTTACATATCAAACTAAAAGATATGTAAGAAGTAATGGAACATCTTTCTTAGTACAAAAGATTCAAAGACAAGCTATTGATAATGTTATGTTATATAAATATGATATATTTGAAATGATGACTGAGAATGGTAAAAAATTATTAAAAAGAAATGTAGTATATTCAGAAGAAGATTTTTTAAGAGATAGAAGAAAAGAAATAGCGGATGTTTTCTTAAGTAGAAGAAGAATAGATGAAAAGGCTAAAACATCGGGTGGATATATAGGTTATTATGATAGACATGGTCAAATATTATACAAACCTGAATTAGCAAAAAGTTTATCACCATCTAAAAAAGTAGATATAAAAGATATACAAGAAGAAAAAGTAAAAGAATTAAATGAATTTTCATTACCAACATTTGATGAGTTAGAATCTCTAGCATCTAAATATGAAATATTTATAGATTCAGATAATCCTTTAGAAGATGATCCTTCTAAATATAGAGTAAGAGATATTAATACTAAACAACCTCTTAAAGATGTTCAATTATTTAAAAAAGCAATGTTTGCTAATATATGGTTATCTGCTGCAGGTATTAAAAGATCATTTAATGATCCTAGAGCTGGTTTTGGATATGCATTTAATAATCAGGCAAAAGGATACTATACATTTTTATGCAAAGAATTACAGGAATCATGTAAAAGAAATAGAGTTATAGATACATATGATTTATTAACAAAAGCAGAAAACCGTAAAAAATATAAATATGATGAAACTATAACTGCTAATTTATTTAGAAGTAAATTTCAAACAGAGTTTCTAAATATGTTATTCTTACAATCGGTTGGTTTTCAACCAAAAGAAAAACCAAAACCACTATATTCATTAGAATATGCATATAGTCATATAGATAGTGAAGAAAAAGCAAAAACATTATAAAAGGATTAATAAATATTAATCCTTTTTTTGTGCTCCTAAATAAAATGGTATTAATGATATAGTAGTAAATAAATGATATATACCATTATAATTTAATAAACCAATTTTAACTCTACAAAGTAACAAAATACCACCAATTATTTGAAATAGAAAACCAAGTAATATATAGTATTTATTTTTCAAATTTTTCTTAATAACATAATATACACTAATAATAATTATTAATAAAACATATATAGTAAATGTTAATAAATAATTCATATCTAAGAATAATTGAGATAACATTATTAAACTTAGTGTTATAGATAATAAAATAATATGTTTCATTTTAATATTAAGAATAATATTTAAAAATAGATTAATTGTTATAGTAAAAAATACTGATATAATTGCCCATAATAAATCATTTACTATTTTACTCATAACTATTCCATGAGCAATAACTCCTAGAAAAGAATCAATACACATAAATAGAAAAAAGGTTTTCCATGATTTATTAGTAACTTTTATATAACAAAATAAACTAACTAAAAATATAAATATATTTGTAATAGCAGTAGTTAATTCATATCCACTTGTTATCATATAATCACCTTAATAATTATATCAAAAATTGACTATTTTGTATAAATATAGTATAATATAGCACCCAAAGGGGTTAGTATGACAATAGATAATTATTATGTTGAGATAACAAGAGCTTGTACATTAAGATGTGAACATTGCTTAAGGGGAGAAGATAGATACGAATATATGCCTAAAGAAACTATTAATAATGTTTTTAAAGATATAAAAAAAATAGATAGATTATTATTAACAGGAGGAGAACCTTTATTAGCAATTACACAATTAGAAGAAATAGTTAGATTAATAAAAGAAAATAATATTGAAATAAATAGTGTTTTAATTATTACAAATGGTACTGTTTTAAATGATAGAGTTATAGCAGTTTTAAAAGAATTATCTAGTTTAACATATTTAATATTAAAAGTATCATATGATGTTTTTCATCATATGGAATTAGATAGATTAAATTTACATGATAAAAGAAAAGCAAATTTTGAAAAACTAAGCGAATTATTTAATGCAGAAGATTATGGAGTTATTAAAAATGCGAAACATACCTCATTAGTTATTAATAAGGGTAGATCAAAACAATTAACAAAAGAAAGACTAAATCAAATAAATGAACAATTTGGCTTAAAAATTGATGTAGATGATTTGGATAGCTATGCGCCCGAATGCACATATAATGTGAAATATGATATAGATAATGATAATATCGAAGGAACAATATCTGTTGATGTTAATGGTAATATGGTAGCTTTTGGTTTATCATTTGATGAAGAAAATGAAGAACATAATAAATATAATGCTAATATTAATGAATTGGGTTTTAAAAAAGCATTATTAAATTATATTAAGTTTTATGTATTATATTGTGAAGAAAAGAAAAATGCAATTAAAAGAAAATATAATTTGAATTATTAGGAGGATAATATATGAGTAAAAATGATTCAAAAGATGTATTTATGGCTGGGTATAAAGATCCTGCTGTAAAAATGGTCAATTATTTGAAAGGTTTTCTAATGATTCCTGATGCATTTATATGGAATTATATAGGATATTATGTAGTTAGTGTACCACCACAAGAATATGAACGTGCACTAAAAGCTGGAAGAGAATATGCATGTGATAATGACATTGGAATGTTTTGGATTGATAAATATAATGAAAGACGTGCCCCAATAACACTTTCTGATATAGGTTATGGATTACTTCCAAGCGGTTTATTAGAAGAAGAATGTATGGAAAAAAGATATAGAGATAGATCTATGTGGGGATTATCTGATGCATTTACACCTAAAGCTATATTAGAATATATTGATGCAATGAAAAAATTTATGGAAGTAGATAGAATAGTTATTAAATATTATGGTGGGGATAGAGCAGTAGCAATTTCAGTTATTAGTCCAGACTATGAAAAATATAGTGAACTATTAAAAGAATTTGTTGATGAATATGGATATGGTCCATTTGCAGAAATACACCCATTAACATACACAGGTGAGTATGTTAAAGAACCAATGTTAACTAGGAAAAAAAGAAAGGGGGATTTATAATAATGACAGAAGAGGAAATAAGAGCAGAAATTCAAAAGAATACTGATGACTTATATGAACAAATAATGGAAGCATTTAATAAAGAATTTAATCATCCAACAGAAGCTACTAATAATGGAATAATAAGATTTGAATATTATTTTATTAGTCCAGTTTTCTTTAACGAAAGTGATAATACTAGATTAATGAAAGAAAACAATGATTCTAAACATGATGAACAAGATATGTTATTCTATGTAAATGTTGATGATCAAGCTTTATATATTCCAGTAAATTTTGGACAATTAGCTTGTAGAATTAATGACAATGAATTAGGCATAGAAGCTCATCATTCAGTTGTATTGTCATTTAGTGGAGATGGTTTTCTTCCTAAAGTACAATTAATTGCTAAAGTAAAAAGATCTGTTTATGAATATTCAGTAGGTAAAGCAAGACAAAAGAAAAATAACAATTAAAAAATCAATCTTATGATTGATTTTTTTTATATCTTTTTAATTACTATAACTGGTCTAATACCTCTACCTGTTGTATCTACAGCAGAGTTATTTGCTAACACTCCTGTATTTCTTACATTGTAAACTCTAGAAGTATTATATGTTGTTAATAACCAATAACCATATGGTTTTAATGAATTATTAACTCCATCTAAGTTTCCATATAGCCAAGTATTTGTACAAGCAACTGTAGTTTTACAACCAAGTCTATATGCTTCTTCATATGTTAATAATCTTGCTTTAGTTTTTCCTTCAATTGTAGTATTTTGACTACTTTCATCAGTAACTACTGCAGTACCATTTGTAATTTGTAATTTTTTATATCCATCACCAGAATTAGTATATGTATAACTAGCTATATCATCAATATTTGTCCATGTAGCAGTTAGTGTATTTAAACTATTAAGTAATGTTATAGGACCAGCACTAGTTGAAGCAGGTGATACTTGATTCCAAGCTACTGTAGTAATATTTTCATTTCCAATATTTGAAGCAGCTATTAATGTAACTGTATCACTATCACTATCTATTACATAGAAATCTAATGTAGTAGAATTATTAACTTCGACTGAGAATAAATCTCCTTCTGTACATGTAGTACCTTTATTATAACAGCCTAAGTTTGTTGAACTTCCATTTACTGATGCAACTATTGAAGTAGCTGGAGTAGGTGGAGTAGTTTGATTTACATCAGCAACATCGATTAAATCTGTCCAATTACCATCACCAACATATCTCCATTGAATAATAGTGCCATCTGATCTTAATTCAACTTGTTTACCATCAACACCATCTTTACCGTCTTTACCATCAGTACCATTAACACCATCGATACCATCTTTACCGTCTTTGCCGTCAATTCCATTGATACCATTTATTCCGTTTATTCCATCTATACCATTAATACCATCAATGCCATCTTTACCATCTTTTCCATTAGTACCATTTCTACCATTTGTTCCATCTTGTCCATCAGAACCATTGATACCATTTTTACCATTTAATTGAGCAAGATTATATAAATCATGCCATGCAGTATCATTTTCATACTTCCATTTAAGAACATTATTATCTTCTTTTAAAACAATATTATTAGTTTCTATAACTTGATTATTACCACCATTAATATCATTCTTCTTAAGTAAGGAAAAAATAGATAGTATAATAGCTAAAATACTAACAATATATAAAAAAATCATCCCTTTATTGTTATTCATATTCATCACTCCTCAACTATCTATAACTACACTTATATAGTAATATTTTTTATATTTTTAGTCAATGGAGTAATGCGACAATTTTGTGTCAAATTAGTTACACGATATTGAAATTTGCCTAAAAATGTGATATATGAAATTAGGCGATATTTATAAAAAATTTTAAAATTCTAAAATAAACTAGTCAAATGACTAGCTTTTATTAGAATTATTTTACAAATAGATGATTTTATGATACAATATGCTACGTCAAAAAGGGGGATATATTATAATGACAAGTTTAAAAAAACCTAATATTATTTTAATGCCTATTTCTGAAAAAGAAAAAGAAGCTTATTTAAATGACTTTTTAGGTGATGAGAGTGTATATGTTTTATATAAATTACCTGAGTCAAATGATATTCATATTGGTATGATATCTTCATCAATGAGAATATATTTTCCATTAACAGCAAATGCTTTGAAATTAGATGAAGCTACTACTAAAGCATATTTCTATAATGGTGGTGCTGAATTAGAAAGAAAAGCTATGGAAATAACAGATAGACCTGTTTATCGTATTAGACCTACTGATGAAAGAACTGTATCAGGTTATGATGTAATAAATGGAACACCTGATAATGGACTTAGAATATGGCTTGATGATGTAGTTGATGGAAATTATACTTTAAATAAAAAAGGAATTCTTTCTAGAATTAAAAGATGGTTACCTTTGTAATCATTTTTTTATTATGATAAAATTATTATAGGAGGTTCAATATGTACGTAATAAAAGATGGAAAAATGATATGTCCTGCATGTAAAGAATTCTGTGATTATAAAGTATTTGATATTGAAGGGATTGAAAGTTTTATAGCTTGTACTAAATGTGGAAAGATTCAAACAGAAGAATCTTTAAAACAAGCAGAAATTGAATTAGCAACACAAGAGGTATTAAAACAATTAAATGAAATGTATCCAGATGGTATTATGGAATTTATTGTTTATAATAAACCACCTGTAATGCCTGAAGATATTTCTTATAATAAATATTCATTAAAATAAAAAGACGATTTAATCGTCTTTTTTTATACTTATTTTTAAAAAATAATATCGCTTTTATTCCATCCATCATATAGTTTACAATTTGGTCTTAAAACAAAATATTTTGATGTAGTTTTAGATGCTTTTTCTTCATTCATACAATCTTCATCTACTACTACAGATATTCCTTTTACATTATATTGATTATATCCATATGGTAATACTCCAATTAATTCACCATGTTTCTTAATATATTCATTTATTTTTACGAAGAATTCATCATCAACTTTATTCTCATTTATCCAATCAGTTTGCGGATTATCTCCACTTGTATATAATTTTCTAAATGTTAATTGATCAGCACCTAATTCAATAGCTTTTTCAAAAATCTTATCATTTAGTTTTTCATAATCTATTTTTTTGTTAGTTTTAAATCCTAAACTTTCTAATAGATATTTATTCATATTTAAACTTAGTCTTAATGTAAAATCATATTCTTTTGCAATAGCACAAGTTTCAATAATATTAACTTTTAATGCAGGTGGCATTTGAACTATTTCAGCATTAGTATCATCATCAAAACTAGATAAAGAGAATGAAAGAACACTAACTCCTACAGTATTTCTTAAAAACCTAGCATAGTTTTTATTAAACCCAGCACATGAAGTTTGTATTTCAATCCAGTTAAAACCTGCACACCCATATTGTGGTAAAACATATTTATTAATAGTAGAAAGTGTTTGTAAAAAGTGTCTGTTTTGAAGTGGTTCTATATCTCCAGTGATCATCATTATATTTGCATCATTTTCTTTTGCATAAATTAATCTTTTTACATAATCTTCAAAATATAAATCATAAAATGGTAAATTTTCATCCATTTGATTTTTATATGTATCTATTTGCATACGAGCGACACAAAATTTACATTTGTTAACACAAGCTCTAGCAGGGACACATATACTTAAACTTTGAGCATTTCTTTTCATATAAATCTCCTTTTGAAACACATTAATCTACAATTATTTTATGTTAATTATAATAATAAGTCAAATTAAAAAAAGCTTTATTGAATAACGTTTTATCATATGCTATAATATGTTTCGTATTTATCAGGGGGCAAAAATGGAAAGATTAGATGATGTTAGAAAAACATTAAAATTTTATGTTCGTTCAAACGAATTAAAAAATAAGATTATTGATAAACAAAATAACTATAGTGTTGCTGATCACTTATTTGGTAGTATGATTTTAGCGACAGCTATTGATTCAGAATTTAAAGAAGCAAAAAGTATATCAAAAATATATAGGATGCTATTTCTATCTGAATTAAGTAATGTATATCCTAATTATAATTTTGAAGATTTAAAACTAGGAAATCAATATGCTAGTGAGGCAAGAGAAGCAATAGATGCTAGTACTGAAGATGGTAGATTAGTATTCAATTATAAAATGTTAGACTTTTTATTAACAAGATTCATTAAAGAAAAAGAAGGTATTATTTCAAATGAAAGATTAATTAGAGAAGGAAGTAATATTATTGCTTTAATTTGTAATAAAAAACCATATGAGTGTAAAGAAGTATTTAAATTCTATTATGTGAATTTTAGATTAAAAAATAAAGCAAGAAGTGGATGGGATAATAAGCATTGGAATATAAAATCTGATCGTAGAGAAAAAGTATCAGAACATATAATTGGAACTTTAGCTTTAGCAATAGCATTAAACTCTGAATTTGAATATGACTTTGATATTGATAAAGAAATGAAAACATTAGTTACTCATGAAACAGGTGAAACAATAATTGATGATTTTACACCATTTGATGGAATCACACCTGCTCAAAGAAAAGCAATTGAAGATCAAGCTATTGTAGATGCTTTAGGTAATTTAAAATGCAAAGAAGAAATAATATCATTAATATCTGAGTTTGAAGAAAAAAAGACACTAGAAGGAAAATGCTCACGTTTTTGTGACAAGATTGAGGCCGATTTACAAGCAAAAATATATCAAGAAAGGGGAATGCATCATTCATTAGATGATCAAGAAAATAATGTTGTTTTTAAGAGTTCAAAAGTTCAACAAATGATAAAAGATGGTGCAAAAAATGCATTTGATATTTGGTATGAATGGGATAAAACTATATATGATGGCGATAAACAATTTCCTGAATTTATAAATGCTTTAAAAATGGCAAGAGATAATAATCTATTCTATTTAGATAAAGTAGTAAGAGAAAGAATTGATCTTACAGAAGAAGAATATGCTTTATTATCACAAGAATTATCAGATGTTATTAATGAATTATATAAAGATGATAATATAGAATCAATTTATGTTACAAATCGTCAAGGTCTAGGTGAAGAAAAAGGAATTATATATGTAACAATTATATTAAATCCTAGTGCTAAATCTAGCGCTAATGATTATAATTATTTTAAAATAACTAGTGCATTAACTATAGCAGCATTATCAAAACTAAAGAATACAGGTTTTACAGTTGCTTATAATTTTGATTATGTAGATAGGTATTCAACAATTCCTATGAATTCGCATGAAACTTATAATATAGAAAAACTTGCTGAATCTACAATTATATTTGATAAGACAGGAGATTTAAATAGAGTACAAGAGGAAACAAAAAATTATACTCATCAATATGATTTTAATTTAGTTGATTATGTTCCTCCTCTTGAAGAAACAATTTCTCGTAAATTAACTAGAATATAAAAAAGATGACTTAGTCATCTTTTTAAGTGTTTTTAAATATTGAATGGATCAGAAAAATATTTACATAGTTTTCTACAAGAACCATTACTAATTTGAAATTCCCCTGGACAAAAACCTTCAAATCCATTGTTTCTATTACAATCACTATCGCACTGCCATTGTTCTGCTAGTGTGTCATTGTCACTAGTTTGAAAAGAATGTGCAAGTAAAATAGTTACTGCTTCATCAAACTCCTCTTTTGAAACTGCACAAATATCAAGGTTACCACTTTTCTCACATCTTCTATATTCTCTTACTACATAACAGGCTCTTTTTATACTATCTTTTGGTAAGTCTTTTACAATAAAATCAAAATAATCTCTTTTCATATATAATAGTCAAAAACCTCCTTGTAACTATATATTGTAGCATATTTTATAATTGTAACAAGATAAATTTTATAGTTATTGCAAAAGAAGGCAAATATGTATATAATAATCATTTGTCAGGAGGTATATTGTGGAAAAAATATATGGAGAAAAGGGTATTGTTTTACCAGAAAAAATAGTAATACCTGAAATCGATGATAAGAGATTAGCAGAATTATATAGATTGCTAAAACCAATTGTTACAATCGATGAAATAAAATATTTATTAAAGGAATTTACATTAGAACAATTAAGAAATCAAACTTATATTTGGAATTGTTATGAGGATAAAAGAGAAATAGTTGATTCAAATAAATTAGAACCTGTAGAAGATTTCTTATGTTTACATACATGGGGTTATTATGGTTTTTTTAAACCATCTATAGCTGAAGTATTATCTCAAGCACCTGAAAAAACAATTTGTGAAGCTAATACTTTTGAAATAATAGAATCACCAAAAACAGTAGAAGATATATTTAGATATCCAAAAGTAATTGATAATGGATTTCATTTATCAAAAGTAAGATCATATAAATTACATAGATAAGAAAAGAACGACATATGAATAATAGTCGTCCTTTTTGTTTGAAACATAAAAAAAATCAATCCTGGGATTGATTTTTCTATATCAAACCTGATTGCTCAAGTAGATATCATATTGGAGCAGGTGATGGGAATCGAACCCACGTTAGCAGCTTGGAAGGCTGAAGTTCTACCATTAAACTACACCTGCGTTTCGTAAATATAATATTACTTCAAATTGTTCAATTTGTCAATAAAAACTTGAAAAACTTAGGTCTTTGTCACATAAACCTTTATATAAAATGATAAATGTAGTATAATGAAAATACAATACGAAATTGTTTATAGTTGTAAAAATAAAAATAAATTAGTATAATATTTAGAGCCAAAGGAAGGTGTTTTTATGGCAGCTAAAATAGTTGTTAAGAAACAAAGTAAATTAAAAAAGAAGATATTAGAAAAAGATAGTAAAGTTAAAGAAGAGGAGAAAGTTGCAAAAGAAGATACTATTGAAGTATCTACTGATGTACAAGAAGAAGTAGTTGTGAAAAAAAGAAGAAAGAAAAATAAAAGCAATAGATCTGAAAATATAGTATTAGTTGTACTTATTTTAATATTATTAGGAAGTTTTGCAGGAATAGGATTTTTATTCTACAAATATTTCTATGCAGGAGTTAGTTCAAATAAATATGGAGATAGATTAGATGGTATTGAAAATTATCCATTACCAAGTACTTTCCATAGTGATATAGAATCTTTATATAAAGAAGAAAGCTCTATTAATAAAGTAGTAACTAATGTACAAGGAAAGATTATATATATAGATATTGATTTTAAAGAAGCTGTTAAAGTTGAAACAGCAGAATCATTGGCAAGTAAAGCATTAGACAAAATAGGTGAAAACAATTTGACATTCTATGATGTTCAATTTATTCTTACTTATTCTGGTGCTGATGAAAATAATAATTTTCCAATATTTGGTGCTAAGAAGTCTACTAGTTTAAAAGTAGTATGGAGTAAGGTGAAATAATATGAAAAAGAAAACCAAGAGGAATACTATAATAGCTTTTGCTATTATATTGATTCTTATTGTAGGGTTTTTTGGAACCTTATACTATGTAACTAATACAGTTAATAATTTCTCATATGGTGAGAAAAAATGGATAAATGATAATTCTAAAAATACATTAGATGTATATATACAAAACTCACTTCCAGTATTTGCGTATAATGGCGTAGGTGTATATTATGATTACATTAATGCTTTAAAAGAAAATACAGGACTTAATTTAAATGTAGTTACTACTGATACACCATCAGTAAAACTAGTAAATAAAAATGTTATTAATTCTGAAGATGTTTTAATATTTAAAGATCACTTTGTTGTATTGGGTGATAAAGATGATATTAGTATGTTATCTGATCTTAATTATAAGAATGTTGGTATTATAAAAGAAGATGCAGAAACTATTAAATATTATTTAACTGAACATGAAAATATTAGTATAAAAGAATATGATGATTTTGCATCATTAAAGACTGCTAAAGAAGGAAAAACTATTCAATATATAATAGTTCCTCTTTACAAATATATTGATGAAATAATAACTAATGATATAGAAATTATTTATCATTTAGATGGTTTATATTCTTATTATTGTTTATGTTTTGATGATGCAAATAATAATTTAAAGAATATATTTACTAAGTTCTATTATAGATATGAAAATCAAATTAAAAATAAAATTAATTCATATTTCTTAGATATTTATTATGATTCTAAAAATTATACTGAAATAGAAAAAGAATCTATTACAAATGAAGATTTCATAGTTGGATATATAAGTAATATTCCTTTTGAAGGAATGATTAGTAATAAATTTACTGGACTTACAAATACATATCTATCTAAGTTTGCTAGTATGACTGGTGTTACTTATAAATACTTAGAATATAAAGATACTAAAGAATTATCACAAGCTTTATCTGATAATAAAGTAGATATTGTATTTAATTATTATTCACTTAGTAGTGATAATTATCAAAGTACTAGAACACTTGGTAATACAGAATATGTTGTTTTAGCACATAGAGATAATAATATAGCAGTTAATTCATTATATACTCTTAAACATACTACTGTAGATATGCTTACAAATACTAACTTAAAATATAATATGGCTAGTAAGAGTTTATTTGAAATAAATGATTATGCTAGTATTAAACAATTACTTAAAAATATAAATGAAGATTCTATAATTATTATTGAAAAAGAAGTATATGATTATTATAGTGATTCAAGTTTAAAAGATTATACTATTAGATATATAGATAGTATTAAACTTAATAATTCATTCTTATTAAATAAGAGTAATGAAGCATTTAATAACTTATTTGATTTCTATTTAAGTACATTAAGTAC
>JAEEGL016578895.1_pt1 | contig 17423 bp, 15 predicted proteins | sample 9134231 | NCBI WGS metagenome assembly JAEEGL01 (sample SAMN16246548, study PRJNA631951) | gut metagenome | biome: gut microbiome; feature: rumen; material: fiber-attached | host: Bos | place: Iran: Karaj | collected 2018-10
CAAGTGGTAAGGCGTGGGTCTGCAACACCCTGATCGTTGGTTCAAATCCGACTAGCCCCTCCAATGCAGCTGTAGTTTAGTGGCTCGAATATGGCCTTGCCAAGGCTAGGACGCGGGTTCGATTCCCGTCAGCTGCTCCATAAGGAAGTACGCTCGAACTTTTCGAGCTTTTTTATTACAACTAACTCAGGTTTGGGTTAGTTTTTTTGTGTATTGAACTCCCACGTGTCAGGTTTGGAAGTCATACAAAGACTATCCTATTTATAAAGAAAGAATGGAACTATCGTTAGAAAAATTGATAAAACTAATACCCTTCTTATATAGTAAACTTCATAGTTGGTATTATAAAAATGATAAATATATTGATGTTGTTAATGATATGTATGATGATATTGAAGAATTAGATTTAAGCAAAGAAAAAGATGATTATGAGCGTTAATCATCTTTATTTGTATTAGAAATAATTTTTTTAACTTTTGAAGATTGCTTATCAGATGATGATGGTAGTAATAATTGTGCTGTACCTTCAATTTGAAAAATATTTGTCAAATCTTTAATTTTATTAAAATCAATTTTACCATCTTCATCAGTAGGTGCAGTTAAACTCAATTGTCCGATTTCGCCTGTTAATGTATTCAAAAATTCACTTTCGCCATCCTTAATAATTTGAATTAAATTACCAATTGGATAACATTTATGTTGCATAGAATCTAATATTATTTCTCCGTTAGCATTTTGAATTATATTTCTAAAAAATGATTGAGGGCCTTCAGCAATATGTCTAATAATACAAACATAATCATTTACTACAAAATAACTAAAATCATCAAAATCATTAGATTTTCCTAAGCCAAATTGTTTATAATCAATATTTGGAATTATAACTGACAAATCTCTATCGATAATATCCACCATATCAGTTATAGTATTAAATGCATAGCCATAAAAATTATCTGGTGAAAAGTTAATTACATCGTAATCACATTCTTTGACAACTTTTGTTTTTGCATTAATAAACTTTCTTTGGCATTTTTTTCCATCCCAAGTACCAACTTCAAAAATATTATTGTCAATTTCCAAATAAAAATTACCTTTAACATCAACTATTTTATTAAAATTAGAATCATAAAAGTGATATTCAGTTTGTTCATAAGTTTTATCATATTCAAAGCCATATAATTGTTCATCATTAAAATCATCTTTTCCAACAAATATATCTGGTGTCCAATAAGGATATCCATCTATACGAACATGGGATATTGATTTACCTGTTTTTAAATTCACAAATAAATGTTTATTAACACTTTTTCCATTTATTGTATGTGGTAAACATAATTTTAAAATATTTGATATAATTTCAAAACCAAGTACAGATTCTAATTCTTTTATTTCAAATTGATTTACTAAATTTAAATCTGGTGTAAAGATTTTTATTACGCCCTTTTCCATTATAATTATATGACCTTCGTAATATTCCGGTTTTGCTATTAATTTTTCACTTTGGGAAATAGTATTCATATCTAGTGAATTATCTTCATTAATTTTAACAACACGAAGTTCATTTCGTTTTTTTATTATTAAATAGTTTCCACATAATTCAATCCAACCATCTATATCTTTTAAAATTACTTTGCCATCAACATTTATTACACATCTTTTGTAATCATAAAAATCAGTTTTAGAATTAGCTTCTTCTCTAAAAACATATAAATTATTTCTTAAAGAATTTTCAAATTCATAGTTTTCTGGAGACGGTAAATACTTTTTAGTTTCGATATCATATATAGCATTGTTTCCACCACCAATTTTCATAATTACATGTAAGGTTCTATCATCTTGTTTACTTATGTGATATGCTTTATCATCTTCAAATAGTATTTCCATTGTTTTTAAATCTACTACATATGCAGAATAACCTTTTTGCATTACAGCACAAAATTTATCCTCCATATTGAATAAACCAGATAAATGATCGTAATTTGAAACATCATATAATTCAGTACCATTAGTCAAAATTTTTTGACCATTATCTAAAACAATAAATAAAAAATCATTAACCTTTTCTACATTTAAAATTTCAATATTTTTAAGACCTAATTCATTATTATTGGGCATAATAATACCCCCATTTCTTGAATAAGTCTTATTATAGCAAAAAATTAAGATAATTCAAGTTCATTTATAACTATATTGAAGAAAGAAAATCGACAAATGACTTAAACAAAATAAATAATTCCATAAATGAAATAAACGAAGAAATTCAATATAACAATGATTATCTACAAAAAATAATTAAACTTTTACAAGAAAAAGCAAATCAAAAATAATATACGTTATTAAATAAACAAGCTATAATTATTTTAGTGATTAGTTGTTTATCAGCTTTTACTATTAGGAGTTTCAAATAACTTGTGCTATTGCTCCATTTAAAATATACTCGAGTTTCTCGAGTTTTTTTATAATAAAAGATGACTTTAAATGTCATCTTTTTATTATTATTCATGATTTCTATTCATTGGATTATTTCTTGATTTTATTATTATATGATAATTATTTGGATCTATTTCTAATTTACGTGTTGCATAATTATATAATTCCGTAATTATTTCCATTTTTTCTTCATTAGTTCCAGTGTTTGTTACTGCTCTAAAGAATAATTCTAAAAACTCTTCATCGGGAATATCATCCTTACAAAATGATTCACGATATCTTTTATCTGTATATATCCTAAAAGCTTTATCAACTGGAATGTTGGCACAGCCACATAATCTAGAATAGAACTTTCTTATTTTTTCAACAACTAAGTAATAGTTATATATAAACTCTGGTTTATTATTCTCAAACATTGATCTTAATTTTATCATTCTATTATCAATGATAACAGCCATCTCTTTAGCGTCATCACCAGCTAATGCAGGTAAAGGTTGACTATATTTTTCTAATATATATTTTTGTAATTTTCTTATTTCACCATATCGATCAAACAATACTTTACCATGACCAATTATTGTAAGATAAGCATTTTCATTGGTTTGAAAGTCATTATCAACTGATAAATATACATCAGATATTGGTTTTTCAAAATATTCAATCTTAAAACCATCAACTATTGAAACCGATCTAAATAATGTATCATCATAATCATCTTTAATAATATGAATATCGATGTCTGAATTCTTATTATTATAACCAGTTACATAACTACCATAAACAATTATTCCTAAAACATGAGTGTTTTCTAAATATTTCATTTTCTTAATAAAATTAATTACCGCTATTTGATATGGTTTCATGTATCCCCCTTTTTAATCGTGTAGTATTATATCATACTTTGAAAATTTTTTCAAGAAAAAAGAGTTAGCTTCTTCTAACTCTTTTTGTATCTAAATCTGATTCACTACTATTTAACCATTCCATACTTTTATTAAAAAGTGGTTCTAAAATAGTAAACATTCTCTCATAAGATTCTTTTAATTCACCTTCTAATAAATGATTTAGTAAATTTGTTTTAGCTACTTCACCATCAATTATTGATCTTACTTGAACATTTACATCATCATCTAATGATAAATCAAGTGAATTATTTTTTCCACATGAATATGTATTTATATAGGCTTGCTTTTGGCGATGTCCTAGATATAATCCTTCAAATCTTAAATTAGCTAATAATAGTGGATATCTTGATTCTTCACCAAATCTTATTTTATATTCAATTGCTTTTGGATAAGTATCTTCTTCAAGATACATATTATCATCAACATATGCCTTAATAGTACATAATGGATGATTACTTTTTCCGGCAACAAAATATCCTTCATAAGCTTCTTTAGCTTCTTCAATATACACTGGTGGAATTGGTAATAAATTGTTTATTTTTCTTTGTGCATCAATTATTATATCAGCCATAATTACTCCTTTTAAAGTTTTTTATCATAATTATCACTACATTGATAATCATAGTCAAGTTTAATACCTAAAACATGAAGATTTTCTTCAACTTTAGCAAAAAACTTATCTCTAATTAGTTGGGTATAAAACTTATCTGATTCCGTAGCATCTTTACTACCTAAAGCAATGTAAGCCATACTAAATGTAATATCATTTGAAACATTGCCATAGAAATCTCTTAGTGAAGAGCTTTTATCAACTGTACTAAGTTGGTATTCTTTATTTCCAACAAGTACTTTATAAATAAATCCGGCTTGAGCAAAATATAAGAATGTATCAATAAATGCACCAACATTTAATACTTCTAAGCCTTTAACTAATTCAAGAAATTGTGTTGCCCATTCTTCACTAAACGCTAATAAATCAGAAAATATTTCATACAAGTTATTTTCATTTAAATCAAGCTTAGATACTTCACGATAGAAATAGAATGATGATCGATCATTAAGTCCATTAGAATTAAGTAAAAATCTAGCAAACTTATCGCGTAAATCATAATCGTTTAAAAGAAGATTAACAGTAGCACCACATGGAAGATTAAATAGTAGTTTATCAAAAAAGTATGATATATTATGTACTCTATTTTTTCTTTCTTCTTCCGTTAAACGCTTACCATAATACTTACGAACTCCTAAACGAATAGCTCCTAATTCTTGAGAAGTCATATTACCAATATCTTTTCCACTATTAAGTGCAGCAATAGCTTCCTCACTAAAGTCTTCTTTATTGGCAATTTCTTTAATAGCATTAATAAAAATATCTGATAATTCTGGTGATCTTAGATATGCATAATTACTCTTTGAATCAAGAATACTACTTATCATATTATATCTTTCTTTATCATTTAAACTATCATATAAAGTATTTAAATCATCAACTGGTAAACGATATTTTACCATATTCCCATTAGTTGATTTATATAATTGCAATAACCTTTCTTTATCATTTTTTTCTAATTCTTTCACAATAATATCCCCCTGACGGCACATTATTATATTATAAATGTCAAAAAATGTCAATCATTATCTTTTTTTGGAATATTTAATTAACTTATAAGTTTCCATTACAACTAATATTATCATGCCAAATAAAAGTAATATAAACATGTCTGAATAAGGTATTGAAGTAGTTTTTAAATATTTACTTAATTGTGGTACCTCCATTACAATTATTTGTAATAGAATTGAACCGAAGACAGTTATTACTATTAATGGATTATCTTTAAGTGGAATATTAAAAGCAGATTCGGTTTCACTACGACAATTAAAGACATGGATATTTTGAATAAATACCATTAAAACCATGATATAACCACGAGCTACTGTAACATCTAAATGAAGGCCATTGATAAGTGCACACCAAATACCAAAAACAATAATTCCAATAAATAGTCCACTAATTAAAACTTCTTCAAGTAGTTTTCGATTAAAAATATTTTCCGTTGTTTTAATCGGATTTCTTTTCATAATACCATTTTCACTTTTTTCAAATGATAAAGCGATATCTTGAAAACCATCCGTAACAAGATTAAGCCATAATAATTGAATAGCTACCAGTGGCATTGGAAGATCAAATATAATGGAAAATAAGAAAAACAATACTTCCGCTAGTCCACAAGAAAGAAGAAAATAGCAAACTTTTCGGATATTACTATATGCACATCTTCCTAGTTCAATACCAGATACGATTGATTTAAAACTATCATCAACGATGATCATTCCCGCAGTTTCCTTAGCCGTATCCGTTCCACTACCCATACTAATACCAATATTCGCACTACGAATAGCTGGAGCATCATTAACCCCATCTCCCGTTACAGCTACATATTCACCACATCTTTTAAGAGATTCTACTATTCTTAATTTATCAAATGGTGTTACTCTTGCAAACACTTTTTTATTTTTAATATATTCATCAAAATCTTTTTCCCCAAAAGCATAATGTTTTTCAATATCACTTCCCGTAGTTACTTCACTATAATCACTTGCCAATTCCAATTCCTTGGCAATTGAAAAGGCAGTTAATGGATGATCACCCGTTATCATTAATACTTTAATCCCCGCTTCTTTACATTCATTAACTGAATTTTTAACATCTTCTCTAATTGGATCAATAAAACCAACCATTCCTTCAAAACTTAAAGTAGGAACATCTTTAATATCATAATAATCTTTATATTTAAAACTCTTTACTTTGCCAGATGCAACCGCAATTACTCGATAACCATCTTTAGACAATTCTTCATTTTGTTGCATCAATTCTTGATAATTAACTTTTATTTCTTTATTATCAACAATCATTTTATTACAAAAAGATAATATTACTTCAATAGAACCTTTTACCGTACAATAAACTTCATCATTATATTTATAAAAGACAGCTGAATATTTATTTTCAGACTCATATGGTATTCTTTTTATTACTTCATATTCATCACTATATGTTTTATTTTTTTCTGATAAAACTTGGAAGGCAATATCTATGGAATCTCCATAGTAAGTATTCTTTTTAGATTTAATTGCCTCATTATTTAATTTTCCATGTAAAATAATACGATCTATTAAAAATCGATTATCTAAATCAATTTTTAATACTTCTCCATTGTTTTTATAACCAACTCCCGATATTTCATATTTTCTTTTATTTGGTAAACATATTATTTTAGCTGTTTGTTCATTAACTGTTAATGTCCCCGTTTTATCCGTTGCTATTACCGTACAACTACCTAAACTTTCAACATAATTAAGTTTTTTTACTACAACATTTTTCTTAACCATTAAGTTTGAAGTAATGGTAAGAGCCATAGTTAAAGCTAAAGGAAGACCCTCTGGCATCGCCGAAACTGATAGTGCAACTACTGCCATAAATATCTCTGTTCCTGATAATCCTTTACTCTTTAATACTAAAGCAATAATAAAAGCAATAATAATTATCATTATACTTATTTGATTAGATAATTTACTCATTCTAATAGCCAGTGGGGATTTCTCTTCTTTGATAGTTTCGACAGCATTAAATATATTACCAACCACGGTATTAATTCCCGTTTCACAAACAACACCAAGACATCTTCCTGTAACTACTGATGATCCAGCAAAAAGCATATTACTTCTTTCGGATAGTGGTACTTCTTTAGTTAACTTATCACTAGTTTTACTAACACTAACACTTTCTCCAGTTAAAACTGATTCATCTATTTGCAAGTTTGATGAATTAATTATACGAATATCGGCAGATATTTTATCACCGGACTCAAGTAAAACAATATCCCCTGGTACTAATGATGAGCTATCAACTATCACTTCTTCACTATTGCGAAGAACTTTAACATTGTGTTTAATTAAACTACTTAAAGAATCTGCTTTTTTATTCGCTTGATATTCTTCAATTGTACCAAGTATTAAATCTAATAGAATGATAAATAATATTACGATAGCATCGGTTATTTCTCCAACTAAAAAAGAAATAACAGCTGTTATAAATAATAAAATAACAATTGGATCTAGAAAACCACTAAAAAAGATTTTGATAATACTACTTTTTTTCTTTCTTGGTAAAATATTTTTACCATACTTATCTAATAGTTTATTAACTTCAATACTACTTAAACCAGTATCAATATTAGTGTTAAATTTTTTAATGACCTCTAAGTCACTACATAAATAATATTCTTTATTCATATACCACCTATTATATATAAAAATATAACAACTTTTATACTTTATGTCAAATGCCTTTAATCATAAATATCGTATGTTGTGGCCATTATCAAATATCCTCAATATTTAATGAGAAAATGATTTTGGTGAAGGAAAAATGAAACTCAGATTAAACGAAATAAGAGAGAAAAATGATTTATCACAAAGAAAAACTGCTATCAAATTAAAAATTAGTAAATCATATTATAATTATTTTGAATCTGGAGAAAGAATAATACCATTAACAAGACTTAATGACTTTTGTAACTTGTTTCATGTTGATTTTGATTATGCCTTAGGTTTAAGTGATAACAATATTATTACGAAAGAAATAAAATCATTAGATAAAAAATTAATTGGTACAAGAATAAAAGAAATAAGAAAGAAAAACAAACTAACCCAAAGAGGATTAGCTAAATTACTTAATACATCACAGTCAACAGTTAGTTCTTATGAAAATGGTAATACTATAATACTAACTGCCTTTCTTTATGAAATGTGTATTAAATTAAATGTTAGTATGAACTATATTGTTGGTAAAACAAACACTATTAAAGTAATGATAAAACCTTGAAAAAGAGGTTTTTTTTATTTATAATGAGATTATGAAAATAATTATTAATAAACAAGAATTTAATGTTGATATAGCTAACACTTTTTCTAAAAGATTAGTGGGATTAATGGGTAAAAGAAAGATAACCAAGGGACTATTTTTCCCTAAAACAGGAAGTATTCATACTTTCTTTATGAAAGAAAATATTGATGTTATTATGATTGATAAAAATAATAGTGTTATCTATTATCAAAAAAATCTTTCAAAGAATAAAATAATTATAAAAAAGAAAGCCTATCATACGATAGAACTTCCTTGTAATTCAATTAATAAAATTAATATTGGCGATAAACTAACTATTAGTTAGTTTTTTTGTTAGTACATTAGGTAAATCATCTTCATATACCAATAAATGCTGATATATAAACAAAGCACCACCATTTTCTAATAAAACTTCTTTTAGTTTAGGGTAATTACATACTAATTTAGCTGGATTAAAGAAATTACCAGTTTTCGCATATGTTGAATATTTACCTTCCATTGATAATATTCTATTATCGGTATCTCTTATTAAAAAACTATCACAATTATCTATTATCGTAAATATCCCAGATGTACTTTTAAGAGTAACTTGATCACTTAATGAATCATTATTAATACCTTTTATTGCATCAATAATAATATCTTTATTATGATCAACAAAGTATTCTTGTTGTACTACAACATCTGAAGATATAATATTAATATCTTCATAATCACTACTTGATAAACCTAATACATATGGTTTTCCTTCTTTTTCATATTTAATAGTAATTGCTGTGTCTTCTTGCATTCCATTAGAAAAAGAAATATCAGTTACATCTACCCTTTCACCTAACTTTAGTTTTAATGGTAAAAGAATTTTTTGAATTCTTAGATAGCGACTATAACACTTACGAAACACCTCTTCTGCGGGAACAACTATTTTATTTTTATTATGTTGTTCTTCTTTTTTAATTAATTCTAAGACCGATTGGTATTCTTTCTTCGTTCTCAGTTCACCTAAAAAGCTCATATAACACCTATTTAGTTAATTTCTCCTTTAATTCATCAATTGTTAAAGAATATTCTTCTTTCTTTATCATATCTTTTATTTTGTATATACCACTAGTTATTTCATTTTCACCAATAACCATTACATATTTAATGTTTTCTCTTTCGGCATATTCAAAACATTTACCAACTTTTCTTTTATTCATTTCAATCAAAACATTTTTACCAACTTCACGTAAAGTATTAGCTAATTTAAGTGTTTCAACATCCGTATCAAGTGGTACCATATAAATATCAACTAAACTTTTCTTTTCACTTTCTTCTTTAAGTATTACAAAGATTGGTTCAAGTCCAAAAGATAAACCAACGGCTGGATAACTCATACCATTATCCATGAAGTTTGTAATTATTTTATTATATCTTCCGCCAGCACCAATTGCACAAGTAAGTCTTTGTTTCTTATCGTAAAACTCAAATACTATTCCCGTGTAGATAGATAATCCACGAGCAAGTGATGGAGAAAAAATAGTATCATCAGAAATACCTAACTTTGTTAAATAATTTCTAATTTCACTTAATTCATTAACTCCTTCGTTAATTAATTCATTTGCTTCTTTAATACTTTCAAAATAAGCAAAATCTTTATCAAATAAATCTAATAACTTATCAATCTTATCTTTTTCAATATCCAAGTCAGCTAACATTAATACTAAGTCTTCTTTACTTACTTTTTCTTTTTTATCAATTACACCAATAACACTATCTAGTTTATCTTCAGTAATACCTGAAAGTAATATTAAACCACTCATTAATTTACGATTATTATATTTAATATAAATATCAATACCTAATTCCTTATATGTATTATAGGCCATTAATAGTTGTTCAGCTTCAATAAATCGATTATCAATTCCAACAACATCTACATCACATTGATAAAACTCTCTGGTTCTACCAAGTTTAACTGGTCCATTACGGAATACTTTACCTATTTCATAACGACGGAATGGTAATACTAAACCTTTATTTAATCCAACTACTTTACAAAATGGCACAGTTAAATCATATCGAAGACCTAAATCTCGATCACCTTGATCAGATAGTCGATATATTTCACTTAATATTTCTGCATCTTCTGAATATTTATAACTTAATAAATCAAAATAATTTAACATTGGAGTTTCTAGTGGTAAATAACCATTTTTTTCAAAATTTCGACGTAATACATCAATTATTTTATTTCTTATTTGCATATCTTCTGGCATAAAGTCAAAAGTACCTTTTACATTCATTAATTTCATAATTCTTCCTCTTTCTTTCTTATTTTTTTATTTAATAATTAGAGAAAGTGAATGCCGAAAATAGTTAAATTTCATAAAAACCATTCCTTTCATAATTTGATTATAATATACTACAAAAACTATTATATGTCAAAAAAAGAAGCATTATCTTGCTTCTTCTTGTGCTCTTGTTTCACGAATAACTGTTACTTTAATTGTACCAGGATATTGCATTTCACTTTCAATTTTTTCTTTAATATCACGAGCTATTTTATAACTTCCTAAATCATCTACTTCTTCAGGCTTAACAATAACTCTAAGTTCACGTCCTGCTTGAACAGCAAATGTTTTATCAACACCATCAATATCTGTAGCAATCTTCTCTAATTGTTCAAGACGTTTAATATAGTTTTCAAGTGAATCATTTCTAGCACCTGGCCTTGATGCTGATAATGCATCAGCAATAGCCACAATTACACTAATGACGCTAGTTGCTTCAACATCGCCATGATGTGAGGCAATGGCATTTATAACCACATCATTTTCATGATATTTCTTAGCTAAATCAACACCTATTTCAACGTGACTTCCTTCAATTTCATGATCAATAGCTTTTCCAATATCATGCAAAAGACCTGCACGTTTAGCAAGGGTTACATTTTCTCCAAGTTCCCCAGCAATTACACCAGATAAATGACCTACTTCAATTGAATGAACTAAGGCATTTTGTCCATAACTAGTTCGAAAATGTAATTTACCAATTGTTTCTACTAGTGCTGGATCAATCTTCGTAATACCAAGTTCAAATAAGGCATTATTACCATATTCAATAATCTTTTCATTCATTTCTTTGGCTGTTTTATCATATAACTCTTCTATTCTTGTTGGATGAATACGTCCATCTTTAATTAATGTTTCAAGAGTTACTCTTGCAATCTCACGACGAAGTGGATCAAAGCTTGATAATACTACTGCTTCTGGAGTATCATCAATAATTAAATCAACACCAGTAATTGCTTCAATTGTTCTAATATTTCTTCCTTCACGACCAATGATTCTTCCTTTCATTTCTTCGTTTGGAAGTGCTACTACCGTAACTGTTTCTTGATTAGCAACATCACTAGCATATTTTTGCATTGAACTTACTAATAGTTCTCTTGCTTTCTTATCACACTCTAGCTTTGCTTCAGTTTCCCTATCTTTAATATAATTAGTTATTTCTTTAGTCATGGTTTCTTTTACTTTTTCCATAACTTTTTCTCTTGCTTCTTCTTTGCTGATTCCAGATATTTCATTCAAGATTTTTATTTGTTCTTGTTTAATTTCTTCCACTTTTGCTTTTTCTTCATTGATAGCTTGTTGTTTTGTAAATAATTTAGCTTCTCTTTCATCTAAAGATTCATCACGCTTTTGAATTAAAGCATCACGTTTATCAATATTATCTTCTCTTTGAGATAAACGATTTTCTGCATCTTTAATTTCTTGCTTACGATCACGAACTTCCTTTTCGGCATCCATTTTCATACGATGAATTTCTTCTTTAGCTTCTAAAATAGTATCACGTTTACTTTTTTCAGCTTCTTTACGAGCTTTTTCAAGGATAGAATCAGCTTTCTTATTAGCATTACTTCCTTTGAAATAATTAATTAGTAACATAACTACTATACCGACAATTATTCCACCAACGGAAAGCAAAATGGAAAGTAAAGTTTTATCCATTTCTCTCCTTCTAGTATTATTCTAAATATTTTAGCAATCCCCATAATACTGTGGTTTAGTACTATGTTTATAACTATAAAAAGCATAAAACATAACATCTATACTTATTTTAAAGTCTAATTAATTTTCTGTCAATTACTTTGTGAATTAATTTACAAAATCATATTTTTTTATTAAAATAAGTAGAAAAAAAATAATATATATAGTATAATTTATAAAGGTGATTATGTGAATTATCCAAGTGGTATTAAAAAGGAAGTTATAAAGCTAGATTCAAAAAGAGAATATAAAAATCTTGGAATGAATTTAGAAAGTGATATTAATAGCAGTAATGAATATTACACTAATAAAAATATAGCTTATATTTATAAAAAACCAACACCAATTAAATTAGTTAAAGTTGATTATAAAAAAGGTAAAATAGAAGAAGCTTACTTTGAAAAACCATCAACTACTGATTACAATGGAATTTATAAAGGAAAATACATAGATTTTGAAGCAAAAGAAACAACCAATAAAACAGGATTTCCACTTATAAATATTCACAAGCATCAAATAAACCATATTAGAAACATCTACAACGAAAATGGTATTTGCTTTCTAATAGTACGTTTTTCAAAACTAAATAAAACTTATTTATTAATGGCAAAAGATTTACTAAGTTTTATTGATAACATCAAAAAGAATATTATTCCAATTAGTTATTTTGAGGAATATGGTTATCTTATCAAAGATAAATATTATCCTAGAGTAGACTATTTAGAAATAATTAATAAATTGGAGGTATAAATGAGTAAAGAAACGAAGGAAAGAAAAAATAAAAGAAGTCAATCGAATACAAACAAAAAAGTTGATAAAAAGAAAAAAGTTGTTGAAAAAGAAAGAAATACTGAAACCACACATAAAAGAGGTGAAACTAAATTAAGAATTAAACCTAGTTTAGTAAGTGCAATGGTATGTTTAGGATTATTTGCCCTATTCTTCCTTCTTGGATATTTATTATTAGGTGGAATAATTGAAGGAGCTGTCGTTGCTGTACTTTTCTTGTTTGTATGGTTAATCGGAAGAATATTAGATAAGCCCAAAAATAAAAGTAAGAAAAGAAAAATACTAAAAATAATAATTATTTTATTTTTATTACTATTTATCTTAGTTTTACTTGGTGGATGTGCATTTATCTATTATGTTGTAAAAAATGCACCAGATTTTAAACAAGAATTACTTAAAGAAAAAGAATCTACTATTATTTATGATAGTCAAGGAAAAGAATATGCTAAGTTAGGTCTTGAGTTACGTGAAAATATTGAATACGATGATTTATCTGAATCATTTATTGATTCACTTATTGCTACTGAAGATTCAAGATTCTTCCAACATAATGGATTTGACTTAATGCGTTTCGTGAAAGCCGCTGTTGGTCAAGCTATGGGACAAGGAGATTCTGGTGGTGGTTCTACACTAACCATGCAGTTATCTAAAAATACCTTTACTAGTAAAAATGCATCAGGTATTGAAGGTATAATACGTAAGTTTACTGATATTTATATCTCTATTTTCCAAATTGAAAAGAATTATACCAAAGAACAAATAATTGAATTTTATGCTAACAATCATAACTTAAGTGGAACAATATATGGCGTTCAAGAAGCAAGTCGTCATTTCTTTAATAAAGATGCAAAAGATTTAACACTTACGGAAGCTGCCATTATCGTTGGAATGTATCAAGCTCCTACTTCATATAATCCATTTAATAAACCACAAGCAGCAGAAAAACGTCGTAACACTGTATTATATCTAATGGAACGACATGGTTATATTACACCAGAAGAAAGAAAGATAGCAGCAAGTATTCCAATTGAAAGTTTATTAACTGATACAACTAAACCTACTAATGAATATCAAGGATATATTGACTTAGTATGTAATGAAGTACAAACAAAATATGGAGTTGACCCATATAGTACACCAATGCTTGTCTATACTAATATGATAAGATCTGCCCAAGATGGTATTAATAAAATAATGGATGGTAAAACATCATACAAATGGAAAGATGAAGATATGCAAGCAGGTATTGCTGCAGTTGATTCAACAAGTGGAAAGATAATTGCTATTGGAGCTGGAAGAAATCGTAGTGGTGCTAAAAGCTTCAGTTATGCAACATTTGATGAAAAGAGTCAAAGACAAATAGGTTCTACAGCAAAACCATTATTTGATTATGGACCAGGTATGGAATATAACCAATGGTCTACATATACTTTATTTGATGATAAACCATATACATACTCTAATGGAAAAGCAATTCATAATGTTGATAATGCATATAAGGGAATTATTACTTTACGTTCTGCTCTTGCCGGTTCAAGAAATATTCCAGCATTAAAAGCATTCCAACAAGTTGATAATAAAAAGATTGTTGATTTTGTTACAACCGTAGGAATTACACCAGAAATTAGTAATGGAACAATTCATGAAGCTCATGCAATTGGTGCCTTTACTGGTTCTAACCCACTATCAATGGCTGGCGCATATCAAGTATTTAGTAATGGTGGTTATTATTATGAACCATACTCAGTAAATAAAATAGTATTCCGTAATGATAATAAAACAATTGAATATTCTTCACCAAAAGTTAAAGTAATAAGTGATTCTACTGCCTATATGATTACTGATGTACTTAAAGGAGTATTAAACTTAAATAGTACTGCTCGTAGAGTTAAATCAGATCTTCCAAGAGATCACATAGCTGCTAAGACTGGTACAACGAATGTTGATTCACAAACTATTAAAGCTCGTCATTTATCAAGTAGTACTGTTCGTGACTTCTGGATTATGGGATATACTCATAATGTAGTTGTCGGTATTTGGTTAGGATATGATAAATTAAATAATAAACACTATTTACATTTCAGTTATGATTCAAACCGAAGATTCCAATTACTTAACCAAGTAGGAAGAGTTGTCTTTAAACATGATGGAATTGATTTCAAGAAACCTAGTTCAGTAATATCAGTTACTGTTGAAAAAGGATCAAATCCACCAAAACTTCCAAGTCCTAATACTCCAAGTGATCAATTAATAACAGAATTATTTAAAAAAGGTACAGAACCAACAGAAATGTCAACTAAATATCTTTCAGTTGGTACACCTACTAACCTTTCGGTAGCTGATGCCGGTAGTTATGCAACATTTAGTTGGAGTCCAGTAGCAGATCCTGGTTATGTTGAAAACGGTGTATTTGGTTACTATGTTTACTTCAATGGTGAAAAGTTATACTTTACTCAAAACACTAGTTATACATTTAGTAATATGTCTTCATACTATGGAACATATGGTGTAAGAGCGGGATATAAAGATACAAATGATTCAATTGGTGAACTTGTTACTTATACCTATAGAGAAAAAGTATATAAGTTAACCGCAGAACCAGCAAGTAGAACATATTATATTGGTGATGAAATAAGTCATACACTATATGATGGATCTATCGTTAAAGTATATACAGATAATGTTGATATAACATCATATGCAAAAATTGCAAGTATCCGTATTACTGATAAAAATGGTAATCCAGTTACATCAGTTTCAAGTGGTAGTGTTAATACCTACCGTGTAACTTATACAGTTACTCATGGTACATATACTGGTACAGTTTCTAATACAATTATTGTCCAAGAAAAACCTACACCACCACCTGCAACACCAGAACCAACTACTAATGTAGAACCAGAACCAACTAATAAAGTTGTTGATGGAGATTAAAAAAAAGTGATTTCAAATCACTTTTTTATTATGTCATTTTTAACTAAAAAATCAATTAATCCAATATAACCTAAATTATTAGAAACAGAATCAATTTCTTCCCCATTTTTCGTAATTATGGTTGTTGGTGTTAATATTGTTGGTTTATCAGTTTGTGAATATATATCCTTTGTTGCTCGATACTTATCATGTAACTCAATATATTCTTCATAAGAAAGATTATAAAGATTTAAATCATATACAGTTAAATCATATTTATCACAAACATGATTTACTGATGGTTTATAATTATTGCAATGAACACATGTTGGTGATGTTAATATAATAATACTATATTCATCACGATTAATTAATTCACGATATTCACTATAATTAATCTCAATAATATGATTATTTTCTTTTTTGTTTTTTAATAATAGAAAACTTAATACTATCAACAATATAATAATAAAAATAATCAAGATACTGTTAATAGTCTTATTTTTATGCATTTTACACCTCAAGGAAGATTATAGTATTATTTTATAAATAAATCAAACAAAAATTTTATAATAGCAATAATGGTATTAATGATACGCAATATAATATCATCATTACTATCATTATCTTCTTCTTTAGTTTCTATATCTCCTAAATTAATAGCCCAAATACCTAATTGATTATTTTTAGCTATTTCTTCTTGTTCTTTTAATAAAGACACATATTCATAATCACCATAAATGTAAGCTACCTTGGCATAGCCTCTTTCAATCAATTCTTTTTGAAGTAAACTTCCATCAACATGAACAAAAGCTAATACTCTTCCATATTTATCTTCCCTATCACTATTACTATCATATTCTAAATATATTTCTTTGGCATTTTTAAGGCGATTACAAGTATATTCACTAGCTTCTTTACTAAATGGTTCATTTGTATCTATTTCGGGAGTATCAATAGCTAAAAAACGCACTTTCTTCTCTTCACCATTAATTATAAATCTTGCAGTATCACCATCACTACATTTATCAAAAGTAACCAATTCTTTTTCATTAACTTCTTTAATATAACAAGCAGGTATAGTTGTTTCTTTAGAGACACTTACCCATTTATCATCTTTTTTAACTACTTCATGCCAATGAATAGGATTACCATGATTTCCATAGTATTTTCCATTACAAGAAATAATACTATTTTGTTTTATTGGACCAGAACTAGCTTGGACACAAGTAGTAAAAGTAATGATAGATAAAAATAATATTAACTTACTTATTCTCTTCATATTTCACCTATTTAATTATACAATAAATCTAAATAATTGACAAAAAAACATTGACAATAATTCTTTTTTTGATATACTTATATATGTCTACTTTTTGCGGATGTAGTTTAGTGGTAGAACTTCAGCCTTCCAAGCTGACCATGTGGGTTCGATTCCCATCATCCGCTCCA
>JAEEGL017426043.1_pt1 | contig 17423 bp, 9 predicted proteins | sample 9134231 | NCBI WGS metagenome assembly JAEEGL01 (sample SAMN16246548, study PRJNA631951) | gut metagenome | biome: gut microbiome; feature: rumen; material: fiber-attached | host: Bos | place: Iran: Karaj | collected 2018-10
CTACATTATCTATTTGATCTCCATTTGGATTATCAACAACAACATCTACCATTGCAGTTGAATTTGTTTGTTCTACAACTTCCATCGTAATAATATCTACAACACTTGTTTCAGAATAATATGGTAATTCATTATATTCTTGCTTAGGCATCTTATTATAAGTATATCTAACCTGAGGATAATACCCTAGCTTAACCATTTCATCAACATTAAATCCATCTCCAAGTACACTTTTTTGAAAAGACACATCATTAAGATTTAAAGCCGTAATCTTATTCTGATTATTGGTTGTATAGATATAATCACTTAAATAATGAATATTACTATAATTAGCAGTTGCTCTTACATACCCTACCACAGGACCTACTGCCTGATTAATATTATTAGCATTACCAACAGTATAAGAATTACGTAATGTACCATATGTTTCATAAGCAATTAAACCCGTAATATCATAAGCAAAATCGCTTGGGAACTCATAGTTGTTGATAACATAGATATGATCAACAAGTGACTTAACACCACCATATCTTTGTATTAACCCAATAGTTCTAGCAGACGCCCCACTATTTTCATTAGAAATAATTGCATTTTCTCCATACACATAACCATTTCTTACAGTTCCATAATTATACCTAGTTAATAATCCAACCTCTGAATATAAATTAACTTTCGTTTTTAGCTTCATAACAAAGTTTTGAATCACACCAGATACATGATTAACATCAACTAAAGTATTAAAATAAGTATCATTAAATTTAGTTTCTCTTTCATCATAAACATTTATTTCAACATTCTCTATCGTACCATAATTAGAAGAAACAAAACCTCTTATACTCGTATTAACTATTGTATTGTTCAAATGAACATTTAAAACCATATTCTTTAAAATGCCACTTTTTTCTATTCTTCCTAATCTCGTATAATTATTCCTATCTGAAAGCGAATAAACATTAGCACTATATCCTTGAAAATCTATTGTTCCATAGAAATATTTATATCCCCAACCTAGTGTTTGAGCAGTAAATTCATAAAAATCCAAATCATTTAATACTATATAATTGCCATTCGGCTGCATATATACCCAATCATTAGTATTTGCAATCCCCTTAACCTCATTATCAGTAGATATGTCAAAACTATCAAGAACATATTCCCTATCTCTAATAGAAATAGCTAAACAAATAGTATATTTTTTATTCTCTTCCAAATCGACAGATTTTATTGCATCTTTAATAACATCTGTATTTAATAATTCAACATACTCATTACTATATAATTTCTCTCCGTTTTCATCTTTTACTTGAATATAATATGTATTATTACTTATTTCATCTTTTAAATCCTTAATATTAACCCGTGCATTAGTTACAAAATCATAACTAAACGTCTCATAAGATTTACTTGGCAAATCTACATACTCAGTAATCTTTAGATTTACCTTACTCGGATCAATATTGGCATTACCACTATAATTTCTAAATACCAACCAAGTTTTAGACCCACTAGGTACATAAACAGTTCTGCCAGATTCAAACCAACCATATGCTGATTTATACTTATTACTAAGATCAGTAAAATAAATATAAGCAGAATAGTCATTATCAGAATCAGCAAAATCAAATGTATAAGCTCTATTCCCCTCTAAAATCAACGGTTCACTTACTCTTGCCCTTCTATCATAATAAGAGCCAGTAACATTTATTGTTCCATTATTATTATAAGTTCCAGGTAAAATAGAAGCATTTCCCAGATTAACTTCTTTTCTTTCTCTTGATTTATAAATCATAAAATCTCTAACTTCATATTCAGCCGTAAACTTTGAACCATTAGTAAACCAAAATCCAATAAAATCAGTTCTATATTTACCATAATATGTACTAGTATTATTTACAAAGTTATTTCCGCTTTTATAACTTCCAACCCTAAAAGTATAAGTATAAGTAGTCCATTTATCGGTTGAAATATTCGTAAGTTCAATCCCATAATTCAAACTAGTTGTATTACCTAAATAGTTTTCAAAAAACAATCTGTGACCAGCACTCAAAGGATTAATAGCTTTTATTTTGAAAGTTGCAGTAACAACCTCACCATGATAATCACTTAAATCATACATATATGAAGATGAACCATTTTTAGAATATATATGCATATCACCTTCACTATCAATAGTTTTAGGTATAGTATAAGTATTATAAGTTTGAATCCATTTTGTTTCGGAATACATATCTACTAAGTTTTCCCCATTAGCTACACGCAAAGAAGAAGTTAGTTCAATTTTTCCACTTATACTTTCCTCTGTATATTTGCTAATACTCTTCAACTCATATTTAGATACAAATGTCGAATTACTATTTGTCTCATTATATTCATCAGCAATAAACTTTAAAACATAATTAGTATTAACTTTAAGATTATTATAAGTAATTCTTTCAAAATCAGTATTAGTTTTAATAATTCTAGCGTCTACCAAAGTATCATTTAAATCCCTTAATTCTAACCTAACTTCTTTAGTTAATACCGAATTATCGGGATCATTTATTTTAACATCTAAATCAATCATGTTATTACTTACAAAACTATTAGCAATAACTACTTCCGCCGGTTTTTTTCGCGTAGTAAATGGTTTTAAACTATGCAAGCAATCTAAATCATAAGTTGTTTCCCCCTGTTGTACAACAGAATCTATCTCAATATAGTAAGAAGTATTTGAATTCAAATTCTTAAATAATAAAGTCAGCTCTTCATAATTCTTAATTCTTGTTATTTCCTGAGAAGATAAAGAATACTCTGTAACCAACTCATTATTATCTTCTCTAAATAGCTTAATATGTAATTGTTTTAACAGTTTTAATAATCTATCATCAGTTTTAGAAGAATTAATTCTATAATTAAGAGTTACTGAATCCTTAGTTAATTCATTAGATTCAAAATCAAAATTCAAAAAACCTAAACTAGTAATTGGTAAAGAAGTAAATTCCATACTACCTAATACATAATCTTTTCTTTCACCTTTACCATCGTTCAAATCAATATCACCATATACATTGATATTAAACACTTGATTTGGATCCAAATTATATAACTTAAATCGTTCATCACTAATAGTATCACTTAATACTGTAACCCCCGAAGAATTAGTAACAACATAATGATAATTACCTATTTTAATATTATCATCATTCTTTAAATTAACACTTATTCCAACATAATCAACTTCATTTTCTACAACCTTTAATACAACCGCAGGTGGTCTCCTAGACGTACGAGTATGCCCCTTATTATTTCTAGCTTCCAACTTGTTATTCTTTCCATCATAAAAAGTAATCTCAAAGTCAAATTCTTTATCAGATTCCATACTTTCTGGTGTAGAAATATTATTTATTTCTTTACCATTTATCAACTTGTTCAAATCAGACTTACTAAAGAAATAATTAGTATCCCCTATAGTTAAAGCAAAATTCTTAACCCCTCTTAACACTTCACTATCTAAAGAACTAGTTAATATCATTTTAGCCAGCTCAATTTTATTTGAATAAATCTCTCCATTTTCAAATTCTATTTCAATAGGTTCTAATTCCTCTAGTCCTAAAGTTGTTAAAGTATCTGAGTAGAAAGTAACTATTTTTTTAGTCTTTAAATCCTCATCTAAATATGTATATTGACCAACAATTTTATACTCCGTACTTGCATATAATCCTGATATTAAAATATTACCACTAGCATAAAAAGCTCTTCTAGCAAATGTTTTTCCACCAGATACTAATGTAAAAGTAGGTGGCTTAATAATAACCCCAGACGGATCTTTAATAATCAGATTTGACGACATAGAATAAACATTAGGAGTAAATCTTTGTACAGCTACAGATGGCTTTACATAGGTAAATCCAGGCTTCTGAACCTCTTCCATAATAGCAGGAGGCACTGGTGTAACATCTTCTTCATCTACTTCCTCTATAACCTCTTCAGGAGTAATTATTTGCTTTTCCGGTATCTCCTCAATCGTCTTAAAAGATATACCTATTACTTTCAAAAAGTCTTCATACCCATAAATATACTCTTCATTATTACTAGCATAGTAAAACCTTAATGTGGTATTAAAATCCACATCAATACTATTTTTAACAAACGTATTTTCTCCTCTTTCATAATAGTTTATTTTATCTTTAGAAAAGTAAATAAAACTATTAATAGGAATAGTAACTTCTTGAGCTTCAGATTTAATATCTAAATCATATAAATTCAAATATATACCATTTTCATAATTCAAAAGAATATATTTATCACCATCAAGACTTACATAAGTAACCGGATCATAAACGCTTCCATATGAAAAAACCACATTATTTAGACCCGTTAATCTTTTCAAATCAGTACTAACCAAATTAGTATTATCATTATAATTTATTATTGCCAATCCATCGTTAATAAACAACGGATAAGACATATTAATTGTTGAACTCCTAGAATTATCTACATAATGATTTAAAGGGGTTTTATAAATATATTCATTCTGTTCTATTTCCGCAACCTTTAGTTTATCTTCCGCTTTATCATAATTATTACTTCTAAGGCTTTCAGGAGCAGAATCAGAGCTAAGAAAATACCCTTTTTCTTCAACAACCATAACAAAACTATAAGTATTAAATAAATAATTAAAAAGGAATATAACAAATATAAAAATTGCCACGATAAAAACAGGTAATACTTTAACTAGTTTAGAATCCTTAAATTTATTCATCTTTAACTTTTTTATCAACTTTGCAATCTTCTTCTTCATGTTAAAAACATCCTTTTTAATTATCTATTAATTACCATTAAACAATTCTAATTTATCAATATTCTTTCTCAATATACGATTACCATTATCATACATAATCATATCCGTACTAAGATTAATAACATATTTTTTATAATAAGCCATTACATTATTCTTAAAATCATCAATAATTATATACTTATCATTTCTTTTATCATATATCTCTATTGTATCATTAAAATCAACAATAACATATGATAATGGAGATAATTCATACTTAACATCATCAACTATTATAGTAGTTGAATAAGGAAATAAGTATAAATCATTCCCGTCATAAATAATAGAATCTCCTAAATACATTTTTTTATCTTGATAATAAACAAAAGTGCTTTCCTCTTCATTTACAACTTCATTTTCTAATTTAGTAAAATAATTAATCTTATAAGCTTGCGTTTTATTATTTAAATAAACAATAGACATATTTACAGGAAACATCACCTGATTATCAATCTTCTGAAAATAAATCGGTATAATATCTAATTCCATTTCCTCATCTTTATTCTTTATACTTGTGATTTCATTTTCCCTTTGAATAGTTACTTTACCGGTATATTCAACTTTTTTACCCGCAAAATATTGATATAATTCATAATTATCAAATTCAACAGTATTAATATTTGAATAATACTTTTTAACAACTATTATACATACTATTATACAAGCTAAAGCAACTATAGATCCAATACCTACGACTAAAGCTTTAACTCTTTTGTTCTTTTTTTTAGTTTTCTCAATATTTTCTTGATAACTATTATCCATTATGTCCTCCTTAATCCCTTATAAGATTTCATAGTAACTTCTAACTTCCTTACTGTTATATATACTATATACATAGCAACAAGTATCATAAAAACTACCCTCAATATATTTACTTTATAATCAAATACTACATCTACTAAATAATTATTTACTAACCTTAAAATCATAAATAATAAGGAAGAAATACAAGTATATACAACATCCATTATAATTATATGAAAATTAAAAGAAAATGTACATGATAACAGATTAATAAGTATAATCATAATCAAACCATATCTATAAAATGCATTAATATTAAACAAAAAATAAAATAATAATAAGCAATTAAGAAAATTAGTAACATGAATAAATATTTCTCTTTTAGTTATTCCCAAAAAAACAGCATAAAAACCTCGGTACTTATTCTTATATTTACTTGTAAGAATAAATCCAATAACAAATAATATTAATGCCACAATACTTATATAACAAAAAATAGAAAATGTTAACCTTAAATAACTAATCATTATTATTCCTCATTCTCTCTTATAATCAAACGGAAAACATTATGACTTAAAGAATAAAAACCCTTTATATTTGAAAAACTAACACTTTCCTCCGCTTCTATTTGTACAGATCCATCAACCTCTCCTAAAACAGGCCAATAATCTTTCATTATTAAAATATTATACTTTTTATCTTTTATTCTAATAATTCTTACATTATTAATCTCGCTCATTTTTACGTTATCATTTTCTAAAACAATAACTTTAATCCCCGTACTATGATTGTTTTCCATAACTACCTATATATAAGAACTTACTTTCATCAACATCATCATAAGTTCCATTAAGAATATTTTCTACATCATCCAATATATCTTTAATATCTACAAGTACACCAGGTATACCTGTATACTGTTCAGATACAAACATAGGTTGTGAAAAATAATTTCTAAGTTTTCTTGAGCGATAGAAAACTTTTTTATCTTCATCACTTAACTCTTCAATACCTAATACTACAATTATTTCTTCCAATTCTGTATATCTAACTAAATAACTAAGAGCTTTCTCGATTAATTCAAAATGTCTATCTCCAATTACTTCCGGATCAACAAAAACACTACTAGTTTTAAAAACATCTATAGCAGGATAAATACCCTTCTCAGCCACAGTTCTATCCAACACTATTTGACCATCTAAATGAGTAGAAATCGTTTGAACCGCTTCATCAGTATAATCATCAGCAGGAATATAAATAGCTTGAAACGAAGTAATAGAGCCATCCTTAGTAGAATTAATTCTTTCTTCTACATCCGAAACATCACTTATCATAGTTGTAGGATAACCATTTTCAATAGGTGATCTTCCCAACTCTGCTGATAATTCCGACTGTGCTTGCACATATCTATATATATTATCAATAAATAATAAAACATCTTGTTTTTTTTCATCTCTTAAATATTCAGCCAATGTAAGACCACTATATATCGCTTTACTTCTACTAGTTGCATTATCACCCATTTGACCAAATACCATAGCTATCTTATCAGTAAGATTGGCTTCTTGCATTTCATCGTATAATTCTTTACCTTCTCTACTACGTTCTCCAACACCAATAAAGACAGAGTTAGATTGAAATTTCTTAAATACATTATTCATTAATTCTTTAATAATAACAGTTTTCCCAACACCTGCTCCACCTAATAGACCTAATTTAGACCCTTTCTGAATAGGAGCAAAAAAGTCAATAGCTTTAATACCTGTTAATAACATTCCACTATCAATATCCAACTCTTCTAGTGAAATATTTCTATCATAAACACATTTCTTTTTTACACTACTATAATTCGCATTACTAATAATATTTCCATAAGAATCAAATACTTTTCCTAAAATCTGATCAGAATATTCTATTGCTAAATGACCATTCTTCTTTCCAACCGGTAAACCTTTTTTCAAATAAGTTACATTATCAAAAGCTATAGTTTTAGCTATATTGCCATTAATCTCCACTACTTCAAACTGATAAACCTGATTATTAAGCTTAGCATACAATATATCCTTAACAGCTATATTAACAGTATTACTTAGTAATATTTGTACACTTAGATCAGATATAGCAATTATTTTCCCAATCATCTTTATTCCTCCTTCCTCTTATTAGCATTTTTTTTGTTATTACCCTCAATAATAACCGCGAATTCTTTTTTCTTAGCTATCTTTCTTTCCTTTCTAGCTTTTTCTTCTTCCATTTCTTCTATCTTTTTCAAAGATTCACTAGTAAAAGCTTGCCTTTTAACATTTTCACTAGCCCAGCTCCATGCTTCCGCTATTTTAATTTCTGTAGATACGTACGTCGTTATCAAACTCCATACAATATACATGATATCCCCTTCAACTACATAATCATCTTTTACTAGCGCTTCTCTTTTCTCATTATCATTAAACTCATCATCAAAATCAACTGGCAAAATCGTCCTTTTTATAACGCTTTGTGAATTCAAATTATAATAATGAATATATATAACATTTATTCTCGCATATTTCTTATTTAAAACACCATCCAACACTACATCAAATATCTTATTATATTCCTTTGGAAATTTTTCTTTATCCATATAAAGAACAACATTTTTTATATTAGACTTTATCTTCTTACCAATAATTATCTTATCATTACTATCTTTATCATTTTTTATAAAGGATAGAATATCAGAATTAAAATTATTACAGAAGCCCAAATCACTACCAATATAAATATTTAATTCTCTATCATTATTCGGAAACAATAAAGAAACCTTATTTTGAATAAATATTCGATTATTAACAACAGAAGTAATAATATACTTTAATTCTCTTTCATATTTATATGCTTGCTCTACTCTTTTCCTCGCATCATTTACACGTAATAACGCATGGAAATTCATTACTTTAACTACATTCTTAACACTCATAGTTAATCACCATTATTAGCTAGCTTAGGCAGCTCTACCTCATCACTACTACCATTATCACTATTATTCTCTGAAACTTCAGAATGATCATCTTCAATTACATAGCCAAATCTATCAATCAGAACGTCCTCACTCATAGGAGTAAACTTAGGCTGTTTTAAAAGATCAAGCATTTTTTTGCCATCTTCTAGTTTCTTTCGCAATTCGAAAGACATTGACTCTATATTAACCAACTGATAAACATCCGCTGTTTCCAAATAAGAAAGCAATTCTCTTTTTACTACTGCACCGATCTTTTTAATCATATCTTTTTGAACAGCACCACCCAAACGTGATACACTCAATCCAAAATTCAACGCTGGCTTTTGACCTTTTTTAAACATTTTTTCAGATAAAACAAGCTGACCATCAGTAATAGAAATAATATTAGTAGAAATATAATCGGTAATATCTCCACCCTTAGTCTCCACTATTGGTAAAATAGTAATTGATCCACCATCCTTATGCTGACATCCTTTTTCTAACAATCTTGAATGAGTATAGAAAATATCTGCAGGATAAGCATCTCGTCCAGTATTCTTTTCTGATAATAGTGCTATTTCTCTACACGCATCAGCATGTTTCTTTAAATCGTCTATACATACCAAAACATCCCTTCCCTCACGCATATATACTTCTGCTATTGATAAAGCAACATACGGAGTGAGCTTTATCAATGGAACTAAGTCATCATTAAATGAAGCAATTATTATCGTATAAGCATGAGCCCCTTTAGAAACCAATTTGGAATATAATCTCTTTAATTCTTTCTTGGTCTTACCTATAGCAACATATATACAAATAACATTCTTTCCCTTTTGATTAACTATTGTATCTAAACAAATTTGTGTTTTTCCAGTCTTCTTATCACCAATAATTAACTGTCGTTGGCCTTTTCCTATAGGAAACATCAAATCTATTCCAGCTATACCAGTTTCCAAAGGTCTATTAACAGTACCTCTTTCCATAATTCCAATCTTCTTCGTCTCAATTGGAATAGTTATACTATTATTAATCCTTCTTCCTGTTAACTTATCAAAACCAAACGAATCAATAATCATTCCCATTGAATCTTTAGAAAAAGATGCTTGGAGAACTTCACCAGTTGTTATTACCGAATTCCCTACTGCTATAGTTCCATTAGTCTTAACAAGTGAAATAATTACTTTATTAACTTCAATTTTATCAACATATCCAACATTTTCTTCATTACCAACAAATACTTTTTCGAAGAAAAATGCATCTTCTAAACCAACAACTTCAACAATAAAATTATTAATCTTTGTTACTTTTCCAGAATGATACATATTATTTCTATTAGCAATACTATCAATTTTCTTACTAATAGCTTCACTTAAAGAATCTTGCATAACAACTTCCTAGTATTATTTACAATAAAACACAATGGATAAGTGCTGTCTCATTATCATAAATAATCCTAATTCTCCCTTTTTATTTCCATATTCTATATACTATAATCAAATACTACTCCCTTATATTCAATCTTAAATCCTTCTGTTATTTTATCAGAATATACAGTTTCTACATACTCATCAATATCATTATATGACTTACTTTTATCCCCCACCAAAACTTTAATCTTTGGATTACTCTTTATTATAAGTTCCTCTACCTTTTCAACAAATTTATTAATATTAAAGTTTTTCTTAACTAATATATTTTTTACTCTTTCCTTCTCAATATCACTTAACAATTCATTTACTATCACAAACTGTTCATTACTTTGAAATGTAGATATTTTATAAATAACATTAAATGAAAAATAACTTCTAATCTTTCTATATTCATTATACAACTGTTTACTATTATTTTCATGATTACTCTTAACCAACTTCTTTATAGCAGTTTCCACATCATAATTAAATCCATATTTAATTTTTCTATAAATCGTTTTAACGTTATCATCTTCTAAATCTGCAAAAACCGGTAATACAACTTCTTTATTATTATCTTCTATGTCTACCATTCTTTTTACAGTTTTAGACTTTAATTCTTCTATTTGTTCTTTTCTATTTGATATCTCACCATTTAACTCATTAATCTTTTTTTCCTTATCTTCTATCAAGAAATCAAACTCTTGTAATCTATCAACAAAAATCTTTTTTATTAACAAATTTACCCTTTTACTTATATAAAATAGTAATAAAGTAAATACCAAAAGCAGTATTACTACTACTCCAATTATTATAAATATTTCATTCATAAACTACGAAATAAAAGGATTAAAGAATAGTAGCATAAAACAAAAAGCAAAGACTAATAGAACAAATATTGAAGCCACTATTAATAACATCATCATTGAACTAACTATTTCATTTTTAACTTCAGGATTTCTTCCTACAGCTTCTGCAATCTTTGAGCCTAAAATGCCAATACCTATTCCGAATCCAGCCATAGCATATCCCAAGATAATACCTACAGCTCCCATCGTTGACGAAACTACATTTTCCATACACACACCAACCTTACTATGCTCACATTTTTATCTAATAATTAACAAAACTATTATGGCATCGGAATTGCAAATGATTTAACAATTCTATCATTAACATTTTTTCCATTATATACCGCTTCTTCAACACGTATTTCATACAAATTTGACTGTTCTAGTTTTAATCGCCCTTCAAATCCTTTTTCGCTTTTTATAGCCTCAGTATCAATAAGTACTTCATCCAACATATTACCACCAGCATATAAAACAATCTTACCAGATTCAAAAGCATAATCAGAAGTCATTTTATAATTAAAATATACATAACCATTAGAAATCTTTTCTATTTTTAATGCATACTTTGTTTTAGTTGTTCTAACATTAATAACATCTTCAATATTATCAACTAAACTCTTTTCTCCAGTATCTTCATCCTTTACCACTTCTATATATCCCAAGCTAATAGAATACTCACTATTAGTAGCTAAACCAACAATTCGATATTTTGTATCATATTTATCAAGAATTATCTTTTGAGTAGCAACTTCACCATTTATTTCCCCTGTCACTAACAAATACACAGCTTGATATTTATTCTCAGGATCAGTTACTATATATGATACATCAATAAAAGTAGGATAAGAAATAGAACCCCTAAGACTAACTCTTTTCACCAAATTAGTTTTGTTCTTTGCTTGTACAGCATTATTAGAAGACGAATTACTTACTCCTCCATTATTATTAATAATTGTTTCACCATTATTAGTAGTATTATTATTAATTACCGTATTATTATTCTGAATCACTTGATTATTAGCGTAAGATTTAATCTTATTATTACTAGCATACTGATTAAAATCGTTCACCAACTCATTATATGATTCAATTAATTTATTAGAATCAAAGTTCAAGACATCTTCTTCTTTTTCTGGAACCACATATTCATTAGTACTACCAATAATAGCTTTTAAATCAATACTTTTTTCATCTACAATTAATTTTTCATTGGCTATATCAAAAGTAAAATTACCAAAATATAAAATCATCGGATTAATAGTTTTAATATTAAGTACATCATTTAAAACAGAAGCATTTCCTTGTTTATCAATATATATCAACAAATACTTATTAGCAAATATCGATTTATCCTCATTATATATTTCATCTGCTACAATTAGATATACTCTATCTTCTAATTTATAAAAATATGGAACAGACAAATCATTTATAGTGGCGCTATCTTTTAACTTAGCAACATTACCATCTTTAAATACTTGATAATTATCGCCAAATATAGTCAAAGTATCATTAGAAGTTTCATATACTACAGAACTTTTCCCTAATTTATAAGTATCTTGATTACTAGCTAAAAAGTAATAATCGCCACTCCATTTTTTTTCTATTCTTCCACCATTCTTAGTATCTATTTGATTTGAATCATTAGCAAACAATACAGTATTACTCGTAACAGCATAAACTTCTTTTCCCTTATTACCAACCAATTTAACTGCGTAAACTAATAAACCAATAATTCCTAAAATAATAAGGGAAAAGACAACAATAAACACCTTATTCTTAAGATTTAATTTTCGCATTATCCATTCCCCCCTTCATAGTAATCGAATTCTGCACTTTCTATCAAATCTCCATCACGATAGAAATTTAATGATAAAGTATATACTGCTCCAGGAAGATAATCATCATCATTAAGTAACAATGAATAATAATATAAATCCGTAGTCGGTTCATACCTTGCAGAAAAAGTCTCATTCCTAGATAAGAAGAATCCGGTCTCCATTGAAGAAATATTATATGTAACTGAAGTTATATCATTTAAATTAAATGAATCAGCAAAAACTAAGTTCAGATGAGTTCCATCATCATCAGTCATATTCTGTAACATTACAGTTCCTAAATAAATATTTCCGCCATATCTAACTGAACGGCTCTTAGTAAGAGGAGTAAAATTTCTTCCTTTATTAGTATAATCAGCACTAGCTGTAACCACAAACTTATAAACTTCACCATAAACCAAATTATACTGTGAAACATCAAAAGTAAATCTCTTATAGGTGTTTCCTATAGAAACATTTTCAGTTGAAGCTACAACTTGATCATTGCTATCTAATAATGTAATAGTATAACTATCATTAACAATAACTTTACTAGGATCATTTACACTAACTCTAAAGAATATTGAAGAATCCGTCTTACCAGAAGAAATTCCAATATACGGCTCTTCATAACTTCCTATAGTAAACTCTCTACTATAAGAACCCAATTCAATATTAACAACTTCACCATTCTCTGTATAACTACCCATAGGAGTAATTACAATCCTATAAGTCCCTTCATACTCAATCTCATTATTAGGAGATGGAGAAGCATCAACATTAATATTCATCGTTCTAAAGAAAGCCCTACTACTAGGTATCGTAATATCAGTAGGAACAAAAGAACCACCTTGATACTTATATAACTTATAATCAATCGAATCATAACCAACCAAAGTATCTAAATTAAATGAAATAACAAGGTCTTTATTACGATAAGATGTAGCAACTAACTCGGCTTGAATATTAGTCACTCCAACCTCAGATAAGGTATAGAAATGATAATTAACTCCCATAACTTTTTGATTAACATCATACAAGTATATTTTTTCATAAGCACCAGTATCAGAATTGAAAACATAAACATAAAAATTAACATAATAATTCGTCTTAGGCTGTAAATTATTAATCTCAATTGGTGAATCAAACGCAGAAATATTCTTTGTCAAAGTCGTTAAGAATGTAGAATTTATACCATTACTATCAGTCTCATACAAATCAATATATACTAGATTTTCTCTTATATTACTATATTCCGTACTATATAGATGAGCATTAAGCTTTACGCTGGTTAAAAATGAAGTGACATCAATTTTATTATTTTTATGTAAAGAAATACCTGGAATAATATAATCAAATTGCATAACGTTATTAGATGAAGCTAAATTTTCCGTTCTTATCTCCTTTAACAAAACATTATTGTTATCATAAACAACACCAGTTTGATCCATCTTAAAACTAACTGTATGATTTACACCCTTCATAGTTCTAATTTGCATCGATTCATTAGTAAAATCAGTATTAACAGTCATTAAATTACCATATATAGAACTAGATTGTACCAACTTAGAAGATGAAGAAACATTAAAATAATTACCATATGTATCATAAGTACCCTTTTGAATAGCTTTATACTCACTAGGAACATCAAAACCAGTATTTCCACTATCATAATACGCCTTAACCTCAATTTTTACCGGAGTAGAAATATATTCTGAAATATCCATATAGTTTAAAACTATGCTTCCAGATGATATATCTTGTTTCTCAAACTTTTTCACACCCAATTGTTGTAATTTTACAGGGTCAGTCGGAGTTATAATTACATCAGCAGCAGCTATTCTCGCTACCACTGTCGCATTTTCAGAATAATTATCAACTGATATAATCACCTTATTAACATCATTACTCAAGCTATAACGAAGCCCTAAATTATTTCTAAAGCCATAGAAATACTGACTAGTCAAAGCCACATATCCAGGCTCAGCACTCTTCTGTAGTTGTTCTTTTTTACGAATAGTCAATATATTAGAAGAACTAAGACCTGTAAAGGTTACTGCCTGAAAATCTTCATTATACGAAATATCAGCTGATGACAAAGGATTAACATCCGCATTTTTAAACCCGTACAACTTACCATCATATATAGCATGATCAATATCTTTATACTTATACTTCCAAGTAAAAGTTGAAGCATCACTTACTGATGGATATAAAACAAAACTACTAACTTGTTTTAAAGGACTAAGCGTTTCGCTTTTCAAGACCACCGTCGAATCAATAGATGTAGGATAAACCGTTTCAGCAGTACCATCTTTATCCATATCCAAATAAGCTTCATATGAGAAATAATAATCATTACCTCTTCTTAGCATATCACTATCCAACGTATTAGCATCTGTTCCGTCTCCAACCATATAAACAGAAGGTTTTAAATTACCAGAAGCATCAAAATTAATACTTCTATCTAACCCCGGAACCATTTCATATTCATCAGTCGCAGGATTATAACGCCATACATGATAAACAACATATTTCCCTGTTTTACTAGAATTATCATAATCTGCTATAACATTATAACCAACAAGAGTATTAGGAAGCAACTCATCATTATACTCTATATTAAAACTATCAGCATTTCTATTATAAATACTATTTACAACCATCTGTGCCTCATTAGGATCTGGTAAACTAGGAATATAATTATTAACTTGGAAATGGAACACATTATTTGTAATAGGTATTATATTAGAATCATATCCTGTATAATCGTAGGATCCATCTATTACTAAAGTATAAGTTTTTTGTTTAAAATCTGAGTTTTCCTTATTAAAGAATTTAGCATCTATAACTGCAGAAGCATCATAAAACATTGATTTTAATACGCTTGTATACTCATCATCGTCAGTATCTATAGTCTTCTTATAAGTTTCAACCCTACCTTCAGTAGTTGATCCTTGATATAAAGTAAATGTAAGTGAAGATAACGTACTAGCTTCAAAGCTTGCATCTTCCTCATCATTAGCCAAAGAGAAACTCAAAGAGAAAACATCATCATAAGAACCATTATCACCAAATACTGCTGTTAAAGACTTAGGAGATTTTGTTTGTACCTTAACACTTCCAATATATGTTTCCGTAGCAGTTGGATTACCGTCTTGTAGATTTATACTGGCATAAACATCAAATGTATACGTTTCATTAGCTCTTAGATAATTTACATTTATCGGAATCGCATTTCTATCCGTAGAAGCTGTTATAGAACGAGTTTCATAAGCATCTACAGAGTTTTTATAAACTATTCTATATGTATCACTCATTATTGTATTAGAAGGATCATCAACAATTATAGTTCCATTTATTTGCTCCCAAGTAACAGACGATTCTTCCCAACGAACACTAGGGAATGTAACCCCATCAATTTGCATTGTTGTTCCCAAATCAAATGAATATTCAATATCTTTTTCATTATCATTAAATAAAACAATTAGTTTATAAGTATAAGCTACTCCATGATGTATATTTATATCATCTACAGCAACATCTGCCGCAACCAAAGTATCTTTTTCAACCACAACTATTGGCTTTTCATTAGTAATATTTTGCCTTACATCATAGACTTCATATCTATAGCCTTTAATACCATAATCGCTATCTTTTACCCCTTTAACACTAAGTTCAAAGGCAGAACGGCTTTTACTTACAGCATATTCCAAATCTCCAACTGTTGGTGCAACCTTTAAAGTTGAAATATTCTCCTTCTGAGAAAAGCCATCATTTACAATAATTCCCGATGATAGAATATCATAAAGTTTAACCATATAAGTCGTATTACTATCTAAATTAGCAAATTGAACCCTGTTAGTATTATTTACAGAAAAATCAACGCCTTGATAATCAATAAGTTTACCATCGCTATCAAATATACCTAAAGTTGCCATCGAAACATTTGAATAACTTTCGCGATTTACATCTATAACTATAGAAGTCGCAGTTGCATACGCCTTTTCAAAATAAACACCCAAAGATTCTGTTCTAAATATTTTAGATATAAAAGTCTTATCATACTCTACATCATCAACTTTATAAGGAGCTTTGGCCGTTAAAGTATATTCCGTGTCTGGTTTTAAATCCGGATAAGAAACATAACCAAATAAATCTCCCGCTTCTATCGAAGATTCATATACAACCTTAGAAGTAGCATTCTCTATAATCCTAATCTGTGTAGGTCCAGAGATTAAAGAATCATCGTCTTGAATTTCAAAAGAAGCATCAAGAGATAAAGCATCAATAGACAATTTAGTAACCTTATAAACAGGTTCTCTAGATTCCTTATCTTCACTTTCTACTTCCTCTACACTATTATCAGTTATACTACCATCACTATTTATAACCCCGCCAGGATTATTTTCAGTATTTTCAGATCCATTCCCGCTTACATTATTAGTAGTTGTAGTACTACTATTACTATCATCTATTTGCTCATCATCTTTACTTAGTATTTCTTTACTATTAGGTTCTTCAATAATAGCTTTTTCAACCTCTTTTTTCTCTTCCACTAATACGTCTATATTTCCATCATGATTGATAACAAGATTAGATAAGGAAATATATTTTACTCCAGATTTACTAATGCTTTCTTCTTTTAGATTAATTGTAATATCGCCAACAACCACGTTAGCATTTTCTGTAATAGTTTGATAATAATTAGCATCATTATATAGTTTTATAATTGAACCATCTACATATTCTATATAAACATAAGAACCAAAATCAACCACTTCATCACTAGCTAAAGTA
>JAEEGL011080565.1_pt1 | contig 17422 bp, 11 predicted proteins | sample 9134231 | NCBI WGS metagenome assembly JAEEGL01 (sample SAMN16246548, study PRJNA631951) | gut metagenome | biome: gut microbiome; feature: rumen; material: fiber-attached | host: Bos | place: Iran: Karaj | collected 2018-10
CTGCTTGTCGGCGTAACCGCAGATGAGGTACTTGGTGTTCGGGGTGCTCTTGATGAGGTCAGACACAGCGTGGATGTTGATGAGCTCCTTCTTGGAGATATCCCAGCGGTCGATGATGAAGTTGATGTGGAACCACACCTCCGGAACCTCGGGCTTGGCCACTTCCTTCTCAACCTCGACAACTTCCTTGACGATCTTCTCGATGGTCTCCTTGTCGTACTGGTACACGGAGGTACGCTCAGCCAGACGCCACTTGCTGTACTCCTTACCGATGTTGTAGGTCAGGCCCAGGGTAGCACCGAACTGACCGTCGAACTTGTGGTTGCCCAGCCAGTGCTGCTTGGTAGGCTCACCCGTATATGCCTCGCCATCGAAAGCGTCACCGATGAGAGCGCCACGGATGTTGAGCAAAAGGCGGAGCTGGTCGGTCAGACGCAGGGTGTTCATGAGACCGGCGTTGAAGGAAGCGTCGTGCACGTTGCCGGACTCGGCGAAACCGAAGACGACACCACCACCCGCATAAGCGTCGATGTCGAACACGCGGTTGGGTTTGAAGCCGCCGAAGATGTTCATCAGGTCAGCGTGGGCCAGGGCGAAGATGTTCAGATAGCTGCCCTTCTGGTAGGCGAGTTTCTCGGAAACATACTGATTGTCAGCCTTGTCATAAAGGGTCACTTTGTTCGGGATGAAGTTCGCAGTCAGGGCACGAGGACCATTCTGGTAAACCGGGTTGCTCTGATACAGGCCCTTGAAAGGAGCCCAGTTGAAACCGAGACCGACGCCGAAGCTCGGGGAGGCCCACTTGGTGAGATAGAGGTCGACGGCCGGGAACACGAACATCTCGGGAACCTTCTTGGCGACCTTCCAGTCGTTGTCACCATAGTACATCTGGGTGCCGAGACCGAGGCTCAGCTGCCAGTTGTGCCAGAAACCGTTGGTAAACACGGAGTTCTTCTCCATAACCGTGGTCGTGACGACCTTACCGGTGGCGGTAGGGGTCTCTTCCACAACGGTAATGGTGTTTTCATCCTCGCTCCGGGTCACTTTGACATCCTGAGCAAAGACACTTGCCGGCGCGATGAAAGCGGCCGCGGCAATCAGGACAAATAATTTTTTCATATCTACTAGAATATATTTCAAGATTCAGAGAGCAAATTTACAATACTTCTTCGTTTTACGCAAATTTTTTTGACAACTCTGTGCTTAAGCCAAAGGATTCTGCTACCTACGGGTCGGTTTGGTTGTCGATCCCGAACCGGTCATGATGGAGACGACCTTGTCCAAACTATTGTCTTCGTAGTTCTTCGCCAGCGCAGGATGCTGATAGGATTCGGGGTCAAGCCCCAACATCTCACAGATGAGCCAATCCAAATCGTCAGCATTGATGTGGACATCGTCAAAATACTGGTTGAGATAGTAGTAGCATCTCTCCTGGAAAGTATCACCCACGGTGATATAATTGAATTTCTGCGAGAAGAAGGTTTGATTCGGACTGTACGCATACCGGTTGCCACTCTTCGGGGCAAAGGAAGTAAGCTCGTAATCCCGTGCGACGTCACCTTCATGCACCCCCAGCAGACCTTCAATAACATAGGCCAACGCTCCCGTACGGTCGGCACCAATCCTGCAGTGGAAAGCGACCGGCTTCCCGAGCCTGAGTTCCTTGATAATCCAAGCAACATCTTGCACGAGAGAAGACCGCTGCGTCGGATAGATCAATCCAAAGTCAGTCATGATCCGCATAAAGTCCGCACCCTCCAGCCTCGTCTCCAGCAAAGATGCAGAATGATCGGTTCCTTCACTTCCCCACTCTCCGACGATACCGGAGTAAGGGTCCCCGCGGAGATCCAGTTCAGCCAGGATGCCGAGTCTGTCGATTTCGGCCTGAGCACGGAAAACATACATATTGGGATCCGCATAATCCGAGTCATTGCGATCGTCCGTACCCAAGAATTGTCCATTCAAGCTCGCCGTCCGGAACAGTTTTCCGTACTTGACGGTGGCCCCGTTCAAACCGGTCCATCCGCCCAGGTCGCGGCAGTTCCACGCGTCGGTAATCGATACCATCCTGACCTGGCCGACGGCCTTGAGCTCACCCTCAGCCACGAGAGAACCATTCTCATTGACGGAATAAGTATAGGTACAACCGGGAGTCATGTTGGTAATCGTGTAAGTACCACCGGTAATCCCGTCCTCCGTATACCAAGTCTTTCCATTTTCCGTGACGGTAATGGAGGCGGAAGCCTCACTCTCCCAAGTAACTGTAAACCCGGCAGGCAAGTGCGCATTCGGCTCCAGGGTGCTTCTGAGAGATCTGACATCCGGGTTGTTCAGATAACTGCTGCCCGCGCCAAAAGAATCATACCGTCCATAGGACATATAAGCTTGTACCGCAGCGTTCTCGACGTTTACCTCCTCCGGATCGACAGGGCCTTTTTCCAACGTAAAGGCAGGCATCTGCTTGATATCGGCCCGCTTGATGGTATTGTCCTTGGAAGTGGATCTTGTAAACGTGCCGGAAGGCGTGGCGATTTCCACATCGAAACCGGCGGAAAAAGCGCCGGCAGGAACGACGATGTAAAAATCGGTCGCGCTATCCTCCTTGAGCTGCACAGCGCTGCGGCAGTTTAACGTAATCTGGTCACTGCCTCCGGATACGGTGGCGATGCAGTCTCCCGAATCAATGGACGATGCCTGCAGCGTGGCCGACCCCCAAAGCGAGACTCCCTTCTTGTCCTTGACGGTAATTGACCGCACCCGCTGGGTGCCTTGGAGAGATATCTTCAAGATTCCACAGACACTGCGGAAAAAGACCCGGTCGTCTTGAAGAATGCCTGCGGCCACATTGGCATCATAGCCAAAAGAATCAGCCTGGTAGAACTGAACCTCCGGAAGCGTGAACTTCAATTCTTCGCCGTTAAAGGAAGGATTGGACGCAGAAGGATATAATGCGAACCATTGATCGTCCCCCGACGTGAAGCCCGTCTTGTTGGTAAAGGTGCTGGAAGTGCCGGACTCGTCGGCCGTGAAGAGATAGCTGCTCCCGGTATCCGGAAGCTCGAAGAAAAGCCAGTTCGTCCATTGGGTCTGATCCCCATTCCAGCTGAGCGGCTTCGCAGTGCCTCCGGCCCAAAGGAAAAAGCCAGCGCAGGTACCCCCCACCTTTTTGATCCAAATCTGCTCTTTCCGGCCAGTGACCGTATTGGAAGTGCCCGCAAGATTCTTGCTGCCGTCTTGAATGTCGACAGCACCCAAGTTGCTATTCAGGACACATCTATATCGACCACTGGTATTCGCTCCCACCTGGGAGGATAGACCAATGCCGGAAGCCTTATGATACAAAAGCCACCCGTCATTTACTCTTTCCAGCGTGAATATGTAGTCCGACTCCTTGCAAAGCGGCAGCGCCAGTTCAGAAATCGCCTTCAAATTGGATTCTGCCTCCTCGGGAGTGATAGCCCCTCCAGAAAGATCGTTGCTACTCAAACCCTCAGAGTTGCGGATAATTGTCTGGCTGTTGCTGTCATAGCCCATGAAGTATCCGCCATCATTCGACGGATTGACCAGCAGGATGGACTTTTTCTCCCCTACGGTCATCTTTCCTACCGAAACAGCATCCAACAACTGCACGTTGCTGTCCCCTTTCTTAAGCAGGGTAATCCCGTCGCCTTGGTCCCAGCGAATGGAATTCGCATCTCCTAGGACGGATCGGGTCTCACAGGAAGCAGTGATCGTGAAAGGAGTCACTCCCTCGCGGGTGTATGTCGAAGTTTCTCCGATGCCCGATTCCGAATCGGTCAGCATAGGAGTTTTCCCGCAGGCGCCCAAAAGGATAGACACGCACGCCAGGATGGGTAATAACTTGATTCTCATCACTGATCCTCCCACTCTCCATCGCTATCGGTAAGCCCCTCTATCTCAACAATCACACTTCTTTTGTTATCCCCGGAAGCAAGAAAAGACGTCTCCGTTTTCAATACGATAAGCACGGCTTCAGGCTCCTCATACAATGACTTGTTCCTCATTATAAAAAGAATTAATGTTACCAATTAACTGGAATCTATCCGCAAATATACATTTTTTTTATTATTTACGGTCTGAATAGGCAGATTAATGCAAACAGGAGCCTATTATCCCCCTTAAGGGCGGACCGGTCGGATGGACAAGCCATAAAAACGGTTCTCGGATTCCCAGTTCGTCCGCTGGGCATCAAAAGAGAGAATGAATGCGGAGTCCGGACTCTTCTCCCGAAGGGTGGCCGTCCAGTAATTGCCCACGGAACCGTTCCCGTAGTATGAACCACCGACGTGGTTGCCCGCGGCTGGAAGGAAGATGGACTTCCCGTTCGGTCCGGTAACGGCATACCCCTTGCGGGCCGCGTTCCACTCCCAGGTGCAGGTCTTGCGCAGTTCCTCCATTTCGTCAAAGGTAGGCATGCGCCAACCCGTTCCACAGAAGACCGTGGCGGCATCATCTTCCGGAAGGAGGACGGTCCTGTCGTCAACACGCCCGTAGGCGGAAGAGGTATTGTAACGTTCGAACGGGCCCGACCTGGATGTTCCCCACTTGTAGTTGCTCCAATTGAAGGTATCCTTCGAGACCACCTCGCCCCAGGCGAAGAAATCACCCGTGGCATTCTCCGTGAAGGCACCCAGATTCATATCGGCCCACTTCACGCTAAGGCCCAAATCGACGGCATGGATGTCATAGATGGAGACTTCACAGTAGGCGGAAACCTCGCCCACGGCGACGGTGACAATGGTTCTGCCCGCGCCCACAGGTGTGACCAGCCCCCCTGCGACCTTCGCCACTGAAGGGTCGGAGCTGCTCCAGGCGAATTCAGGAGCGGTGGCGTCCGCCGGCGAGACCGTCGCCGTGAGTCGGACGGGGCTGTCGGAAAGCCGGAGCGTCAGGGTCTCGCGATCCAAGGTAACGGCGGTAATCGGGATGGAAGACGTCACGAACGACTTTTTCTCCCCATAACTGTATGAACCCTTGTTGACGACAAAAGCCGCAAAATAATAGGTGGTCGCCGCGGAAAGGTCCGTCGCCTTCACGGAGAATGAATGACCTGCCCCGAAAGAAGCGGCCTTCAGCTCTTTAGCACCCGACAAGGAAGAGGAAGTCGAGTAGACCATTCCTGCGGTAATACCGGCCAGGTCTTTCGCGGTAGTGGTGATGCTTCCTGACAACACGGCAGACCCGGCATCGACATTCGAGGCCGATCCGGTGACCGCTTCGTAGGTCTCCTCCTTCGGGGTGTCCGGCACGGGCTGGTCCGGATCTATTTCAGCGCAAGCCGCTGCCAGGAGGAGGGCTACCAGGATGAACACGATGTTCCGAATCTGGTTATTCATTTTGATCCTTTTATACAAAAACGTAGCAGGCCTGACCGGCCTGCTACGAATAGAATACAAATCGTTTAAAGCGTCGCGGGGTTGAAGTAGCCGTTTACTTCATTCAACTTGACAACGAGGTCTTCCACCGTGTCCAGATTGTTAAACGTACACGGGAACTCGGTAGTGAACTGATACTCACCAGTGCTGGTGTCCACGTAGTCCTTGTACTGAATCGTCTTGATGAAGTAGAAGGTGCTTCCCTTTCCGGTAAAGGCCGAAGGGCCGTATCCGACAGGGAGGTCGGCTCGATTCGTCGTCAGATTATTCGCCTGGGACTCAATCTTAATCTGCAGCGGGAACATGGTGAAGGGAAGGTCAGTCGGGATACCGATTGTCACGGTGACGTTCGTCTTGTCCTCGCTGACGGTGAGCTTGGTTTCAGCCGTGAAATCCTGGACTTCCATGACCGTGAAGACGATGTCACGGAACAGGCTGCCGACACCTCCTTCGCTCAACTGTCCGCCAACACGCAGTTTCGAACGGAGCGTCTTACCGTTTGGATCCTTAGGATTCAGGGTGACCTTCACATGCATCCAACCATTGTAGGGGTCGGAAGGATCAGTCACAAGCTCAATGGCGCTTACTCCGCCTTCCGCAATAGCCGGATCGTAGGAAGGAACCGTCTGGATTTCCTTGTAATAGTTCGCCGTGCTGGTGGACGGGTCCCCACTCTTATTCAGCCAGAACTGGAAATAGATGTCCACTTCATCCCCGCCCTGGACGGAGAAGTAGTCCATCCGGTTCACGGAAATCTGGTGGATGTTGTCGTTGATAGTTGTAAGGGTCGCCGTCTCGATGGAGGACGAGATATTGCCGAAGAACGGACCAGCGAAAGCGGCGTCGAAAGCGGCACTCTCATTACCTCCCGTTACCTCGTAACCTGCACCCGTGAACTTCGTCAGATTGATGTTGTAGTGGACATTACGGCAGATAGGGATGTATTCGCCCTTGTCGTCCAGAACCTCAATCTTGTAGAAATAGGTCTTGCCGCGGAGGAGGTAGTTCGGATTACTCTCAGGAAGATCGTCCTTCCACTTCAATTCGACGATGACACCCGTCTGCTCGCCGCTCCGCTCCGGGACTCTGCGCTCGTACATGTACAGGCCATTATCAGAATCGCTGAAGTGCTTGGCGGAACCATACCCAGGGTTGCCCTTGAAGATGAGGTCGTTGTTACCCATATAGCCGATGTAGCCACTGTTCAGCAAATCCGTGACGAAGTTCTTATCGGCCGGAGCCGTCGGAGCGCAGTACGTATTCATCTGCGTATAAAGGTTGTTGAACGTCGTCGTCGGGTGATAAGGGGCCACAGAGCCCTGATAAGGCACGTTGACCAGCGCGTAGCTCAAAATCTGGAAATCTGCGGTAGCAGCCGCGGTCACCGTGATCTTCGCATAGTTGCGGACCAGGCCGATAGGATTGAGCTGCTCCTTGGTCGCCTTGGCAATTTCGATCTCCCCGGTCAGCGGATTCACCTCGGAACGGATGCCGTCCGGAAGGACAACCTTCTGCCAGAACGCAACAGGAGCGTCCGTGATGGTCGAATGACCATCCGAACTGGTCGACGTGGTGATCGCCACGGCCATCTCATCCATGAAGTCCTTCTCGTAGTCGAAGGTCAGCGTGGACACATCCCCATCGTAATTGCCAATGAAATGGAGATGACACTCATCGTCGTAAAGCGGGAGCTGCGCGACGTATTCCGCCTGATTCGTATAGCCATAGTCGGCAGAGGAGAAATCTCTTACCTGCGTGGCAGGGACGAACTGCTGGAGCATACCGCCGTTCTCGCCGAAAACGGCGATGTACAGGTTCTTAAGGACAGGCCGATTGACCCGCTCGTCCGCACGGGTGGCAGCATCGTTAGAAGTCTGGATGCTCACGGTGAAGGGGACGGTGACCGTCTCAACCTCCTGGTTCGCCGGACCGGCCGGCTGGACCTCGGACATTTCCTTCTGGCAGGCGGTCAGGCAAAGCGCGGCCGCTGCAATAATATAGAGTATCTTTTTCATATCCTTCATTAGATTTATTGAGCCGTCATGAATCCAAGCCATGTCGTTGCAGGAGTGCTAGGCGTAACACCCTCCTTAATCTGAACACCGTCATTGTTATAAGGCTCATCACCCCAGTACCAAAGGTCATACACGCAACGGTTGGAAACGTTGCTGGGGATGCCCGTTCCCGGCGTGGTAAACGCCTTCGTTTTACCGTAATAATACCGGCCGGTCGCAGCCCAATAACTGTGATCCGGATGGAAAATCACATTGTTCGGATCCAGGTAACCATTCGTTTCGAGGTTGATGATGAACTCGATCTCGGCTTCCGTAGGGAGACGCCAGCGACCGGCGGGATAGCCATCCTCCTGATAGGAGGCGCAGCGCTCGGCGGCATTCTTCCAGTGCTCATTGCTATGACCACCGTCAGCGGCATAACCGGAAGTAATCATGATACGAGGGGCAATGTAATTGGCCTTATCTCTCGAAGCGACCAGATAATTGTCCAAATAATCATCCGCGGCGCCAAGGTCAGTTCTACGCCAGTTACTACCGTTGATCGTAGCGGTATAAAGGCCGGACTCTGCAAGCGGAACACGGGGATCGCCCAGGATCCAGTTGAAATCCGCCGAATTCTCCAGCATGGAAGCCAGGGTGGAGATGGTCAGGATGGTCTTGTTCCAGGACTTGCCGGCATAGACGCCGACCTGACCCAAAGTTTCGCCCGCATTATTGGTGACATTGGTCATTGTACCGTCACCGGAACCGGTCCGGGCAACACCTTTCACTCCATTGACATACCGGCTTTCCCAACTGTCCGTGTAATCCAATTCACCATAGATGGAAGGATACTGGTAGATGGTCACATCCTTGGAGTAAGCAGGATCCTCCGTATGGAAAACATGGACCGTCCAAACGATGGGCGTGATATCCATCTCGCCATCCGTCTTGTCGAGGGTCGTGTCCAGTTCATAGAACAATTTGAAGGAGATTTTGCCGTCGGTCGTAACGCCGGCCCGGGGGTTGGTACCACCCGTCAGGGTAGGAAGGTCGGCATTGCTGAGCTTGGTCGCACCCATAAGGGTCTTCTGGCTCACGCTGGTGATCGTCGCAGAAATGTTGTGGCTGGAAGTCACTGCAACAGTCAGGTCGTTGTCACCATAAATATAATAGGCAGGGCGGGCGATGTCCAGGAAGCGGGGAGCGGAATAGCCCTCGTAGGTACCGTCGGCCGGGATCAGCCACTGGGCGATGTAGAAGAAGGTATCCAGCGTGACGTAGTCTTCCTGCGTGCCGCCGATGGTGTCCACGTTGACCGTGACCACATAGTGCGTATTGCGGTTGAAGCTGGTCAGCGGCTTCTTGTCCCCGTCCAGGAGATAGGCCTTGTAGTAGAACAGGGTAGCACCCTTGTTCGTCAGATTGCCTGCCTCATCCACGTTCTCCCAAGGGAGGGCGATCTTCAGGTACGGAGCGTTGTTGGACTCGGTGTCGAACTCGACCGGATAGGTGTAGAACGGATCAAGCTCCCACACGAGCGGGGGCTCGTGGTTGTCCTTCGACGCCATGCCGTGCGTAGTCTGATAGAAGATCTGGTGACCGCCGGTGATGCCACTGTTGCCGTTGATGAGGGTCGGAGCCATGTCTTCGGCGTCCTGGGGGTCACCCTGGACAGTAGCGTAGCTGATAGCGTTGACCATATTCGCGGCATAGTTCTCGGACGTGGTCAGCGGACGCCAGTAAGTCTTCACCGTGCTCGAAGCGGACTGAGGATCCTCGACCTTCTCGCTGATGTTGAGGGTGAAGGTGATCTTAGCCGCGACACGGCGCAGGGGAACATCCAGCTTGGCCTTTGTCTTGTCGGTCGGGTCGGCGACGGCGTTGAGGACCGGAACGAGCTGCGGATAGGTCGCATCGTCCTTGCCGGAATAGGAATCCATCACGAAGTTGTTGATGGCCTCGTAGGTCTTGGACTTCTCGTCGAAGTTGGTCTCGATCTCGAGGGCAAGGAGCTTCTTGAGCGTCAGGTTCGCTGTGGCGCTGTGGTCGATGCCGGGATAGTTGGCCAGGACATAGACGTTGCTGGCGAGAGCCAGGTCCGTGAAGGTGTTCTCGACGTCGAATCCGAGATGATAGACACCCTGGTCGTCCACCGTGTAGGTGGTCGGGGTGTTCGTCCCGGAAGGGGTCAGGCCACTGTCACCCACAGTGAAATGGCCATGATAGACCGGCGTGGAAGTACCGGTCGCATCGGGATAGATGAACCAGTCGAATTCGCTGACCGTGAACTCCACGGCGGGAATCGCCGAGGCGCGGGTCGCCATCTCGCTAGGGTTCAGGCTGAGGGTGAGCTGGGAGGACTCCATCTTCTCGAAACCCACTTCCGAACGGGTGCAGGACACCGCGGCGAAGGCGGCGACGACTGCGATATATGCGATGATCTTTTTCATATGCTGTTGTCGTTATTGGATGTTGAGATCGGCGAAGGTGGTGTTGACATCACCGTTCACGATAAAGTAGTGGTAACCACGCATGTCGTACAGCTGGGTCTCGGAATCAAGGCTGAAGTTGGAGGTACCGTCGGAGGCGGTCGTCTTGAAATAGATCTTCTTCAAGGCCGTGGCCGAGGACGTGATCGTCATAGTAATATAGGTAGAGCCGGTCGCGAGCGCGCCACTGTACTTGTTCCCCTCGGAGGAGACGGCGCCGGCGGAAGAGGTGACGTTGACCGTGAAATCGCTGACATCGCCGAGCTTCTCAATGGCCCAGGTTCCGGATTCGGGCATCATGATCTTGTATTCGACCGTGACGGTCTTAGCAGGAGCGAAGACCCAGCACTGGCGGTAGTCCTTGTTCGCGTCGACCTTGTTCACGGCGTCCTTCAGGGTACGGAGGTTGTCAGCTCCATCGACCGCGAACTGCGTGGCCTGCACGGCGTTCTTGTTGCTCTCGGAGAGCTGGACCTCAGTCCATTCCATAACGTGGATGTCCAGCGTGAGGAACTTCCAGCCACCGGGGACCGCGATGCCGCGGAGACAGTGCTTCTTGCAACCGTCAAACTCGATAGGTGAGCCATCGGCCTTCTTCTTGAGCTTGGCCTTGGTGATGGTACCGTCGCCCATATGGAACTCGAGGTTCAGGCCCTCGGCCTTCTCGGGAAGAGCAAGCACGGTGAAAGTCAGATACTTGGTCGGAGAAATAATCGTGTTCTCCGGGAAGGTGTAAATGAGCTTCCCGTCTGTGTAGTACACGAAATCGGAGAAAGTACTGTTGCCGCCGCTCTGGATGGTAGCCTTGACACTGCCGGCCAGGGCCTTGCCTTCGGCGGTGGTGAGAACCACGCTCTGGAGAGAAACTTCCGTATCCCGTGCGTTGAGCGTGAACTCGTAGGCGGTGAAACCGGGATAGAATTCCAATTCCACTTTCTCGGGGGTCTGGTTCTCCGCCGCAGCCAGCTGGACGGCATTCTTGCTCATGTCCGGGGCCAGGGTGGTCAAGGTCACAGTCTTATTATTAATAGTATAGTCCTTGGTGACCGGCGTACCGAACGCAGCCTGGCTCTGTCCGACCTTGTACTCCACCTGATGGTTCTCCTGCAGCATCCTGCCCTGAGCGGCAGCCGCAGGGTAAACACCCCAGAACTTGTAGGAGTTCTGGTTCTCGTCGAAGAACAACTCATTGTCGTCTTTCTCTTCGAGAGTGGCGTAGCACTTGTCCCCCTGTTCGTTGATTTGATAGACGGTATAGGACGCGTACTTGGTGCTGGTACCGGGGACCGCGGCATAATCGCTGGCGATCATGACCTGGTCGCCGGGGACCCAGTTGATCCGCTCGTGCGCCAGGATCTTGCGGCCGAATTCATCCGTGGAAGTGGAGGTGGCGCCGTCGCCCGTGAAAACGGTACGCGTGTCGATACTTCCGGAAGTAGCGCTGAACTTGACGGACTTTCCAGTCGCTTCACCGGGCGTGTTTCCCTTCTGGCAGCCTGCCAGGGAAAGGACGATGCCTGCGCTGAGCAGGATCATTCTGCAAATGCTTTTCATTTCCTTTTCCTCCTTAATTTACTCCCAGTCAATCGTGTAATCCCCCGATTCGGGATCGAAATAGTAGTAATCCTCGTCGATACCCATGTTCACAATCCCCAGGGCATCCTGGACTGAACCCACGAGCAAAGACTGCTCGAAGGTCACCTCCGTCGGGATCGCCGTCGGAGATGCGTAGGCCCGCTTGGTTTGACAGTGTTTTTTCATCGTTTGGTATATTGTTTTTATCCTTTGGCTAAACCATAATGATTCAAGTGGCAAAGTTAGAACTATTTCACAAAAATTACAAGGAATTTCTACAATAATAGGTTAAAAAAAAACGAAACGTTGGTTGGGGTACCCAAATGCTTACAGTTTATAACTTATATCCCCAAAACAAAAGGCACCAGATCCGATAAGACATGAAAAACCTCAATCCTACAACTACTTTGAAAAATTATAAATTAAAAACAATTCTTCTGATTCTCTCGCCGAAAAGCGATGCCACACCGAATGACGGGCCTGACCGGCCTTGCTCAATAAAACTTGTCTAATTATCTAATTATCTGGATAAAAACTTGCACGAGCGAAAAAAAAATCATAATTTTGTATCGATTATGCGTAATGGGCCCATACAGACGGCTGAACAAGAAAAGGAAAGAAGCTTAAAAATTGTAACCATATGAGACGAAACTATGCATCTCCCCTCTCAAAACCCACGGAGGTAGCTTTCGAAAGCGCACTCCTTGTGGGAACCGTGGAACTCTTGTTGCAGGTGGACCCGCTCCGGAACATGAGTTCTACCGACGCGTATGACGGCGAAGCCGGCAGCGACACTTATTTTGAATTCTAACGATGGAGGACAGATCGATGAGAAAGCAACTGATTTGGGCGGCCCTGGCCGCCATGGCCCTGACCTCCTGCGTGGAGGAAAAGTCCATCAACGGAGGCTCTGCCGGCAACAACGAAGTCGCGTTTGTCATGCAGGGCAATGCCACCCGGTCGGCGGAAGAAGCCGGCTTGGCCACGAAAAAGGGTGAAATCATCCCCATCGCCCAGCTGGACGGTGTCCAGTTGTTCCTGGAAGAAGAGGTCATGGACCTGAACGCCGTCTCCCCGGAGACCAGGGGCGTACCGGTTTACACGGAGAATGTCGGCTACCTGTATGCGAACAGCCTGTTCGTCCGCGCCGGGACTGTCGATGCAACCTATGCTCGGATCCTGGACGGACCGACCGCGGAAGGTTGGCGGTACAACCACACCTACGAAAACAATATCTGGACGGATTCCAACCCGTTGGATTTCTACATGCACATACCGAGCGACATGTCCGCCGCGGGTGTCACCGGGCTCAGCTACAGCAATGGCGTGACCACCGTCAACTACACCTCCCCGAAAACGGCAGCCGCCACGCAGGATCTCATTTTCGCCGGCCTCAAGATGAGCGAGAGCCAGTATAAGGATTACTACAAGGCCAAGGGCGGTGCGCCGGTCATGTTCTATCACGCCTTTACGGGCGTCAAGTTCGCGATCAAGAACACGGTCGAGGAACTAGCCAACATCCAGATCGACAAGATTTCCTTCATCGGCCTGAACAACACCGGATCTTTCACGTTCACGACGTCCACCCACGCGTTTGCCCTGAATGACGATGTCGAGGCGGAAGAAGACAACGTGATCTACCAGGAATTCGCCAAGGGCGACCTCATCACCTTCGAGGCGACTGGCGAGGGCCAGGCGGCGAACCACTTCCCTGAGTCCTTCTACAACGGCGGCAACAACCAGAACCTGAACAAGAAGGATGCCTCCTACACCTTCTGGCTCCTGCCCCAGGTCATCGACGACGAATCCACTGCCAAACTGAAAATCGAATACACGATCAACAGCCAGCCGGAGTCAATCGAACTCAATCTGAGCGATTTCCACGCACAGACCTGGCAGTCCGGCGAACTCCGTACCTTCACCTTCCGCATCGACGAAGTCAACGTCCGGATTCAGGACAAAGTCGTCACCCAAGGTGAAGCCGCCGATGGATACGAGGGCAGTTACAAAGAAGAGGTGACCATTACCAACACGGGCAACACCAAGGCCTTCATCCGCGCCGCCATCGTCGGCCAGTGGCTGGATTACCTGGATCGCCCGGTCTTCGGTTTCACGGATAAAATCAACAACCTGTACCTGGTGGAGAGCTGGTATGAGGACCAGTTCGTCAATAAAAGCCGCCAGCATGGCTTGTTTGAGGATCTGGCAGGATACGACAAGACAAATCCGTACAACGGCTGGACGCTGTGCGAAGACGGATACTATTATTATACAACGGTTGTTCCGCCGCTGACCGAAGTTCCGACGCAACCCGCTTTGGCCAACACCGCCGCGCTGTTCTCCAAGTATACCGTCGGCACGATTCCGAACACCGAGATCGCCGGTCAGCAGATTGACCACAAGGAGATGCACTTCAGGCTGGAGATCGCCACCCAGGCGGTGACCGCCATCAAACTGGACGGCACCCAGTACACCTGGGATGAGGCCTGGGAGAACGCCACCGGAACCAAGCCCGTGGCTAAACAATAAATGGAAGGAGGAAACACGATCATGAAAAAAATAAATACCATTCTTCTCTCCGCAGCGGCGCTGCTCGCCTTTGCTCCGGCCATGAGCGCCCAGGAGGACTACTCCATCAATGGGCAGATCACGGATCCCAAAACCGGTGCGATCCTTACCTGGCCGAAAGACAACGGCCTGCATACCGCCTCTGACTTCGCCTACAGCAAGGATATCTCCGCCCCGCAGTCGGACGGTACCTACTGGATCAAGCTGGAATCGTTCTCGACTGGTAGCGCCTCCTACATCGAGGCGGCCGTTCCTGCCGATATCCTCCTGGTCCTCGACCTCTCTACGTCCATGAGAGCTTCCCGTGGAACGACCACACAGGTCGCGACCGCGAAGGGATTGAGCTACAATGACGTTATCAATGCGAGAACGGCCGAAACCAACTATTTATATCGAGATGGGAACAGTGGCACCAGCAATAGATACCAATTGTTCGCTGAAGAGAATAATGGCAGGTATTATCTCTATTACAATGCGTCGGGTAGTAATAACAGAAATTACATCCAGACAAATTCGACAAGTACGACGACGAATCGCAACAATGCCGCCTATGCGACCAGCGAAACAGGTGCCATTGTGAATTTCCCGGCAAATGGAAGGCTCTATACGGGATCCAGCCGTATTTTCGCCTTGAAGGACGCAGTCGCGGCTTTCATCGATGAAATCAACACAAACGACCTGCAGAAAGGCGATGGAACCCGCATCGGAAACAGGCTTTCGCTCATCACCTTCACCAGCGCCGCCACGCCCGAACAGCATCTTGTGAGCCTGACGGATGCCAATGTCGAATCTTTGAAGCAAACGGTCTGGAATTTCAGCCTGACGACGGGAACGCGCCCGGACCTGGGCATTATTGAGGCCAATGCAGAACTGACCGGAAAGGTTACGGAAGGCCGCACAAGGACCGTCATCGTTTTCACGGATGGTGAACCTTATGTCAATGGTGCTTTAAGCTACGACGAAGGCATTGAAGCGGCTCTCCCCACAAAGACGACCTATGACGCGAATGTCTATACGATTGGCATGTTCTCCTCTACGCTTAGTCCGACTAGTAACACATACAAGTTCATGAACTACATGTCCTCCAACTATCCGGATGCAGAGGATTTCGATACCCCGGGTACTGGAAGCGACAAGGGATTCTTCTATGACGTATCGGACCCCAACTACGATCTGACTAAAGTCTTTACGGAAATCGCCCACCAGTCCGGCGGTTCCACGACGAGCCTGAGCGCTGCTTCTTCGAACGTGGACGTCGTCTCCAACAGCTTCATTCTTCCGGATGGAACGGATGCGGAAAACATCGACGAAGTCGTCAAAATCTTTGTGGCCAAGCTCAACAAGATTGAAAACGGAAAGTACGTGTTCTATAAGGAGATTATGGCCGGGCACACACCGGACGACTACATTTACTACGAACTGGACGAACACGGTGAAAGGATCAGTGATACGCCCAAAAAGGTGGACGCGACCATCGGTATCTCCCTCGAAGGTACTAACAAGATCAAGGTTACCGGTTTCGACTACAGCAGCAATTTCTGCGGGCCGGTCTATAAACTGAACGAACCGACCGTCGTCGACCACTACCAGGGTTACAAGATCATCATCATGATCCCCATCAAGATGAATCCGGACGCTGTCGGCGGCCCCGACGTAAATACGAACGGTGCGGGATCGGGCATCTTCGTCAAAGACGGTGACGCCACGGCCTTCGTCCCTTATGAAAGCCCCACCGTCAGTCTCCCCGTGAACATCTATATCAAGAAAACGGGCCTGAAGGGCGGCGAAAGCGCAAAATTCAGGATTGAAAGGGCGACCCTGCCCAAAACCGGTCCGGTCAATTACAACCAACTCACCTGGAGTTATGTTTCGACCGTCTTCGTGACCAAGTCCAAGGGTACCACGACCGATCCCATCGTGTATGTCCGCGGCCTGCCGGCGAACCAGGATGTGGTCGTCGGTGAAGGCGAAAGCGCCACGACCGAACACCGCAGCTTCGTCTACCGGATATCCGAGGAAGGCTGGAGCTGGAGCTACACGCCCAACACCCCGCCTCAGTACACCAACACGGAGAACATCGATAATCCGTTCACTTTCAGCAATACGCCGAAAGAAAACATTGATGTGAAGGTCCGTCATGCCGAAAGTAAGGCCACGAACATCTTCAAGCCCGGCGTTGTCGAAGGAAACGTCATCTACGACGACTCCAAGACCAACACGAGAACGACGACTACGACTCCGACCGAATAACCGGCAAAACTAAGGACTGACCATCCGTCAGATCATCATGCAGGTGGCGAGGATATGATTCCTCGCCACTTGCTTTTTTAACTTTTGAATGAAAATTGAAAAAATCGGGCATAAAAACATTTGGTAATTTTCGTGACATTCAATAACTTTGCAACCCTATTTCGCGCGATTGTGCCCGCAATCGCCTCAACCATATAAGAAATAAAGATTTAGATCGTAAAGATGAAAAACTTTACCCTGGCCCGAAAACCGTACGAGGCTCCCGAAGCGGAAGCCTTCATCGTACTGCTGGAGAACTTCTGTGACAGCATTGGAGGTAACAATAAGATTAACGAAATGGAGGATCCGGAGGACTTGTAGTATGAAAAAGATCCTTATCCTTGGGGCGCTTCTGGCAGTGTCCTGCGCCAAAATCGTGGAGATCGATCCCACTCCGACTGACAGCATCAAGACCATTCCCTTCTCCGTCACGGTCAGTTCCGACGAAACCCGTGCGACGTTGGATGAAAAATTGAAGAAGATCCGTTATGCCGCCGGTGACCAGCTTTATATTGAGTCCGAGTCACGTTCGGATGTGAAGGCTGTCCTTACCCTGGATTCCGAGGGTGCAGGTAATACGGAAAACGTCACTTTCAGCGGGAATATGCAATACACCGGAGAGATGCCTGCCGATGACCTCCTGCTCAAAGCGACCCTGGTCAGCAGCAAAGCGGCCCAGGCCAGCAGCAGCGACCGGGGAATCCAGTTCAAGGACGGTAAAGTTACCGGAATCATCTATCCTACCCACGACAATTGCTGCTCGGATGTTTTCGAAGCCGTCGAAAAGTACAGCCTCCTGACGGGACTCGGCACCTATGGCGAGCGCAAATTCCCGCTCTACCAGCACACGGCCTTCCTGAGCTTTGCCGTGAATATGCAGGGCGTCGAGCAAGACGGACAAACGTATTCTGTCTATTTCATGAACGACGGACAGAGTTACCTGATGGGTAACTTGAGCACCGGCACCGCGGATGATGAGTACCGAATCAAATTCGCCCTTCCTGTGGCTGAGGGAACCGTTTTGAAAGATGCCTCGGTCAAACTCGTCAAAGCTGGTGGGTATAATTCAAGCCATACTTCGCCGACCATGTTCTCGGCATCCTTCGGC